>Ga0105047_10011877_pt1 | contig 14089 bp, 16 predicted proteins | sample MAT04_FD_78384 | JGI IMG/M metagenome (GOLD analysis project Ga0105047, IMG submission 78384) | Freshwater microbial communities from Lake Fryxell liftoff mats and glacier meltwater in Antarctica - MAT-04 (megahit assembly) | ecosystem: Environmental > Aquatic > Freshwater > Ice > Liftoff...
GAACCATTTTCTTTAAGTGATTCAAGTGTTGGTTTATCTGAACCTTGCACAGTTACTTTTAAATCGTCACCTGTTAGTTCAATCTCTTTCAACTCACCTACATTAGCGCGACGTACTACCTCTGAAAGTGCGACTGACTCTAATTTTTCTGTTGGTGCCGCATAGCTAGAAATAGCAACAAACCCAAAAAACATTAGTAAAATAACAAAAATAACTGTCTTGTAGTTGCGCTTATTATTGCCGTCTGGCAATTTTCCTCGTTGTTTTTTATCCATCCGGTTAGAGTTCCTTCACTTTTTTAATAAGGTCCTTGAATTTTTCCCTAGAATTGCTATTACAAACTCTAACGGGATCCATATGTTAGAAATTATACATGAGCAACCTGAACTATTTGGAAGTTATCAGCAAATTTTGTTTCTCGGATTTTAACCAGAGTTTTCCACTGATATCTATCTGCTTGTTTATGGGCAATGTTTTACACCCAGTTACCACACGCTCAATTGTAGATTTATCCAGACCCTCCACTCCGCAGCGGATTAGCCAGGCACGAATAATCTCTTTTTGGACTGCGTATGGGAGGCAGACAAACCAGCTTCGCGAAAGTACATTTTGTTTTGGTAATAATGACGTAATTCGCATATCTACATCATGATAAGTACCGTCCACTAACTTTTGTATAGCTAACATTTTCTCTCTGGCTGGCTCTAAATTTGGCATTAACCTAAGTCGCACATAATTACGCAAATATTTCTCATCCAGGTTGGTGCTGTCTTCATGCCAAACCAAGCCATGTTCTTCGGCGTAGTCCGTCAAATCTTGTTTGGTTTTGTGTATAAGTGGGCGCAAAATATCAGGACTTCCGCTCATTGGGTTAAGTCCTCTGGCTCCTGTGCCACGGATCATATTAATAACCATTGATTCAATCACATCATCCTGGTGATGAGCCGTGATAATTTTGTCCGCTCCATGCTTCTTCATTACTCCGCGTAGGAACTTATAGCGCGCGTCCCTGGCAGTAGCCTCGCTAGTACCCTTCCCCAAATTACCTTTCCCTAACTCGTATATAAGCCCAAAATTATCCGCTAGACTTTTCACAAATTCTGCATCGGAGCCAGAATCTTCTCTGATTCCATGGTCAAAATGAGCAACGATATATTTGGGTGGTTGGGGGTTGGTAGATGGTAATTGGGGAGCTGCGTTCTGAGTATGCGATGTTAATTTATGCAATAAAACAACCGAATCAACTCCGCCAGAAACCGCCACAATATACGTCAAACTTTCGTTCATGTAATAATAGTACCGTGAGAACCGACAAAATTTCTAATGAAGTGGTAGAAAAGACCCTAGAATTGGGCGGTTTTCTTCTGGAATTTGCAACAGTTTATCGAGCAACCTATCTAAATACTAACCACGACAAAGAATCAGACACTGACCATACTGTGATGCTGGCAGTAATTGCCTGCGCCGTCGCAGCCAAATTTCATCCTGAATATGACTTAGGAAAAGTAGCTCAATATGCACTAGTGCATGATTTAGTAGAGGTGTACGCCGGAGACGTCAATACTATTAACTTCAATGCAATCGATATTAAAGCAAAAGAAAAAGCCGAAGCCGATGCATTAACGAAAATTAAACAAAAATTCGGCAGAGCATTCCCTTGGATACATAAAACAATAGAAAGTTACGAATCATTAATAGATGTAGAGGCAAGATTCATCAAAACTCTAGATAAATCTCTACCGGCAATAACTCACTATTTTACTGACAACAAAGCAGTGAACGAAGGATTTGATGATCCAGTTGCATTTGAACACTCTGTCACTTCCCGCAATAAAGCTATGCGTAAGACTTTCGCCCACGATCAGGATGTCGCAATGGAGTTACGTGACGCAATTGTCGGCATGGCTGTTGAAAAGAAGTATGAGTATCATGATAAAAAACGGTTGACAAGCGGTGACCAAGCCTAGCAACTCTTCACATAAACCACATCAAGTAGGTGTAGGTGTAGCTGCATTCGTCTGCAATCAGGGTAAGTTCATATTCCAGAAGAGACACGGTGCACATGGCGCCAATACTTGGGCACCGCCGGGCGGGAAACTCGATTTTGGTGAATCTCCAGAACATGGGATTATACGCGAGATTAAAGAAGAAACTGACTTAGACATTGCTAATGTTACATACCTGGGCTATACAAATGATGTATTTGCCGATGACGGTCTTCACTATATTACTCTTTGGTTTTGTGGAACATCGACGAACAAAAACGCAGTCATAACAGAACCAGAAAAATGCCTAGAACAACGATGGTTTAGTTTAAACGATATTCCTGATGTACTGTTTTTACCAACGATTAACATACTAGCTGATGAAAAAGCAGTATATAAATTAAACAAACTACAGAAAGACGGTAGTTTGGTATGAAGCACCTATACTTTATACGACACGGTGAAAGCACCGCCAACATCATTAATCTGACAGGAACCGAAGATGCTGGGCTTACAGAAAATGGAATTAACCAGGCAACCGATGCCGGAAAATCCGCAAAAGAAATCAGCCTAAAGTTCGACGTAATAATAAGCTCTCCTTTTCCAAGAGCAGTAAATACTGCAAAACTGGTCGCAGGCGAGCTAGGCTACAGCGGAGAAATCGAATTGCTAGATATACTAAAAGAAAGATGGTTTGGTGAACTTGAGGGCAAATTCCTGACAGAAGAGACCGGACGCACTCTTGATTATTACTATGCGAATCCTCTGTCTATAGATGATTTTCCTGGGGTAGAAAGGTTAGCTGACCTACATAAAAGAGCAGAAGCAGTAATTAGCTATGCGAAAGCACGACCAGAAGAAACTGTGTTGTTAGTTTCGCACGCGGCACTTGCCCGCTCGATTCTAAAAGTGCTAAAAGGCATTCCATACGACAAACCGATTGAAACAATAGAGAATGCCAAAATCATAAAGTTGATATAGGAAAAACCTTCAACCTGACACTACTAGGTGGAGAGTTCAGGCATTTAAAGATTCAATAGCAAAGCAGCTAAAAAAACAGTAAAATAATAAGCAATGATAACTAAAACAAAGCCTATTAAAAGTTCAAAGTCTTCGATAAGCCCGCAGTTTATTCTCTTTGTTAGTACGGTAGCAGTTATTGAACCAATTATGACTATTCCCCAGGCTTGGACTATATGGATGAATAAAAGTGCCCAAGACGTATCATTACTAAGTTGGTCTGTGTTTCTGATAGCCGCAGCTGTATGGCTTGTATACGGTTTAAAACTAAAAAGTTGGCCGCTTATTATTACAAGCAGTTTGTGGATAGTTCTTGATTTGATAGTTGTAGTTGGAATAATTCTTTATTAAATATACCTACTCTTTTAGGGGTCCCGGCCTAAGCATTTCATAGGAGGGCTGAAATTTGTACTATGCATGACTAAAAGATAGGTTGAAAGTCGTGCCCTACGACGAAGCGCTTTAAGCAGTACAATACTCTAAAATCATAAAGTTGTTATAGTACTGGCATAAACCCCTAACTTCTGATACAATTTACCCCTGTTAGACTTAATCCATAACTTGGCGGGATAGCTCAGTTGGTTAGAGCGCAGGACTCATAAGCCTGAGGTCGCGAGTTCAAATCTCACTCCCGCTACCAAAAAAAACCACCCGTCCGTGGGTATTTTTTTTGTTTATACCAAAATCAGATGTAGAATATTAACAAATAAGGAGATAACATGACTGACAAGTTAAAGGAATCTAAAATTCCAGAGTACGATTCTAACCCATTCACCCTTTCATTCAAAGGCTTTGGGCTACTTATAGACTATGCGAAGGGTGTATTTATAGCAATTTTAGTATTTAGTTTTCTTGGATTTTTCTCCAGTATACTTAGTTATATTCCTGATACTAGCAACTCGAACAATGACTTTTCCTCAGGCTCAACCAGTGTTTCGTCAAATACTGGTACAGATTCAATTAATTGGGCAGTTGTCGGAGGTATCGCAGTCTTAGTAATTGGAGTAATGTTTGTCGTATTAGCAGTATCTGTACTTATATCTGCCGCATACAAAGGCTTTGTTGCTGCAGGCGCAGTTGCTGCCTCAGAGCGTAGAAAAATTACCGCAGGAGAAGCTTTCTCTGAAATGGGAAGCCGTTTTAGTACTCTTTTTGGTGCTGAACTTAACACAACCCTCAGAATAATTGGTGGTTATCTACTTTTCATCGTTCCCGGAATACGTGCTCAGCTAAGATACCAATCAACACCTTTCATCGTCATGTCGAACAAAGAAATGTCTGCTAGTGACGCAGTCAAATCGTCCAAGAATTTGTATAGAAACCACTTGCTCGAAGCTATGGGGATATCTACAGTCGGTGGGATTATTCCAATTATCGGATCGGCCATTGCTGCTTCTGGAATGGCTTTGAGCGTGCAACAACTTACTGCCTACAGCAAACTTGGCCTTGCAACACCGAAAACACATTGGCTTAACTACATAGGTATAATCTTCTTTGGCTTTATTGTAGTAATGTCGGTGATAATGGCGATAATAGTTGCTGCAATTCTTTAAAAACGATACAAAATAAAAACTTCTTTGGATGATGACTGACCTTTAATTAATTGGTCCATCCAAAGAAGTTTTTTATATTATCTGCAGATTTTTTTAGTTTTTGAACTTATACTTTTTAATACGTATATGTTCTTTTTTAGATTTCAAATAAACGATCAAATAATTTAACCATTTTACTTTGAGTTTCTAGCTGTTCGTAACTCACTATTGTTATATACCTTTCTTTTTTTGTTTTAGTTGTTATATTTCAAAATACTGCAGTATTTTGAAGTTTGATGGGTTGCGAGCAGTTTTATTATTTATAAAACGTGCTCGTTCCTACCAAGTTTTTTTGTTTTGTTGATTTTTTGTTTTTCTATCAACTGAGAACTATTATAGCTTATGCTTTGTTTTTTGTCAATACTATTTTACAAAATATGCTTCCCCTATCGGCTATAGACGCGACTAACTGATTAGGTATATTATTACTTTTGTGGTTTAATGATACTTGCAAGCGTCTTAGATAGAGTGAAGAGTAAATTAGAATGAATTTCAATGTTACAATCCCTCGCAAAAGATGGTCGAATTGCCAAAGAAATAATAGAGGAAATAAGTAACACATGTACAAATTATTTGTAGGTGGCCTACCATTCTCAACAACTGACGACGAATTACAAACTGCTTTTGCAGATTTCGGAACAGTTGCGAGTGCAAAAGTCATCACTGACCGTGAAACTGGCCGTAGTCGTGGATTCGCATTTGTCGAATTCGAAAGCGACGAAGAAGGAAAAGCTGCAGAAGCTGGACTTGACGGCAAAGAACTTGGTGGACGAACAATTCACGTTAGCCAAGCCCGCGAACGCCAGTAGTCGGTAACGATTAGCAGCGAGAGCGAAAAACACCCTGAGCAATCAGGGTGTTTTTATTGTTTTATGGCTGGGGGCTCAGGAACTATACAGTTATCGGGCTCTGAAGCTTTGTAGCTATTCTCCATCGACAAAAAACTCATTGGTAAAAGTACAGAAATGAAAAGATTAGAGCGAGGACCAGTCTAAACTGCCGACACCCGCAAGTATGTGTGTCGGCAGTGTGACCGACCAAAGGGAGTTCCGTAGAAATAATCTACTTCATTTCTGTACTTTTGCTAGGATGCTTTTGTGTTGGGAGCGGCTCTTTTGCCAACTTTTCTAGCCGTAGAGAAAAGTTGGTCGTGCAAGTAGCCCATGGCTACGACGAAACTGTAGCGGTTTTATACCAGAGATTATTTTATGATTTCTACTTTTGGTATGTATATTGCTCTACCATTATCTATAATATAAGGACCCCAAGCTATGCTGTCCGTTACTGCCAACGCTTGATTTTTCATCCATTTCACCTCTGTTACGTCGTTTCCGACCCAATCCGGTGCAATAAATTCTGTCGCTGCATCAATATCTGTAAATTCAATTTCTAATACTGTAAGACCTGCCAAATTACCAAGGTACGAGTCGATTTCAAATGTTAGACCTTCGTTTTTGGTACTATAACGAGTTTTTAGTAGTTGTTTACCGTCTGTCATAGTCCATAACTCATCAAATTGTGGCTCATCTAGATCAATTTCTCTTTCTCCGCGAACTAGCCCGCCCTTCGACTTAACTGTTAGCGTTCGACGATATCCACCCTCATCTGATGCTTGCCTTAGTCTAACCTCGCTACCGTCTTCTCCTATAACCAAATACCCTTGGTGAATAATTGTTGGATTTTGCAAAAATTCAGTAGGAGGCATTTCTGCCACTATAAACTTGCGCTCGATTTCAATTCCACTAGCATCAGCCATTATTCATTTTCTCCCTATTTGTACTAAGTATATTTCTACAGATAAAATCTTGCAAGCGTAACCAGCTCGCTCAAGTTATTCTCAGTTTCAACTGTATAATAAATAAATATGAGGATACTAATTGTAGAAGACGATCACAAGATTGCCAATGCTTTGAAAAAAGGTTTAGAGAGGCAATCATATGCTGTGGACGTCGCCTACGACGGAGACGACGGTCTAGCTATGGTGACAACAGAGCCCTATGACCTAGTTATCCTTGACCGCATGTTACCTGGGTCAACAGACGGTATCGGAATTTTGAAGACAATGCGAGAGTCTTCAAATCATATCCCTGTGCTACTTTTGACGGCAAAAGATAAAGTGCTTGACCGCGCAGAGGGTCTCAACGCGGGCGCGGACGACTATCTGGTCAAGCCTTTTGCTTTTGTAGAATTAATTGCTCGAGTTCGGGCGCTTCTTCGAAGACCTAGGGAGGTAATCGATAATTCAATTACTTTCCAGGATGTATCACTTGACCGCGACAACTTCTCTGCCCAAAGAGGAGAAACATCTATTGAGCTGACCGCTAAAGAATTTGCATTACTAGAATACTTATTGAGCCAACCCGGAAGAGTTATTACAAAAGACCAAATCATGCAACATGTCTGGAACTACGATTCAGATATTTTACCCAATACGGTGGAGGTCTACATAGGATATCTGCGCAATAAACTAGACAAACCTTTCCCAGACAAACCAAACCTTATTAATACACGCCGAGGTTTCGGCTATTATTTTGGCGAGAAACCATCATGAATCCCGTTAGAGTCCACCCACTATTTTCAAAAACTAGCTTAGGATCTCTAACGGGATGAAACCGAACATTTTTCATAACGCGTCTTTAAAACTTACTAGCCTGTACCTAATTATTATCATGACTATTAGTTTGATATTTAGTATTGGGCTCTATCAGATTTCTGCTCACGAATTAGACCGAAGTATTAGGCATCCGCCGGGACCGATAGGGCAAATTATTAGAAACAGAACTGCTGAACTTCTAGATGATTTTCTACAAGAACAGAATAACGAAGTCGAGATAGCTAGGGCTCGATTGCAGGCAAACTTACTTCTCATAAATATCTTTATTTTACTGGGGGGTGGAATGCTTAGTTATGTATTGGCCAGACGCACCCTCAAACCAATAGAGGATATGCATGAAGCACAAAGTAGGTTCACAGCTGATGCGTCACACGAGTTGCGCACTCCAATAGCAGCAATGAGATTGGAAAACGAACTAGCGCTGAGCGACGATTCGTTCACTGTAAAACAAGCAAAGGAATTGATAAATAGTAATATCGAAGAACTCGATAAACTCACCCGTCTATCGGAGGGTCTTTTGCAATTAGCTCAGTTAGACAATGACTCACTTGTCAAAAAAAGTATCAAGGTTAAGGCAATCATAAAACAGGCTCAAGACCGTTCAGCTAAACAGGCTGCTACAAAGTATCAGAGCATTATTCTTCACAAAATTGATAACGGTGTCATTAACGTAAATGAAGCCGCGGCTGTTGAGGCACTAGTAACACTCGTAGATAATGCGATTAAATATAGCCCTAGTAAATCAGATATTAAAATAGCGACAAACCGAACAAAAAGTAGCGTTTCTATAACCGTGACGGATAAAGGCATAGGCATACAGAAAAAAGACATAGAACATATATTTGATAGATTCTACCGGGCGGATATGTCTAGAAATAAAGAGATTACAAATGGCTATGGTATTGGACTGTCTATTGCCAAGTCAGTAGTGGAATCACACGGGGGTACAATTTTTGTCAAAAGTACTCCAGACAAGGGCTCAGATTTTACGCTAGAATTCCCTGTTAAATAGTCCTTTTGTCCACGCTCAGGTTGCTCTAAGGCAGAACCAAGCATTATCTAAGAATGAATATATAAGATGATATTAGTTCACAAGGAACAACTACTGCGATGAATCAGCACAGCTTTAATGTGGATGCATCAGCTTAGTAGTTGGACCTGACGGACGTCGCAACAAAAGTAAACGAAAGAGGCAAAAAATGAAAATATCAAAGTCAATGTTAGCAGCGGGAGTATTCACGACTATTACTGCAGCATCAATTATGGGAATTGGAGCCGCAAGTGCTCAGTCAAATTCAGGCAATAATATTGTCGATAAGATTGCAACAAAGTTCTCACTTAACCGTGATGAGGTTCAGTCGGTATTTGACGAGCAGCACGATGAAAAGAAAGCAAAGCACGAACAACGACAGGCTACCAGGCTCCAAGAGCTTGTAGATAATGGCACAATAACTGCCAATCAAAAAACAGCACTTGAAGCTAAGCGCACAGAAATGGAGTCAAAACGTGATGCGCTAAAAGATCAGAATTTGACTCGTGAGGAAATACGTACGCAAATGGAATCTACGCGTATCGAGTTTGAAGCTTGGGCAAAGGATCAAGGAATTGACCTAGGTGCAATCCGCCCTGAAGGCATGGGACGTGGTGGACAGCACCGCGGAGGTATGGATAACTAGACAGCAGTGCACCTAGCTCTATACTAAATGCATGGAATTGGAAAGGTGTGTAGATAATCCCAAAGGAGTGTTCGTTCATATATATCATGCGAACACTCCTTTTTGTTGAATTAGTCGCCCTATGAGCACATACTTATAGACAGCAGGAGGCAATACAAATATGACTAATCACGAGCACACTAGTAGGATTAGACAAGAGCTAAAAGATGTTGGCATGACACCATACGGCTTTATGAAATTAGAGACCGACCATTTGCCAGAAATAATTCATGAAAACGAGCATATCAAAGGTGTAGTATATGGCCGCCTGGAAGATAGCCTAGATTCTGTTATGCTCGTAGCAACAGATAAAAGAGTCCTGTTTGTAGACTGTAAACCATTCTACAAAAACTCTGATGAGATTACCTACCAAGTAGTTGCTGGTATCAAACTCAGTACAGTTGGTCCATTTGCGGGTATTGTACTACATACCAGGGTCAAAGATTATGCTCTTCGATTTGTAAATGTTGTCTGTGCAGAAACATTTACAAAATACATAGAGAGTCATATTGAACAAGGCATCACACATCTAGAGGGTAGAAACATTAGTAAACCCAAGAAAGAGCCAGTCTATCAGCCGTATAAAACACCGGCTCCATTAGAGAAAGAGGAGGCAATTGATACAATTTTGAATACAAATACAGCTGTTATTTCTACCCTGGGCAAAGAGGGAGTTATATACGCATCCGTCATTCATTATGTTACGGATAAACACGATAATTACTACTTTCTAACTAAATCCGAAACGACTAAGGCCAGAAACTTGAGCCTTAACCCAACAGTTGCACTAACAGTTCATGCTGCTGGTTCCCTACGTTCTCTAGAAATTCAAGGCACAGCAGAATTAGAAAAAAACACATCAATTGCAGATATTGTTTACCACCAGATTTCTTCCCCTAAAAAATACCTGGAGGGCAAAAAGCTTCCACCGATTACCAAGCTAGACAAAGGTAGCTACTTAGTCTTCAGAATATTACCAACGTCAGTAAGGCTTTTGGATTTCAGCAAGTCTAGTTGGTAATTCAATACACCGTTAACAAAGCTTGACGATTCTTGATACAATAAGCGTAGGCGATTTAAACTAATCAGCCCTTTAATTAACCAGAGGATTTAAAATGGCAAAAGATAGACCAAAAAGAGAAACCAAAAAGCCTAAAAAGGCAAAATAGCAGCGAGTCTCAGTTTTATCAACGAGACACAAAAAAGCCTCTCTGACATAGTCAAAGAGGCTTTTTTAAATACAGTGATATAATTAATGAGTAATCAATAAATAACAAACACGATGACTGAACAAATAATACTCTACGCAATCCTTGCCTTCCCCCTAGCTCTAGGGCTCGTGTTCAAAGTCAACACTTCACACGTATTTTTTAGCTTGATGGCCGGGGAGTTGCTTGCTCGCTATTTTGGCCACGACATCGAGAAGATCGCTGAGCAGAATGTCAATCGCACGTCATCAATTCCTTTTGGTGAGCTAGCTCTTATTATAATTGCGATGGTTCTCACTGCTATATTCATGAGGGGGACGATGAGCAAAAACAAAATAGTGTTACATCTCATACCGCTTGCAATTACCGGAATCGTATTTGCGGCCTTTGTTTTACCGATACTTCCGACTGACCTACAGGCAGGAATCGCGACAAGCCAGGTCGGCTCACGCCTACTAGAGCTCAATCGTGCCATTATAGGAGGTATGGTGGTCCTACAGCTTGTATCATTGTGGTTATTTAACCTACTAGGCAAAAAACACGGCAAACACGGCGAATAATCTAGGCGTACTTATCGTTTGCTTAGCAAAATTGGCACTATCGAGTGCAAATCGTCGACTATGAAGTCTGCTTCTGCACCTACAAGTGCATCTCTGGTTCCAAATCCGTGAGTGATTCCAACTGTCATTGCTACTCCAGCCGCTTTACCGGCTTCAATATCTACTGCCGCATCACCGAGCATTGCTGCGTGCTCAGGGCTAACTTCAAGTTTATTCAAGGCATAAAGCAAGCCTTCTGGGTGTGGTTTGTGGTTTTTCACATCACTTCCTTGGACCACTACACCGAAATAATCTAATATCCCAGCGTTGGATAACGACGGTATCAAATTTCCCTTGCGACTACTGAATGCTCCGAGTTTAATTCCGGCGTTTTCCAAAGTTTTAAAAAGCTCAATTAGTCCGTCGTAGGCAGTTATCAGATGTAGCTTTTCCTCTTGGAATATATGATGCGTATCACATAAGGCGTCCAATTCTCCCTCTGGTGCAAAGGCTTCGTAGCAATCAGGCAGAGAGCGTCCGATTTGTTCTGCAATCATAACTCTGCTCGGTACTTCGTGTCCATGCACTGCAAGTGTAAATTCGTAAGCCTGGAATATGAACTCCCTAGTGTCTAGTATCATTCCGTCTACATCAAATATTGCCGCTTGTATCATTAGTTTCTCCGACTTATGCAAATAACTGTAGCACAGCCTCACCTCAATCTTGACATTACTACCCCTGTTTGCTATGATATAAGTCGTTTTACAGGTACTTTGTCGCACCTGTAGCCAACACCGAACAAAATCATAATTTCGTTCGGAGATTGGAGCAAATTTTATTGCAGTAATTGTAAACAAAAAAGTAACGTCTTTTGTTTACATGACAGCAAGAAAATTTGCGACGCGGGATGGAGCAGCGGCAGCTCGCTTGGCTCATAACCAAGAGGTCCTAGGTTCGAGTCCTAGTCCCGCTACCAAAATAAGACGCCCTCCAAAAAGAGGGCTTTTTATTTTGGTATCAGACTAGGCCCGACCTAGCCTATAAGAGGTCGTAGGTGCAAACTGCCAGTCGCAGTTTGCAAGGAAACCTACTCTTCAAATCTTGATTTGAGAGATGTAGTTTCGGGCCCGCAGAATGTGGGCGAGTCCTGTTCCCGCTACCAAAATAAACAACTCGCCATCTGGTGGGTTTTTTATTTTACTACAGATACTATGTCTCGAACCTAGGAAACTGCGAAGCAGTAGGTTCGCTAATTCCCCGTCACTCCTAGTGACAAAACGGCTGAATTACCATATTTCCTAGTCCCCGCATACAAAGCCTATTTGCTACAATTAGAAAATGAAGTTATTTGTTTGGGATTTTCATGGTGTCTTAGAAAAAGACAACGACCTAGCTGTACTAGATATTTCTAACAGAGTCTTAGAGCAAGCCGGTTATGCTGAGCGCTTCAGCGAAGAAAACAACCGAGAGTTTTATGGGCTTAAATGGTTTCAGTATTTTGAGCGCATATTGCCAGGTTTAACTAATGCGCAACACATGGAGTTACAGGCAGCTTGTTTCAAGTTTGCTGAGGAAAATTTAAATATCCTAGCTAAACATATAAAGCCGAGCGACCATTCACTCAAAGTTCTGAAAGTATTACACGAGTCAGGCCATGACCAAATTATCCTTTCAAACACTAGACCCCATGACCTTTTGTGGTTTGTTAACTCAGTCGGCATTAAAGAGTACTTCCCAGATAAAAAAATAATTGGCGTAAACGCTCATCAAAAATACGGATCTAAGAAGGATGCTTTGAAGGAATATTTGAAAAATAATCTTTTTGAGCAAGTTATCATTATCGGAGACTCTCAAAGTGATATGGAGTTAAAGGATGTGGCTGGTGGCGTAACCTACTTTTATACTCATCCTCATATTGTACCTAGTAATGATGCAAAGGCAGACCACGTCATTACTGACTTGCGCAGACTTTTACATGAAGCATAGCTCCGCTCCCACACGGTAGAGCTAGCTAAAAGGCACCACCCCTATAAACTGTTTTCCACCGAACTAGCTCTTCAACGATATTATTCCTAGGCTAAGAAACAGTTCATGTTGCTTGTGCCCGTGGCTGAGCCAAATCTTTAAAAACCTCTAATTCACGCCTGAAAGCATCTGAATCATCAACGTTCACAAAGATTGCTGTGGCGCCTTGCATAGTATATATTAGTGCTCTGCCCGCATCGGAATAAGGATCATTCGCCGTGGCAGCAGCCAAATCTGCCATGCCTCTATCAAAAAGTTCACCTCTTTCTGTTCGCGATCTGAAGCTACGCCTAATTAAGTCCATAGCACTTATTACAGCCCCAGGATATGCAGCAGAAGATTCGGCGAAAACTGCTACACCTGCAATGGATGGATCATTAGTAATACATACTTCTGTTTCTTGGCCTGTCAATGTTGCTGCAAGATGAAATAGATTTGCCATATTTGGCACATCTGTTGGATCTCCAACTATCTCGCAAACCATACTAGTTTTAACATCTAATGAGGTACTGCTCATAATTTTATTCCTTTTATACCAGTATGATACATCGGAACAAATAACAAACCATGAGCTCGTTCCACTCCTACACGGTAGAGCTTCCGTAAGAGACACCACCCCTATAGATTGATTTCCACCGAACTAGCTCCTCAAGGATATTATTCCTAAACGAAGAAATAACAGCTAATTACTTTGCGATTTCAACCACTCACCAATTTTCGTACTTAGCTCTAACTCTTTACCGATGAACCAGTGACTCATCGGAAACGAACTTACTCTTCATAACTTGTTTTTAATGTGAAAATCTCGGGGTCGCTGAAAGTGACCACACAATGTGGGCGAGTCCTGTTCCCGCTACAGAATCATAAGACAGAAATTTGGGAAAAAATTATTGGAAAAAAAGCGCTTATGCTACATAATACTCTCTAAGAGTAGAGAAAAATAAGAAAGAGGGCGCAATGGTATTTAGTAACAAAGTTTCTAGGGTAGTTAACATTTCGGTTATATTTTGGTACGTAGCAGTAATGCTTGCAACAATAATTATTCCTAGGTACGCGAATGCACTCAGCGGTGTTAGCTATAGCGGATCAGGTGTAACTGGTGTAGTTGAGGAAACGATACCTCTACCTGGACTGAGCGTAAGCAGTACAGACCCTACCATACCGCTTACGCTGTCTATCAACGACGGCTTATTGTCTATGGATCCAACTACTACTGCCAGTCTCACGTTTAGTACTAGCACGAGAAGTTCTATTCTATCGTTTACAGGTTCGGTTAGCGACATCAATACAGCTCTTGCAACACTCAGCTACCGCAGTATGGTGACAGGCACCAAAACACTTAGTGCCGTTTCGTCATCGGCCGGCGAGGTGTATTTTCCGGGCAACGGACA
>Ga0105047_10011878_pt1 | contig 14089 bp, 8 predicted proteins | sample MAT04_FD_78384 | JGI IMG/M metagenome (GOLD analysis project Ga0105047, IMG submission 78384) | Freshwater microbial communities from Lake Fryxell liftoff mats and glacier meltwater in Antarctica - MAT-04 (megahit assembly) | ecosystem: Environmental > Aquatic > Freshwater > Ice > Liftoff...
GATCGACGCTGGTCTGGTCCACGGCGGCGCGGGGCAGCATGAGTGCGACCCGCTGCTGGTCAGTCGCGCGCCGGGCGCGAGGGCTCAAGGAGCCGGGGCGCCCTCGCCCCGCACCACCGCCGCCGCGGATCGCCCCATCTTCCCTGCTGGGTGAGTGGCGCTGCGCGCTGGGTGAGGTGCGGGGCGAGGGCGCCCTGGCTCCTTGGGTCGCCGCCACCACGGCTACGCCTTTTCTTAAACCGCCCTTGCTCGGGGGTCTCGCCCGTCTTTCGTCCGCCGATCTTTTGGCCGTTCACCAGCGTGCCGTTGAGGCTGCCGAGGTCGCGCAGGCGCGCAGGCGCGCAGGCGCGCAGGCGCGCAGGCGCGCAGGCGCGCAGGCGCGCGGCGGGCGGCGGGCGGGTTCACTTCGACGAGGAAATGGTGGCGGGAGACGAGGGTGTCATCTTCCGCGTGGCGGGCGTGGCAATCCTCCGCGCGACCGAAGATGAAGGTGTCGTGCACGTCGAAAACGAAGGCTTTGCCCTTCATCGCCCCGTTGGCGAACTGGAAGTGAACTTTGCCGGGCATGCGCAGCATGCTTGGGAAAATTGGACGTGATAGGCGAACGGAAATCACTTCAAACAACCGTCTGGCCCACCTCGCGCAAGCGGCCTGCCCGTCGGAACGCCCCTTTACGGCACGCTCACCGTCTTCATGGTCGCGGGTTTCCGGATTTTCAGCAGCACCGGGAAGCTCGCTTGCAGGCCTTCCGTGCTTTCGTTGGCCCGGGCGTTGCCGGTGATGAGGTGGCAGAGTCGGTCCTGCTCCGGCACCCAGGTCGCGGCACTGAGGAAAACCTCGCGCTCGTTTTCGCCCGCGCGGATTTGCACGCCATTGAGGCCGATGCTGTCCACGATCACCCCGTGCGGAAGCCCCTCGATATCGAGGGCGAGCAAGGCGTCGTTGCCATTGCGCGCGACGCGCAACCACGCGGGCACGCGGTCGCCGGGAACGAGGGTGATTTCATACGGTTTCTGCGGCGCGGATTTTCCGTCGCCCTCGGGTTTGCCCGCGAGATCGGGCTCCATGAAGAGCGTTTGCTTCGGCGGCGCGCTCACGGTGATGGACGGAAAACCGGCCACTGCTTTTTCGACGAGCTGGCCACCCACCTCCGCCGTCGCGGTCAGCTTGACGCCGCTGAAATCGACCACGCCCGGCTTCGCGGATGGCTGGGCGAAAACGCAGCCCGTCGCCGTGAGATGCCCCGCCTGCACGATGATCGGCGACGACACGAAAAACCCTGCCGGAACGCCGCGCACGTCCACTCGCACTTCACCTTCCCAGCCATCGACGCGATCCACCTTCACCACGAACTGCTCGCCGCTCCCTGCCGGCAGGCTCGCCGTTCCGCCCGCCACGAGCGCCGCCGCGAAGGTCGGCTCCGGCTTCCGCACGATCAGCCGATAGGCAAAACGCTCACCGCTCCAGCCGCGCGTATCGCTCACGCGGATGAGATAACTGCCGCTCGCCGGCGCCGTGAAAAGCAGCCGCGAATCGCGTCCGAGTTGGCGCTCCGCGTCGTCGTCGTTGGCGTAGTTCAGGGTGAAAACGGGGAGCCCATTCGGCACGATCTTCGTTCCGACGGGGCGCGGCTCCACGACGTAGCAGGGCTCGTCCAGCCCGTGGCCCGCGGCGCTCGTATCGAAAAAATTCCGCCGCATTGCACCACGGGTGAAGTAGCCCATGTCGGCATCCGGTCCGCGGGCGAGGCGGAAGATTTTTGTCACCTCGCCGTTGAAATACATCAGGTCGTTCAGCTCCATCTCGGAGAATTGCCCGAGGCGAATTCCGGGCGCGTTCGCGTCCACGCTCCGGAGGGCCAGCCACGAATCTTTGGTCGCCTGGAGCAGCACCCGCGGCACCGCCTCGCCGTTCGCATCGAGCACCTCGATCTTCGTATCGGCAGGCGAACCGAGCATCGCCGCACGCGTCTCGATCACGAGCTGCGCGCCCTTCTCCGCGGCAAAGCGGTGAAGGTCGAAATCCGCACGATCCCCGGCAGCGAGACGGCCGTTCACCGAAGCGGGAATCGTCAGCGCCTGGGCGCGGGCCGGTTCGTCGTTGGGCTCCTGCTCCAGCGATTCGGGCAGCGCGCTCACGGCCGCTCGCATGTTCACCCGGCTGCGGTAGGCGTCGGAGTCGAGCGGCAGCGTCACCTCGCCATCCGCGCCCGCTTTCACCGTCACGCTTTTCGTCGTGAGATTGTGGCCGATGAGTTGCACCGCGCTTTCGGATTTCGCGGGAACGGAGAGCGGCCACCAGCCGGTGACGTAGGGCAGCGCGCCCGCCGTGAGCCGGTAGGCATGGTCGGGCGAGCCTTCGAGCGTGATCTCCAGCACGCGCACCGTGTAGTCGCCATCGCGCGGCGCGGTGAAGGCGATGAACGGATCGGCGCCGCTGTCGAGGCCGTTGTTTGCCATGAGCAGGCGTTTGTCGGCGTCGAAGATTTCGAGGCGCGGGGTCAGCGCTTTCGATTCGATGCGCTTGGCAGCCAGGTCGAACACGATCGTCTGCCCCTTCTTCGCACTGAACCGGAAATTGTCCTGCTGCCCCGTGGCCGCCAGCGTGCCCCAGACGTTGACCGGCAACTGCGTGAGCGCCACCGGCTGGGCCGCGGCGGGTGCAACGATCTGCGGCAGGTAGTCGATGCTCACCTTCCGCTTCGCCGACTCGCCCTTCGGCGTCACGACGCTCAGTTCCGCGGCCCCGCGCGGGAGTTTCGCGTCGGTCGTGATGACCAATTCCGCGCTGGTTCCCTTCGGGTCGATCGAGCCCACGGTCGCACTCAATCCGCTGCCCGTGAGTTTCACCGCGGTGATTCCGGCGAGGTTTTTTCCGGTGAGCCGCACCTTCGTCGTCGCGCCGCTCTGCACCCCGCGCGGCTCCAGTCGCGTGATCTCCGGAACCATCGACACCGCGGGTTTGGCGGCAGCCGGCATTGCCGCGGGTTTGGCCGCGGGTTTGGCCGCGGGCACCGACTTTCCCGTCGCCGCATCGTAGACGGCGAGCGAACCGTCGAGCCGACCGAGCGCGAGCTGATTGCCGCCGAGCACCGCGAGCGCGGGCGACCAATCGGGCTGCGCTTCGAGGACCGTTTGTTCCGAGACATCGGCAGCGTTCCAGAGCTTCACCGCGCGATCCGCGGCGGTGGAGACGAGCGTTTTGCCATCGGTGGAAAAGGCGAGATTCAGGATCGCGCTTTCGTGGGCGAAGCGGGTGACGCGCAGAGGGTTCGAGCCTTCCTGCGCCTGGGCGCTCACCGTCCAGACACGGATCCGGTTGTCCACGCCGCCGGCCGCCACCGACTTGCCGTCCGGGGAAAACGCGACTGCCGTCTGCTCCTTCAGCGGCTGCGAAAAGGTGTCGAGCCGTTTGCCACTCGCCACCTCCCAGAGCTTCACCGTGCGGTCCGCACTCGCACTCGCCAGCACCTTGCCATCGCCGCGAAAACTCAGCCCAAAAACGCCGCCCGTATGCCCCGCGAGCACCTTCTGCTCCGCTCCATCCGCCGTGCTCCAGAGTTTGATTTTCTGATCGTAGCTGCCCGTCGCCAGCGTCCGCCCATCGGGCGAAAGCGCGATTGCGTAGAGCGTATCGCGATGCCCCTCGAACTTCCGCACCAGCGCGCCATCCGCGACCTTCCACTGATACGCCACCCCAGCGATTCCGGCGTCGCCTGCCGCCGCGTAGAGCGTCGCGCCGTCGGCCGAGAAAACGAGCGTGTTCACTTTCCCCGCGATCCCTTCGATCGTCCGCACCGGCAGTCGCGTGGCCGCGTCGAGCAACTGCACCGCGCCATACGAACCCGCCGCGATCAGCTTTGCCTGCGGCGAGAAGGCGAGCGTTTGGATCGACTTCTGGCGTGCGCCCTTGGGCGCGATCTTCGGCAGCCGCGCGAGCACGTCCGCGAGCTTCGCCTCGGTCAGCGGCGCAGGCGCGCCGGCGTCGATCCACTGCCGGATCAGCGCGATCGCTTCCGGCTGGAGATGCGCGTTTTTTCCCGGCGGCATAAACCGGTTCTTCCCCTCCTTGCCGCTGCGCCCTTCGAGGAATTTCACCAGCAACGACTCCTCCGCATTCTTCGGCTCGATCGCCTTGCCCGTCTTGCCGCCCTTCATCAGCGCGTCGAAGGTTTCGAGGCTGAACTTCCCGTCCGGATCGTCGTTGGAGTGGCAGTCGATGCAGTGCTCCTGAAACAGCGGCGCGATCTTCGCGGCGAAGTCGGGAACCTCGGCGGCGGCACCTTGCGCGGCCATGGCCACGGTGAGCAAAGAAAACAGTGAACGGTTCATAGCTTGAAACTCCGTTGAGTGGTCATGGGCGATTTCCCTCCAGGAGTGCGGCGTCTTTCGATGCCTCGACGCCATTGGCGAAAATGTTGGCGGTGATCCAGTTCTCGCGTCCGCCGTCCACCTTGAGCGATAGCGTCGCCTTGCGCTCTGCGCCCTCGCGGTCGTCGCGCACCATGCAGCCGCTCACCCGCGTGCGCGTGCAATTTTTGAGCAGCAGCCCGATGCCGTCGCAGTCGAGGATGCTCAGGTCGGTGAGCGTGAAGCGGTCGCAGCCTTCCAGCGCCACCGCGGCCTCCTTTTTCCACACGCCCTTCACGAGGAATCCGCTCAGCTTGCAGTCGATCGAGTTGCGAAAGGTAATGCCGTTGAGATCGCGCGCCCAGTTGCCATTCACCACGTAACGCGGGTTGCGGTCGAAGTCGTTCGGCCCGACGACGATTGCCTGGCTGTCTTCCACGAGCAGGTCGTGCTCGAAGCCCTCCCAAAACGTATTGCCGACGATGCTCACGCCGCGCGCGTTTTGCAGGTGAATGTTCACCATCACGTCGCTGAGCACATTGCCCGTGATGGTGATGTGCCCCTCCTGGGTCGACGTGTCGTTCTTCGCGCTCGTGATGCCGCGGCCGAGCACGCGGATGTTGGCGCTCCCGGGCGATTTGCTGTTGTGCTGCAGCGTGCAACCGGTGATCGCCACCTCGTCCGTGCTGCCGCCGGTCGAATCAATCAGCACATTCGCGCCGCCGGGATTCTCCGGCGTCATGTTGCTCTCGATGTCGCAGGTGCCGATGTGGACGTTGCGCACTTCGCCGCCGCGGATCACCACCCCGCCGCCCGCGTTGTAGCTGATGTGCGAGCCGACGATGTTCGACTGGTGCAGGTTCACGTGATCGTAGAAAACGCCCACGCCGCGGTTGTGGTAGAAGTGGCAGGCCGAGATGAGCAGGTTGCGATTGCGCGTGGTGAGACGCACGGCGTGGCGCAGGTCGTGGATGATCGTTTCCGAGATCGTGAGCTGCATCGTGCTCGTCGCCTCGATGCCATCCGCCTCCGCATGATCGCCGGTGATCTCCAGCCCGCGCACCAGCGGCATCCGCTCCTTTTCCCACACGCCCGGTTTGAGCGAAGCCGGATCGGCCGTGCCCGCGTGCGTGCCGATGAAATGAAACGCCGGCCCGCTCCCCGCCATGATCACTTTGGACACGCCATCGCCGATTAGCGCGGTGAAGCCCACGCGATCGAGTTCCACCTTCACGGTCTTCGTCAGCCGGTAGCTGCCTTTGGGAAACGTCACGCTGCTATCGCCCGCCTCCACCGCCTGCTGAATCGCCGCGGTGTCGTCCGCCACTCCATCGCCGACCGCGCCGAAATCGCGCACCGACTTCGCGTCAGCCGAAAACCACGCGGACAGAAACAGCGCGGATAAAAGGGAGGGGGGGAACTTCATGATCGGATCATCCTCGGCGATCTGCTCCGTGGAAGGTCAATGATTAAAGAGAAACTCCCGCGAACTCATCAGGCCCCAGAACACATCTTCGAGCGCAGCGCGTTTGTCGGCCGGTGCCGCAGTGGCGAGCGTGGCCAGCACGGTGGTGCGTTCGCGGTCGGTCGGGGCGCGGCTCAGCGCGATCAGGTAGGCCTGCTCCACGAGTTCCGCGTCCGGTTTGCCGGCGACCAGCAGCTTCTCCAAGCGGTTGTCTTTGGCGGCGAGTTTCACGTTGAGCGTTTCACCATTCGCGATGTGCAGCGCCTGGGCCATGCTCGGTTCGCTGGTGCGTTCGCAGTCGCAGGTCTGCACGCGATCCGGTCGGCCAAAGCTCTGCAGGAAATAGGATACCGTGTTTGAATCCGGAAGCTGCAGGGCGCGGTAACCCATCGGGTAGGAGCCGCCGAGGCCCCGGTTCGCATTGCGCCGGTCCATCCGGAAAATCGTGGGCACCGCGGTCACCTGCGACACCGCGTCGAGCATCACCTCGGCCATCAGGCGCCGCGGGTAATACCGAGAGTAATACCGCGTGTCGTCCTTGTTCTCCGCCAGCGCCACGCTGCTGCGCTGGTAGGTTTCGCTGCGCAGGATCGTCCGCATCAGCGCTTTCAAATCATACTTGTTCGCGACCAGAAACGCCGCCGCTTCCCCGAGCAGCTTGTCGTTGCTCGCCGGGTTCGTCAGCCGCAGGTCGTCCACCGCTTCCACCAGGCCCACGCCGAGGAAGTTCTTCCACACGCGGTTCACAATCGCGCGGGTAAAGTAAGGGTTCTCCGGTGCCGTGAGCCACTTCGCCAGCGGCACACGCCGATCCTCCGGCGAAGTCAGCGCGAGCGATGGCCCGTCGAGCGGTGCGGGGGGCTGCGGTTTCCCGCGCAGCGGCTGCACCACGTCGCCGGTGGTGTCGGCGAAGATCACGCGTTCATCGGGCACCGCGCCGTTCTTCGAGCGCACGCGGGAGAAAAGATTGGCGAACCCGAAATACTGGTCGTTCGTCCACTTCTCCATCGGGTGGTTGTGGCACTTGGCGCAGTTGATCGCCATGCCGAGGAAGGCGACCGACACCGTCTCCGCGAGCTTCGTCGGCTCGTCGTGGAGGACGAAGAAATTGCCCGCACCATTCTCCAGCGTGCTGCCAGTCGAGGTCAGCAAGTCACGCGCGAGTTCGTCCCACGGCGTGTTCAGTTCCACCTGCCGCCGGATCCACTGGTAGTAGCTCCACATCGGCTGCTCGGGCAGCTTGTTGCTGTTCACGAGCAGCAGGTCGCTCCACTTGTAGGCCCAGTAGTCCACGAACTCCGGCCGCGCGAGCAGCGCATCAATCAGGTGATCGCGTTTGTCCGGGGTCGACTCGGTGAGGAACGTGCGCGTCTCCTCCGGCGTGGGCAGCACGCCGATCGTATCGAGGAAAACGCGGCGGATAAACTCCGGGTCCGTCGCCCGACCGGACGGCGGCACGTTCAGCTCGCGCAGTTTTTCCGCCACGCGTTCGTCGATGAAGTTGCGCGGTTTGAACTGCGCAAACGCCGCCGCCAGCGGCGGCGCGGGATTCGGCACGGTGAGCGTGGTGATCGCGAGCTGGCTGAGGAACCAGGTGGTGACGATCGCTTCACCCTGCCCGGTCACTTTCACTGCCCCGTCGTCGTCCACCGTGGCGACCGATGCGTTGCTGCCGGTGAATTTCGCCAGCCGGGTCACATCGCGTTTCGTGCCGTCGCTGAAAAACGCCGTCACCTGGATTTGCCGCTTCGCTCCGGGCTGCAGCGAGACCTGCACGGGATTCACCTCGATCCGTTGAATGCGCGCATCCTTCTCCTGAGGTCCGGGCGCGCCGTTCGCGATCCATTCCGCGAGCAACCCGAACTCCGCCGAGTCCATCTTGAACCGCTCGCCGCCCTTGTGCGGCACGACCTTCGCCGCCTTGAGCAGCAACAGGCTGCGCGCGGGATCGTCGAGATTCACCCGCCGCCCCTGCGCGGAGCGGGTGATCGAAAGATAATCGCCGTCGTCGTCGTAACCGCGGAGCGAAAGCCGAAACCCGCCCTGCCCACCCGCTGCGCCGTGACACGCGCCCAACGAGCAGCCGTAGCGCACCAGCATCGGTTGGATTTGGTTGCGGAAAGTAGGCGCATCCGCCGCGCTGACCACCGCCGGGTTCAGGAGAACGATCAAGCCGTAGATCAACGCGCGGAGCAGACTCCGGGGAGCACCCGCGTCCCGCGGGGACGGACTTTCATTGACGCGCCCCGCACCCTCAAGCACTCCGCCCCCGCCACCGACCACAAGTTCGTTTTGGCGGGACGCCAAAACCAACGCGCGAGACGCGTGTGCTCCTCGGATTGCATTCGGATGTATCTTCAAAACAGCTCCTTGATTGGTTCGAACCCGCGATCGATCAGCGGGAACGGACGGCTTTGCGGACCGGGCAGCTCCGTTTCCAGATCGATCCCGAGCGACTTGTAGATCGTCGCCACCACGTTCGCGGGCGCGGCCGGCTTCTCCGCGGGATACGCGCCGATGTCGTCGCTTTTCCCCACCACCCGCCCGCCTTGCACGCCGCCTCCGGCGAAGCCGACCGTCCACACGCCGGGCCAGTGATCGCGACCGCCCGCCGGGTTCACCTTCGGCGTGCGGCCAAATTCCGCGAGATTGCACACCAGCGTGTCGCCGAGCATCCCGCGCTGCGCGAGATCTTCGATCAGCGCGCTGTACCCCTGATCGTACATCGGCGCCACGATGTCGCGCATGCCCTCGATGCTCGTGAAAGGTTTGCTCCCGTGGATGTCCCACGTGATCTCGCCGAAGACCGTGATGAACGTATTCACCGTCACGAAGCGCACCCCGCGCTCCACCAGTCGCCGCGCGAGCAGGCAGCACTGTCCGAAGCGATTCATCCCGTAACGCTCGCGCACACTCAGCGGCTCTTTTTCCAGCGCGAAAGCCTCGCGCGCCGTCGTGCTCGTCATCAGCCGATAAGCGCTCGCGAAGTTTGCATCCATCAGCTTTGCCGCCTCGCTCGCCTCAAAATTTTTCACCGATTCATCCACGAGTTGCTGCATGTCCCGACGCCGCTGCAGCCGCACCTCGCTGATCTCCTGCGGTGGCAAAAGATCGGGCACCTTGAAGTCCTTCCCCGATGGGTCCGCATTGAGCACGAAGGGATCGTAGGTCTTGCCGAGGAACCCGGCGTCCTGCCCGTGCGGCAGATTGCCGCCCGTGGGTCCCATCACCTCCGGCAGGATCACATGCGCCGGCATCTCCGAGCGCCGCCCTTTCAGAAACTCCAGCGCACAGCCTGCGTGCGGCGTGTTGATGCCGCCGGAGAAAAGCCGCCCCGTCTGCATCATCTGATGCCCCGTATCATGCACCGCCGCTGCGGTGTGATAGACGCTGCGCACCAGCGAAAACTTGTCCGCGATCTTCGCCATGTGCGGAAAGATTTCCGTGAGCTGAATGTCCGGGTTGTTCGTCTTGATCGTCTTGAACGGCCCGCGCACCTCGCGCGCCGCATCCGGCTTCGGGTCCCACGTATCGATCTGGCTCGGCGCGCCGAGATTGAAAATCATGATGCACGCGCGCTGATCCTTCTTTGCATCCACCGCGCCCATCGCCTTCAGCCCATTGAAGAGCGGCAGCGTGAGCCCGAGCGCGCTGAGCGTGCCCGCCTGGAGGAAGTCGCGGCGCGTGACGCCGTCGCAAGTAGTGATGGATCCGTTGCCGGTGAATTTGAACATGGCGCGGTAGTTTGAGGTAGAAGGGGGAAGCTGCGCGGTGGGACGACTCGCTTTTCTAGCCGTTTCTTAGAAGAGCGCAGCTTACGTAGCTCCGTAAGCCGCCCGGCCGGGCTGCGGGTCTGATTTCCCGCAGCATCCGCTCCCTCCGCCGAAAAGCCAATGGAGCGAACCGGATGCCGTGTTGTATTATCCCGCCATGCGTTCGCACCCCGCCCGCACCTCTCTCCCCATTTCCCTGTTCGCCACGCCGAACCCGCTCCACGCCGAACTCTTCTACACGGTGGTCCGCGCCGGGCATCTCGTGGGTGGGCCGGACCACTACATCCAGCGCGATCATTATCCCGGTCACGAGATCATCCTCTGCCTGCGCGGGCGCGGCTTTACTTCGGTAAATGGGCGGCGTCACCCGGTGCGCGCGCGGCAGCTCGTCTGGACGAATTGCCATCGCCCGCACGAACACGGCGCCAGCGCGGACGACCCGTGGGAGCTCCTCTGGATGCGGATCGAAGGTCCGCGGCTCGATCGACTGGCGGAGGTGCTCGGCGTGGCGGAGGCGCCGGTCTTTGTCGGATTCGACTCCACGCTCGCGGCCAGCCTCTACCGCGAAATCTTCGCGCTCGTGCAGGAGCAAAAGCGCGAAGCTCCCGCGCTCATTCACGCCGCGCTCGCCCGCCTCATCGCGATCATCTACACCGCGCGCCAGGGCCAATCCGCCGCGGAACCGCAGTCGCCCGCTGTGCTCCAGCGCGCGATCGAGCAGATGAAGCTCTTTTTTTTCAAAAAGCACCGCGTCGCCGAACTTGCCGCGCTCTGCGGCATGAGCGAGTCGCATTTCACCCGGCTTTTCCGCGCCGCCTTTGGCACCACGCCCATCGACTGGCTGCGCCGCGAACGCATCAGCCAGGCGAAGCGACGGCTCGCCGAGACCAGCGACGCGATCAAGGAAATCGCCGCGCAAGTCGGCTACGCGGATCACTATTTTTTCAGCAAGGACTTCAAGCACCTCACCGGAATCCCGCCGAGCGAGTATCGCCGTCGCGAGGCAGCGCGAACGCGGTAACTCCGGGGAGCACACGCGTCCCGCGTGTTGGGGCCGGTGTCTCGCCGGACCGGACTTTCATTCGGCGCGCGACGATGGGGAGCGTCCCCGTTCATTCACCCGACTCGGGAAGTTCGTTTTGGCGGGACGCCAAAACCAACCCGCGGGACGCGCGTGCTCCCCGGACCTCGCTACCCCACGGCTTCCGTGGAGACCGGCGGTGCGCCGGATTCGTGCAGGTTCAGCGCCTGCTCGAAAGCCCGCCAGGCGAGCATCGCGCACTTCACCCGCTGCGGAAATTTGCGCACGCCTTCCATGAGTTGCAGATCGCCGAGCGCGTGGTTCGGCGCGGCTTCCTGACCGGTCACCAGCGCGTGGAAGGCCTCGGCGAGAGCGGTCGTTTCTGCGCGGGGACGGCCTTTCAGTTTCGTCGTCATCATCGAAGCCGAGGCCATGCAGATCGCGCAGCCCTGGCCGGTGAATTTGATGTCTTCCACCGCCCGCGCGGGGCCGAAGCGGACGTGCAGGTCGATCTCATCGCCGCACGAAGGATTGTCGCCGTGGACATGGACGGCGCCGTCGGTCAGTGCCCCGAAGTTGCGGGGGCGCTTCGAGTGATCGAGCAGCACCTGCTGGTAAAGGTCTTCCAGTTCGGGGCTCATGCAAAGAAGCGTTGGGCGGCGGCGAGGATTTCGGCCATGCGGTCGATCTCGGCGGTGGTGTTGTAAAAGTAGAAGCTGGCCCGCGTGGTGCCGGGGAGGCGCATCTTTTTCATCAGCGGCTGATTGCAGTGATGCCCGCCGCGCAACGCGAGGCCCGCCTGGTCCGCATAGGTCGTGAGATCGTGCGGATGCACGCCTTCCATCACGAAGCCGACCAGCCCGCCGCGCTGCTCGAGCGGACCGAGAATGCGCAAGCCGGGGATCGCCGAGAGCCGGTCGATGGCGTAGCGGGCGAGCGCGAGGTCGTGGTCAAAGATGTGTTCGCGCCCGATCGAATCGAGGTAGTCGAGCGCGACCCCGAACCCGATCGCGTCGGCGATATTGGGCGTGCCGGCCTCGAAGCGATGCGGTGGTTCCTTGTAGGTGCTGGTTTCCCAAGACACGCTGAGGATCATCTCGCCGCCGCCCTGCCAAGGCGGCGTCTCCGCGAGGCGCTCGGCGCGGCCGTAGAGCGCGCCGATGCCGGTGGGCGCGCAGGTTTTGTGACCGGAGAAGGCGAGGAAATCGCAGCCGAGCGCCTGCACGTCGATGGGCAGATGCCCGGCGCTCTGCGCCGCGTCAATGAGCGTCACGGCCCCGACTGCGCGGGCGGCGGCGCAGAGCTCGGCGGCGGGGTTGATGGTGCCGAGCGAGTTGGAGATGTGGGTGAAGGCGAACAGCTTCACCTCGGGCGTGAGCAGCGTATCGAGCCGGTCGAGCGCGAGGATGCCGTCCTCATTCACCGGGATGAACCGCAGCCGCGCGCCGGTGCGCTGGGCGAGGAGCTGCCACGGCACGAGATTGCTGTGGTGCTCCATCTCGGTGAGCAGGATCACGTCGCCGCTGCGGATGAATTTTCCGCCCCACGCCTCAGCCACGAGATTGATCCCCTCGGTGGTGCCGCGCGTGAAGACGATCTCCTCCGCACTCGCCGCCCCGAGATACCGCGCCACTTTCGCCCGCGCCTCCTCATACGCCGCGGTCGCGCGCGAACTCAGCTCGTGCAGGCCGCGATGCACATTGGCGTGATCGTATTCGTAGTAATGGGAGAGCGCGTCGATGACCTGCCGCGGCTTCTGCGAGCTGGCGCCGTTGTCGAAGTAGATCAGCGGTTTGCCGTGGATTTGCTGGTCGAGGATGGGAAAATCCGCGCGCACTTTCACCCAGTCGGGCGCGGGCCGGGCAGGGGGCGCGATCATCACGGCTTCGCGTATTTTTCCAGGCGCGCCTGTTTGCGCACGCCGTCGAAGAGCTTCGGGATCGCGGTCCGGCTGCCGCTGTTCAATAGCCCCGTGGGCAGCGATCCGCCGGAATCGCTGAAGATAGCGTACGTGGCGCGGGTGGCGCGCCCACCCTCGGTGGGCTCGAGCTGCCAGTAACCTTCCGTGACCGCGACGCGCGTGACGCCCTTGCGCGGCGCGGGGCCGAGATCGTTCGCGGTCTGCCAGCGGTTGAAGTAGCCGAGGCCCTCGGGTGTGCGGCGGGTCTCGAGTTTCACCCGCACCGTGTAATCGCGATCGCTGACCAGCGGCAGCGCGATGCGCTGGTAGCTCACGCGCGATTTGCTGTCCTGCGAAATGACGCGGGCCTCCGCGACATAGGGCATGAACGTGGGATACGCCGGCACGTCGTCGAGCACCCGCCGCACGACTTCGGGCGCCGCCGCGATGGGGCCGACCGCCTTGAATTCATGCAGCTCCGAGCCCTTGCGCGGGCGCTCGTAGATCGTGAGATCGTCGCGCTGCGAGGCGACCTTCCACGGGAGAGAATCCTGAGCACTGGCCGAGAGCGCAGCCGCGAAAACGGACACCCCGACGACGAGCCAGCAAGGACGCAAACAAACAACAGCGGACATGGGTGGCAATCAACCCGGCGCTCACGGAAAGGTCAACCGCGGCCCGCGGCAGAGAGATTCCACCTAATCGCGCGAACGGGCGCCGATGGTCTGGACGCGCGGCCTCGGCCTCGCATCCCCCACCATGAAACCCTCCCACCTCACTCGCCGCCGTTTTCTCCAAACCACCGCCGCCGGCGCCGCCGCGCTCGGCTTCCCCGCGATCCTGCGCAGCCAGTCGCCGGGGCAAAAGTTGAACATCGCCGTCATCGGCTGCGGTGGTCGCGGTGGCTCGAACCTCGCCGAGATGCTCGGCGAAAACATCGTCGCGCTCTGCGACGTGAACGCGAACAACCTCGCCGCCGCCGCACTGAAAGCGCCGGGCGCGCGGCAGTTCCGCGACTTCCGAAAAATGTACGACGAGCTGAAAGACGGCGACTTCGACGCCGTGGTCGTCTCGACCACCGAGCACACGCACGCCTTTGCCACGCTGCCCGCGCTGCGGCGGAAGAAACACGTCTTTTGCGAAAAGCCGCTGACGCGCGACGTGCAGGAAGCGCGGATCATCACCGAAGCCGCCGCGCAGGCCGGCGTGGCGACGCAGATGGGCACGCAGATTCACGCCAGCGCGAACTACCGCCGCGTCGTCGAACTGATCCAGGCCGGCGCGATCGGCCCGGTGCGCGAAGCGCACGTCTGGGTCAACCGTACCTGGGGGTGGCAATCACCTGCCGATGCCGAGAAATACAAGGATCGCACGAGCACGCAGGAGCGGCCGAAAGACGAGGAACCCGTGCCGCCCGAACTCGACTGGGATCTCTGGATTGGCCCCGCACCGTGGCGCCCTTTCCACAGCGTCTACGTGCCCGGCAACAAATGGTATCGCTGGTGGGACTTCGGCAACGGGACGATGAGCGACCTCGGCTCGCACTGGAACGACCTGCCCTTCTGGGCGCTGCAACTCGAC
>Ga0105047_10011879_pt1 | contig 14087 bp, 8 predicted proteins | sample MAT04_FD_78384 | JGI IMG/M metagenome (GOLD analysis project Ga0105047, IMG submission 78384) | Freshwater microbial communities from Lake Fryxell liftoff mats and glacier meltwater in Antarctica - MAT-04 (megahit assembly) | ecosystem: Environmental > Aquatic > Freshwater > Ice > Liftoff...
CTTGTATCAGGTGCAAGTGGGACAGAAAGGGAACGCGAGCGCAGCCAAGCCGGGCGCGGCCTCCGTCCAGGCCTTGTATCAGGTGCAAGTGGGACAGAAAGGGAACGCGAGCGCAGCCAAGCCGGGAGCGGCCTATATTCAGGCTTTGTATCAGGTGCAAGTGGGACAGAAAGCGAGCGCGCAGGATGTGGCTTACTGGGAACGGGTCCTCAATGGGCCAGCGGGTCGCAAAGGCCTCGTTGAGGGGATCGAGTTCTCGGTGGCGGCGCGCGAACACCTCGTTCAACGCTGGTATGAACAGTACGTCGGCCGTCGTCCCGTGGGCGGCGAAGAAAAGGGTTTGGTGAATCTGCTGTTGCAGGGCCGCCACGAGAACGAGGTGCTGAGCCGGTTCTTTGTTTCGCCGGCATTCACAAAAAAGAATGGCACATCGGATGAACAGTTTTTCCGATCGGTGTACTTCAGCCTGATGAAGCGGGTAGCCAGCCATGCAGAGATCGTCCAAGGCATCAAGATGATTGCGGCATCGGGTCGTCTAATCATGGCGCAAAATCTGTTGGACTCGCAACAGTTTCGCTCAATCAGCGTCAAAGGCTTTTACCGCGAGGTCCTCGGCCGCCAGACAGACGCCGTTTATGCTTCCAACATATCGTCGCACCTGAATTTGGAACAGATTCGGATGAGCATACTCGAAAGCGACATGTACTGGGCGAAAGTAACAAAGTAATCCGACGCGGCTTTGCGGCGTCGGCGGCCAAGATGGCACAAACGATCCGGTACTTTTCGTCGTATCCTCAGGGGTACTCCAGAAATGTCCGTTTAGGAGCAGCGATGAAAAAAGGATTTTTGCTTTCCGCGCTAGTCGCGTTCGCCGGCGCGAGTTTCGCTCTAGCACAAACACCAAATGCATCGCCCTATGGCTTGATCTCTAGCGAGCCCGCTCCGAAGTTTTCTGACCAGAATGTTATTCCGTCACAGGCTGTTTCAGTCGCAACCAGCCTTTCTCCTGAAGGCGTCTCCATTCCCGAGCCAATCTTTGCTGATGCCGCCATTCTCGATTCCGGCGAACTGAGGCGCGCCGACGCCCTTCCGCCGAACAGCTTCGGCGGCGGCGGCCCTAACGGACGAATCTGGGGGAGCGCGGAAGTGCTTCTCTGGTGGATTAGAGGCGGTGCGACGCCACCGCTGGTGACGACTGGACCCGCGAATTCCGCGCAAGTGCCGCCGCCCGGCTCGCTCGGCGGCAGTGGGACTTCGATCCTGTTCGGCGGCCGTCGCGACAGCGACGATCCCTATTTCGGCGGCCGCCTCACGCTAGGCGGTTGGTTGAATCGAAGCCAAACTTTCGGTTTGGAAGGCAGCTACTTCTTCTTGGGCTCGCGCTCGAACAGTTTCACCAACAGTTCTTCAGGCGCGCCTGGCTCACGAGTCTTGGCCCGCCCGTTCTTCGATGTAAGCACGGGTCTCCCGAATTCGCAATTGATTGCTTACCCGGGCTTAGCGAGCGGCACTGTGAATGTTCGCTCCAGCACCCAATTCCAAGGCGCCGCAGCCAATGTTCTCTTCAACCTTTGCCGCAGCTGTCCCAATCCCTGCGACCCTTGCCAGCCGGCCGAGGGCTACCAAATCGACATGATCACGGGCGTTCGCTACCTGAACTTGAGAGAGGGATTGGGGATACAGGAAAACACGCAGGTGTTGTCAACTTCGCCGGTTTTGCCTGGTGCGATGATCAGAGCATATGACCAGTTCAATACGAGCAACCAATTCTACGGCGGCCAAATAGGCCTGCGGGCTCAGGTCTGGCGCAACCGCTGGTTCGCCATTGTAACCGGCACGGTTGCCCTCGGCGACACCCATCAGTCCGTCGATATCAACGGCCAGACGACTTTTTCTCCACCGTTGCCCGGCTTAGGCGGCCGAGGCGCCATGTTGACGCTTCCCAGCAACATCGGCCACTACTCGCGCGATGTGTTTTCAATCGTACCGGAAGTCGGCCTTAACATCGGCTATCAGGTGACAAACAACCTACGCGTCTTCGCCGGCTACAACTTCCTCTATTGGAGCAACGTCGTTCGACCGGGCGATGCCATCGACCTGCGCGTGAACTCTTCGCGCACCCCCGGCAGCATTTTCCCGGCCGCTGGACCAATGTCCCCCACCTTCGCGTTCCGAGACAGCGACTTTTGGGCTCAAGGCGTTAGCTTGGGAATTTCAATGGCCTGGTAAACAGAATGTTGATGCGCGGGACAAAAGTCGCTTCGTATTACCGTAGCCATCACGCTCCGCGTGATGGATTTCCTCAAGCCAGCGAAAATGGCCGACATTGTTGACGGCATTCAAGGAATCCATCACGCGGAGCGTGATGGCTACGATAATTCGGACTTTTGTCAGCGGCATCATTGTTTGAATTGCCAAGCGAATTATTGGCCTAAAACAAAAGCGTCGGGAGTCGTTTCCGCCGCGGAAAAGTCCTGATACATTTTCTTCGCCGATGGATTTTTGTGCGGTAGTAACAGGTGGATTTAGGGCGAATCATCTCGAAGATCGTCCGACCGTCATTTCTTCCGGAATGGTTTTTCTTCCGGACATGTTCGATTCTTCTGGCGAGGGGTCTATCCGTATACGCCAGAAGAAATAACTGACGTTTGAATCGACAACTCTACTGCTCCACCCCCCTACTGCCGCAACCACACTTCCCAATCGCTCAGGTTGTTGCCCAAACGAGCACCAAAGGTATTTTCGAGCAGCAGCGTCAGGTAGCCTGCCACAACCGGTGGGAGTTTGTCGCGGCGCTCGAAAAGAGTGCGTGTCAAAGCGGGATTACGTTGCGTTAGGACAGCCCTCACGAAGGCGGCCTGGTCGGCCGTGCTGAGCCTATCAAGTCGTTCGGTCAGGGCCGCGACCAGGCTGGCATCAGCGCGCCGGGCGGCGACCGCGAACAGCAGGGCGTCGTTCTTCTTGATGGCTTGCCGTTGATACTCACTGAACACGGCGTTGTTCTTGCTGATGGCATCGGCCCAGGTCGCCAGTTCGCCGGGGGGGGCGGTCAGCGCCCCTTCGACAGTCCGCGTGGCATCGGTGCGGCCGAGGAGGTCGATGGCGGGTTGTTTCACGCGCCAGTCGAGATCGGCTAGACCCGCGGCGATGGCGGCCGAGGCGAGGTCTTTTGCCTGTTCAGGGTTCGCCTTCCAGATTCCCGCAGCCCGGACGGCCATGCCACGGACCCAGCCCTGCTTGTGGTGCAGTAATTCACGGCAGAGTGTTGGCGCTTCCGCGTGGCCCAAACGAGCGAGTGCGATCAGGTCGTCGCCCAGGACATGGGCGTCGGTCTCTTTGCGGAAGGAGGCGAGAATGGCGTTGGCTGTGGACGGCTCACCGCGACGACCCAGGGCTTCGGCGGCGGCGCGGCGGACTTCCCAATTCGTGTGGGCCAGCAACGTAACCAACTTGTCGTTGACCATCCAAATGGGATAAAAGCCGGCGACCCAGGCCCCGGCGGCGAGTGTGGTGGCATCGCTACTGGCCAATTGTTTCTCCGTACGCTGGCGCAGATCGGCGAGACGCGGATCGGCCGGCGCGGGATTGCGGCGGACAAGAACCATCTGTTCTTGCACCAGTTCCGGAAGGGTGAACCAAACGCGGCCATCGCGATACTCGAACGGCAGCGCCTCCAGCCGAGCGCCGTTGAAAGTCTCGACACTGTGCGGCTTCGCGGGCTCTTTCAGGCCGATCTCTAACTTCGTGCGCCGCGTCGGCTGCATGTTGTAGAGCATGACGACGGTCCCATCCGCACTACTGAGCGGCGACGCCATCATGACCGGTTCGGACAGTACCAGTTCACGGTCGACCTTTGCTTCGTGCAACGGCTTCGTCAGCAGGTCGCGGCTGGTATCAGCCCAGATGGTGTGGTTGCCGGCGGGCCTCACTTTCTTCGAGGTGTAGGTCAGCCCGGCCCGGTGGCCGATGTAGACGATACGGCCTTTGCCGAATTCCATTTCCAGCCAGGCGGGCGTGCCGTCGTCGTAACGGGCGCGAACGCGGGCCTTGGTTGCCTCGATCGACGTGGGCTTTCCGGCCACCGCTACGGTGTGCGAGCGAAACTCCGCTTCGCCCTTCACGGCTGCAATCGTGGGGATCTTGTCAAGCTTGCCATCTTTGAAAGTGCGGGTCAGACCGGCTGATTTGGCCAAGAAGTCGTGCGGCTCGTTGTACTCGTTGCTGGTGAGCGCATCGGCACAGGTCCAGAGCAGGCCGCCGGTCTGTAGCCAGTCCTTGATCTTGCCCTGGGTGGCGGTGCGGACGCGCGGGTCGAGGACGTAGAGGGCATCGTAGTGCTTGAGCGCCCCCGACTCGACTTGTTCCTCGGTCACCAGTTCAGGCTGGTAGTATTCGTGCGACAGGGCCAGGAACGCGGCTCGCTTGTCGGCGAAACTGCTCTGCGGGTTCCAGTATTCGTTCGCCATGGAATAGAGCATGGCCACGCGGCTCGGCCGCATCCGCGATGAGGCCAGCACGTCATCGACCAGGGCCGCCCGATTGGCGGTGCGGTGGACGGCATAGTACGCGCCGGGATCGTCCGACCAGAAGCCTTCGGTCACGGCATAAGAAGGACCATAGTTGAAGTAACTGACGTTACGCACCTGGTTGGCCAGCATCGTGTAGGCGCGGAAGGTCGTCGGCCCCACGCAGTGCATCATCGGATAATTCAATGGTTCCTGACCATAGCGCCGAGCCCCGGCGTTGTACGGCGCCACGGAGAACGCGACCGCTTGATGGCTATCCCAGAACCAACTACCGAGTGACATCCAATCGCTGATGCCGGGTTGCACCGCGGGCTCGGCGGCCAGGCGGAACATGTCGAGCGGCAGGGCGCTGGGAAAGTAGAGTGAATGACCGCTGAGGGCAACGAAGCCGCGCATATTCGGGTTGGCGGCGTAACGCTGGATGGACTCCGCGGCCAGGCCGAACATGCGTGCGGTCAGGTAGCCGCTGAAGTTGCGGCTCCAGTAGTAAAGACGTGCCTCTTCGGGATTGCGGACAAGTTCGGCGACCGTGAGCAGGCGAACGTCGTTCCAAGATTTCTGGCCGAACAGATCCGGCTGCAGGCCCTGGGCTTGAGCCCAAACTCGGAAGGCGGCATGTGCTTCGGGCACGCCGCCGGCAACGACCCAATCTTCGGCCACGGCTTTTTCCAGCGGCTTCTGCTTCGCCCAGTCCGGCTCCTTTTTGGCTTCCAGATCATCCAGAAGATCGTCGGTCTTCGGCGCGGGACCATCAGGCAATGTGATCGCCAGCCGTTCCTCTTTCCGGATCGGCCGCAGGCGTAACTCACGAAGTGCTTTAGCGCCACCGGTGAAACCAATACCGCCCTTCGCGGGAAGATTGGTGTGCTGATGGATCAACTTGCCACTGAGATAGAGGGCCGCGGAACTGCCTTGGTAGACAATCTTGAACTGAGTCGGCGCGGCCGCCACGAGTGCGCCGGGGCGGGTCAGAATCACGGGTGCTTCTTTAGATCCCACTTTGCCCGCGGCCAGGTTGTTCTCGCGGTTGACGCTGACGACGCCGATGTGCCAGTAGGCATAGTTTTTCGGGGCGTCGGCATTGTCGATTCCGACGCGGAAGCCGATCATGCGGCCATGCTTCTCGATCTTGCCTTCAAGAACGCAATCGTGCAGATCGCAGCGGCGGGTGTTCAGGTCGCTATTGCCGGGCAGGTCGGCCCATTTGTCGCCGCGATCGTCCTTCAGATAACGCCAAAGCGGCGCGGTCATTTCACTCCGAAGAATCTCGCCCGGCTCGTCGGCGATCTGGAAGGTGGTGACTTCCGGATAGAGGTCCTTTCGTTTGGTGAAGTAGTCCACGTAGAAGTCATCGTATTTTTTTCGCGACACTGCCTCGTCGTAAGGCATATATGAGGGCGGCCAGTAGTGGCCGGCCGAACTGGACCAGCCGTAAATCTCCCGGTATTTGACGGGATCCTGACCCGCGCCGACATTGTTGATGCCGATGAGCCGCAACGTCTGGTTCATGTAGCCGGCGCAATCGCCGGTGGCGGCGCCCCAGGAGTTGCCGAAGTGAAGGTCGCCTCGCGTCAATGGGTAGAGCTTCTCGTCGGTCGCCGCCAGGGCCATCTCGTAATGTTCCCGGGCGTGGTCACGCAGGGTTCGCAACAGGTGCAGCCGATTTTGGAAATCCATTACCATCGAGATGTTCAAGCTTTCCGGTTCGGACCAATCGAACTCGCGGAGAACATGATCGTCGTGCGGGAAGACGGCAAACTGCGTCGCTCCGCCGGGTGGAACGTCCGCCCTGCCGACCGGGGTCACCTTCAGGTGCAGATGGGCCTGAGCCGCACCGAACGCGGGTGCGTTCAGGATGTCCTGCAAGCGATACCAGCGTGTAAAACCAATACGCTCATGGGCGGCGGCCTTGAGGCTATCGAGGCCGGCCGGATTGCACCAGACCTGCGGTGTGGAAAACGGATCGCTGTGAGTGCGAAGGCCGGCCGAGATATTGACGCCTTCTTTTGGCAGCCGATCGATCCGAAAGCGGATATAGCTGGACGCCGGCGCATTCACATCTCCCGCGTAGGGATACGTCAGTTTTTCGAAAGTGGTGAGGAAGGCCAAGTCGAGCAACGGCGTCTCACCCTTGGTGTTCGCGGGGGGCTGGATGCGCAGACGATGGGTGCCCGGCGTAAGTTCAACGGTCCCGGCATGCCACCAGTAGAACGGCTTCGGATCAAGCGGCTCTTCAAGACGCATGGGCTGATCCCAACTTTTGCCGCTGTTATTGAGTTCACCGAGAATGTCATCCGCGCCGCCCATTGGTTTGCCTTTGCCGTTGGGGTTGATGTCGACATCTTTCAACGGACTGGCTTGTTTGGCTCTCTTCGCGTAACTCTCGAACCCGATCGGCCCGCCTTTGGTCTCCGAGCCGCGGCCATCACCAAACGCGGCACTGTGAACCTTCTTGTCGCCTAGGGTGAGTGTCGCTTCAAGCGACGCCCCAGTAGCCTTGCCGCGAGCAATACGGAACCAGAGCGTGTAACGACCCTTGTGAAGTACTTTGACATCAGCTTCAATTGCATTACTCAGGGGCGCTGCCGAGCCATCAAACATGGCTCCGCGATCTTTCACCAGATTGAGCGAGCGGCCGTCAGGCCCGGTCCAATTGCCGGGGTGCAACACAATGAGATGTTGCCCATCATGCGGGCTGGCCGCGCCGGCACTCGCCGCGGAATTGGCTTGATGGGCGAGACTGACAATAGCGAAAACGAACAGCGGCAAAGGGGATCGCATGGCAGGATCTCTCGGCGTGGCGTGGGCGCGGGTGAAGTGATTCTACTAGCCAACGTCGCGCAATTCGACGATTATTCGTCGACAACGGAGGATCAGCCACTCGCGAGCTTATTGGAAATGGCAACATGACAGCCGGAACGACAATTGCGTCCCGGCTGCCATGTTGCAATTATCGAAATCTCTGTCTCGCAAACTATACCGGGCACGCCACGGGGTCGGCGGGATTCGGCGTGTTCGGAGTTGACGCCGACTGGGGACGTGGCCGAGTCAAGAACGCGCCCAGATAGAGCCCGGCTACAATCAAGAGCAACGCTTTAATTCCGATGAGGAACGTCACCGCTTGCAACAGGCCGCCGAAAAGCGCCCCCATCAAGTTGGCCCCGAGAGCGGCATCCTTCGCTTTGGAGTTGGCGAACGAGCGAATGAACACGATGCCGCTGAAGAGCATCGGTAGGCTTGTAAGCAACCCCACCAAGATCGCTTTTGTTACGTAGGGCAGGAAGCTGAATCGCGACAAATCCAAGAAGTAGAGGCCGAGGCAGCAGGCCAGCAGAGCTCCGTAGACGAACGACAAAGGAATGTTCTTCCAGACCGACGCCAAACCGTTGGCCAGCAGGATCATCATCAAAATGCCGGAGATAATCACCGCATTCACAATCCAAGTGTTGCCGAGCACCACGGACGCCTTGCTAATGTTCTGAACTTCAAGCAACATGAATGCCGCCCCGAGCAGGGCGAAATGCGTGCTCGAACGGTCCCACCCGCTGACGATCTGCGGCGTTTTCAGCGTCTTGACGCCGTAGGCAAAGAGAAGCAAGAGGGCGCCGCCAAGCATGAAGTAAAGCACGGGCACCTGTCGTGTTTCCAGATAGATGTACGGCCAGTCGTCGGTGGCAATCTCCGTCTCGCCTTTCAGTTGAATGGGCATGGCTGTTTCCCAGGCCGTCAGTTGATGGTCGAGTCGGGGGTTCGCCGCCCGTTGACTCTTGAATGCTTCCAAATCGCCTGTAACGAATAGTTCTCCACCCCAGCCGTAAGCACTCTGAGGGACGCGAACGATGTACGGCTCGAAGCCGAAGACCTCCTTCAGGCATGATCCCATTCGGTCGACCATGAAAGGCTTCTGAGTCTCGAAGCTCAGCACTTCCACACCGCCATCGTTCAAGAGTGTCTTGGCGTGCTTCATGCTTTCACGGGTGTAAACATAGTGGTCGAGACGGGCGTTGGTCATGGCCGTGGTCGTGTGGCTATCGAGCAGGCCGAACACAATCACGTCGAACTTCTCCGTGCTCGTAGCGAAGTAGGAGCGAGCGTCGTCGTTCACGACTCGAACACGCGGATCCGAATAGGGCTTCTCCGGGTGGAATTGCTTGCCGTATTCGATGATGGCGGGGTCGATCTCGACGGCAACCACCTCTTCCGCGCCATTCCGCAGGGCTCCCGCCACATCGTTGCCGCTGCCCGCGCCGACGATCAGAACCTTGCGGGGATTCGGATGGAACAGCATAGGGAGGTCGTATTGAGACAGTCCGCGCAGTTCAGGACTGAATCGCTGAGGGTTGGCTGCCACCCGCTGCGGGTCGAGGTCGATCATCCCCTGGTAGCCGCTGTTATTGACGCCGATGAAGAAATCGCCGAACTCACCCGTGGGCGTTCGGCTGCCGCGGAGACGACTCCAGATTCCCTCGGGTTCCGGGTGATGCACGTCGAGAATGGTCAACTTCTGATAGGGCGACCACTTTGTGTCTTGCCAGCCCGGCTCGTAACCGGCCAGCCACGCGAAGCCGAGAATCGCGGCGAGCAGGCCGAGGTCAATCTTCTTGGGGGCAAGAAGAAGGCAACCCAGGGCGAAGAAGCCAAACCAGGCCAGCGGCGGAAAGTACAGGGCGCTAAAAGCCACGAAGAGCCAGATGCCGACCAGACTTCCGGCCACATTGACCGAGTAAGCCTGGATGGTATTGGGGTGATCGTTCATCAGCTTGCCAAGCAGGCGGCCGACTGGAACGAAGATCTTCCACAACAGAATCATGAGTCCGAACGTGATCGCCGTCCCAGCCAGCGGCATGATCAATTTGAGCACGCCCAACTTGTTGCTCCCAACCTCGCCCCAGATGCTGAAACCACCGACGCTGAGCATCTCGCTAATCGTCTGGCCAAGAAAGATTCGCGTTGTGGGAATCGCCAATAGCGCGACGAGGATGAGCAGCGGCGTTAGCAGGTCGCGAAGTAAGAACGGCTTGCGGCAATCCCAACAGCCCATTCCGAGGCCGAGGAAGCAGACCACCAACACCATGTTTTGTAAGTAAGCGAAGATGCGGATCTCGGTGCTGACCCAGCGAATCAGCATCAGCTCCAAGAAGAGCCCCAGCACGCTGATTAGAAAGAGTTTACTCAAAGACTTAGATAGGAATCGCTCGCCCGGCATTAGACGCCCCGTCTGAATTGCGCACGAAGGGACAGCCATTGATCGGCTCGGCGACATTTCTTGAGTGACACTCATGATAGCTCCCCGTGAATCAATTCGGAGAACCCTAGTGCGCCTTCGGCGATCCGGCAAAAGGGAATGTGCGTAAGATGCGGCCTTCACGTTGCCGCCGAGCCGAAATTCCGAGCAAAAGTCGTTGCAGAATGCCGAGATGGGTATCGTTCGCAGCGAAATTTGTTGCTCGATTGGGGAGGTAAAGCGGGGACCGGCCTTCGATTTTGTCGTTTTTGCATGTACGCACGTATGCTATCGAATTGCTTGCCCCTGTACGCCAACTGGTTAGGATCGCTTCAGCGCCCAAAAAAACTCGAGGTTCGCAAAGCCTCACCTCGGGGCTTGAATCTGTTTTGCTGGTTGTACTTCAGCCGCGTCAGGGGAAGCAAACGACCGTCGACGTCTTTCTCAGCACCGGGTGCCATGCTCACGTCCATCCGTGAGCATGGCACCCGACACTCGAACACCGGAATTCTTACGAATTCCTCTACGAGTCTCCGTTCTCATCCCTTGGCGAACAGTTCGCTCACCGGCTGTCCCTTGCCGTCCTCGGTGGCGTAGAACGGTCTCTTCTCAATCTGGAACGCCGCCTTCGGCGAGATGCCGAGGGCCGTGAAGATGGTGGCGTGCAGATCCGTGATCGTGACGGGATTCTTCGTCGTCACGAGCGGTCGTTCCGGGGCCGTTTCGCCGTAGAGGAATCCCCGTTTCATGCCGCCGCCCCACATGACGACCGAGCCGGAACCGGTGAAATGGCGGTGCAGGCCGTAGTGTTTCATCTCCTGCATCTTATCGGTCTTGGCCCGCGACTGATCGCGGGCGTTGCTGCCGGGGATGCCCTCGATCATCATGTCGCGGCTGAATTCGCTCGCCATGACGATCAGCGTTCGATCGAGCAGACCCCGCTGTTCCAGGTCGAGGATCAGGTGAGCGATGGGCCGGTCGATTTCACTCTTCAGCCGCTTCACGGTCGTGTGGCCGCTTTCGTGGGTATCCCAGTGGAGGAACGGCACGTATTCCGTCGTCACCTCGATGAATCGCGCGCCGGCCTCCGTCAGGCGGCGCGCCAGCAGGCAGCCACGGCCGAAGTTGCCCGTGTTGTACTTTTCGAAGCTCTCTTTCGGTTCCTTCGACAGGTCGAAGGCATCGCGGTCCTTGGAACTGAGCAGGCGATGGGCGTTCTCGAACGAACGCAGCATCGATTCGTGGTGATGGTCGCTCGCCAATTCACCGACGGGGCTTGTCTTGAGTAGTTCCTTGAATTTCCGCTGGCGTTCCTCGAATCGTTCGGCGGTCATCCCCTTCGGCGGGCGCACGGAGTCCGCGGCGTCGATCGGGAACGGCAGGTTGAACGGGCCGAACTCGCTGCCGAAAAAGCCGCCGGTGGTGAAGGCCTTTAGTTCCTCCGCTTCCCCGTGGCCTTCGAGCCGTTGGCCGATGTTGATGAAGGGCGGAATCGCCGGGTTGCGCGGGCCGAGGATGCGGGCGATCCACGAACCGATGTGCGGCGCGGCCACGGTCTGCGGGGGCACATAACCGGTGTGCCAATGGTACTGGTGCCGGGAGTGCAGGATGTTGCCCAGATCGGCCACGACATGGGAACGGATCAACGTCGCCCGATCCATCACCTTGGCGACACTCTCGAACCCCTGCGAGATCTTGATGTTGTCAACAACGGTGTCGATCGCCGGGAACGTGCAGAGAATCTTTTCGGAGGGCACTCCGATCTCGAAGGGCGTATAACGCTTCGGATCGAACGTCTCCGGCGACGCCATGCCGCCCGCCATCCAGAGAAGAATCACAGTGTCCGCCGCCGCTTGCGGCGTCGCGCCAGGCGCAGCGCGGAGCATACGCGGTTCACCCAGCGCCAACGTCGCCAGGGCCGAGGCGGACATACCGTGAAGGAAGTCGCGGCGAGAGAGGTTGTTCTTCAAGATCGATCTCACGTTTCGTGTCTCCTTTACCAATCCAGGGGCATCCAGCGAAAGAACTTGCACAAGCGGTTCGTTGCATCCCGGATTGGCATCGCATCCACTTCGTCATTTCTTTCATGTATCACGGAGTTGCGATATTCACGCACATCGTGAGCATCCTGCTGATCGCTCGCGGGGATAGACCGGCGAGACCCCAAACCATCGATCAGATCGCGCATTCGGGGTACCGTCGATTGAACCAGGAAATTCTCCCAAACGTCGCGACAGCCAGCCTCAAATTCCGCGAACAAGCTGGTGAAATAGCGCCCTTCGAGCCGTTGTACTGCCCTATTCAGGTCGGCGATCTCCAAATCCGTGTCGTGCATCAATTCGGGCTGGCTTCGTTGTTGCAGTTTGAAATAGTCGAGGGCGAGGCGCGCGATGAGAAACTCCCGCTCCACGGCCCGAATGCGCTCCAGACGTTGCTGACGCTTCTTCATGCGCGTTGAATCAGCGCCTTGGCGGTCCCAATAAACGTCTCTTCCGAAAGCGGATGGGACGAACGGTCCCCGAAATCGGCCTGGATGGACCATGTCGACCCGTCGCGCGCCATCCACGCCGATTCAAAAGAAGGCATCACACAGAGATCAACGCGGCCTTCCCCGCCCACGGTGTAGCGCGCAACCGGATCCACAAGCAACCGTCCCTGCGGCGAATGGATGAGCAGCACGGGCGCCTCATAACGGCTTAGAAAATCGTCCGTGATCTCCTTTGCGTCGCGCTTCGCCTCCCAGCCTTGGTGACGCGACCAGCCTTCGCAGTCCTTCAAGAGTTGGTCCAAAGCGGCCAGCCATTCCGACTTGTCGGCCTCTCGCAAGATCTCGCCGACTTTTCGAAGTTGATCCCGGCCGGCGATAAATTGAGCTTCGGTCGCGCCTCCATCGGGCGAAACCGAATAAACAATCGCGAGAAACGCCCGGACCGCCTCGGAGAGTTTGCCTAGTTGTTCGGCAGAGAGATTCGAAAAGTCGGCGGAGTCGAATCCCGCAATAGAATCCGCGTTCAACCATTTGCCGGCACGCTTTAGCAAGCGCGCGGTGCTGTCGGGGTCGAGCAGCGGATGCTCGGCTCGCTGCTTCTCGAATAGCTCCCGATGAGCCTTGCGCACATTGCGCTCAAAATCTTCCTTTGCCACACGATATCTCCATCGGAGCCCAGCCGCGATAAATCTTCAATACTATCTTACCAGTTCAAACTCCGGCAACATCAGCACCGCCCACAGGAAATCGGCCAACGACTCCGTCGTTGCCGTCGTGCCGACAATCTCACGGGCGACCGCCATTTCGGCCGGCGTCGGTTTGCGGCAGAGGGCTTGTCGATAGACGTTCTCGATCAGTTCATCGGTCGTCGCCTTGGGTAATGCCTTCCGCAAGTTGCCGGCGCCGGCCGCGAGCAGGTTCGTGAGAATCTGGCCGTTGGATAAATCCAGCGCTTGTAGCGTCGTCAACTGATCGGGCCGAGTGGTCACGACCTGTTCGCGGTTCGGCCGGCCGAGTGAACGCATCAAGGCATCCGCATTTACTAATGTTGCACGAAGCAGACGCCGTTCCGGAGGCGTTGTCACGCCAAATTCCGGCAGCGCCACGGGAGCCACCTGCTTGACCGGCCCCGCGCGCGTGATCTGCCAGACGGCATCGATGAACTGCTCCGCCGTGAGGCGTTTCACTTCCGGGCCGCGAAAGACGTAATCGCCCGGCAGCACTTCGTTGATCGCCGCCACCCGCGCCTGATACGCCTTCGACGTCGCGATGTGCTCGATGAGTTTCTTGAGGTCATATTTGTTGTCAGCCAAATAAGCGCCCAGGTAGTCGAGCATGTCGTCGGACCAGGGGGCTGTCCCCATCATGTCGACGGGATGCACCAGACCGTGCCCGAACAGGCGATGCCAGATGCGGTTGGCGATGGTGCGGGCGAACCGTCCGTTGTCGGAATGGGTAACGAGCGCGGCGAATTGTTCCAGGCGTTGCGTCTTCGTTGCCTTGCTGTCGATCGGTCCGAGTTCGGGGAAGAGAAATCGCGCGGTGGCCGTGCGGCCCTGCGGCTTGTCGCAACGGTGGACTTCGAGTGGCTTGTCCGCCACCACGGCGGCAAGACTGTAGGCGTCGTCGAGCTTCCAGGAATCGATGAAACTATCATGGCACGAGGCACATTTCAGATTGATGCCGAAGAAGACCTGGGCGACATTCTGGGAGAATTGTAGTTCGGTCACCTGGCTGGCGTTCACATTGCCGCGCCACTTGATTCCCTTGATAAATCCTTCCGATTCCGGCGTGGGCACGATCAGTTCCCGCGCCATCTGATCGTACGGTTTGTTCTCGACGAGGGAGC
>Ga0105047_10011880_pt1 | contig 14087 bp, 18 predicted proteins | sample MAT04_FD_78384 | JGI IMG/M metagenome (GOLD analysis project Ga0105047, IMG submission 78384) | Freshwater microbial communities from Lake Fryxell liftoff mats and glacier meltwater in Antarctica - MAT-04 (megahit assembly) | ecosystem: Environmental > Aquatic > Freshwater > Ice > Liftoff...
AACAGGCTCAAGTAAAAAGAAGGATGATAGGGCAGCATGCGATTGAGTACGGCCGGGAGGATGATCGGGGCATGGCCAAAGATCATTGAGATGGTAAAGCCGACAAAGATGCTGTGCAGCACGGCATCATAAGGTGGACCGGCAAAAACAGCGCCGTACCACAGGCTAAATATGCCCGCAAAACCCAGCCAGAAATAACCGGCATATAAACAGCGGGCAATATACCGGGTCAAGGGAATGCGATGGCGCAGGTTGCGACGAGCCAGGTCAAACCAGAGCAGCCAGAGTGCCAATCCCAACATCCCCAGCCCTGCCAACCGTGCTCCAGCCTGGCTGGCAATCATGCCAACGACAATCCCTGCTAAAAATAATCCAGCACTGAGCAGGAACAGAATTTGCTTCAGCCTGGTCATGCGCAGCACGCGGCTGAGTTCGAGGCGTTCTCCGACGATGGTCAGGATCAGAAAAGCGGCCCACCAGAACACGACCTGATAAATCAAAAGCCCTGAAAGCCACATCACGTTGCCAATAAACCAGCATATTGTGCCGATTCCAATCGTGATCGTATGCAAAGCAGGTTCGCGCCGGATCATAATTCCCAGGATGACAACCAGACCCAGGCTGCCCAACGTGATCAACAGCGGTCCAAATCCAGTCTTGGGAAGTGCCAGGCTGACCACCCAACCTAAACCGGTTAATAGTGGCGTTGCGAACATCCAATTCTTTTTTAAGGCCACAACCCGTTCCATGGCGATGATCGTTCCCAGGAAACCCGAAACCATCAATGGCCCATGCGCCAGAGCAAGGTTAATCTGGATGTCCGGCAGTACCCAGCCCATGCGCAGAAGACCTGCCCATAATCCGGCCAACAAGGCCATGAGAGCAAGAAAGAGGACAATTGGAAGGAGAAAAAATATTTTTTTCATCAGGAAACCAACCAGTTATTAATTCGAAAAATCCAACCTGATTTGATCATGTCACGCTGATATGGTCAGATCGATTATAACCTAACCATATCATGATAAATTAGATTATCTTTTTCATTTAACTTTACCCTGGTTATTGGACCGTTCACTGCTCCTATTAAATGTAAAAATAAGTAAAATTAAGAGCAGGATCATCAGACAGGAGGACATTTTTCTTGAATGCCAAACTTGCACTTACTTCCAAACCTCGCGAGCGGCTTAAAGTGGCCCTGACTCAAATTTTCCCTTCAACCACCCTGCCGGTCGAGGTCCAGGACGCCATTATAGAAACAGCCACGTTGCGCCATTATGAAGCTGGACAGGTAATCTATTTAGAAGGCGAACCCGCCGAATCCGTTTATATTCTCGAGAACGGCTGGGTTAAGGCAACCCGCATGACGCGTGAAGGTCGCGAACAGGGCTTGCTCTTCTTGCGCCCAGTGGAAATATTTGGCGATATCGCTACTTTTACCGGCACGACTTACCCCGGAACAGCCACCGCACTGGAAGCTGTGGATGTTTGGGCTGTTCCTTCAGAAACGCTGCTGGTGCTTGTAAAAAGTTACCCTGATCTCGCGCTTGCAGTCATCCGAAAACTGGCCGAGCGGGTCTTACATTATATTGGACTCGTCGAAGATCTATCCTTACGGAACGTGGAGTCGCGGCTGGCGAATACTTTATTAAAAAACGCCGTACTTCACGACGGGCAATTGATTGTACCCCGCCGCGATTGGACTACCTATGATGAAATGGCTGTCAGGCTCGGGACGGTGCGCGATGTACTCAGCCGCGCCATGAAAACACTTGAAACAGAAGGGTATCTCAAGGTGGATAAACAAACCATCATTTTGCTCAATCCAGATGGATTAGCAGAACGCGCCGACCGATAATGCAATAACCTTTCTGATCAAGGCGATTCAGTCTTTGTGGTTTGCAAAACACTGATTTTGGTGAATATTCCTTGCCGCAGAGCAGACCCTGACTCAGAGCGATTATCGAAATTCCTTTCAATTCATCTCCAAGTTGTCATCTTCTAAACCTTCTTTCTTAAGCGCGGCCATAAAAATGGTGTCTGCTTTTTGTATAACAGGTACCCCTCCCCAAAACGCAGCGTCAATTCTAGCGTCTCATGGTTATAGATATAAACCAACAAAGTGCTGAACACGATCAGTGTCAGAAGGATGACCACACCCGAACCCATCCAAATTCCGATCCCTAAATAAATTAAGAGTGCGCCCAGCGTCATCGGGTTGCGGGTATAGGCATACGGTCCCTGCGTTACCAGTCTTTGCGTGGCTACTTTTGGTGCGGGCGTGCCTTTACCCAGCGTATATTGAATAGAAACCGACCAGACAACCAGGACAATTCCACCAGCAGCCATCGTCAGACCAAGAGCCAAATTCAGCCACCCGAGCTGGAACCGCCCCCAGTCACCGCAAATCCAGCCGATCCCTACTGCGATTACAGCCATCAGAAGCAGCCCTAAAAAGAAGAGAGCAATCACTTTTCGCCTGAGTGTTTCTGGGTGTTCCTTAGTTTGACTCATATCAGGAATCCAGTTTTTGGCTTGCGACTGCTCGATGTAGAATGTCTAAAAAATCATCAAGCGGCACGCGGTGGACTCGTGCCGCCCATTCGACCGTCAGTGCCTTTGCCAGGAACATACGCAGCGAATATCGTCCTACGCGTTGGATGCCAAATACTTCCATCACTTCTGCGATATCACCGTATTCTAATAGGATGTCCGACACCCGGGTATCTTTTGTGATTTGCATGGTGAATTCTCCTTTGTTCTTCCAGTAGTCGAGCTGCTGGACGAGCACAACTGCTTAAAAATACCAATTCACGTGAACTAAATTTTCTACTTGCATTGTAGGTCCATTAGCATTCATATTCAACGACTTTTGTCGATTTTGAAAGCGTCTTTATTCACCAACGATACAGAAAACATACTTACTCAGGTTATGCCAGGCATTCGAACTGAACGATTGGATAAGTAGGATTCCGCCTTCAATATGCCAGCCGTTTTTTTGTGATGCCTGGTTTTTATTCATGTTTTCTCATTTTCACACCAGCCTGCTTGATAAAAGTTAGACAGCCGATTTCTGCGGGCACGACTTAAGTCGTTACCCCGCCAGATAGATGGCCCTATACTCAAAAAAGTTCAATCTACTCATTCAGCCAAGGAGATTAAAGAATGAAAACAATCCTTACCAAAATCGCATCCATTCTCGCCTTCATCATTGGCGGTATGGCTATCTTTGCCGGCGGGCAGGTCTTATTAGGTCAAGACCCAGGATACTATGTCATCAACTGGCTTCCAGTTTATAACTATACGTTTGGCATTCTGACCGTCTTCATCACCGCCATCTTGATCTGGGGCAAAAGCAGGCTTGCCTTTCCTGCAGCCATCGCGACGTTCGGTGCGCACACCCTGGTGATGCTCGTTTTGCAGACAGGCTACCGGGATGTCGTCGCGCCGGATTCCATCCGAGCCATGTCGATTCGATTATTAGCCTGGGGAATCATCCTGGGGTTGATGTTTGCCCAGTCACGCCTGTACAAAACGCAGCAGATATCTAACGCCACTGGCTCACCCATACGTTCATAACCCGACACGATAAAAGTCGTACACAAAGTTCCCACCAGTCTGTACACTAAAACAGGATTTCCATTGTTGACCCGAGGAACAATGATGCAGCCTCCGCAATCCATCCCGGATGAAAAACTCCGCGTAGAAATTTTGACTGTTTTCGCGACTGACAGCCGGACTTCCTCCACCGACATTCGGGTGGGCGTGCTGAACGGGATCGCGCACCTGGCTGGAACGGTGGATTTTCTGGCGATTCGCACTGCGGCTGAAGAACTGGCAAATCAAGTGCGCGGCATACGCGGGGTGGTCAACCGTATCGAATCCCCTGGTGCGCCCAGCCCGGCAAGAACCGTCAATCTGAACTTGAAAACAAAGAGTAATCAATTTAAAACAAAGAGGTAGTGAAACTTGACAAAGCTATTGTCCAAATGGTTACGTAAATTCCACCGCTGGATTGCGATCCCGACTGCCCTGGCAATCCCAACCGCATTATTAATTAAAATGGTGGGTGATCCAGAAATAGTTGCACTATGGGAAAAATTAGATAAGATCCCATCTATTTTGATGTTGATTATGGCACTCAGCGGAGCCTATTTATTTCTGCTCCCTTATATCGTCAAAGGGCAGCGAAAAAACAATCTCAAGAAAAGGACTCTTCAGGAACCAATAAAGACGTTTGAAAATACCGAGACACCTGATCCGCTTTTAAACAGTGTCCGCACCTTTCCCATGGGCGAGCCAGGGCCCGCACAAATTGTCGCGGAAGGGAAAAAATGATATGGATGTAAAAACAATTGTGTTTGGATTGGCCTCCTTCCTGGCCGTCGCTGTTTTATTCTCCAGTGGATTGATCACCGCACTCACCGAACCGCTTTCCGGCTGAGAGTATCCTGTCCTTTTCTCACTGACTCACAAAGATAGAGAACAATAACCCATCGATAAGGAGATGAACAATGAAAAACAACTCAAAATTGGGAGCCGCACTGGCGGTTCTCGGCATCTTGACCGGCCTGCTATTTTTTTATTTGATCGCAGCCCAATACAACCCGATCATTGATGCGCATGCTGTAGCCGGTCGAACAGATGAGGCCACTTCTGTAAGTATTACTTTTGCAGTCCTCGGATGGTTTGGCATCTCTGCCGGGGCGATCTGGGCGGCTGTTTTTTATGGCTTCTTGAATAAGGAGAAATGGGCCTGGTTCTGGGGCACGGTAGCGGCAACCATCCAACTTCTGGCTGGATTTTTCCCGATGATCCCTGCCATGGATGGCGATCTTCCAGCCTCAACCATGGTGGTGTTCATTCTTGCCGCGGTTTTGTGGTTTGGCATGCTTCTCATCGGTGGTGTAAAGAAAAATATCATTCTACTGGCATTTATTGCCGGTCTGGCTTATGTACTCACCTTTATCGACGGCGTCGCTCCAATTTCCAAATATGTGTCTACAAAAGGGATTGATCCATTCTGGAACGGGGTTTACGCCATATCCCAGCAGGTCAGTTGGTGGGGTGCGGCGGCATGGGCGATCTTTATCTTTGCCCTGTTGAAAAAGAAATCGTGGGCTATTCCAATGGGAATTTTTGCAGGAGCTATGTCCATGATCGCTGGATATCCTATGGGGCTCAATAATGCATTGTTTGAAGTGCACCGCTTCTCCATGTTCTTGCCGGCACCCCTGCTCAGCACTGGCCTGGTGGTTTACTTGATGCTCCCAGCCACTCGTAAAATGCTCGCATCTTGGAACCAATCAGAATCCTGAGACGCATAATGGAGCACTCGATGCAATTCGTCAAGAACCGGCTCAATTATCTCTTCGGCTCTACCAAGGGCCTGATCCTGGTAGCAATTGCCCTGATTGCGGTAGTCACTGCCGTTTGGGGGATGCTCTCGGGACCTATGGCAGAGATGGGCGTGCGCGATGTGGTTGTCAAACTCTTCGGTATGGATATGGTCCAGGCGGAGCGCGAAGGGCGCATCATCATCCTTTATCATTCGATTGCCATGGCAGTCGTCGCGATCGAAACATACATGATCACGAGTCTCATAAAAATGAAGCCCTTCTTCAAAACTGGCATCAATGCCATCATCACGGCTGGATATATCACAACCATGATTTTTGGGATGAGCTTCGCATACTTCGGCCATAACTGGGCTTTTCACGGATTGTACATCTTCGGCCTATCATTGATTTTCCTGGCAGGAGTGCTGCTGGTGATTGCCCTCTGGCCGTGGAACAAAGAATTCTACCAACCGGATAAAGATTACGCTCGTACCAAAAACGGGGTTGACCTGGAACGGATAGCCTTCTTTGCCACGGCCCTGACTACGGTTATTTCCGCCCTGTTTGGCGCTGTCCCCGGTTCATTTTTTGGAAATGGGTTTGAAGCCTTCCTGGCCGAGAATATTATTCGATTGCCTGAAAAGACCACAATGCAGTATTCCATTATCGGTCACCTGCATATCATGCTGGCGCTAATCGCGATCATGATCACGCTCATCATCGGACGCTGGCTGAACTTTAAAGGTCTTTTGCACAAAATCGCGATGCCGCTCATGATCCTGGGCACCGTAGTACTGAACCTCGGCGTATGGGGCGTGGCTACGCCACTCGAACCTATCGCCCACCAAATCATCTACACTGGCGCGACCCCTTCCATGCTGGCAGCGCTTCTGTTGCTGATCTGGAGTTGGGGCAAGCTAATCCACGACGGTACAGCTCACCTCCAGAAAGCAACTATTGGTCAAAAGATCGCCGCGCTGGTGCGGGACCCGCTCAAGTTTGGCCCGACATGGCAGATGCTCTTCATGAACTTCACCACCAGCGGCATCGGTATCTTTATGGCCATTCGCCTGGATAAGATTTTCCGCGTCTGGCCGGCACTCGAAGAACGCATCGAACTAACCGGCCATTGGCATGCACTTTCAGCGATTATCGCCACCATCATCCTGCTCTACTACGGTGACATGATTGGACTGAAAGGAAAAGCTCGCCAGTTGTACGGATGGGGCCTTCTAATTTTTTCCGATATTGCCCTCGCGGCAGTCACTGTTTTCGAGATGAAACGTCTTTTCATCGCAGAAGCCGAACAGCAGCCGCTGGTCAACGGTCTTATGCTTGCCATGGACATTGGCCTCGGCCTGTTGCTGGTGATGCTGGCCATTGTGATGGTCTGGCGGCTGATCGATCTGTTTAAGAAAAAAGGACGCTGGACCGAAGAAGTGAAACATGAACTTTCGGAGGAGGTGTTGAAATGAAACGCATCATCCCAACACTTTTTCTGCTGGCCTTTCTAATGGCCTCATGCGCACCTGTGGATCTGAATGCCGCGCTGCCCAGTGTAGAAACAAATGTGGATACGAATTTATGGGCGCAAATCTCTGCTGGTGAATTTTACTTTGGCCAACATGATGAAATCCAAAAAACGGGCGCTTATGAAACGATGATCACCGATGTCACGACTGCACAATACGCTGCCTTCCTGAACAAAGCACTCGCAACAGGCTATATCAAAGTAAAGGGTGACCAGATCACCGGATACTACCCCGGCGATGAATTTCATGGAGTCAAACATGAAGAAAAAATCGATGCGGGAGATTGGCTCTTTATCCTAATGAACGACCCTTCACAACGTATAAAGTTTGATGGCACCACCTTCACCGTCGAGCCGGGCTATGAAAACCACCCAATGACATCGGTCACATGGTTTGGATCGTGGGGATACTGTGGGTACTATGAATGGCGTCTACCCACCGAAATCGAATGGGAGAAAGCTGCGCGGGGTACGGATACACGCCCTTTCCCCTGGGGTGACGAGATACGAAGAGAAAACGCCAACTTTTACGCCAGCGGCGATCCATTCGAAAATATGAGCACGTTCGGCTCGCGCACGACCCCTGCCGGCTTCTATAACGGCCAGACCTACAACGGTTATGTCACGCTCGATTCCGCCTCACCCTATGGGCTGTATGATATGGCGGGCAACGTCTGGCAATGGACAGGGAATGTGTACCCAGGCATGCACTACCGCTTTATGCGCGGTGGTTCAAAGGACACTTATGACATGAACCTGCGTGTTTGGTCACGCAATAACGCCACGCCTACCTATTTTAGCCCGGGCGTCGGTTTTCGCTGTGCTCGCGATAAGTAATAGGATTTGAGGCGGGGGTCGTCGTGAAATTTCCGGCCTGTTTTCAGTCTTTTGGAGTGTGTCCGTGAAAACTATTCGCACCAAAATTCGAATGTACTGGTCCCTGATCAAAAGCCCGCAAACCGGCCTGTTGGTCGCCACCGGTCTGGCAGGGTATATGACGGCGCGCTGCCCCGTCTTTAACCTGCCCACTATGATCGGGTTGTTTATTGGCCTGGCCGCATCGATAAGCGGCAGTACCATTCTCAATATGTGGTGGGACCGGGATATCGACGCTAAAATGGGGCGCACCCAAAAACGTCCACTCGCCTCCGGAAAAATTGCCCCTATGGAGGCATTACGGGCGGGACTTGTGCTCTCCATTCTTGGTGTTGGGCTGGCGGCTGTCATGGATGCCCTCTTTGGCCTGATCATTTTCGCCGGGCTGTTCTTCGATGTGGTCATCTACACCATCTGGCTCAAGCGGCGAACCAGTTGGAGCATCGTATGGGGCGGGATTTCGGGCGCGATGCCTATTCTGGCGGGGCGTGCCCTGGGGCTGGGTTCGATTGATTGGGTTGGAATCGTGCTCGCGCTGAGTATCTTATTCTGGATACCTACTCATATCCTGACTTTCAGCATGCGTTACTTTGCCGATTACAAGGCTGCCGGCGTGCCAACTTTTGCCTCCACTTATGGTTTCGGTTTTACTCGAGCAACAATTGCGTTATCAAGCCTCTTCGCCGCGCTGGCGATGGGAATTGCCGCCTGGGGTATCGGCATGTCCTGGGGCTATCTGCGCTTGCTGTGTGTGCTCTCAGCAGGATTGCTCGTGCTGGCACTCACCCTGATTTTTCGTCCATCAGAACGTATTAACTTTGGCTTGTTCAAGTATGCCTCACTTTACATGCTTTCTTCTATGTTATTGATGATGTTTTAAAATGAACACTACACTTCGTTTTTTAAGTAAGTTCAAACCCGGAGTCCGGAAAAACTGGCTGCATCTCTCTGCCGGTCTGGTCTGGCTCGGCGCAGGAATGATGCTGATCAGCTTCTCAGCCAGGTGGTTGGTGCTTGTGGATTCTTCAACCATGATACTGTTGGAATTGGCAGGTCTCTTGTTGGCAGCAGCTATTTATTTCTTCGGCTTTTCGAAACTGGCCAGGAAGAACATAAATCGTATTCGTGGGTTAAAGGGTGAAAAAGTCTGCTTATTCGCCTTCCAGGGGTGGACAAGTTATCCGCTGGTTGCGTTTATGATTTCTTTGGGCATTTACTTGCGTGCCTATTCCACTTTTCCAAAATCCATGCTGGCCATCTTGTATCTGGGAATCGGCGGCGGATTATTTTCTGCCAGCTTGCACTACTTTGCACATATCGCGCGGGCACTCCATTCGAAAATTGTTGAGGTGTGATCTTCATGAAAATGTCCTTCCTGGATCGCATTCTTTTCCTCATCACTGGCCTGCTCGCCGCGTACCAGATTGCAGTTGGAATTAACGGGCTAAACACAATCCCAACGATCGCTTATACCATCGCCTTTGGCATCCTGCTGGTGACGGGTTTGCTGATCATCATTCTCGGTGTTGAGATCCTGGACTTGCCCGTGGTTGTCATCCTTTCGACGATCATTCCCCTCAGTCTAGCGACAGGGCTAGTTTGGCAATACCTTCCCTCCATTCGCACGCTGTATCTGATTTTCACTGTTATAGGTTTCCTGGCAATTGTCATCAGCCGCGCGCGTCCCATGAAGAACAAACTTCCCGTATTGGTGCTGGCGGTCGTGCATGCCATCGCCGGACTGACAATTTTTCTGCTCCCTATCATCCTGGTTTTTAATGGGCGTACTACACCGGGTTTCGCCCTGGTTAGCATAGGAGGAGCTCTGATTGGTCTGGGTGGGCTATTGCTGGCATTGCTCAAGGCCGGCAAACCAATTCTTTCTCGCGAGGCCATTTTTCGGATATTCCCCGTCCTGATGCTTATGATGACTTTCGCTTTCGTGGCCGGGTTCGCGCTTGCATCATAAAACGTTGGGACCACCCAGGCTGAATTAATAAGGCAACCTGACCCTGTCAATCCAAAATGAAAGGAAAATCCATTGAGAAACAAATCGTGGGCTAAACTTCTGCGTTATGCTGGGATCGTTTTGATGAGCCTTACGGCAGCATTTACATTGATGGGTGGCGCCGGCACAACCTGCGTGGCGCTCAACCCGACCGGTTATTCAGGCTCATTTTCCGGGATTGCATCCTTCCAGTGGTTGTGGGTTTTGTTCGTCCTGTTCGGGATAGCCGTCGGGATCATGGGGGTGCGTGCCGCAGTTTTGCTTGCTAGAGGAAGAGAACATGCCTTCAACTCAGCAATAATTGCCTTGCTGCTTGGCACAATCCTCAATGCTCTCCATATGTTTGCCTCACGTGCGCTGCGCGGTGCATCCATGCCGGTGGATGCCGTTCTGTACACAAATGTGCTGACGTTGATCGTCTTCCTTTTCTTGCGAATTCCCGGTATTTGGCAAGGTGTAAATTTTGAAAAGCCTTCCGATAACCAGCAACCAACAGGCAAACACGCCGCCGCGTTTGCCCTGGTTGCAGTGGGACTGCTCACTCTATCCATCCAGTTTATGATGGCCCCCACGCATACGTTGGGTGGGGTTAATGATGCGGATGCATGGCATGTGACTTTATCCATCTTCGGGGCAAGTCTGATTCTGTCTGGGGTTTTGAGCACTCTTTCCGCATATTCAACCATGGCACGAGATCGCAATTTCCGCGCGCGGAATTGCCAGGCTGACGAACACAGCCATTCTGCTGAGGATGAAAGCAAGCCCGGAGGCAGACCCGTTCGGGAAAGTGTTTATTTCCTTGCTCAATAATCAGACTGTTTCGAGTTTATTCAACCCTGCTCTTGCAATATCCGTAAGTTCTTTGAGCGGATGTATCAGGGCGAGGGCATAGAGTGCAAAACCAATCCCGTACAAGATTCCGCCGGCAGCTCCAGCAAAAATGCTAACCCATACCAGGATACTGCCGAGGTTTGCCGCCGCCAGACTGCCCCAACAGCCGCCGAGCTGCGAATTCTCCTGCTTAAGGAAAAGCCGGCGGGCAAAGTATGGAATGAAAGCGATGCCGAATTGCAGCACCCAGCCATAAATCAGGGCCTGAGGTGCTGTGGCCTCGACCGGGCCGCCCTTGATGAATCCGAGCAAGATCAGCGGCGCAACCAGCACGGGTGCAAGTATCCACGCATAAGACGCGATCAGATGCCAACCACCCGCGCCGGCCAGTTTGCCGCTGGTCTTGAGGGCACGCACCATCAAAACAACCAGCCAGATGGTCGCTGAGAGATGCAGGATCAGGCCAGCCACGGTGGGAGGCAGGCTGCCACCCAGCCAGGGGCCCAGTACCAGTCCAAATGCACCGAGAGTCATTCCCCAGTAGATGAGCGAAATATCCCGTACCGAGCCTAACGGACGTCCGGTGACCATCGGGATGAAATCAACCAACAAACCGGCGAAGACGAGTGACATGAAGCCCCATGAATTAGCGTGGATATGAGCTTCGAGTGGGATTATGATATACAGCGCCTTACTCCAATTGAGCCATAGACCCGTCCCAATGATGATGCCCAACAGCAGGTAGGCTACGCCTGTGAGGTAGAATTTTAGACTCGAAGGCGCATCACCGCCGCGGATCTGCCAGAGGTTGATAAACAACAAAGCGGCAGCGGCAAAGACCAGTGTGCCGCCTCCCAGGATCAGCGGCTGGTTAACGCTGCCAAATCCAGCCACCAGCGCCACCAGGCCAGCGTTCAGCGTCAACCAGATGTCCCAGCGCATGGGCGGGCGTGGTTTTTTGGAGATGGAAGCGAGCAAGCCAGGCAAAACCCCAAAAATAACCTGGGAGAGGATCCCCAGTGTTATGAAGTGAACGCGCACCCAGCGCAGGGCCGCAAACGGCGCGGCGAGTCCCAGGCTGACCATCGCGGCATCCAGCGCGGCCAATAAAGCTACAAAAATGTAGAGTAACGTGGTGGTGAGATATGGAATTGGCATGGCTTATTCTCCTTTCGAACCCAAAAAGATCGTGCGCGTTCGAGCGCTCATGCCACGCGGTGCGCCAGCAGGGGCAATGACCGTCACGCCAGGTTTAATGGCGAACGTTTCCTCGCCAACAGTCATCAAACCCTCGCCTGCGAGGAAATGGTACATGGCTGCTTCGCCGGGATGCAGTGGAATCTGTTGTCCGGCTTCCAGCCCAACGACCAGTACTTTGAAATGGGGTGTGTCGATCAGGAATTGGGGCTTGGGGCCATCGGCTGAAAAAACAGCTTTGGCCAGGGTATCGGCAAAATAGATTTCAGAAATAGTTTCAGACATATCGTTCTCCTTTGGATATGCCTAACTTTATCGTTTTCCCCCATAATTTACCCCGACTTTTGTCGGGTTATTGCCCGTGATTTCACTTGCCTTGCATCATCGCTCGTTCTGTCAGGCCAGACCGGTTCAGAATGCGAATCTGAACCTTTTCCGTTGCGATTAGCCCCTCTCTGGTCATTTCGCGCATCACACGGCTGAGTACATCTGGCACTGTACCGAGGCGAGCGGCGAGTTCGGTCTGGGTTGTCCAACGGCGGCGTGGGATGACATCGCCCTCAGCTTGCTCGAGCAATAACTTTGCCAGCCTTGACTCTACTGTACGCAGCGATAAATCTGCTGTCAACTCCACCAGGCTGATGAAGCGATCGGCCATGTTCTCCAATAACCGCACAGCTGTTTGAGGATGAGTAAATAGGATTTGTTCCAAGGCAGGGCGCGGAATGAGCCAGATGCCCACTTCCTCCAGCGCCATCGCCGTTGCCGGGTTGGGGCGCCTGGCAAACACGCCAATTTCATTGAAGATCTCACCCGGACCCAAAAACCGCAGGATCTGTTCGCGCCCATCGGTCCCGGTCTTGATGACTTTCAACCAGCCATATTGCAAGTAAAACAGATGAGTCTCGATATCCCCTTCCCAAAAGATGACGCCATCAGCAGGTGTGACTTTCCAGACAGCGCTTGCTGCCAATGCGGAAAGGGTTTCCTGCTCGATTCCACGCAGGAAATCAAACGTTTGCAGACGCTTAAACAGGATATCCCTTTGAGCCAGAACCTTGTTCATTCTCCAAGTTTAACACGAAAGACAGCAACAGGCCGTTGCAAGTAAAGAATTTAATTTTTCTGATAGAGAAAATTCTGCTATATGAACCTGCTCATTGTTCTCAACCTTTTGATGGAATGACAGCTCATTCTAGCTGAGAGATTTCAATAGAGGTTGATTATTTCTGAATTCACATCCCAGAATATATCTGCTTGGAATTTTTTACACTCTGCAAAGGTTCTGTCTATGATATTCAGAAAGTTATTTAAGTTCCTGCAAAATCCTCTCCTACTCTGGCTTCAAGGCCTGTTCAAATAAGGCTCGTGTGGCTTTATAGCAGCCCTCGCCGTAACACGGCAGCTTGCCAACCGATAGGATCTTTCCATTTTCAATATTTGGATAAGCCATTGGATGGCTCAATTTCTTTCCGTCAGCCAACATGACCGTTGGGGTACCACGGACCTTATAAATATCTTTGCCTAACCGCCCTTCTTCAAGGACGGCAGCCCGCGATTGATCGCTCTCGAACAATCGGGTGAAATGATCCATATCTAAGCCGGCTTCGCGTGCAAGCTCCAATATGACCTCATGCCGCCCAATGTTGCGACCTTCATAGAAAAAAGCCCTGCGGAGTCGGAGGTCAAAATCCCAACCAATCGTCTCTCCTTGTTGGAAAGCGCACCATGCGCCTTCAAAAGCAGGTAAAGTAGTGGTTGGCCAATCGTCTTTAAACGGTTTAAAGACAGCCGCAGGCTCTTGTAAGGCTGCCAGCCAGATTTCCAATTCCAGCTCTTTTCGGTCAGGAGGACCTCCGCCATAGACCTCTAAAGGGAAGGCCCTCTCCCGTAACCTCACCCGCCCCTGGTATTCGGGCATGATCTTATGCAGGCGCACGGCCGCAACATAACACCACGGTCAATAATACTCAGCCCATTCCCATAATTCTGGGATTTTCTTTTCAGCCATCTTATTCACTTACCTCTTGTCATTTTTTACAATCTACAGACTGCAAAGAATTGGAACGACAGGGTTGAGCCATACACTAAGCCAAACGGGCCGTCAGAGTCATGTCTACAGCCGCAAGCGCTTGTGAAACCGGACAACCTTTTTTGCCTTTTCGGCGAACTCGGTGAAAGTATTTTGGGTGCAACTCTGAAAAATTAGAGAAAGGTTGACAAAAAAGTAGTCTCCGGTCAAAGTAGAAGTGACAAAACTTTTAAATGAACGGAGACTACCCATGGAATTGTGCCACACAGAAGCGAA
>Ga0105047_10011881_pt1 | contig 14086 bp, 10 predicted proteins | sample MAT04_FD_78384 | JGI IMG/M metagenome (GOLD analysis project Ga0105047, IMG submission 78384) | Freshwater microbial communities from Lake Fryxell liftoff mats and glacier meltwater in Antarctica - MAT-04 (megahit assembly) | ecosystem: Environmental > Aquatic > Freshwater > Ice > Liftoff...
CAACATCGGACTGCTGACCGACATCATCTGCTGCCCGGGTGGCGACTTCTGCTCGCTGGCCAACGCCAAGTCGATTCCCATTGCGGAGGCCATCCAACGGCGCTTCGACGACCTCGACTACCTGCACGACATCGGCGAGCTGGCGCTCAATATTTCCGGCTGCATGAACGCCTGCGGCCACCATCACGTCGGCCACATCGGCGTGCTGGGCGTCGACAAGAACGGCAGCGAGTGGTACCAGGTCACGATCGGCGGCACGCAAGGCGAGCACGCGGCCATCGGCCGGGTGATCGGGCCCTCTTTCGCCGCCGATGAAATGCCCGATGTCGTGGCGCGGCTGATTGAAATCTACGTCGACCTGCGCCATGACGATGAACGCTTTGTCGACACGGTGCGCCGGGTCGGTATCGAACCATTCAAGGAGCGTGTGTATGCCCCAACTCATTAAGCGCGGCGAGATCGTCGAAGACATCCATACACTCGTCCGCGAGGCCTCGTCCCTGGCTGATCTCCCTGAAGCGATGGCGGTGCTGGTGCCATTGACGTTGTGGCTCGCGTCGCGTGCGGCGCTGATGGCACGCGGCGATGTGGGCGTATGGCTGGCGCCGCACGACGATCCCGCGCTGATCGCGTCGGACTTGAAGTTGCTGCCCGTGGTGGCGGTCGATTTCCCGACGTTCACCGATGGCCGCGGCTACTCGATTGCGCGGCTGCTGCGCGAGCGCTTCGATTATCGCGGCGAGCTGCGCGCGATCGGCGACATCCAGCGCGACCAGCTGTTCTTCCTGCGCGAAGTCGGCTTCGACGCATTCGACCTGCGCGATGACAAGGACATTGTCGATGCATTGTTCGGGCTGCACGATTTTGCGGATGGCTACCAGGCGACGGCCGTTCGCGCGCCTTGGTTTCATCGTCGCACCGCCCATGCCGGTCCCGGCGACGTCTGGTTCCCCTGCGCATGAGTGCGCCGGGCGCTTTTTCTTCATCGGCGAATGGACGAACAGAAGCGTTGATCCGATGACCGGCACCGTCTACCTCGTCGGGGCGGGACCAGGAGCGCCAGACTTGCTGACGCTGCGCGCAGCACGGCTCCTTGCTCGGGCCGATATCGTCTTCCACGACGCGCTCGTGCATCCGGCAACGGTGGCGCTGGCGGAATCTGCGCAGTTGGTGGCTGTGGGCAAGCGGTGCGGCAAGTATTCGACTGCGCAGCAGTTCATCAACAAGCGGCTGGTGGATGCCGCAGGCGTCCATCGCATTGTGGTGCGTCTGAAAGGCGGCGACCCGATGCTGTTCGGGCGTGCACAGGAAGAGATCGCGGCACTCGAGGCTGCCGGCATCGCCTGCGAAGTGGTGCCCGGCGTCACGGCGGCGCTGGCCGCGGCCGCGGAACTGAAGACGTCATTGACCCATCGTGGCAACGCGCGCAGCATTGCGTTCGCCACCCCACGCGTGGGGGACGGCGAGAACCCGAGCGCGTGGGCCGACGGCATCATCCACGCCGATGCCGGCGCGATCTACATGGGCGCCGGCCAGGCCGCCGCCATCGCCGCAACGCTGCTTGCCGCAGGTAAACCCGCCAGCTTGCCGGTCGCTGTCATCGAGAACGCGTCACTGCCCGGCGTACGAATCCGCTACACGACGCTACGCGACCTGCCCGCGCTGGCAGAATCCGAGGTCACGGGTCCTGTGCTGATCTTGCTTGGTCCCCAATTCACATCGCGCAATCAGAAGGATGTTGGCGTGGCAGCCAAACGAATTTGCACTGTCCTTCGAACAGCCGCCGGGTAACACCCGCGCGTAGTATGGATATTGAGGCTGCGTGCCACCATGTTGTTCTGATGCAATCTGGTGACGACATGCCCGATCGGGCCCGACCCCCGTTGACGGTACTGCCGTTGTTCGGCCTCGCTCCCGCAGCGCAGAAGTCATGGCTCGCGGACCGCCTCGCCCGACCGGCGCCTCCACTGGCGATGGGCATGGGCGACGGTCACCGGCTGCCTGGCCGCGAAGGACCCACCACACCGGCTGCGGTACTGGTGCCGCTCGTGAACCGCGCGGACGGCCTGACGCTGCTGTTGACGCAGCGCAGTGCCGACTTGCCCGATCATCCCGGCCAGATCAGTTTCCCAGGCGGCCGTGTCGAGCCCGACGACGTGTCATTGGCCGCCACGGCCATGCGCGAAGCGGCGGAAGAAGTCGGGTTGCCCGCCGCGTGCGTCGAGGTGCTGGGCCACATGGCCACGTATGTGACCGTGACCGGCTTTGAAGTTACGCCGATCGTCGCGTGGGTGGAACCGCCCTTCGACCTGCAACTCGATGCCACTGAAGTCGCTGATGCGTTCGAGGTTCCGCTGGCCTTCCTGCTCGACCCCGTCAACCAGCAGCGGCACTTCCGCATGCTCGGTGAAGTGCGCCGGGACTTCTGGGCGATCCCCTATGGCGAGCGCTACATCTGGGGCGCCACCGCGGCCATGCTGATGATGCTCGATCGTACGCTGCGCGTGCGCGATTGATGGTCGCCCCCTGGCGGGAATCGCGGGAGTTGCCGCCTGCCGCCCCCATCAACGGATCCGCAAACCGGTAGCGGCCGTACTGCTCTTGAATGCTCCCGAAAAATTGACCGTGGGCAGTTGCCACAGTGCGTGTCCAGCCGTGTCTCATGTCGGACCCATCGATGCCATGCCATCATTCGGCGCTGCGGATCAGCGACAACTGCCTGGAGACTCCCGTTCCACATCGAACCTTGCTGACGCTGGGCGCACCGCGCACCCGCCATCTCGATGCGCTGACGCCGCACGGCTTCAGCCGCGTCATCTATCACGAATGGGGCGTGCCCAACAATCCGCGCGTGTTGGTCTGCGTCCATGGCCTGTCCCGCAGTGGGCGTGATTTCGACGTGATCGGCGAAGCGATGGCGGCCACCCACCGCGTGTTGGCGGTGGACCTCCCGGGCCGCGGCGCCAGCGACTGGCTGGCCGACCCCGCCGATTACGTGTTCCCCACCTATCTCGGCGCATTGACGGCCCTGATCGCGCGCAGCGATGCCAGCGACATCGCATGGGTCGGCACGTCGCTCGGTGGCCTGCTGGGGATGGTGCTGGCCGCGCAACCCGAAACGCCGATCACCCGCCTGGTGGTCAACGATGTCGGCCCGGTGATCGAACCGGAATCGCTCGCGCGTATTGGCAACTATGTCGGTCAGGCCCCGACCTTCGCCGACTACGCGACCATCGCGGCCTACGTGCGCGAGATCTCCGCGCCTTTCGGGCCGCTGTCCGACGCGCAATGGGATCACCTGGTCCGGACCAGCGTCGGCCAGCACCCGGATGGTCGCTGGGGCATGCTCTACGATCCGGGCATCGCCGTGCCCTTTCGAGCGGCCCCGGCCCCGCCGGACTTGTGGCCGATCTGGGACGCCATCGCCTGCCCCACGCTGGTCCTGCGCGGTGGCGACTCGGACCTGCTGTCCGCGGCCACCGCTACAGCCATGGGTGAGCGCGGACCGAAACCCCGCGTGATCACTTTCAAGGGCGTGGGCCACGCCCCGATGTTGCTCGGACAGGACCAGGTGGGCCCGGTGTGCCAGTTCCTGCGCGCCGTTTCCTGACGAGGACCTGGCACGAATTGCGCTTTGAGTGGCAGAGGCACCGGCCGCGCGATCGCTTACAATCGTGAACGCACGTCCGGTACGGGTCGAACCACCCTTGCTGCACCCATGGCAATCGCGCTCACTCTCCCGCCCGTCAACGCCCGCCCGACCAACCCGCCCGAAATCCGTCCGGCGAAAGTCGGCCTCTGGCTGGACGAGATCGGCCGGCGTGTACCGGCCGATGCCGCACGGCTGATCGGCGATGCGCTCGCTGCCACCAATCGTGTGGCGATGAGCGACAGCAAGCGTCTCGAGCTGGCGGAGCTCTACTGGAATTCCGCGACCACGCTGTGGCCCCAGCTGGAGAAACTCTTCGCGCGCGCCTCGCACCCGCTGACCGGGGAAGCCCTCGAGTCCGCCAAGGCATCGCTGACGCTGTCGAGCGAACTGGCCACGGCCTACAAGCATCTGCTGGCGCGCGAGGCAGACAAGCGTATCGCGCTGGGCGGACAGCGGTTGATGGTGGCGCTGGTCCATCGCTGCCTCCAATGCACGGCGCGCATCCTCGTCAACAGCTACCTGTCGTACGCGCCGGTGCCGCCGCACACCTGGCACGACGCGCATCTCATCTACATGTTCGCGCGGGATCGCAACATCCATCTCGTTCCCGTGACGCCGGACCAGCCCGAAGCCACGCCGGAGCGCCTCGCCGTCCAGTCGATGCTGCTCGCGCTGGCCAACCCCTATGGATTCCTGCCCGGGCAGCTCCCGATCGTGCTGCGCTACGTGCAGGAGTACGCCCACTGGGCCAAGCTGACCGACATCGTGCCCGTGCATCGGATGGCCAAGGCCGTCGCCATCGTGCCGGTGGGCCATGACTTCCCGCCGTTTTCCGCCAACAAGGGCGGTTCGATCGAAGGCAGCAAGCTCTTCCTGCTGACCTTCGACCTCGCGTTCCAGATCCAGGAGCAACTGCGCGCACTGGAAGCGGGCGGTGATGTGCCCGCGGGCATCGGCCGCGAACCGGTGGCGCGATTGCAGTACATCGCGCTGCTGAAGCGGCTGCTGCGGCAGTGGGCCATTCCGCCGGCGCGGCAATTCAACCGACTGCCATCCCGTGCGCGCGTCGTCACCTGCACCGGACTTTCCGGCATCTGGCAATACAGCAAGGGCGTGCACGCGGGTGTGCAACGTCCGGCGGGCCTGCCGCCGATGGCCAATTGCCAGGTGATCAATCACACGCCGGCAGGCTATGCACTGCGACAGATCGACACCGTCCCCACCGCACTGCGCATAGGCGAGCTGGTCGCGCTGCGCATCGAAGGGCGCTCCGGCCTGCAGGTGGCGATGGTGCGGTGGTTTCGCAACACGCTGAAGGGCAGCGGGCTCGAGTTCGGTTGCGAGTTGCTGTCCGACAACCCGGAAGCTGCGGCTGCGGCACGGGAGGAAATGACCGAAGGCCTGCTGACGCCTGTGGTCGTGCTGCCCGAGGACAACCCGGGCAACCACGACAGCACGCCGCCGCAGGTGTTGGTCCCCGCCGGCGCGTTTTCGCTCGAGCAGGCGATCACGCTGCGCCGCGGCAACACCGCAGGTTTTGCTGTACTGACCAAGTTGGTCGAGCAAGGACCGGGGTTCGAGCTCTACGAATTCGTGGCCGTCGGATGAGTGTGGCCACGTGATCCCAACCGTTCGCGCGATGGCCCGGATCACCGTGGCCGCGCTGGTGGCGTTGACGCTGCTTGAAGTATTGTGGGAGGCGGTGCTGGCACCTTTGCCTGGTGCGCGCTGGCTGGCCGTGAAGGCCCTGCCGCTTGCAATCCTGATCCCCGGCGTCGCGCGCGGCGCGCGCAAGCCGCGGCAATGGCTCGCGTTGCTGGTGCCGTTCTACTTCGCCGAAGCCCTGGTGCGCGCGCTGACGGAATCCGGCCGTCACGCGGTGGTGGCGGCGCTGGCCGCAACGCTCGCGGCAATCACGTTCTTCGCGTTGCTGGCGTGGTTTCGCGCCGAAAAGCGTTGACGCGCAATGCCCTCGCGCGGGACGGCAGGCATCCTAATCAGTTGATCGGGGGCCTACTTCCGGGGCCTTGCCGGTCCCCTGTCCCTGCAAACCCTTTGGCAATGGAAACGTCACGTTCTCCACGACACCGGACAACTCGGTGACGCCGAGTGCGCCCATCTCCTTCAGCCGCGCGATCACCTGCTTGACGAGCACCTCGGGCGCGGACGCTCCCGCGGTGACGCCCACGCGGCGCTTGCCGGCCACCCATTCTTCGCGCAACTCCTCGGCGCGATCCACCATCCAGGCCGGCACGCCACGGTGGGCCGCCACCTCGCGCAGCCGGTTGCTGTTCGAGCTGTTCGGGCTGCCGACGACGATCACCGCATCGACCTGCGGGATCAGCGCCTTCACCGCATCCTGCCGGTTCTGCGTCGCGTAGCAGATGTCGTCGCGCTTCGGCCCGACGATCTCCGGAAACCGCGCCTTCAATGCCTCGACCACGGCAGCGGCATCGTCGACCGACAACGTGGTCTGCGTGACATAGGCCAACTTTGACGCGTCGCGCACGACGAGGTGCGATACATCCTCCACCGACTCGACCAGATGGATGCCGCCCGTCGCCTGGCCCATCGTGCCCTCCACTTCCGGGTGACCCGCGTGGCCGATCATCACGATGTCGCGGCCCTGCTCGCGCATCTTGGCCACTTCGACGTGCACCTTGGTTACGAGCGGACACGTGGCGTCAAAGACCGTGAGTCCCCGCGCCTTCGCCTCGGCGCGGACGGCTTTCGACACGCCATGCGCCGAGAACACGACGGTGGCGCCGGCGGGTACCTCATCCAGTTCCTCGACGAACACGGCGCCCTTGGCCTTCAGGTCGTCGACGACGAACTTGTTGTGCACGACCTCGTGCCGCACATAGATCGGCGCGCCGAACTGCGCCAACGTTTCTTCCACGATGGCGATCGCGCGATCCACGCCGGCGCAGAAGCCGCGAGGGTTGGCAAGCAGGACGTCCATGGCAGATTCCTTCCTAAGGGGTCCGGGCCGTCCACGCATCACGGCGCGGACGGAAACTGTCGAAAATCAGGCACGCCGCACCCACCGTGATGGCGCTGTCCGCGACATTGAACGCGGGCCACGACCAGCCGGCATAGTGGAACAGCAGGAAGTCGGTGACGTGGCCCAGCGTCACGCGGTCCCACAGGTTGCCAAGCGCCCCGCCAAGGACCAGCGCGAGGCCGACGCACAGCATCCGGCTGCCGCCCCGGCGCAGCATCCACACGAGAACCACGCTGGCGACGACCGCCACACCGGCGAAGAACCAGCGCTGCCAGCCCCCTGCGCCGGCCAGGAAGCTGAAGGCCGCCCCGGTGTTGTACGCCAGCACCAGCGTGAAGTACGACGTGACCGGCAGGGCTTCGCCTTCGCGAAAGATCGCCGTGATCCAGGCTTTCGTCGCGAGGTCGAGCACGATCACTGCCGCACTCAGCAGCAGCCAGCGCCACCAGCCGGCGGCCACTGCCGTTCCCGCAGGGACAGGCATGGTCACCGCCGGCACCGGCAGCGAGTGCGGCGACAATGGTGCCGGCTCATGCAAAACGGCGCGGCTCGCCGGCACCGAACAGATTGGCCACACAACGTCCGCACAGCGCGGGGTGATCGGAATCGGCACCGACGTCTGCGCGCCAGTGCCAGCAGCGCTCGCACTTCGTGTACGCGGAAGGCGTCACGCGGATGGCCGGCGGGTCCCCCGCGACCACGGTGGCAGCCGACGTGATCGTGACAAAGCGCAGGTCGTCGCCAAGCGCGGCCAGCGCCGCGTAGTCCTCTGGTGCGGCGACGATGGCGACCTCGGCCTGCAGTGACGAGCCGATCGTGCCGGCCTGGCGCACCGCCTCGAGCTCGCGCTGGACCGCCGCGCGCACGGCCAGGATGCGCTCCCACTTCGGTACCAGTAGTTCGCCATTGACCACCGGCGGCAGCATGTCGCGCCATTGCTCGGCAAACACGGTCGGCGCCTGCGGCCGCAGGATGCGCCAGGCTTCCTCGGCCGTGAACGAGAGGATGGGTGCCATCAGTTTCAGCAACGTGTCGCGGATCAGTGCCAGCGCGGTCTGTGCGGAACGCCGCGCCGGGCTGCCGGCGGCCGTTGTGTACAGGCGGTCCTTCAGCACGTCGAGGTAGAACCCGCCAAGTTCCTCCGAGCAATACTGCTGCAACCGCTGTACGACAAGGTGGAACTCGTAGCGGTCGTAGTCCGCCTGCACCGCGGTGGCCATCATCTGCGCCTGCGCGAGGGCAAAGCGATCGATCTCGAGCAGGTCGCTCATCGGCACCGCATGCTGTACCGAGTCGAAGTCGGACGTGTTGGCCAAAAGGAAGCGCAACGTATTGCGAATGCGGCGATAGCTCTCCACCACGCGTTTCAAAATCTCGTCGGAGATCGACAACTCGCCGGAATAGTCGGTGGCGGCAACCCACAGCCGCAGGACTTCCGCGCCCAGCGAGTCGCACACCTTCTGCGGCGCCACGACGTTGCCCTTCGACTTCGACATCTTCTTGCCTTCGCCGTCCACCGCGAACCCGTGCGTCAGCAGCGCCTTGTATGGTGGCACGCCGTTCACCATGCATGATTCGAGCAGCGACGAATGGAACCAGCCGCGATGCTGGTCCGAGCCTTCGAGGTAGAGATCGGCAGGAAAGCCCGTCTGCTGCGAATGCGAACCCATCCGCGTCGTGCGGCCATCGGGGCCGCCCAGCACCGTCTCAAACGTGGCGCCCGAGTCGAACCACACATCGAGCGTGTCGGTCAGCTTGCGGTACTTTTTCTCGTCGACGCCGAAGTCCTCGTAGGTGGCTTCGAACCACGACTCGATACCGCCGTGCTCCACCTTGCTGGCCGCAAGTTCCAGCAGCGCCATCGTGTCCGGATGCAGTTTGTCGGTTTCGCGGTCGACGAAGAACGGCAGCGGCACGCCCCATTGGCGTTGGCGCGACAGCGTCCAGTCAGGGCGATGCGCGATCATGCCGTGCAGCCGTGCCTTGCCCCACGCCGGATAGAACGTGGTGGCCTCGATGCCGCGCAGCGCCGTCTCGCGCAACGCTTCCGCCGGCTTCTTGCCGTTGTATCCCGGCGTGTCGTCCATGCCGGCGAACCATTGCGTCGTGGCGCGATAGATGATCGGTGTCTTGTGCCGCCAGCAATGCATGTAGCTGTGGTTGAACTTGGTCACGTGCAGCAGCGCGCCCGACTCGCGGATCCTGTCGACGACCTTCGGATTGGCCTCCCAGATCTTCATGCCGCCGAAGAACGGCAACGACTCCGCATACCGGCCATCGCCCTGCACCGGGTTCAGCATGTCATCGTCGTTCATGCCGTAGCGCCGGCATGACAGGAAGTCCTCGACGCCGTAGGCAGGCGACGAGTGCACGAGGCCGGTGCCCTGGTCGAGCGTCACGTAGTCGCCCAGGTACACGGGCGCCGCGCGGTCGTAGAACGGATGACGGAATGCGATCAGTTCGAGCTTCGTCCCCGTCGTCGTGGCGACCACATGTCCCGCGAGACCGAAGCGCTTGAGGCACGCCTCGACCAGCGATTCGGCCAGCACCAGCGAGCCTTGCGGCGTGCTGACGAGAGCATAGACGAAATCAGGATGCGCGTTGATAGCCTGGTTGGCGGGGATGGTCCACGGCGTCGTGGTCCAGATCACCGCGTGCACCGGACCCCCGGGCAGCTCCGCAATGCCGAAGGCGGCGGCCAGGCGCGCACGCTCGCCATCGGGCAGCGGAAAGCCGACGTCGATCGCCAAGTCGACGCGATCCTCGTACTCCACTTCCGCCTCGGCGAGCGCGCTCTGGCAATCGAAGCACCAGTTCACGGGCTTCAGGCCGCGATAGACATAACCCTTGTCGAGGATCTTGCCCAGTGTGCGGATTTCGTCGGCCTCGTTCTTGAAGGCCATCGTCAGGTACGGGTGGTCCCATTCGCCCAGCACGCCCAGCCGCTTGAACTGTTCGCGCTGCTTGTCGACCTGCTCCGTGGCATAGGCACGCGCCAGCCGCTGCGTATCCGCGGCCGACAGGTGCTTGCCGTGCGTCTTCTCGATCTGCACCTCGATGGGCATGCCGTGGCAATCCCAGCCCGGCACGTAGGGCGCGTCAAAGCCGGCGAAGCCTTTGCTCTTGACGATGATGTCCTTCAGGATCTTGTTGACCGCGTGCCCGATATGAATGTCCGCGTTGGCATACGGCGGTCCGTCGTGCAGCACGAAGCGCGGGCGTCCGGCCGCCGCGGTGCGGATGGCCTCGTACACCTTGTTCTGCTGCCAGTCGCGCAGCCACAGCGGCTCACGTTTCGCCAGATCGCCACGCATCGGAAACGGCGTGTCGGTCAGGTTGAGCGTGCGCTTGTAATCCAGTTTGTTGTCGTCGGGCATCGAGGTTCTTCGGCAGGGCCGTCCAGGTTTTATGCTTGGGCAGTGGCGAAAAATTCGCGGGCCTGCGCCACATCGGCTTCGATCTGCCGCGTCAGCGTCGCAAGATCGTCGTACTTTTCTTCTTGGCGCAGCTTGTGGACGAACTCCACGCTGACGCGCCGACCATAAATGTTCTCATCGAAATCGAACACGAATACTTCGAGCAGCGGCCGGGCGCCCGCCTTGATCGTCGGGCGCACGCCCAGGCTGGCCACGCCGATGCGCGGAACGCCGCCAAGACCGCGAACGCGCACGGCGAAGATGCCGGACAGCGGCGGGCGCTGCGGAAGCTCGATGTTGGCCGTGGGAAAGCCGAGCTTCCGGCCAAGCTTCTCGCCGTGGGCCACGCGGCCGGCAATGGCGAAGGGACGACCCAGCAGCGCCTCAACACGCGCCAGGTCGCCGGCGGCCAGTGCTTCGCGCACGCCAGTCGAGGACGCGCGATCCTCGCCCACCACGACGGTGCGCATGCCCTCGACACTGAAGGTGGCCGCATGGTCACGCATGACGGCGATGTTGCCCGCGCGCGCCTTGCCGAAGCGGAAGTCGTCGCCCACCAGCACCCATTGCGCATTCAGCCGGCGCACGAGCACGTCTTCGATGAAGGCTGCTGGCGACAACGCCGCCAGCTTGGCATCGAAACGCGCGACGTACGTCTGCGCAACACCCAGCGTGCGAAACAACTGGAGCTTCTGCCGCAACCGCAGCAGGCGCGGCGGCGCGCTATGGGGTGCAAAGAACTCGCGTGGGTGGGGATCGAAGGTGAGCACGGCGGGCAGCAGGCGCAGGTCTTCCGCAGCTTCGCAAAGCCGCGCCAGCATGGCCTGATGTCCGCGATGCACGCCGTCGAAATTGCCGATCGTCAACGCGATGGGCTGCGACGCGTGCGCGGGCAGTCTACGGAAAATACGCACAGTGGAAACGCACCCGGTTCGGCGGTGTACTGCCGGAGCGATGAGTATGAGACAAGGGCTTGAATTATATCGTATTTCAGGCCCTCACGCCGCAGCGCAACACCATTCCCGCCAGCCGCCCTCCACCAGCGGAAAGTACAGCGCCAGCCGGATGGGCCGCCCATCGAGACCCCGCATGATGCGGGCATAGCGTTCGAGCGGTGCGCGGTAGCGCTCGACTTCCCGGTCGAGAAATGCCGTCGGGTCTCCACCTTCGTGCCGCCCGGTCTTGAAATCGATGATCCACCGCATGCCATCGGCGATGAAACTGCGGTCGAGCGTGACGTGCAGCACCGCTCCATCGAGTACGCCAGCCAGCGCCCACTCGCTGCGCGCATCGAGGTGTCCGGTGTCAAACAGCCATCGGCCGCGCTTATCGGCCAGCGTGCGCGTCAGCACCTGCAGCACGCGCGCCACCGCAGCGGAGCGTTCGGCGGCCGCAACCCCCTCGCCGGCCAATGCGACATCGACGGCGGCATGTGACGCGGCGATCCGCGCCAGCGTCCAGGCCGCAAGACCATCACGTGCCACCTGCGCCAGCATCCGGTGCGCCACCGTGCCGATGGCCGCCGCCGTGGCCGCCGCCCAGTCGAAGGGCACTGCATCGGCGGCGATGCTGGCACGCGCACGTGATACATCCAGCGCCGAAGGTGGTTCGTCGGCACGCCACGCCAGCGGCATCCGTATCAATGCAGGCGCTGGCGGCGGTGCGTTGCCATCAGGGATCGCCTCAGGCGGCGGCATCGCGGGCTCGGCGCGATCGGCTACCGCCGGCCATAGCCGTGCGAGTGCGGATTGCGCCGGCGGGTTGCGCCACACCGGTTGCTGCGTCGATGCGCCGAGGCGGGTCGCGGGGACGGCCACCAGATGCAGGCGTCGCTTCGCGCGCGTGCAGCCGACGTACATCAACCGCCCCAGTTCCGCCGTGCTTTCGTCGGCGTCGATCGCCTTGAGGTACTCATACACCGGATCGCGCACAGTGGCCGCGCCCGTGCGTGCGTGCAAAGGCGCCAGCAGCAGCACGCGACCGCGCGCCGCCTGCTCGCGCACGCGCCAGCGCAGCGGCGGATTGTCGCTGCGCCGCGTGGTGCGCGCGAGCCCGGGCAGGATCACCGTATCGAACTCGAGACCCTTGGCCTTGTGCAGCGTCATCACCTGCACGACGCCGGCCGCGACCGGCGCCGGTTCCGCGTAGAGTTTGGCGGCCAATCCGGTGAACTCGTCCCAGTCGCCGATTTCTCCGCCTTGCGCACGGGCGGCCAGCAGGTCGAAGTAACGCGTCGCGCCGTCGATATCCACATCGTCCTCGGTGCACGCCGGGCCGCCGAGGGCAAACCACGCGGCGCGCACGACCTGGTGCAACGGCATGCGGCCGTGGGCCGCCAATGCCGGCAACAGCGCAGCCTGCACGCGCGCGACGCGCGCCTGCCCGTCCGTGGACAATTGCGCGAGCGTTGCGGGCTCCGCCAGTGCGGCCAGTACCGTGCCGGTCCGCGACGCTTCCGCCACCACCAGCAGGTCCGCCAGCGTCAGGCCGCACCACGGCGCGCGCAGCAACGCGAGGCTGGCGATGCCATCCGCAGGCTGCGTGAGGACGCGGGTGAGCGTGATGAGATCGCGCGTGACCAGGCGCTCGGACAGCGCCTCGAGATCCACAGCCGCGAACGGAATGCCGGCGGCACGCAGCGCCGGCAGGATGGCCGCCAGGTGGCCGCGGGCGCGAACGAGGATGGCGATTTCCGTTGCGCCCTCCGCGCGCGCGCTGCGTACGTGTGCCAGCACGCGCGCAGTCTCGGCCTGTCGATCGACACAGAGCTCCACCGTGGGCGCCGGATCGTGGGCACTCCCCCGCGTGGCGCGAACGGGCGCGTAACCCACTTCGCCGCGCGCCGGATCGGAGACGGTGCCCAGCACCTGCGGAAACACGGCGTTGATCCAGTCGACCACCGGTGCGCGCGACCGGAAATTGCGCGTCAACTGCAGGCACCGGACGGGGACCTCGTTGATCTGCCCGGTCACCTGCGCATCGAGAAAGATGCGGACCTCGGCTTCGCGGAACCGGTAGATCGACTGCATCGGGTCGCCCACCGCGAACAGCGCGCGTCCGTCTCCCGGCGTCCAGCCTGCCGTCAGCCGCCCGATCAGCGCGAGATGCGTCCACGACGTGTCCTGGAATTCGTCGACCAGCACATGCGCGATCGAGAGATCCGCGGCCAGCAGCAGGTCGCCTGGCACTTCCGCATCGCCCAGCGCGGTGAGCGCGCGCAACGTGGCTTCGCTGAAGTCGGTTTCGCCGCGGCGCGCGAACACCAGTTGCAACTGCGCGGCCAGTGTCGGCAACAGTTCCAGCGTGGCAGCCACGAAGGCCCAGGCGTCATCGTCGTAGTGCGCGGGGGGCAGCGTGCGCATCGCGTGTAACGCGTTGACCCAACCCGGTATTGCGCCGGCTGCCGCCATCCACGCTGTCATCGCGGCCTTTGCTGCCGGGCGCCGTCCGGACGGATCGGCTTTTTTGTCGGCCGCCGGAAAGCCTTCCGCGACAGTGAGGCGTTGGCGCAATAGCGGCGCGTCCTTCAACAGCAGCCAGTCGGCGACGCCACGCCAGGTGCCGAGCGCATCGGCCGACGCGAAGGGCAACCCGCCACCGGCCACCATGGCCGCCATGACGGCAGCCACGGCGGCATTCCCGTCGCTGGTGCAACACGCGCCGGCAAACTCGGCATGCGTGCAAAGTTCCGCCACGAGTGCGGTGGGCAACATCGCGCGCAGCCGCGCCATGGCGGCATCGGCTTCAAAGTTCAACGCGCTTTCGAGCCTGGGTCGCACCTGCGGTCCCACGCGCCCCAGCGGCAGGCGATCACCCCATTGATCGCGCCGGCCCAGCATGTCGGCCAGCAGTGCGACGGCGGTGCCGGCATCGTTGTCGAGATGCGCAAGAAACGTGCGCCACGCGGGATCGGTGCCGGCTGCACCGCGTAATGCCGCCAGCACGGCTTCACGGTAGAGGCCGTCGGCGTTCTCGACGAATGCGGGCAGGGCCCCGAGTCCGGTGGTGACTGGC
>Ga0105047_10011883_pt1 | contig 14086 bp, 12 predicted proteins | sample MAT04_FD_78384 | JGI IMG/M metagenome (GOLD analysis project Ga0105047, IMG submission 78384) | Freshwater microbial communities from Lake Fryxell liftoff mats and glacier meltwater in Antarctica - MAT-04 (megahit assembly) | ecosystem: Environmental > Aquatic > Freshwater > Ice > Liftoff...
CCCAAGTTACACCACCATGACGGACGTGACCCGCCAGCAGCGGCCAGCAGTGTAGGTGTCCGAGAAACCTAGCCGGCTCGGTTCATGCGGTTATGCCCATACGGCGCTTAAGGCCGCGGCTATATTTAAGTGACTCGAGTGACCTTCGCTGTAACCAAGTAAGCGGACGGCGGCGGGTGTTGACCATCAGCACATCCATCTGACACAGCGTCCAATCGAGACAGTAGAAACCTCGGCGCTTCATCATGGTGATGATGGCACTGGCGCGAGGCTCATGCTCCGGAAACGCAAAACTGTGAAACTCGACAGTGATCTGATCCACACGATCAAGCACAGCGGCTTCACTCTCGAACAGGTTCAACTCCGCGCCTTCGATGTCTATTTTGAGCAGGGCGACACGATCAATCCCTGCTTCCTCCAGGAAGACGGATAGCGGCGCCACCGGAACCATGAGGGAACCTTGTTCGTTATCGTTTGGCGTAATGAGTCGGCTGCCCCGTGAATCATGCTGGTCCACAAGAAAAGCAGCCTCGCCCACGGCTGCGCCTATTGCCAGCCGCTGGCAATCGAGGCCGGATTGGCGATTTTTCTCTGCCAAACTGGCGTCTGGTTCAACGCCTACAACACGGGCACCAAAATTGTCGATCATCGCGCGGGCGAAGCGACCCTCGTTCATCCCAAGGTCGACGACTATCGCGTCTGGGCCTATCCAGGAGGGAATGAAGGTATGCTCAGAGCAGGTATAGGTTTGCAGCATTGTCACATCTCCGTCGGCGCAGATCAGTGGGCCCTGGTTTTGGAACTCTCCCCAACTTGGGTCCGGGGCATACGCAAGGTCACGGGCGGGTTGAGCTTGGTTGGCGAAGACCCTCGGGGTCAAGCCCGCAGAGCTGAGCGCGGTCGCTCCTGATTGTAATGACACCTCCGTGCACCCGCACCAGATCACCGGCTGGAAGGCGCACTTGCAGTAGGCGGCGGCCGGCGTGTTCGGGTCTGGTCCTGCTGCCAGTCAGGCTGCGCACGCCGAACGTGGGACGGAGCGTCAGCCAGGCTCGCTGATCCGCCCCCGCGCCGAGATGACATCGCCGACAACCTCGAGATACTGCGTACCGTATTTCAGGTCCGGCTCCAGATGGTTGCCTTCTGCCCACTCATTCCAGGACTTGAGAAACACGATCCGCTGATCCGGCGCCTGATGTGACACGGACTCAACTGCTGCCGACAGCATGGTGTGAAAATGCTTTGGGTCCGAATTCTTGTAGACAACGCCGTTCTTGCCGGAACGGGGCGTGTTGTCCCAGGCGTGAATCACGCAGGGATAGCTGACGCCGGGCCTCGGCTGCGGTGTAGAACGGGCGATCAACTCCGAGAAGTCGAACACGTGCGGGATGCCGAGGCGGTATTCGAGGCTCCGCCGCAGCCTGGCCAGGGGGCGACGCCAGTCTTTCGGCCAGGGCCGGTCCTTCACTGGCGCCGAGACCATGCTGGCGTCATAGCCGAGCTCAGGTGGAATGAGCACCTCCCGATAGGTGCAGGCAACGATATGCAGGCCGTCCAGGCCGGCTTCGGCAGCCATCTCCCGCCACAGCCGCAGGGTCGCGGCGGTGTCCGGAATTTCCAGCGGACGGTAGATGAGGAAGAGCGGCTTCCCGTTGACCCGAATGTAACGGCGATCGCGGAAGGCCGGCAGCAAAGTCTCGAAATGCGCCCGATGGTCTGCGAGGCCGGGATAGGTCTGTTCGAGCAGGGTGTGTTTCGGGGCGCCGTGCCAGACGCCGGTCCAGCTCTCGTTGGCCCAGCAGGCGCAGAATGGGAAGTCCGGGCTTGAGGAGGTGACCACCTCATCCAGGGGTCGGTTGAGAATGCGTTTCCCGCCGAACCAGTAGTGGTAATAGCAGAAGCCTTCGATCCCAAACCGCCGCGCCAGGTCGGCCTGCTGGACGCGAGTCTCGGACACGCGCAGATCGTAAAAGCCAAGGTCAGCCGGAATATGGGGCTGGTAGTGGCCGCGGAAGAGTGGCTTGGCCTTTGCGGTGTTGGTCCATTCGGTGAAGCCTTTGCCCCACCACGTGTCATTTTCGGGGATGGGATGGAACTGGGGCAGATACAGGGCGATCGCCCTCACATGAGTCATTGAAGCTCAGCCTCCGCTCATCCAGCCTTCGCTGTATGTAGATGACAACCGGCAGGGAAGCCACTGATCGGAACCGAAACGCTGTGGCGAGAAACCGAGCCATCTCTGCGCCCGAGACTCTGTTAAATCGAAGGTTGAAGGCGAGGGACGAGGGTGGGCAGGAACAAGGTGCGAACTACCTGCACGGATTGTGCACGGATCAGGCCGGCCATAGTTGGTTTGTCCTGGGCTCTAACGGACCCTTGCCAAAATGGGAGGCAGCCAAAAAGAGAGGATAGTCCGCAGGTTGGCTGGTGGGCGCTACAGGGATTGAACCTGTGACCCCTACCGTGTCAAGGTAGTGCTCTACCGCTGAGCTAAGCGCCCGGTCGCGCAGTCTCTAGCGAATGCGTGCGCGGGCGACAAGCCTCCCCCGCCTGGCCTTGCAAACCCGCCCCACGCTGGCACATCCCCGGCATGACCGAGAGCATCACCGGCGGGCTGGCCCGCAGCCTGGATCGCGCAACCTATGAAGGATATCGCGTCGGCTTCGAGGCTGCGCGTGACGAGGCGGCGATGATGGCCGACAGAGCCGGGCAGGGGATGCTGGCCGCGAAGCTGCGCGCCATGCGCCCGCTACCCGACAGGGAGAAGCCGCAATGACCCGCGAAGGCATGCGCGAATGCCCGCATTGCGGTGAGCCGACCATGGCGAACCGACTGCCCGACGGCACCCTGGTCTGCTCCTGCCCCGCGATGCGCGCACTCGGGGCCATCAAGGGGATTTGCGGGCCGCAGCCGGTCGAATAGCCTGGGCTCCGCAAGAGAGGAGCCGCGCCATGCCCGTCACGCTCAGCCAGGCCGAAATCGATGCCTATGCCGAGGATGGCGCCATCCTGCTGCGCGGTGCCTTCCGCGATTGGGTGGCACCGCTCAAAGCCGGCATCGACGCCCTGATGGCGGCACCGAGTCCGCTCGAGCGCAGCTATACGCCGAAGGATGGTTCGGCGAAGTTCTTCCAGGACCTCTGCAACTGGCAGCGCATCCCTGAATTCCGCAGCTTTGTTTTCGAGAGCCCCGCTGCATCCATCGCGGCGCAACTCATGGCCTCGCCCGTCGCGCGCTTCTTCCACGATCATGTACTCGTGAAGGAGCCGGGCACCTCCATCGTGACGCCCTGGCACCAGGACAGCCCCTATTACTGCGTGGGCGGCGAGCAGAGCGTCAGCTTCTGGATTCCACTCGACCCCGTAGGCCGGGAGACGACGCTGGAGAGCGTCGCCGGTTCCCACCGCTGGGGCGTGAACCACAAGCCCAAGCGTTTCGACGGGACCGACCTCTATGAGGGCGACACGGCGATCGACATGCCGGATATCGAGGCACATCGCAGCGACTACCGCATTCTTGCCTGGGCGATGGAGCCAGGCGACGCGGTGGCCTTCAACTTCCGCACCGTGCACGGCGCGCCTGCCAACACGTCACGGCAGAACCGTCGCCGCGTCTTCTCAGCGCGGTGGGTCGGGCAGGACGCGGTGTTCATCGACCGCAAGGGTCGTGGCTCGCCGCCGATGCGTCATCTGACCCTGGCCGATGGTGCGCCGCTCGATGGGCCAGACTTCCCGGTGCCGGATCTGACAGGGATTGGGCAAACGATGGACGGCACCGCCCGCTGAGCGGGCGATTTCGTCGATGCTCCACTGGCAGGGCTCGCTATGGGCTTGGCAGCCGGCAGGCTCTGCTGTCACAATTTGCCAATCAGCAATCCGGAGATCTCGCCCCATGAAGCGCCGCAACCTGGCCCAGGCCGCCGCCGTCGGTACTGTGGCCCTTTCGGCGCCCGCCATCAGTCAAGGGCGGATCGAGTGGCGGATGGTGACCATCTGGCCGCGAAACCTGCCGGGACCCGGTGTGGCGGCGCAGCGCTGCGCAGACCGAATCGGCGCTCTTTCCGGCGGCCGCCTCTCGGTGCGCTTGTTCTCGGCGGGGGAGGTGGTGCCGGCCCCCGGTGCCTTCGACGCAGTGGCCGCCGGCACGGCCGATCTCTATCACGGCGTGCCGGCCTTCTGGGTCTCGAAGTCGCCCGGCATCGGCTTCTTCGGCAGCTTCCCCTTCGGCCTCACCGCCTATGAGCAGCAGGGCTGGATGATGCACGGTGGCGGCCAGGCCATGTATGACGAGATCTACGCCCGCTTCGGCATCAAGCCCTTCATCGTCGGCAATTCCGGCCCGCAATGGCTCGGCTGGTTCCGCCGCGAGATCCGTTCGGTCGATGATTTCCGCGGCCTGCGCTTCCGCACCACGGGCCTCGGCGCCGAGATGTTCCGCCGCGCCGGCGCGTCGGTCGTGAACCTGCCGGCGGGCGAGATTTTTGCCGCACTTCAATCCGGCACGATCGATGCGGCGGAGTTTCTCGGCCCCTTCAGCGACGCGCCGCTCGGCCTGCACCAGGTGGCGAAGAACTACTACTTCCCGGGCGTGCAGGAGCCCTCCTCGGCCGAGGAGATCGGCATCAACATGGGCCGCTGGAACGCCCTGCCGGACGATCTCAAGATGATTGTTCGCATCGCCGCCATGTCGCTGCACGAGGAGACGACGAGCGAGTATGACGTGCGCCACCCGATCGCCCTGGCCGACCTCGTCGCCCGCCATGGTGTCACGGTGCGCGAAGCCCCGCGGGACCTGCTGGTCGCCTTCGGCAACACGGCGGGCGAAATGCTGGCGGAGTTCCGCGCTCATCAGGACCCGCTCGTGAAGCGCATCGCCGACAGTTACGCGGCGTTCCGCATCCGCAGCGCCAGCTACATGCTGCAGAGCTATGCGGCCAACTTCAACTCGCGGGCGCTGCCGATCCGTTGGGGCTGATGCGCCCGCTGCTGGGCGTAGCCGACGGCATCGACGCCATCTCGCGCACGCTCGGGCGCGGGGTGAAGTGGCTGGCCGTGGTGCTGGTTCTGGTGCAGTTCACCGTCGTGGTGATCCGCTACGCCTTCGGCTCCAGCTTCATCATGATGCAGGAGAGCGTGATCTACCTGCACGCCGCACTGTTCATGCTGGCGATCGGCTACGTCTATCTGCTCGACGCGCATGTCCGCGTGGATTTCTTCTACGGCCGCTGGTCCGAAAAGGCGAAGGCCTGGACCGACTTGCTGGGCGTGCTGGTCACCGTGCTGCCCTTCTGCTGGCTGCTCGTCTGGGCAAGCTGGGGCTACGTCTCGATGTCGTTCCGCCTGGGTGAGGGGCCGATGGCCGTCGGCGGATTGCCGCTGCTGCCCTGGCTCAAATCGCTCATCATCGTGATGGCGGCGCTGCTCACCATGCAGTCCGTCTCCGTGATGATCCGGGCGCTGGGCGTCATCACCGGCACGACCGACGTGTTGTTTCCCGCGCGGCAGACGGTGAGCGAGGGATGAGCGCCGCACAGATCGGCTCCATGCTCGACGTGATGATGATGGTGGCCCTCTGCACCCTCATCATGATCGGCATTCCCGTCGTTTTCATTCTGACGGGCTGCGCCATCATCTTCGCGGGCCTCGGCATCATCTTCGGCGCTTTCGATTCCTTTCTGCTCGGCGCCCTCGCCCAGCGCGTGTTCGGGACGATGACGAGCGAGGTGCTGATCGCGATCCCGCTCTTCATCTTCATGGGCATGATGCTCGAGAAATCGAAGATTGCGCCCGAATTGCTGGAGGCGATGGCGCGGCTGTTCGGCACGGTGCGCGGCGGGCTTGCCGTCTCGGTCACCATCGTGGGCGCGCTGCTCGCCGCCTCCACCGGGATCGTGGGTGCCACAGTCGTCACCATGGGGCTGATCGCGCTGCCGGCCATGATGAAGCGCAACTACGACCCCGCCTTCTCCTGCGGCAGCATCTGTGCGGCCGGTACGCTCGGCCAGATCATCCCGCCCTCCACCGTCATGGTGATCCTGGGCGAGGTGCTGGCCTCGGCTTATCAGCAGGCGCAACTTGCGCAGGGTTTGTTCTCGATCCAGACGATCTCGGTGGGCCAATTGTTCGCGGGAGCGATGATCCCGGGGCTGATGCTGGCAGGCATCTACATTCTCTACCAGGTGACGCTCTGCTACCTGAAGCCCGAGGTCGGCCCCGCCATCCCGCTCGCCGAGCGCGACAGCGTGACCGGCGCGCAGATCGCCCGCGCGCTCATCCCGCCGATCGCGCTGATCGTGGCGGTGCTGGGCTCGATCCTGGGCGGTGTGGCGACGCCGACCGAGGCCGCGGCCGTGGGTGCGGTGGGCGCGACGCTGCTGGCCGGCCTGCGCATCGATGGCGAGCGGCCGTGGCCCATCTACATCGCCGCACTTTGTGCCGTCGGCATGGTGGTGCTGGGCTCCTTCTTCGACATGCGGATCGGCCGGAACGAGGTTCCGCTGCCCGACCGGATCGCCACCTGGCTGGCGGCTTTGCTGGCACTCGGCCTCGTCTGGGGCATTATCGTCTCGCTGCGCCGCGCCTTCCGCGGCGGCATGCTGGGCAATGTCTCGCACGCGACGATGAGCGTGACCGCGATGATCTTCGCCACGCTGATCGGCGCCACCCTGTTCTCGCTGGTGTTCCGTGGCCTCGGCGGCGACGACATGATCCGCGCCTTCCTCGAGATGGTGCCGGGCGGCAAGTATGGCGCGCTCTTCGTCGTGATGCTGGTGATCTTCGTGCTGGGCTTCCCGCTCGATTTCGTGGAGATTGTCATCATCGTGGTTCCCATCGTGGGGCCGGTGCTGCTGCAGATGGGGATCGACCCGATCTGGTTCGGCGTGCTGATCGCGATGAATCTGCAGACGAGTTTCCTGACGCCGCCACTCGGCCCCACGCTGTTCTACCTGCAGGGCGTATTGCCACCAGGCATCACTGCACGCGATGTGTATCGTGGCGTGACGCCCTTCGTGCTGCTGCAACTGGCTGGAATGTTCCTCGTCATTGTCTTTCCGGCACTGGCCACATGGTTGCCTGGCCTTCTTTTCTGACAGTTTCGTCCGACCATCACATGCTTGATCAAGCCTTCGCTGACCAAAAGGAAACCTTCATGAAACGTCGTGACCTGATCGCTGGCGCTGCGGCCGCTACCCTCGCCGGCCCCGCGCTGGCGCAGCCCGCCCAAAACCGCGTGCTGAAATTCGTGCCCCAGGCGAACCTCACCAGCCTCGACCCGATCTGGACCACGGCGAACATCACCCGCAACCACGGGCACATGATCTACGACTCGCTCTACGGCGTGGACGCGGAATTCCAGCCCAAGCCGCAGATGGCCGCCGGCCACGTCTCCGAGGATGGCGGGCGGACCATCACCATCACCCTGCGCGACGGGCTGAAGTTCCACGATGGCGAACCCGTTCGCGCGCAGGATGTGGTGCCGAGCCTCACCCGCTGGATGCGCCGCAACCCCTTCGGCCAGCAACTCGCCAGTGCGACGGACGCCTTGGAGGTCGTGGATGACAAGCGCGTGCGCTTCCGCCTGAAGAAGCCCTTCCCGCTGATCTTCGCCGCCCTTGGGCAGGTCTCGAACAGCCCGGCCTTCATCATGCCCGAGCGCCTCGCGCGCACCGATCCGTTCCAGCAGGTGCGCGAGGCGATCGGCAGCGGCCCTTTCCGCTTCAAGGCCGACGAGTACAATTCGGGCAGCCGCGTGGTCTACACGCGCAACGCCGACTACGTGCCCGTCTCGACCGGCATGCCGAGCCTGACGGCCGGCCCCAAGATCGTGGGCTTCGACCGCGTCGAGTGGAACATCATCGTCGATGCCGCGACTTCGGCCGCGGCCCTGCAGACGGGCGAGATCGACTGGTACGAGCAGCCGCCGCCGGAGATCCAGCAGCTTCTCCGCCGCAACCGCAACATCAAGCTGGAAGCGATCGATCCGCTGCCGCTGACCGGCGTCCTGCGGTTCAACCACCTGCATCCGCCCTTCGACAACAAGAAGCTGCGTCAGGCCTTCCTGCCCGCAATCAACCAGTCCGACTTCATGAGTGCGATCGTCGGCACTGATGCCGCCAATTACCGCACCGACGTCGGCTTCTTCACGCCGGGCACGCCGCTGGCCAATGATGCCGCCCTCGGCCCCCTGAACGGGCCGCGCAGCATCGAGCGCGCGCGTGCCCTGATGCGCGAGGCGGGCTACACGAACCAGCAAATGCGCCTGATCGGGCCCACCGACATCCTCGCCCCCTCGGCGATGACGCAGGTGGGCGCCGATCTCGTGCGGCGGATGGGCTTCAATGCCGACATCGTGCTGACCGACTGGGGCACGACCGTGCAACGCCGCACCTCGCGCGAGCCGGTGGAGCGCGGTGGTTGGAGCATGCTCTTCACCGCCTTTTCCTCCTTCGACTTCGCCAATCCGGCGGCGCATTTCCCGCTTCGCGGCAATGGCGCCAACGCCTGGTTCGGCTGGCCGAACGTGCCGCAGATCGAGACCCTGCGCGACGCCTGGTTCGACGCGTCCGACCTCGCGACGGAGCAGCGCCTCGCACGGGAGATGCAGATTGTGGCAATGGACGAACTGCCCTATGTCCCGGTAGGAGCCTACACGTCCATTACGGCACTGCGCAGCAATCTCGTCGGCCGGGTGCCGGGGCTTGCGCTGTTCTGGGGCATCAACCGCGGCTGATGCAAAATCGGCAAATCGGCAAATGGCAGGAGGCGGCAATGAAGCTTGGCAGACGTGGCGTATTGGCGACGGCGGCGGCAGGTGTTGCCGCGCCCCGCGTGGTGGGCGCACAGGGCGGCGCGGCACGCACCCTGCGGGTGATCCCGCAGGCGAACCTCACCTCGCTCGACCCGGTGTGGACGACAGCGGTGGTGACGCGCAACCACGCCTTCATGATCTACGACCAGCTTTGCGCCCAGGACGCCTCGGGCGCGATCCGGCCGCAGATGTGCGAGGGCTGGACCGTTGCCGACGACCGCCTGAGCTGGACCTTCGTGCTGCGCGAGGGCCTGTTCTTCCATGACGGCGAGCGCGTGCTGGCGAAGGACGCCGTTGCCTCCATCAAGCGTTGGGCGCGGCGCGACCCCTTCATGCAGGTGCTCTGGCCGAGCGTCGCCGAGGTCGAAGCGCTGGACGACCGGCGCTTCCGCTTCCGCCTGCATCGCCCGGTGCCGCTGTTGACGCTGGCGCTCGGCCAGACGCAGTTCCCCTGCTTCGTCATGCCAGAGCGCATCGCCAGCACGGATGCTTTCCAGCAGATCCGCGACTTCGTCGGCAGCGGGCCGTTCCGCTTCGTCGCCGGCGAATGGAATCCCGGGCAGCGCGCGGTCTGGGCGAAGAACGAGCGCTACACGCCCCGCCCGGAGCCGGTGGACGGCCTGGCCGGCGGCCGCGAGCCGCGCATTGACCGGATCGAATGGACCATCATCACCGACCCCGCGACCAGCGCGAACGCAATGACCCAGGGCGAGCAGGATTACTGGGAATACCCCCTGCACGACCTGCTGCCGCTGCTGCGCCGCAACCGCCAGGTCGTCGTCGAGCAGCGCTTGCTGGACGGCACCTACGGGATCGCCCGCTTCAACACGCTTCAGCCGCCGTTCAACAACCCGGCGATTCGGCGCGCCGTTGCCATGGCGGTTGACCAGCGCGACTACCTCCGCGCCGTCGCCGGCAACGACCAGGCAGGCTGGGGCGTCTGCGAAGGCATCTTCACCTGCGAGACGCCGCTGGCCAACGAGGCGGGCAGCGAAATCCTGAAGACCCGCAACATCGAGCGCGCCAAGGTGGCGCTGCGCGAGGCGGGCTACAATGGTGAGAAGGTGGTGCTGATCACGCCGTCCGACTATCCGCAGATCAACGCGCTGAGCCTCGTGACGGCGGATACGCTGACGCGGCTCGGCATGAACCTCGAGGTTATTTCCACCGATTGGGGCACGCTCGTGCAGCGCCGCGCCAGCAAGGAACCGGTGGAGCGCGGCGGCTGGAGCATCATCCACACCACCTCCTCGGGCCAGTCGCTCACGCTGCCGGTGTTCCACCTCTTCCTCCGCGCGAACGCGGCCAATGCCTGGTTCGGCTGGCCCGATGATCCGGAGATCGAGCGCCTGCGCGGCGCCTGGGTCGAGACCGGGGACCCGGCGGAGAGCCGCCGCATCGCAGAGGCGCTGAACCGCCGTGCGATGGAGTTCATGCACTACATACCGCTCGGCTATTACTGGCAGCCGAGCGCCTGGCGCCGCAACGTGACCGGCGTGTTCCGCGCGCCCGCCACCGTCTTCTGGAACATTGGCAAGACATGAAACTTGACGTCTCCCGCCGCGCCGCCCTGGGTGGCGCGGCTGCCCTTCTCGGCGCGCCGCGCCTTGCCTCCGCGCAAGCCTCGGCGCGCATGCTGCGCTTCATCCCGCAGTCGAACCTCGCCAGCATAGACCCGGTGTGGAGCACGGCGGTCGTTGTGCGCAACCATGGGTTGATGGTCTATGACCTGCTCTACGGCCTGGATGCGAGCTACCAGGTGCGGCCGCAGATGGCCGCGGGCCACGAGGTCAGCACCGACGGCCTGACCTGGACCATTACCCTGCGTGAGGGCCTGCGCTTCCACGACAACGAACCCGTTCGCGCGCGCGATTGCGTGGCTTCGATCCTGCGCTGGTCGAAGCGCGACGTGCTCGGCCAGCGCCTCGACGCGCTGGGAGAGGAAGTCTCGGCGCCGGATGACCGTACCATCCGCATCCGCCTGAAGCGGCCCTGGCCTGGCCTCGCCTGGGCGCTTGGCAAGCCGTCGGCGAACATCTGCGCCATCATGCCCGAGCGCGTGGCCAGGACGGACGCCTTCACGCAGATCACCGATGCCACGGGCAGCGGCCCCTACCGCTTCCGCCAGGACCAGTTCCGCCCCGGCGATGTCGCTGTCTACGAGCGTTTCGCGGGCTATGTGCCGCGCGACGAGCCAGTGGATTTCCTGACCGGCGGCAAGCGGGTGAACTTCGACCGCGTCGAGTGGAAGATCATGCCCGATCCCGCGACAGCGGGCGCCGCACTGCAGAGCAACGAGGCGGATTGGTGGGAAACCCCCCTGCCGGATCTGCTGCCGCTGCTGCGCCGGAACCGCGACATCGAGATCGGCGTGGTGAACCCCGCCGGCAATCTCGGCGTGCTGCGCTTCAACTTCCTGCACGCGCCGTTCAATGACCCGGCCGTGCGGCGGGCGCTGCTGGCGGCTGTCGATCAGCGCGCCTTCATGAACGCGGCGATCGGGACCGATCCGGCGCTCTCCGTCGTGCCGGCTGGCGTGTTCACGCCGGGAACGCCGCTCGCGAATGATGCGGGGCTGGAGGTGCTGTCTGGCCCGCGCAGCCTCGATGCCGCCCGTGCCGCGCTGCGCGCCACGGGCTACGCCAACCAGCGCGTGACGCTGCTTTCCGCGACCGACCTGCCAGTTCTGCAGAACCTCTCGGAAGTGGCGGCCGACATGATGCGCCGCGTCGGCTTCAACGTCGATTTGCCGGGGATGGACTGGGGTACGCATATCCAGCGGCGCACCAACCGCAACGGCGTGGACCAGGGCGGCTGGAGCGCCTTCTGTACCACGTGGGAGGGGCTGGACGTCTCGGTTCCCGGCAGCCACCAGCCCTTGCGCGGCCATGGCTCGGCCGCTTGGGCCGGCTGGCCCACCCTGCCGCGGCTGGAAGCGCTGCGCGAGGAGTGGTTCGACGCGCCCGACCAGGCTTCGGCACGGCGGGTCGCGGAGGAGATGCAGCGCGTCGCGTTGCAGGAAGTGCCGTTCATCCCGCTCGGCCTGGTGCGGCCGCCGCAGGCTTGGCGGCGCAGCATCACGGATGTGGTGCGCGGCGGTCCCGCCCTGTTCTGGGGTGTGCGTCGGAGCTGAGTGTTCGCCTCGGCGGAACTTCGGCTTGGCTGGCACGGTACGTGCTTGGTATCGGAAACATCGCATCGCGCGGGGCGGGGACGCTGGCGCGGTGCTCAAGGTTGATGCAGGTTGCGCCCAACGGGGCGGCAAGCCCGGTGAACAACGGAGAGTGAGTTGATGGAACGTCGTAGTTTAATGCAGGCCGGCATCGCCGCCGCCGCAAGCGCGGGCTTCGCCGCGCCGGCGCTCAGCCAGGGGGCGAATGCGCGTACGCTGCGTTTCGTGCCGCAGGCGAACCTCGCCAACTTCGACCCCGTGTGGGGCACGCAATTCGTCGTCCGCAACGCCGCGATGCTGGTGTGGGACACGCTCTACGGCATCGACAACACCTTCGTCCCTCGCCGCCAGATGATCGAGAGCGAGGAAGTCAGCAGCGACGGCCTCACCTGGAACTTCCAGCTCCGCGAGGGGTTGCGCTGGCACGATAATGAGCCGGTGCGCGCGCAGGATTGCGTCGTCTCGCTGCAGCGCTGGATGGTGCGCGACGGGATGGGCCAGATGCTGCGCGCCATCACGGACGAACTCGTCCAGACCGGGGACCGCACCTTCCGCTGGCGGCTGCGCCAGCCCTACCCGAAGCTGCTCCTTGCGCTTGGCAAGAACAACACGCCCGTGGCCTTCATGATGCCCGAGCGCCTGGCGCGGACCGATCCGTTCCAGCAGATCAACGAATTCGTGGGCTCCGGCCCGATGCGCTTCAACCGCAGCGAGTGGGTGCCCGGCGCGCGCTCCACCTGGAGCCGCTTCGAGCAATACGTCCCGCGCAGTGAGCCGGCGAACTGGCTTTCGGGCGGCAAGCGCATGCTGGTCGACCGCGTCGAGTGGATCATCCAGCCCGACCCGGCGACGGCCTCGGCCGCGCTTCAGTCGGGCGAGGTGGATTGGTGGGAGACCCCGCTGACCGACCTGATGCCGGTGCTCCGCCGCAATCGCAACATCCGCGTGGACATCGCCGACCCGCTCGGCAATGTGGGCTGCTTCCGCTTCAACCACCTGCACGCGCCCTTCAATGACCCGAAGATCCGCCAGGCGGTGGCTATGATCATCAACCAGCCGGATTTCATGCGCTCGATCGTGGGCGATGACCCGAACATCTGGAAGGCGATGGGCGGCTTCTTTACCCCCGGAACGCCGAACTACACGGAAGCGGGTGGCGAGATCCTGACTGCTGCGCGCAGCATCGAGCGTGCCCGCGCCTTGCTGCGGGAGGCAGGCTACACCAACCAGCCCGTAACGATGATCGTCGCGCAGGACATCGCGGCGCTGCGCGCCATGGGCGAGGTCGCCAATGCGGCGCTGCGCAGCATCGGCATGAACGTCGACTTCGTGGCGACCGACTGGGGCACCGTCGGCGCCCGCCGGGCCAGCCGCGAGCCGCCGGCGCGGGGCGGCTGGAACATCTTCTTCACCTGGTTCGCCGGGGCCGACTGCACCAACCCGTCGAGCTACCTCGGCCTGCGCGCGCATGGCGAACAGGCCTGGTTCGGCTGGCCGAGCGACCGCGCAATCGAGGCGGGGCGCGACAAGTGGTTCGCCGCGCAGAATGCCGCCGAGGAGAAGGCGGCCTGTGAAGAGATCAACCGTGCCGCCTGCCAAAGCCTGCCCTTCATCCCGACCGGCTTCTATCAGGCCTATCAGGCATGGCGCAGCAACGTCTCGGGCGTCGCGTCCGGCCCGCTGCCCTGGTTCTGGGGCGTGTCTAAATCGTGATGTTTTTGTTTCGGTGCGGCTTGCCGGCCGTGCGCTGGGAGGCCAAAAAGCCTCCCAGCGTGACCTGCTCGCCGCGCCGGGAGCTGAATTGACATGTGGGCCTACATTATCCGACGCGTGCTCGCGACCATTCCCGTCATGGCGGTGGTCGCGCTCTTCGTCTTCTCGCTGCTCTACCTCGCGCCGGGTGATCCGGCGGCGGTGATTGCCGGCGACCAGGCGACGCCCGATGACGTGGAGCGCATCCGCGCCTCGCTGGGGCTGGATCGTCCTTATCTTGTACGCTTCGGCGCCTGGGTGTGGGACATCGCCAATGGCGACCTGGGCACCTCGATCTTCACCAACCTGCCCGTCAGCACGATGATCGCGCAGCGGATCGAGCCCACGCTCTCA
>Ga0105047_10011886_pt1 | contig 14084 bp, 11 predicted proteins | sample MAT04_FD_78384 | JGI IMG/M metagenome (GOLD analysis project Ga0105047, IMG submission 78384) | Freshwater microbial communities from Lake Fryxell liftoff mats and glacier meltwater in Antarctica - MAT-04 (megahit assembly) | ecosystem: Environmental > Aquatic > Freshwater > Ice > Liftoff...
TGCGTCCAAGAAAAACGGACGTTTCGCGCTAAGAACGAGGGTTTTTGAGATGAACTCAGAATCGCTAGGCGCAAGCACCAGCGCCCAGCCCAGACCCCAATTACGGGTTTGGCTTAAGCCCCGCGTCCGAGAACCAAGGATCAGGGAGCGGGGAAGCCGACGTGGTTCTAGCCCAACCTCAGCTGGCAGGTCCCCAGCTTCTCTCGGCCCCGCCCCAATCTGATGTGTCGGCTGAGGGGCAAATGGCTTTGAGAGTCTGATCCGGGGGGTTCTTCCCAACCAGATCCGAGGGCGCCGCGAGATCACGGGTAATTGCGGACCTTCCCTGAGGCTTTCCCGTCTTACCATTTCGCCTTTTTTTACGTTCCGACCCTTGCACGAGGCGGGCATGCGCTGTAAATTTGCCCGCCCACGGTGAGGGAGAGAGGTTTCCCTTTACCCGGGCCCAATCCGAACAATACTCGAACCAGCGTCCTTGGCTGGAGAGTGTTCGCCGCGCTCGGTCTGAGCTTGCCAAAGGCCTCTTCCGCCCGTTCACACGGGTCTGGGGTCTAAAGCCGGTGTCAGGCGCGGAGGACGAGGGACGGAGGAGAAAGACAGGATGCCGCGAGCGCGGCACGGTTGGCGTTCATCGGCCGCGTTGGCCGGTGTTGGTCGGCTTGTGCTTTTCGGTCGCTCGCCCATGTCGGTTCCACTCCCCACACCATCTCGCGCAGCAATCGGCCCAGACGGCCACCCCGCGCTGGGGGCCACCGCTGGCAGCGGTAGTCGCACCAGCAACAGCACTGGCACTGGCACTGGCACCCCGCACGCCAGCGTGCCCCTGCGGTCTGATGCACCCCTCATGGTCGGCCAGGGCCCCGCGATGGATCGGCTCAGGGCCCAGCTCGCCGCCGTTGCCGGGCGTGATTGCACCGTGATGGTCCACGGCGAGAGCGGCTCGGGCAAAGAGCTGGCGGCCCGGACCATCCACGCCCTCTCGGCCCGCACCGCCGGCCCGTTCATTGCCGTGGACTGCACCGGCCTGCGCGACACGCTGCTGGAGAGCCAGCTCTTCGGGCATGTCAAGGGCGCGTTCACCGGTGCTGACCACGCCTCGGTGGGCTTCATACGCGCAGCCGACCGCGGCACGCTGTTCCTTGACGAGATCGGCGAGCTTGAGCCCAAGACGCAGGCCAAGCTGCTGCGTGTGCTGCAAGAGCGCGTCGTGGTGCCGCTGGGCGCGACCAAGCCCGTCCCCATTGACGTTCGCGTTGTGTGCGCCAGCCACCGTGATCTGCGTTTGATGGCCTCGCGCGGCGAGTTTCGCGAGGACCTGCTCTTCCGCCTTGACGTAGTCAAGGTCTCGCTGCCGAGCCTGCGTGAGCGGCAAGAGGACATCGCCCCGCTCGCGACCCACTTCCTTCGCCAGCTTGCTGAGCTGTACGGCGAGCCGGCCCGCGGGCTGACCTCGGCCGCCGCCGAGCTGCTGCGGTCGTACTCCTGGCCGGGTAACGTGCGTGAGCTGGCCAACGCCGTCGAGCACGCGGTGGTGTTTGCGACCGGCCCGATGATCGACATCGCAGACCTGCCCGACCGCGTGCGGGCCTCGCTGGTGCAAGCGGCGGTGCTCTCTCCCGGGCTGGCTACCCCGTTGAATGTCGCGCTGGCCCCCGCGCCGGTGGTCATCACGCCGGTGCGGCTTGAGCACGCCGCCGGTCTTGCGCGTGACGTGGCCGTGGTCGCCAACGCACGGGCTGGTGGCGAGGCGGGCTTGGCACCCGGCGCGGTGGACCTGCGCCAACTTGTATCGATGCTCGGCCCTGTGCTGCCGACCATTGACGAGCTTGAGCGTGCGATGATCGCCCGCGCGCTGGAGCTGACCGGCGGCAACCAGAACCAGGCCGCCGCGATGCTCAACCTGGAGCGCCGGCGGCTCTATCGCAAGGTCGCGCGCTACGGGCTGCGCGGCAGCGCGAACCGGCGCGTTGATGCGTCCGGGCCCCTCGGTGCCGACGAAGAAGCGGCGTGATGCCGGGCGAAAACTGAGTTGAGCACTCGGCGCGCATGCTGGCCCGACACTGGCCCGACACTGGCCTCGGGCTAAGCAACGCATCAGCGTGATCCATCGCCGCAGCGTGATTCATCGCATCAGCGTGATTCATCGCGTCAGCTTCATTGATCGCGTCAGCGTCACTGATCCAGCTCGGCCGCTCAGGCGTTCACATCCAGCACCACCTTGATGCCCTCGCCGCTCTGCATAAGCCCAAAGCCCTTGGCGAACTGGTCCAGCGGCAGCTGGTGGGTGATGATGTCCTCAAGCTCCAGGCGTCCGCTCAGCAGCAGCGCTTCCATCTGGTACCAGGTCTGGAACATCTTGCGCCCGTTGATGCCCAGGACCTTGGCCCCCTTGAAGATCACGTGGTTGGTCAGGTCAAAGGCAAAGGGCTTGCTGGGGATGCCCAGCAGCGCCGCCGTGCCGCCGGGGCGCAGCGCGCTGAACCCGTCGCTGATGGCCCCGGGGTTCCCGGACATCTCAATCAGCACGTCAACCCCGCTGTGCGTTTGGGCCCGCAGGTGCTCGATCCACCCCGCGCTGCCCGATGCGTCGCGCGCGTTATACGCCTCAACCGCGCCAAGCTTGCGCGCCAGCGCCAGGCGGCGCGGGTCAACATCGGTCACAAAGATCCGGCTCGCGCCCGCGGCCTTGGCCACCGTCACCGCCATCAGCCCGATGATCCCCACGCCCGTCACCAGCACGGTCTGCGCGCTCACGCCCGCCTCCATCACTGTGTGCACCGCGTTGCCCAAGGGGTCAAGCACCGCCGCCACGTGGTCGGGGATGCTCGGATGCACGGGCCAGACGTTCTCCTCAGGCACGCATACGTAGTCGGCAAAGCACCCGTCGCGATCAACACCAAGGATCACCATCCCGTCGGCGATGTGGGCCGCGCCCGTCCGCGCGCTGAAGCCCGTGCCGGGCGAGATGTGCCCCTCGGCACTCACTCTTTGCCCGACGCTGTACTTGCTCACGGCCGAGCCAAGCTTCACGATGTGCCCGACAAACTCGTGGCCCGTGGTGATGCCCACCGGGATCCGCGAAGCGGCCCACGCGTCCCACTCCCAAATGTGCCGGTCCGTCCCGCACAGCCCAACCTTTGAGACCTTGATCAGCACGTCACGCGGGCCGGGAGTGGGCGTAACGCGCACCGGGTCAAGCTTGAGCTCAGGCCCGGCGTGGTGCTTGTACAGCGCCCGCATCGTCGCGGGGATCGCCACAACCGAAGGGCTCACGCGGGCAGGAATCATCGTCATGCACAACGCTAGCGGGCCTTGCACGCCGCGTGGACAACACCGCAAGCACCGCTCGTATGAGGGCTTCTGCTAACGCTGCTGGGGCGGCGGCGGCATAGCGCCCGTGCCCAGCAGACGCGCGTACAACGCCTGCTCAGCCTCGCGGTACCGCTCAAAGCTCCGCTGAAGCTCATCGCGCAGCGCGCTGATGCGTCCGGCCGCCGCCGGATCGGTCTGGCCACCCTGGGCTGCCGCGGCGCTGGCCGCCTCCAGCGATGACGAGACGCCCCGAAGCTGGCTGACGGCCTCGGCGTACGACCGCGTCGACTCGTACAGCAGCTCCTGCTCCAGCTCCTTCTTTCCCGGCTGGTACAGCAACCGCCAAGGGTTGCGCCGAACCTCGGCCATCAACAGCTTGAGTTGGTCGCTCGACAGCCGCGCGTTGGCGAACGTCAGGCGCAGCTCAGGCCCCGCCTCCGCCAGCAGCGCGTTGGCCCGCTGGCCCGTGTCGGCAAACGCCCGCAGACCCGTCCGCCCGTCCTCAAGCACGCCCTGGACCTGCGCATAAAGCTCCGTGCTTGCGCGCGTCACCAGCTCGTCGGCGTTCTTCAAAATGCTCTCAACCCGCGGGCGATTGTCGCCGACAATCGACCGCACGTCCTGCACCAGGTCACGCGCCACCTTCAGCCCGTCGTCGAGCTGCGCACGCGAGGTGTTGATGTCGGCGGTGAACCGCTCCACGCTCTCGAGCGTTCGGTCAATCCGCGGCGTCCAATCGGTAATCTTCTGCCGAACGTCGCCCGAAACCTGCCGGACCTCCGACGCGACGTCGCCGGCCTGCTTGATCAGCGGGCCAGCCTCGCGCTGCAAGTCGGCGACCAGCTTCTGGCCGTCATCAACCAGCTTGGCCCCGCCGCTGATCATCTGCTGCACCTGCGAGCGCTGCGCGTCGCCGTAGCCCGCCTGCGTCAGGAAGGCCGGGGGCGCAAGCTGCCCGGGGACGGTTGCGCCGGGGGCCAGCACGCCGCGCTCGGGCGTCCCGACCGCCGGGATATTGATCCACGAGACCGAGCCCAGCAGCGGCAGCTCAAGCTGCACCACCGCGTCAGAGAACAGCTTGATCGACGCGTCCACGCCGACGATCACGTCAATAAACTGCGGCGCGCCGCTGACCGGGTCGATCACAAACGCCACGCTCTTGACCGTGCCGGCCTGCTGCCCGCCCACACGCACCAGCGAGCCCTGCTTCAGGCCCGTCGCCCCGTCACGCAGCGTAAACCGCACGGTGTACGGCGTGCGCGAGCTGATCCACGCGCTGATGCCCGAGAGGGTCATCACAATCAGCACAAAGCCCACGACCCCGACGATCACAAACGCGCCAGCCAGCAGGTTGTTTGAGGCGTTTCGCACGGATGACTCTTGGTCCCCCACCGCTCCGGGTCAACAAGCACCCCGCATCTGTCACGCCCCGGGCCGCGCCGGCGGCTTCGGGCCCAGCAGATCGTCGGCGTAACTGCCCGCGTCGCGCCGACGCGTGATCGGACCGCTCGCGTCACCACGCAAAAACTGCCGGATGATCTGCTCGGACTCCGGCAGCGCCTCGGCACCCGCGTCGTCCACGTGGCGCAGGTTGTCGAACCACTCGCGCCGGTCGATCCGCAGCACCCGCCCCTTGTCCAGCATCACCATCCGGTCGGCGATCGCGAACGCCGAGTCCATCTCGTGGGTCACCACGATGCTGGTGACACCCAACCCACGCGTCAGGCCCATGATCAGCCGGTCGATCTCCGCGCTGGTCACCGGGTCAAGCCCCGCCGAGGGCTCGTCGCAGAACAGCACCTGCGGGTCAAGCGCCATCGCCCGCGCGAGGCCCGCACGCTTCTTCATGCCGCCCGAGAGCTGCGAGGGAAACTTGTCGGCGTGCTCGCGCAGCGCCACCTGCTCAAGCTTGATCTTCACGATCGTCTCGATCGTCGCGTGGTCCAGGTCGGTGTGCTCCTGCAGCGGCAGCGCCACGTTCTGCGCCACCGTCATGCTGTTGTACAGCGCGCCGGACTGGAACAAGATCCCGAAACGCTTCTTGACCTCCTCAAGCTGCGCCTCGCTGGCCTTGCACAGGTTCCGCCCCAGCATGTCGATCGATCCGGCCTCGGGCCGCTGGGCCCCGATCATGCACCGCAGCAGCGTGCTCTTGCCGCACCCGCTGGCGCCCATGATCACCAGCGTCTCGCCGCGGTACACGTCCAGGTCGATGCCCTCGAGCACCGCGCGACCCTCGAACCGCTTGACAAGCCCGCGCACGCGGATGACCGCCTCGCCCGCCGGTCCACCCTGCGGTCCACCGTGCGGGCCGCCCTCGGGTTGTGCGTGGTTGCCCGTCACCGCTCAAGCGTACCGCACGCCCGGCCCGCGTGCCCTGGCCCGCTCTGCCGCGGCCACAGACCTAACCGCCCATCAGCGCCCGCTCCCGGCGGCGGACCACCGAGCTGGGCAAACCCAAAAACACACCCACCTCTACGCACGTCAGCGGCGGGCCGCCGGCCCAGCCATATCGCAGCCGAAGCAGCAGCGCGTCGCGATCATCGAGCCCCGCAAGCCCCGCCCGCACGTGCGGACCAGGCTCAGTCCACCCCTGCCAGGGGTCGATTGCGCGCGTCCAATCTTCGGGCTCCAACACGGGCGATGGCTGCGCGCCGGGTATCTGCGCGCCGGGCGTCGACCCACCACTTGCCCCGCCACTTGGCGCCAGCACGCGCGAGAGCTCAAGCCCCACCGGGGCCGCCAGCCGTCCGCCACGCGAGGGGTCAAACCGTTCTACCCCGCGCGCCACCGCCGCGTGCAGCTCACCGCGGACCCGCTCGGGGTCGGCAAGCTCCACCAGCGGCTTGCCCAGCGTCACCTCCACGCTTCGCAAGACCGTCAGGTGCGTGCCGCGCGCAAGCTCTGCCCGCAGGCGTGAGGCCCAGCGCAGGTCTGTGACGGCGCGATCCAGCACCGCCGCGCTGGGCCGCGCCAGGCTCAGCCCGCGCGCCGCGAGCTGGGCCCGCGCAATCAGCCCCCAGGCCGCCACCGCGCGCCGACGCTCTACGTCCTTATCAGGCCACCCGCGCTGCGCAGCGCCCGCGACCAGCTCCGCCGCCGACGCCTCGCCCGGCCCACCAAGCCCGGTGCGGACTTCCGCCGCCGCCAGCGCGTTAGCAAGCTCTACCGAAGAAACATCTTTATACCGCTCGGGCACCGCCACGCGCAGCTCAGCCAGCCGCTGCACCACCGGCCTCAGCCGCGCCCTATGCCGCGTTGAGAAACTGCCACCAGCCACCGCACGTGTGGCCGCGCGTGCAACCGGCGCGTCTGGAGCCACACGCGTCCCGCGCCGAGCCGTCTGCCCAGCCACCCGTCCCGCGCGCTCAGCCGCACGCGCCTGCGCCTGCGCGATAAACCGCGCCGCCAACTCACGCGCAATCACCACCCGCACACGCCCGCCGACCAGCGTCACGCGCCGCCCAATCAAGCCGCGCGGCCGCAACCGCTCCACCGTCCGCCGAGAAACCCCCAGCGCCGTCCGCACCTCGTCGATGGTCATCCACGCGTTACCCGGCAGGTCCAAAGGACCGTATCGCGCGCCGGCGCACAGCCGATCAATCAGCCCCGCCAGGTCCGCCAGCAGCGCCGCACCGGGGATCGTCTCGGCATCATCGCCGCCGCCCCTGCCCTCGCCCCCACCCCCGCCCTCGCCCTCGCCCTTGCCCCCACCCTTGCCCTTAGCCCCGGGCACAAAGCCCGTGACCTGCCCGGTGATCCACCCGAGCGTGTACGAACGGTCAGGGTCGATCGTCCGCGCCAGCCCCTCGGCCCGCTGCACGCACCGGCGGCACGCCGCTGGCGGCGCGTACCGCAACTGCTGGGCCAACCGCCCGAGGCTCGCAACCCGCAATCGCAACTGGCGTGGCATGGTTCAGGCCCCGCTGCACCAAACACGTTCAGCCTCCATCACACCCCGCCCAGCCAGCGCGGCGCGCGCAGCGGGATGAGCCCCGCCGAGCCGGCCTGCGCCAAGAAGAACGCGATCGCCTCGCGCTGGCGCGGGCCCAGCTCGTACCGCAGGTACTCCGTCACGTACCGGTGCGCCAGCGCCCGTGGCCAGTGCCGCTCGTCCACCGCGCGCTCCACCAGCCACGCCGTCCGCGCCGTGTTCCGCAGACGCTGCCGCTCTAAAAGCCCCGCCAGCGTCCCGATCTCCGCGCGCCCCGCATCCGCACTCCGGCACATCCACACCGCATAAACAAACGGCAGCCCCGTCTGCGCCTTCCACCACTCGCCCAGATCAAACTCGTGCGCATATCGCCCCGACGGCGGCGCGCCCGTCACCACCTTGTCGCCAATCAGCAGCACCGACCCGGGCCACTGCCCAGAAGCGTCGGCTGCCTGCCCCGGCGCGGTGCTGACCTGCTCACGCGCGTGATAGTTCACAATCTCCGCATCCACCCCGTGCGACAGCCGAAGCAGCAGCCGCGCCAGCACCACGCTGGTATGGCTGTCGGTGTCTGCGTGCAGCGTCCTGATCTCGCTCGCCGCCACATCACTAAAAACCCGCACCGTCAGCGTCGGCCCGTCACACCCGATGCCGCCCGCGTCAATCAGCGTCAGCGGCACCGCGCTCGTCGCGTAGTCCACCAGTGAGCACAACGCCACGTCCACCTCGCCGCCCGCCAGCATCTCGCCCAGTCGGCTCGGCACCGCCGGGATCAGCTCCAGCTCGCGCGAGGCCTCTAGCCCCTGCACCAGCGGCAGCGTGTTGAGGTACTTCACAAACCCGACCCGCATTGGTCCCATGCGCACTCCAGCCCCAGCCTGCCCCACACCTCAAGCCCGGCACGACAAAGCGTAGTTCCGCCCCCGCCACCTTCAGCGTGCCGACCTTTACTTGCTCCCGTGCCGCCAACGTCAGAGCCTAGATCTTTAGACCACCCCACTCCCGCGCCCATCAACACCCCCTCGCCCATCACCACGCCCGCACACGCACCACCGGCGCGGTTTGTGGTCATCGCCGGGCCTACTGCCGGGGGCAAGTCGGCCCTCGCCGTCCACCTCGCCCTCGCGCTCGCCGCCCGTGGCCAGCACGCCGAGATCATCACCGCCGACGCCTTCCAGGTCTATCGCCGAATGGACGTCGGCACCGCCAAGCCCACGCCCGCCGAGCGTCACGGCATCGCCCATCACCTCATTGACCTGCTCGAACCCGCCGAGCCCTTCACCCTCGACTACTGGCTCAAGCTCGCGCAGCAAACCATCGACCGCTGCCGCGCACGCCACGTCCTGCCCATCGTCGTTGGCGGCACGCACCTTTACATCAAGGCCCTGCTCGACGGGCTCTTTGATGGCCCCGCCGCCGACCTTGCGCTCCGCGCTGAGCTTGCCGCGATGGACCCACTGGCACGCCGCGAGCTGCTGATCCGCGTTGATCCGCACGCCGCCGCACGCATCCACACCAATGACCTGCGCCGCACCGTCCGCGCGCTGGAGGTCTTCCGCCTCACCGGCGTGCCCATCAGCCAGCACCAGCAGCAATGGGACCGCACAACCCGCGGCGATGCCCTGCTTGTCACGCTCCACTGGCCCGTTGAGGCCATCAACCCGCGCATCAACGCCCGCGTCCGCGCCATGCTCGCCCACGGCCTCGTTGAAGAGACCGCCAGCATCCTCGCCCACGGCGGGTTCGGGCCGCAAGCCCGCGAAGCGCTCGGCTACAAACAACTCCTCGCCTTCATGCAGCCGCACCAACTAGACGCCGCGCGCGAGGCCGCGCTCAAGCCGACCAGCCAAGCCCTCGACCACATCGCCGAAGAAATCAAGATCGCCACGCGCCGACTCGCCAAGAGCCAGCGAACTTGGCTGCGTCGCCTGAGCATCACCCCCGGCGCGCTGGCGCTGCACCCTGATGCCGCGCTCGACCCGCTCCACCCCGGCGCAGCCCCGCTTGAGCGCTGGTCAGATCAGATCATCGCGGCTCTCAATCCACCCCTCGGCTCCGCCCACCCGGCCGCCAACGTTGCGCACCCACCAACCGGCTAAAGTACTATCAAAATCCAAACTGATGCGTCATTCTCGCCTCGAAATCCTTCCAATTACCAAACACGCCAATCAAACTCAGGTCTTCACCATCAGATTGGTCGAAACTTTGCCCTGACATCGCGACGTACCCCTCACAGTGATCGGCCCGCCCGGCGTCAGGCGGTCCGCGGCTTCGAGTAACAATGGCCAAACGTACCGCCCCCACCAGTCGCGCCCCCTCCAAGCGCTCCACCACCAAGGCAAGCCCGCCGGGTGCCGCGCGGCCGCGTCGTCAATCTGGTTCGGCGGCCGCCGGTCGCGCCGCCAAGCCCGCCAGCAACGCCCCCTTTGACGCCACCGACGCGCTCGACACCACCGACACCGACGATTCACCCTCCGGCACCGGCGCGGCCCTAGTCATCGTCGAGTCGCCCGCCAAAGCCAAGACCATCAACAAGTACCTCGGCTCCAGCTACAAGGTCATGGCCAGCATCGGCCACGTTCGTGACCTGCCCAGCAAGAACCCCAAAGGCATCAAGAACCCCGTCCCAGGCGTTGACCTTGATCACGACTTCGCCACCACCTACCAGATCCTCGACGGCAAGGACAAGGTCATCTCTGACCTCAAACGCACGGCCCGAAAGGCCCGCGAGGTCTACTTCGCCACCGACCCCGATCGCGAGGGCGAGGCCATCGCCTGGCATCTGGCCGAAGAGCTCGGCATCAGGCCCGAGGTCGCCAAGCGCGTCACCTTCAACGCCATCACCAAGGCCGAGGTTCAGCGTGGGCTCGCCGCCGCAAGGCCCATCGATATGGGCCGCGTCAACGCCCAGCAGGCGCGGCGCGTCCTTGACCGCATCGTCGGCTACCAGGTGTCGCCCCTGCTCTGGAAGAAGGTCGCCCGCGGCCTCAGCGCCGGGCGCGTGCAGTCAGTCGCCGTCCGCGTCATTGTTGAGCGTGAGCGCGCCATCCGCGCGTTCATCCCCGATGAGTCCTACGAGCTGACCGCCTGCTTCACCGCCGAGCTTGCCAAGGCCCCCGCCCTCGCGCAGGCCATCGGCGCCAAGCTGCAAGAGCGTGACGCCAAGGGCAACCCGCCGACCCAAAAAGACCTCGTCGCCTGGCTCAGTGACCGCGCGGCCATCCGCGCCGAGCTAGTCGAAGTCGCCGGCGTGAAGTTCGACCTGCAAGTTGGCGGCGGGGCAGACTTCCAGCCCGCGCAGTCGGTCGCTCTTGCCAAGCGCGCCGCTGACATCGCCACCCTCGCCGGCCTCAAGAGCATCAAGCTCGACACGCGTGAAGACCCGCAGGGCAAGGGCCCCGCGCGGTTCGTCCGCACCATAACCGGGCAGGTTGACCCCGCCACCGTCTACAAGGTCACGAGCCTTGAGACCAAGCGGACCACCACGCGCCCGCCGCCGCCGTTTATTACCAGCACCCTGCAGCAGGCCGCCGCCAACCGTCTGGGCTTCGGCGCGCAGCGCACCATGGGCGCCGCGCAGGCGCTCTACCAGGGCATAGACATCCCGGGCGAGGGCCCCGTCGCGCTCATCACCTACATGCGTACCGACAGCACCCGCCTCAGCGGCGAGGCGCTCACCATGGTCCGCGACTTCATCCCGATCGCCTACGGGCCCGAATACCTGCCCGAGAAGCCCAACTTCTTCGGCTCAAGCAACAAAGACGCCCAGGACGCGCACGAGGCCATCCGCCCCACCAGCACCAGCTACCCGCCCGGCCCCAAGCTTGAGCGCGCCCTGCGCCCCGACCTTTACCGCCTCTACAAGCTCATCTGGGACCGCTTCATCGCCTCGCAGATGAAGCCCGCAGAGTGGGACAGCACCGCCGCCACCATCGTCGGCGGCACCGAGCCACGCACGCCGCTGACCTTCCGCGCCACCGGCCGCGTCCTGGTCTTTGACGGCTTCCTCCGCGTCCTTGGCACCTCCGGCGCCGATGAGCCCACACTCCCCCCGCTGCGCGAAGCCCAGCCGCTCGCGCCCTTCCATCTCGACCCACGCCAAAAGTTCACCAGCCCGCCGCCACGTTACACCGAGGCCAGCCTCATCAAAACCCTCGAAGCCGAGGGCATCGGCCGCCCCAGCACCTACGCCAGCATCATCGGCGTCATCCAAGACCGCAAGTACACCGAGCAGATCGACCGGCGCTTCTACAGCACCGACATCGGCGAGGTCGTCACCGACATGCTCGTCGAGGCCTTCCCCGACCTGCTCGACGTCCGCTACACACGCGAGATGGAGCAGCAGCTCGACAAAGTCGAGGACGACCACCTCGACTGGATCGACATGCTCCACAAGTTCTACGCGCCCTTCAAGGCGCGCCTGGGCGAGGTCGAGGGCGTCATCAAGCACGCCAAGGCCGAGACCACACCCGCCCCCTTCAACTGCCCAAAGTGCGAGGCCGCACGCAAAGCCAAAGGCCTCCCGCCCGCCGGCACCGTCTACCGACTCGGAAAGAACGGCAAGTTCCTCTCCTGCGCCACCTACCCCGAGTGTGACTACGCCGCGCCCGTTGACCGTGACGGCAAGCCCAAACGCATCGAGACCACCTCCGTTGCTTGCCACAAGTGCGCAAGGCCCATGATCGCCCGCGTCGGAAAGTTCGGCGCGTTCCTTGGCTGCAGCGGCTACTCAGACAAAGCAAACCCCTGCGACGGCATCCTCCGCCTCGACAAACGCGGCCGGGCCATCCCGCCCTCCATGCCACCCTTCACGCCAGACCCCGCAATCCCCTGCCCCAAGTGCGAAAGCCCCTGCTACCTCCGCCCAGGCAAGTTCGGCCCTTGGCTCGGATGCAGCAAGTTCCCCAAATGCCGCGGCCGCGCTGACTTCAAAAAGCTCCCAGAGCCCGAGCAAAAAAAGCTTCTCGCCAGCCTGCTGGCCCACACCGCCGCACACCCGGCGCCGGTCATCAAAACTCTCGCCGGCGAAGCACTCACCGGGCCCGACGGCAAACCACTCAGCTCCGCGCAGCGCCTCGACGGCCGCGAAGACGACGGCGGCCCGCCGCCCGGTACCAAGGGTGCTGGCTCAGCGCGCAGGGCCGCACGCGACGACGCGGGCGATGGCCCAGAAGGTGTTGAAGTGCTCGGCACAGGGATAGAGGTTTGAGTCCAGGCACGCCAAAGACGCAGACCCGCTAACGCCGAAGCCCGACCGTCACCGCACCGTCGAGCCGCACAAAGTGCTGGCCACCCCCGCTGGCGCTTGGTCCGTGCCGCGGCAGGTCGTCGCAAAACAGAGGTTCGTTGGGCGCCTCGCCCACCATCTTGCCAAGCCGCGCCGCACTCTGGGCCAGTGGCTCACCGACCAGCAGACCCGCCAGGTCCAAGCTCAAGTACGCGTACGACACACCCGGAAAGTCCGCCTCGGGCCGGGCGTCGGCCCGGCAGAACCAAGGGCTCTGCCGCTGCGTGCCCGCGTCCAGCGTGAGCCCGCCGATGGAGGCAAGCGCCGCAAACGGCTCGACGCGACCCAGCCTGAGGTCGGCCGAGTACAAAGCCATCGGCATCGAGCCCTTGAACGTCGCTCGGTAGCCATCCACCAGCGTGTGCAGCCCGCGCAGCGACGCGAAGCACGCGGCACTTCTTGCCGCACCCCGCGCCCCGCCGATCACCGGTAGCGCGATCGCCACCAACACCGCAACACTCAACAGCACCACCAGCACCTTCATCAGCGAGAAGGCCATCGTATGTTGACACGCGAGCCCGCGACGACCGTTCGCCACCGCCCTGCCCAGTCGTGCTGTAGGCCCTCGCTTTATCGTCTCCCCCTCCACCGCCGTCACACCCGCGCTCGACGCAAACGCGATCGCGACGGCGCCGGCGACACATGCGTCACCAGCGGCGCCCTCCGCCCGTGCTTGCGGTAGAAGTCTTGACGATACTGCGACCACTGCGCCAGCTTCAACCTGGCGTAATAGCTCACCTGCTCGTCCGGGTCACCCACCGCCTTGACAAACTGCGCGCCGAACTCGGGATCGTCATGCAGACCGGCGCCCCACATCGCTAGCACCGCCGCCTCGCGCGCCCCCGGGTCTGCAGACATCAGCTCCTGCATAAACGTGCCACGGATGAACTCAGGCTCCGCCGCAGAAGGGGCCTCAAAGAAAAGCACCGAGCCCATCGTCGACAGCACGCGCGTGTTCGTCATTGACCGAACCCCGCGAGCAGCACGCGCTCTGTCCCTAGCGTCCAGCGCCAGGTAACCGGTCGCTTCGCTCAGACTCAACGGCGCTCCTAGGACACCTCGTTACGCGCGCCCACGACCCACGGCCTGAAGCCCAAGAGCACCGCGCACAGCAGCCCCACGCCCATCAGCGCAAAGACGCATGAAGCGACCCTTAACACCGTTCTCATCACGCGCTCCCCATCGCCCCGCTACGGCTTCGGCCAAGCCATCGATCCGCAGTACTTAATACAGCCGGCTGTATTGCCCTGGGCTAACGCGCCGCTAAAGATTCCAGCCTAATAGCAGTCAATATAATGCCAGTATGTGACGATCTTGGGGTCAATAGTGCTATTGCGTTTTCCACGCCCCCGCCGCTTGTCAAGCACACTCCCGAACACCCGCAGATCTTTACACTCCCTCCGCTCAGCCGCGAGCACGCCCATCACACCCCGCTGATCCCTCGCGCCAGCGCCGCCCCCACACGCACGTTGTCCTTCACCAGCGCCACGTTCGCCGCCAGCGTCGCGCCGCCAGAGACCTCGTGCAGCGCCGCCAGCACCGCCGGCGTAA
>Ga0105047_10011887_pt1 | contig 14083 bp, 12 predicted proteins | sample MAT04_FD_78384 | JGI IMG/M metagenome (GOLD analysis project Ga0105047, IMG submission 78384) | Freshwater microbial communities from Lake Fryxell liftoff mats and glacier meltwater in Antarctica - MAT-04 (megahit assembly) | ecosystem: Environmental > Aquatic > Freshwater > Ice > Liftoff...
CGTGCTGGTGGGCAAGACCAACATGGACGAATTCGCCATGGGTTCCAGCACCGAGAACTCGGCCTTCGGCGTGACCCGAAACCCTCGCGATCTCACCCGGGTTCCCGGCGGTTCATCGGGGGGTTCGGCCGCGGCGGTGGCCTCGGCCATGGTGCCCATCGCTCTCGGCTCCGACACCGGCGGCTCCATCCGCCAGCCCGCCGCCCTGTGTGGCGTGGTCGGCGTGAAGCCCACGTACGGCCTGGTGTCGCGTTTCGGTCTGGTGGCCTACGCCAGCTCGCTCGATCAGATCGGCCCGTTCGCCACCACGGTGGCCGATGCCGCGGCGCTGCTCGAGGTCATTGCGGGCCACGACGTGATGGACTCCACCTCCATCCCCGAGGCCGTGCCCCAGATCAGCGCCCATCTGTGCGACGGCGTGGCCGGTCTGCGGGTCGGCATCGTCACCGAATTTATGGGCGAGGGCATTTCCGAGGACGTGCGTCGCCGGGTGCACGAGGCCGCCGCTGCCCTCGAGGCGGCCGGAGCGACCGTCGCCGAGGCGTCGGTCCCAGCCGCGGCCTATGGCCTGTCCGCCTATTACATCCTCGCTCCGGCCGAGGCCTCGTCGAACCTCTCCCGCTTCGATGGTGTGCGCTTCGGCCTGCGCGTCGAGGCCGCCACCACCCCCGAGATGTACGACCTCACCCGTACCCAGGGGTTCGGTGCCGAGGTCAAGAACCGCATCATGTTGGGCACCTACGCCCTCTCAGCCGGTTACTACGACGCCTACTACGCCTCGGCGCAGAAGGTCCGCACGCTCATCGTCCGCGACTTCGACGCCGCCTACGAGCAGTTCGACGTGCTGTTGTCACCCACATCGCCCAGCACGGCGTTCCGCATCGGCGAGAAGACCGACGATCCCATGACCATGTACCTGAGCGACATCTGCACCATCCCCACCAACCTGGCCGGGCACCCGGCCATGTCGGTGCCGTTCGGCGTCGGTGACGACGGCCTGCCGATCGGTGTCCAGATCCTGGCCCCCGCCCTCGGCGAGGTGGCGATGTTCCGCACCGCAGCGGTGCTCGAGGAGGCGGCCCGATGACCGACGCAGCGACGCCAACCAGCGCGATCGAGCCCTCGGTCGGGGGCACCGGTGAAGTCTTCACCACCACTCGCCCCCAGCAGCCCCAGAACCCGGCGGTGCCCGATGGCTGGGAGATCATCATCGGCCTCGAGGTCCACGCCGAGCTGTCGACCCACACCAAGTTGTTCTCGGCCTCGCTCAACGAGTTCGGCGGCGAGCCCAACACCAACATCGACCCGGTGACCCTGGGTCTGCCCGGCAGCCTGCCGGTGCTCAACCGCCACGCCGTCGAGTTGGCCATGCGCGCCGGACTGGCCCTCAACTGCACGGTGCAGCCGTCGGTGTTCGCCCGCAAGAACTACTTCTATCCCGACATGCCCAAGGGCTATCAGATCAGCCAGTACGACCGGCCGATCAACGTCGACGGCTGGCTCGAGCTGCCCGACGGCACCCGCATCGGCATCGAACGGGCCCACCTCGAGGAGGACACCGCCAAGTCCAGCCACATGGGCGCTGGCAGCGGTCGCATCCACGACGCCGAGTACTCCCTCGTCGACTTCAACCGCTGCGGGGTGCCGCTCCTCGAGATCGTCGGCAAACCCGATCTGCGTACCGCGGACGAGGTCAAGGCCTACGCCGCCGAGCTGCGCTCCATCCTGGTGGCCGTCGGTGCCTCGGACGGCAAGATGGAGGAGGGCTCGATGCGCGTCGACTGCAACGTCAGCGTGCGTCGCATCGGCGAAGGACTCAGTACCCGCTGCGAGATCAAGAACGTCAACTCGCTGCGCTCGCTCGGCCGAGCTGTCGACTACGAGGCGCGCCGCCAAGTCGACATGATCGAAGCGGGCGAGCCGGTACGCCAGGAGACCCGCCACTGGAACGACGATTCGGGTCGCACCAGCACGCTGCGTTCCAAAGAGGAAGCCACCGACTACCGGTACTTCCCCGAGCCCGATCTGGTCCTCGTCGACCCCGGTGACGAATGGATCGAGCAGGTGCGCGCCGCCCTGCCGATGCTGCCGCGCGAACGTCGCATGCGCCTCGTCGACCAGATCGGTGTCGAGCGAGGCAGCGCCGCCATCGTCGTGCAGCGGGGCCTCGACGATCTCGTGATGGCGGCGGTCCAGGCAGGAGGCGACGGGCTTCGGGCCGCAAACCATGCCGAGCACAATCTCAGCACCGACCGCTCCGATCGGCTCGACGCTTCCGAGTTCGCGGCGCTCACCCGCATGGAGGTCGACGGCGAACTCACCGCTACCCAGGCCAAATCGGTGCTGGCGGAGCTGGTCGAGCGTGGCGCCGGAACCGGGCCGAAGGCCATCGCCGCCGAGCTGGGCTACGAGGCCATGGCCTCCGATGAGCTCGAGACCATCATCGACGGGCTCATCGCCGCCAACCCCGAGGACTGGGCAAAGTTCTGCGCCGGTGAGAACAAGGTGATGGGGTTCTTCGTGGGCCAGGTCATGAAGGCCACCCAGGGCAACGCCGACGGCAAGTTGGTCACGTCCATCCTGAACGCCCGCAAATCGTGACTCCGCCACGTGGTTTCGGGCCTCGCCCCGCCGGGTGGTTGTTGGCGGTCCTGGCGTTGACCGTTGGCATCGCGTCCGGCTGCTCGCGCGACAACACGCTGCCGACGGTGATCGAGATGCCGACGACGACCGACCCCGACGCCGCTGTCGACCTCGTACCCGTCGAGGCGCCGCTGCCCAACGCCGAGATCGTCGCTGCACTGCAGGCCGCGGCCGCCGGGGGCGACACCTGTGAGTTGCTCGCTGCGATGGATCTGGCCCAGCCGGATTCCTCCGACCCGGCCGGCGCAACGCAGGTCTACGAAACGTTGGCGACGGTGACAGCCGCGGCGCAGACCTCGGTGCCGAGCGAACTCGGACCCGATTGGGCCTCGCTGGTGACCGCCGCCAAGCGGGCATCGACGGCCGTATCGGAAGCAGACGGCGATGTATCGGATTCGCAGGTGAAGGCGGCGTTCGCGACCGCCACGTTCGTCGAGGCGGCAGAAGCCTTCGAGCGCTACCAGCTGGCCAACTGCGGCCCGGCCTGAGAGCGGGCAAATCGGCGCGCGCTTGCCCTGGAGCCAGCTTTTCGTATGCTGATCCAGCCCCACCGGGCACTTCGATCCCTCCGGAGCCCCACGATATGCACACAGCTCAACGCTCTACGGCGCTCGCAGTGCTCGTGATGGTGGTCGTGTTGGTTCCTGCTTGTGCCGGTGCCGCCCAAAGGGGCCAGGCGTTGGCCGACACGGTCGTCGGCTCGACCGCCGCCGATCCCGATCCGGCCCTGGTGGAGATCGATCCCGCTGCGGCCCTGGTGGGGGCCGATCCCGTTGCCAGCTCGCAGGACGAGGTCGCATCGACCGTCCAGGCCGCCTCCGCTTCGGCCCCGGCCCCGTCGGATCGGCTCACCGCCGTCGAGCGGGCGTTGGCCGACGGCGACATCTGCGGGGTCTACGACGGCCTCACCAACTACGACATCGCCGCCACCTCGGCCCAGCGCTTCGTCGCCCAGCTCGCGACGATCCGCGACGCCATGGCCGGTGCCGCGTCGATCGTCGGCGATAGCGACCTGCATGCCGATTGGGACGTGATGACCGAAGCGACCGGCGAGGTCGTCACCGCCCTCACCGCTGACCCCTTCGCCATGGAGGCTGCGGCCCACGTATACGACGACCCCGCCTACCAGGCCGCCCAGGAACGGGTCGAGACCTGGATGGAAGACAACTGTGGCTAAGCCCCGCTCGCTGGTCGCCGCGTTGCTCATCGCTCTGTTGATGGTGGCGGCCTTCGGCTGTGCATCCACGCGCGATCTCGAATCCGAGGGCGAGACCAAGTCGACCATTCGCGATCTGGGCGATGAGCTGCCCGAGGACGATGCCATGGCGGGCGGTTCGGAAGCTGCGGCCGCAATGCAGACCATCATCGACAAGATGCTCGCCAGCGACGATGCCTGCGCCATCCTCACTCAGAAGGTGATCGAGGGCTACCAGATCGACCCCACCTCGTTGGCTTCCACCGCGGCCCGCCAGGTGCTCGCGAGCGGCGTCGTCGATGTCTACAACCACCTCATCGCCATCGTGAACGACGACAAGGTCCGCCCGCCGCTGACGGTGCAGCGCGACACGTTCACCCAGGTCCTCGACCTCGTCGACCGCTACGCCGCCAACCCGGCGTCCAAGACGGGCAACGATCAGATCAAGTCGCTCGTCGAAGGCCAGGACTTCGTGAGCGCCGCCAATGGCGTCTCGGCCTGGACCTACGCCAACTGTTCCTGACCCAATGGCCTCGATCGCTCCGACTCCGGCTCGCTTCGCTTCGTCGTCTGCGCTCCTCGGCGGGGCCTGACGCTCGGCTAGAGCAGGCGGGCCCGGAGGGCGCCGCTGGCGCAGCGGATCACCATAAAGACCGAGAGCGCCGCCCAGATGCCGGCGAGGCCGGCATCGGCGCGGTTGGCCAACACCGCAACGACTGCGAAGCCGGCGCCCGCAACTGCCATCGAACCCGCCAGGTAGCGTTGCTCAGCAGCGCCGACGAGGATTCCGTCGAGCGCGAACGCCACGGCGTTGATCGGTTGCAGCGCCGCCACCCACGCCATGATCGACACGGTCTGGCCGATCACCTCGGCGTCGGCGGTGAACAGGCGAGGGATGACCGTTGCGCTGGCGCCGACGACCACGGCGAAGCCCAACCCCAGCGCGACAGACCAGCCCGCCAGGCGGCGGGCCACCTGGCGAACCTCGTTGCCCCGGCCCGCCCCCAAACGGTTGGCGATCATCGATTGCCCGGCCACCTCGAGGCCGTCGGAGGCGTAGGCCCCGAACATCCACACCTGGAACGCGATCACGTGGGCCGTGAGGGTCGACACCCCCAGCCGCGCCGCCAACGCCTGCGCCACGGTGATCACCAGGAGCAGCACAACGGTCCGAGCCACCAGGTCGCGCCCCACCACGAGGTGACCGAACACCGTGGACCGCCTCGGGGCCAGCGATGCTCCGCTGTGGCGGGCAGCACGCCAGATGATGCGGAGGTAGATCGCAGCGCCGAGCCACTTGGCGATCACCGTTCCCAGGGCGGAGGCGCCGACGCTGAAGCCGAGACCGATCACCAGCACCAACTCGAGCACCAGATTGACCGTCACGGTGAGCGCGGCAATGGCGAGGGGCGTGCGGGTGTTCTGCGCCCCGCGAAGGAAGCCCACTCCGACCATCACGATCATGAAGGCGGGGATGCCGGCGAGGCTCACGCTGAGGTATGTCCACGCATGCCCGGCGACCGTCGCCGCGTCGGCCCCATCGCCTCCGAGCAACCCGATCAGCGGCTGGCCGGCGAGGCCGAATACCGCAGCGGCCAGCAGACCCAGCCCCAACGCTATCCAGATCGCCCCGACGGCCTCACTACTCGCGGCGCGTTCATCGCCAGCCCCCCGGTGGCGGGCCACCGCCGCGGTGGTGCCAAACATCAGGAAGACGAACGCGGCATACCCGAAGGCCAGGATGCGGCCGGCGAGGGCGGCGCCGGCCAGCTCCGCGCTCCCGATGTGGCCGAGGATGGCTGCGTCGCACAGGTCGTACAACGGGTCCGTGGCGAGCGCTAGCGCCGCAGGTACGGCGATGGCACCGATCTCGCGGTCGATCTGTCGACCAGCGCTGCGAGGCATCGGCGGAGCGTACCGTCGACGGCCCTGGGGGAGCTGCGTTGAATCCGGTTCTCGGTACGCCGACGGGTGCGCGTATCCTCGGCTCATGACCACGATGAAACCCCGGTCCACCGATGTCACCGAAGGCTTCCAGAAGGCGCCTGCCCGAGCCATGCTGCGAGCCATCGGCATGAGCGACGGCGATTGGGACAAGACCCAGGTCGGAGTGGCGTCCTCGTGGAACGAGGTCACGCCGTGCAACATGCCGCTCGCCAACCTGGCCAAGAAGGCCAAGCTCGGTGTGCACGCCGCCGGCGGCTTTCCCATCGAGTTCAACACCATCGCGGTGTCCGATGGCATCTCGATGGGCCACGAAGGCATGCGCGCCTCGCTCGTGAGCCGTGAGGTCATCGCCGACTCGGTCGAGACCGTTATGCACGCCGAGCGCTTGGACGCCCTCGTCAGCTTCGCCGGCTGCGACAAGTCGCTTCCGGGCATGATGATGGCCTCGGCCCGCATCAACCTGCCGTCGGTGTTCCTCTACGGCGGCTCCAAGCTGCCCGGCCAGCTCAACGGCAGGGCTCTCGACATCACCAGCGTCTTCGAGGCGGTCGGCGCCGTCGCGGCGGGCAAGATGGAGCTCGACGAGCTCGATGCCATCGAACGCAACGCCTGTCCCACCATCGGCAGCTGCGCCGGAATGTTCACCGCCAACACCATGGCTGCGGTGGGCGAGGCCCTCGGCCTGTCGCTTCCCGGCTCGGCGTCGGCCCCCGCCGTCGACCGCCGCCGTGACGACTACGCCTACGCCTCGGGCGTCGCCGTGCTCAACTTGGTGCGCGAGAACATCCGACCCCGCGACATCCTCAGCCGCAACTCGTTGCTCAACGCCATTGCCGTGGTCAATGCCCTGGGCGGTTCCACCAACGCCGTGCTGCACCTGCTGGCCATCGCGTACGAGGCCGAGGTCGAGCTCGAGCTGGAGGACTTCAACCGGGTCGCCGCCAAGGTGCCCCACGTCGCCGACACCAAGCCGCACGGCAAGTTCCACATGGTCGACATCGACCGGGTCGGCGGTGTGCCGGTCGTTATGCAGATGCTCGCGGACGAGGGCCTGCTGTACCTCGACGAGATCACGGTGACCGGCAAGACCGTGGGCGAGAACCTCGAGCTGATCAAGGCTCCCAAGCCCGACGGCACCGTCATCCACTTCTTCGACAAGCCGTTGCACGACAACGGTGGCATCGCCGTGCTCAAGGGATCGCTCGCTCCCAACGGCGCGGTGCTCAAGGTTGCCGGTATCGACTTCGACTTCTTCGAGGGCAACGCCCGGGTGTTCGATGGTGAGGACAAGGCGATGGAGGCCGTGTTGGCCGAGGAGATCGTGCCCGGCGACATCGTGGTCATCCGTTACGAGGGCCCCAAGGGCGGCCCGGGCATGCGCGAGATGCTGTCCATCACCGGCGCCATCAAGGGCATCGGTCGGGGGGGCGATACGGCGCTCATCACCGATGGCCGCTTCTCGGGCGGCACCCATGGGTTCTGCATCGGCCACGTCGCCCCCGAGGCCGTCGATGGTGGACCCATCGCGTTCGTTCAGGACGGCGACATCATCAAGATCGACGTGCGCAATCACACGATCGATCTGCTCGTCGATCCCGCGGTGTTGGAGGAACGCAAGGTCGGTTGGAAGATCCCCGAACCGCGTTACACCAAGGGCGTGCTCGCCAAGTACGCGAAGTTGGCCAGGGGAGCCGAGTTCGGCGCCGTCACCTCGGCGTGACCATGTCGCTCGACCGAGCGCCGCTCGTTGCGCCCGATGTGGTGGTCGACGATGAGCCGCTCCCCGAGCGCGGCTCGACGGCGGGTGCCTGGGCGGCTGCGGCGATCGTGCTGGCCGTGGGGTCGTTGATCTTCGCCGTGGGCGCCCACCTGCGGGAGACCGATCTGGAACAGCGGGTCACCGAGCTCGAGGTGGCGGCTGCCGATCGTGCTGCCCTCGATGCCTCGGGGTCGGGCGCCCGGCCGCCGGCCGTGACGACTGCGACGGTCCCCGTCGGCGGTGCGACGACCGCCCCGGTGGGTCCTCCCGACCCCGACGCCGCCCGGGCGCAGGTCATCAGCGCCTTCGGCACCGCCTATGACCCGGCCCGCGCAATCGAGGAGCGGGTGACGCTGGTGGATGACGCCACCGGGGTGCGAGAGGCCCTGGCATCGGTGGCGCAGGGACCCAACGCCGTCGTGGCGGCATCGATCGCGGTCAACGTCAACGATGTCCAGTTCAGATCCCCGACCCGGGCGAGGGTGATCTACACGATCACGGTCGGGGCCGGACCGCCGGCGATCGGCATTGAAGGCGAAGCCAGGGTGGCGGCCGGCACCTGGAAGGTGACCCGGGCGACGGTCTGCCGCGACCTCGCGGCGGTCAACGCCGTCTGTTAGCGACGGCCCGCATCAGCTCAGCCAGGCACCGGTGGCCCGGGCGAACTCGGCGGCCTCGGGCGCCATCAGGTCGAGGCGTCCCTGGCGGGCGAGCGTCGAGGAAACGTCGCGATGCGCCGGATCGAGGTCGATGCGCAGGTCGCCCGGGACGTCGAGATCGGCCCGCGGCGCCACGACCACCTCGGGCAGGCGACCGAGCGCGGCATCCCGGTCGGCGGGTGAACCGTTGTAGAACTGCAGCTCGTGGATCTGCTGCCACTTGTCGGCACCCATGATCACCAGGTCATAGCCCTCGGCCAGATCGGCGATCAGTTGACGGTCCGAGACGACGACGCCGAGCCAGCCCAGGCGGCGGCCGATGCTCGTGAGCACCTCGATCCGCTCCTCGAATGTGGGTCGGTCGGCGGACGCCTTGCCCAGTGGTCGGCGGGACACGGCCAGGTCGACTCGCTCGAGGCCATGCAGTTCGACGGTCCGCTCGGCGATGGCCAGGTGGGCGACCGTCGGAGGGTTGAATGTGCCGGGAAAGACCCCGGTTCGGCCCGGGGAGTGACCGTCAGTGATGCGGTCGCCGGTCATGCGGCCGCCAGCCGTCGATCGTCGAGATGGCACCAGCCCAGGGCGGCAACCGCACCGGCGCAGGCGATCGAGGCCGCAACCACCGATGCCGAGAATCCGCCCATGCTGTAGATGAAGCCGGCGGCGCCCGAGCCGACGGCCCGCGTCACCATCATGATGACGAAGACCTGACTGACGGCCTTGCCCCGGTTAGCGGGGTCGAGCTCGGAGAACACCGGGAGGACGGCCACGAAGCCGAACTCGATGGCGATGTCCATGACGAACAACAACGCGATGGCCGCCGCGGCGTTGTGGCCGACAACGGTGATGGCCAGCAGCGGCGGAATCGCCAGCCCCATGCCCCACATGCCGCACCGGATCGAGCCGTAGCGGTCGGTGAACCACACCGTGATCACCGCGCCGATGAGCTCGGCGGCCCCCAGCAGCAACGTGGCGGTGCCGACCGCAGTCACGGTGAGGTCGAGGGATTCGGAGAACCAGTCGCCGTTCACGGCGAAGATCAGCATCTGCGCCAGCGGCTGCATGGCGCAGAAGATCCACACCGCCGGCTTCAGGCGGTGGCTCGGACGCCGAAGGGTTGTCGGCGATGCATCGGGCTCGATGATGTCGATGAGGCCGGGGCCGTCGTTGGCCACCACGTCCTCGCCCTCGCGCAGGCGAAGGCCGCTGACGATGGCGGCCACGACCAGCAGCGGACCGGTCACGATGAAGCCGGCGCGCCAGCCGAAGAGGTTGATCAGCCAGGCAATGGCGGGAACTCCCGCCAGGAACGCGAGCGCCCAGGTGGCCTCGACCACCCACAGCACCCGCCCCCGGGTGTGGATGGCGACGTTGTGGCCGAGCCAGGCATTCTGGGCCAGGTCGATCGAGATCTTGGCGGCGCCGCCGATCACCATGATGACGACGAACGCTGCGACGTTGGTGGTGGCTGCGGCCATGCACGCGGTGCCGGCGATGACACCGCCGGCGACGATGACCCGGGCGGTGTGGCCCCGGTCGACCCAGCGTCCTGTCAGCGGGGCGACCAGGCCACCGAGCTCGCGGGCCCCGAGGATCAGCGTGAGCGTCTCGACCTGCACACCGAGGCCGCGGGAGATCTGGGTGATGAACACGTAGGGGAAACGGATGAAGAGGTTTCCCAACAGCCGGGTGATGGCGAATCCGAAGATCGCCGGCCAGACGTGGCCGGGCTGGCGGTCGGCGCTCGGCAAAGTTGGCGCGGGCGTGGACATCAGGGGCTAACCTAGAGGCCGTGACCTCCCCCACCTGTCTCATCGACACCGACCTCGTAGTAGTGACCTAGCGCCCGCAAGTCTTTTCCTGCGTGCGCACATCCGGCTCCCCCCAGGGGAGCCGTTGCAGTTTTGGGATTGAAACGGTCGAGCACGACGTTGTTCCACCCGGGACCCTGAACTGTTGCAACCAGCTCCCACCGGCAAGAATCAAACAGTCCGATCCAAGGAAGAAGTAGCCATCATGGGTGAACCCACAACCCGCATGAACGGAAGCGAAGCGCTCATCAAGGCGCTGGAGCTCGAAGGTGTCGAAGTCATCTTCGGCCTGCCGGGCGGCTGCATCCTTCCCGTGTACGACCCGATCATCGACAGCCCGATCCGCCACGTGCTCGTGCGCCACGAGCAGGGCGCCGGCCACATGGCCGAGGGCTACGCCCACGCCACGGGCCGCCCCGGCGTGGCCATGGTCACCTCCGGGCCCGGGTCCACCAACATCGTGACGCCGCTGTGCGACGCGTTCCTCGACTCCATCCCCATGGTGGTCATCACCGGCCAGGTTCCCGTCGCCGCCATCGGCACCGATGCCTTCCAGGAGTGCGACACCATCGGCATCACCCGCTCGGTCACCAAGCACAACGAGTTGGTCACGAGCGCCCAGGACATCCCCATGGCCGTCCGCCAGGCGTTCCTGCTGGCCACCACCGGGCGCCCGGGGCCGGTGCTGCTCGACATCCCCAAGGACATCGTCGACCCGCAGAACGCCAACTCGGCCATGGACTGGTACTGGCCCACCGATGCCGAGGTCGTGGCGTCGATGCCCGGCTACAAGCCCACCACCAAGGGCCATCCCCGCAAGATCAAGGAAGCGGCCGAGCTCATCACCCAGTCGACCCGCCCAGTGCTCTACGTCGGTGGCGGCATCCTCAAGGCTCGCGCCGCGGACGCACTGCGCGAGCTCGCCGAGCTGGTCGAGATCCCCGTGGTCACCACGCTCATGGCCCGCGGCGCCTTTCCCGACGACCACGATCTGTGCCTGGGCATGCCGGGCATGCACGGCAACTACACCGCTGTCACCGCCATGCAGGAATCCGATCTGCTCATCGCGCTCGGCAGTCGCTTCGACGACCGGGTCACCGGCAAGGTGCCCGATTTCGCGCCCTACGCCAAGATCATTCACGTCGACATCGATCCCGCCGAGCTGGGCAAGGTCCGCAAGCCCGACGTCCCCATCGTCGGTGACGCCCGCCTCGTCATCGAGGAACTGGTGCGGGTGCTCAAGGCCTCGGGTGCGCCCGAGAATCAGCCCGACCGCAGCGAGTGGCGCCAGACCCTGTCGGGTTGGCAGGAGAAGTTCCCGCTGTCCTACGAGCAGTCCGAGCCGGGCGAGCTGCTCAAGCCGCAGTACGTGCTCGAACAGCTGCGCGACCTGTCGCCCGAGAACACCATCGTGGCGTCCGGCGTCGGTCAGCACCAGATGTGGACGGCCCAGTACTGGACGTTCCGCCACCCCTACACCTGGATCAACTCCGGTGGCCTCGGCACCATGGGCTTCTCGGTGCCCGCCGCCATCGGCGCCAAGGTCGGTATGCCCGACCGCACCGTGTGGGCCGTCGACGGTGACGGTTGCTTCCAGATGACCGCCCAGGAGATGGTCACCGCGGCCACCGAGCGGATCCCCGTCAAGATCGCCATCCTCAACAACGCCTACCTGGGCATGGTGCGCCAGTGGCAGGAGATGTTCTACGACGAGCGCTACTCCGAGGTGTACCTCTCGCCCGACCTGCCCGACTACGTGAAATGGGCCGAGGCCATGGGTTGTGTGGGGTTCCGGGTCGAGTCTCCCGAAGAGGTTGGCCCCACCATCGAGAAGGCCAATGCGATCAACGACCGCCCCGTCGTGGTCGAGTTCCGTACCGACAGCTCCGAGAAGGTGTTCCCCATGGTTCCCCCTGGTTCGTCCAACAGCGCCATCGTGGTCGGCCCCGGTGAGGGTGAGGGGGGGCGATGATCTCCAACCCGGCGGCAAAGCCCGTCAAGCATCACCTGTTGTCGGTGCTCGTCGAGAACAAAGCAGGAGTGTTGGCCCGGGTGGCCAGCCTGTTCGCCCGGCGCGGCTACAACATCTACTCGTTGGCGGTCGCTCCCACCGATGACGAGCGCCTCAGCCGCATCACGATCGTGGCCGACGCCGAGTCCGCACCGCTCGAACAGGTCGTCAAGCAGCTGCACAAACTCATCAACGTCATCAAGATCAGCGAGCTCGACCCGCTCGATTCGGTCGAGCAGGAGCTGATGTTGTGCACGGTCAACGCCGATGCCGCCAGTCGCTCCCAGATCGTCGAACTGGCGGGCATCTACGACGCCCGCATCGTCGATGTGGGTCACTCCGATGTCACCATCTCCGCAGCCGATCTGCCGGCGCGGCTCGATGACCTCGAAGACCTGCTGCGCCCGTACGGCATCGTGATGGTGCAACGTACGGGACGGGTCGCCCTCCCCAAGCTCGATCGGGCGCCGACCCGCTGACATCGGCTGGGCACAACTTCGCCCGGCCGTGCGATTTCCCGCTAGTTTCTCCACGCTCTTATTTCCTGAAAGGTTCACCACTGATGGCCAACGTGTACTACGAGAAGGACGCCGACCGGTCGTTCATCGCCGATCGCAAGGTGGCGATCCTGGGCTATGGCAGCCAGGGTCACGCTCACGCCCTCAACCTCAAGGAATCCGGCATCAATGTGGTGGTGGGCCTGCGTGAGGGGTCCGGCTCCAAGGCCAAGGCCGAGGCCGCCGGCCTCACGGTCATGGGCCTCGCCGAGGCGTGTGCCTGGGCCGACCTCATCATGGTGCTGCTGCCCGACACCGAGCAGCGTGACATCTACGAGCAGTACATCGCTCCGAACCTCGTGGCCGGTGATGCGCTGTTCTTCGCCCACGGCTTCAACATCCGCTTCGACCAGATCGTGCCGCCGGCCGACATCGACGTGGCGATGGTTGCTCCCAAGGGCCCCGGCCACCTCGTGCGGCGCACCTACACCGAGGGTGGCGGCGTGCCCGCACTCATCGCCGTCCATCAGGACGCCACTGGTAACGCCCGGTCCGTCGCGATGGCCTACGCCGATGCCATCGGCGGCACTCGCGCCGGTGTGCTCGAGACCACCTTCCCCGAGGAAACCGAGACCGATCTCTTCGGCGAGCAGGTCGTGCTCTGCGGCGGGCTCACCGAGCTCATCAAGGCTGGCTTCGAGACCCTCGTCGAGGCGGGCTACCAGCCCGAGGCCGCCTACTTCGAGTGCCTCCACGAGGTGAAGCTCATCGTCGACCTCATCTACGAAGAGGGCATCGAGGGCATGCGCTATTCCATCTCCGACACCGCCGAGTACGGCGACCTCACCCGTGGTCCTCGCATCATCACCCCGGCCGTCAAGGACGAGATGCGCAAGGTGCTCAGCGAAATCCAGTCCGGGCAGTTCGCCGAGGAGTGGATTGCCGAGAGCCGCTCGGGTCGCGAGAACTTCCACAAGCTCGAGGAGGCCGGCAAGGCCCACCAGATCGAGTCCGTGGGCAAAGAACTCCGGGGGCTCATGCCGTGGATCCGCGCCGGCAAGGCCAGCGTCACCGAGACCTCCGGCGGCCAGGCCTGACCGAGGTTTGATCCCGGCTCCGCCGGGTCGACAGCAGACTCTCAGCGATGCCCAGCCACTCCTCGGGGTGGATGGGCATCGTCGCGTTCGGGGGCGGGGCCTGCCCTCGTCTGCTAGGCAGAGCGCCGATGTCGGACGACCAAGTGCTCGCCACCAGGGGCCTCACCATCTTCATACCAGCGTGGAACGAGGCGGACGGCATCGAGCGCGCCGTCGTCGCTGCGTGTGATGCTGGCGAGAGGCTGGTCATCGTCGGAGAGGTCGAGGACTTCGAGATCCTCATCGTCGATGACGCATCCACCGACGCCACGCCCGACATCCTGCGGCGGTTGTCGGCCAACCAGCCCCGCCTTCGGACCGTGCGTCACGAGGTCAACCGCAAGTTGGGCGGCGCGCTCAAGACCGGTTTCGCCGAGGCCCGGGGCGCGTTCGTGCTCTATACCGACGCCGACCTGCCGTTCGAC
>Ga0105047_10011888_pt1 | contig 14083 bp, 12 predicted proteins | sample MAT04_FD_78384 | JGI IMG/M metagenome (GOLD analysis project Ga0105047, IMG submission 78384) | Freshwater microbial communities from Lake Fryxell liftoff mats and glacier meltwater in Antarctica - MAT-04 (megahit assembly) | ecosystem: Environmental > Aquatic > Freshwater > Ice > Liftoff...
CACCGCCGCTCCCCACTCCCTGCGCCCGACCGCCGTGCCATGCCCCGAGCAGCATGGCCACGGCACCGCCACTCCCCACGCCGCCCGCCCGCGGCCCGCCCTACCCCGACTCGCGATACCGCTGGGCGGCCTCCGCGCGATTGCGCACGTTGAGCTTGTGGAGCACGTTGGACACGTGCGTCTCCACGGTGCGCGGCGAGATCACCAGAGCGCCCGCGATCTCCTTGTCCGTGAGCCCTTCCGCGAGCATCCGCAGCACGTCGTTCTCACGCGGCGAGAGCCCATCGATGACGCCCCCCCCCGCCCCCGCCACGCGTCCCCGGCGCGCGGCGGTCACGAAGTGCCGCACGGCCCGTGCCGCGAACCGCCGCGACATCGCGAGCTCGCCTTTCTGGGTGCCGCGCAACGCCCGCAACAGCGCCTCGGGGGTGAGGTCCTTGGTCAGGTAGCCGGCCGCCCCCCGCCCGATCGCCTCGAGCATGTCGCGCTCGGAATCGGACACCGTGAGCATCACGATCTTCGTCTCCGGCAGCCGCGGCGCGAGCTCCTCGAGCATCTGGATGCCGTTCATGCCCGGCAGGTCGATGTCCAGCAGCAGCACGTCCGGCCGCATCGACAGGGCGAGCGCGAACGCGTCCTCCGCGGACGCCGCCTCCGCGACCAGTTGCACATCCGGCGCGTCGATCGCCTGGCGGACCGCGGAGCGCACCAGCGCATGGTCGTCCACGAGCATCACCCGCAGGGGGGTGCCCGGCGACGAGCCGCGGCCGCTGCCGAACGCGCTCACGGCACCGGCCGCGTCAGGATCGTGCCCGTGTCGGTGCCCACGGCCGCCGCGCCCATCGCCGCCCCGCCGATCGTCGCGCCGCTCGCGAGCGTGCCCACGGCCGCCACCGCGCCGGTGGCGTCGCGCTCACCCGCGGCCGCCTCCGCCATCGCGGGCACCCAATCGCTGACCAGGATCGGCACGGACACCTCCACCGTCGTGCCGCCATGCGGCTCCGACTCCAGCTTCAGGGTGCCACCCATCAGTCGCGCCCGCTCTTCCATGCCGCGCAGGCCCATGCCGCCCTCGGGCAGGTTCCTCGGGTCGAAGCCGATGCCGTTGTCCGTGACGGTCACGACCAGGTCGCGGCCGACCAGCTCCGCCCGCAGCCGGACCATCGTCGCATCGGCATGCTTGCTGATGTTCATGAGCGCCTCCTGGACCACGCGCAGCAGCTCGATCTGCTGGCGCGGCGGCAGCGCTGAGGGGATCGTGGACCCGGGCGTGAAGCGTACGGGCAGGCCGGAGCGCTGCTCGAAATCGTCCACGGCCCGGCTCAGCATGTCCACCAGCGGCAGCTCGGATCCCAGGCTGGACCGCATCGTGACCATCGCCGACCGCGCATCCACGATCGCGGCGTCCAGGGACTGACCGACCTCGCTCGCCAGCGGCCGATCATCCTCGTCCAGCGTGGAGGCAAGACGCTCGAACTTGAGCTTGGTGAACCACAGCTGCTGGGCCAGGCCGTCATGGATCTCGCGTGCCAATCGATGCCGCTCCTCCAGCGCCGCGCGCTCGGCTTCCGTGACCCGCAACCGGTCGAGCGCGGAGTATGCGGCCCGTAGTTCCCGCAGATCCTCGCGCTGTTCCGCGACGATGCCCAGCACGAGCACGCCGTAGCTCAGCAGGCGCAGCGCATCGGATGCGGTCACGAGGCCCGTATAGATGGAGGGGTAGAACGCGTGCTGGAGTTCCGCGAACGCGGCGATGACGAGGCCCACGGCGAGGTACGCGTCCGACGCCCGCGCGCGTCGCGCATACGTGGTCCGGAACAGGATGGCCGCCGCGAGCAGCAGCACGACCGCGGTCGCGACGCCCGCCAGCTCCAGGGACGTGATGCCCGGCAGCCGGCTCATCTCGTCCGCATCTCCCGGCAGGCTGCCCGTGAGCAGGAGCAGCGACTCGATGCCCTCGATGCCGATGAGCGGCGGCAGGAGCTCACGCAGCGGGTACATGACGAGCGCCATTGCCGCGAGGCCGATGACCGGCGACAGCGCGAGCAGCCGGGGCCGCGCGAGCCGCCGGCGCAGGTCCCGGACCGCTGCGACGCCCGCGGCGAAGAACAGCACCGCGACCACCAGGCGGTTCGCGGCAGCGATCCACAACGGCAGCTGTGCGGGCAGACCCAGCGACATCCCCAGGTCGTCATCGAGCTTGAGCAGCACCAGGCCCACGGTCGCGAGCCCGAACGCGGCGAGCGTCACGAACGCCGTGGACTGGAGCAGCAGCGCGAGGCGGCTGCTCTCCCGGTACCGGGGCACGGTCAGGACCGCGAGCCCGAAGGCCGCGAGGGCACTGAACGAGGTCATCGCCACGTCCATCGTGCGATCCACGAAGACCACGCGCAGCGACGGATCCATGATCAGCAGCACCGTCGCCAGCGTCATGGCGAGGGCCGTCCCGATCAGGACCAGATCGAAACGCTGCGGGCGGAGGTCCCGGGCCGCGATGGCGGAAGCCATGCGCTCGATGATAACCATCCCCCCGTGGCACCGCCGGAAACACGAGAGCCGGACCGCGCCCCAGCGGGTCCGGCTCTCAAGCTCATCGCGGACCCAGCCGTGTAGGGTACGAATGAGTCGGGAAGTCTGTGGTGGCGCCGAACGGTGACCGCCCGGCAAAGAGATGGTGCCCGACACCCTCCTGCCGTGACATCCGTACGGCTACGGAGTCGGGTACGGAGCGTGGGGTCGGTACATCACGGTGCTCCATCGGTATTGACAGTGCAACGTGACGCTGTCATGATAGACGCATGAGCAGCTTCTCCCTCGCTGACCTGTGCGAGCTCGCGGATGTGACACCGCGGACCGTCCGCTTCTACATCGTCCAGGGGCTGCTGCGTCCGGCGTCCGGCGCAGGTCCCGCGGCCCGCTACGACGATGGTCACCTGTACCGTCTGCGCCTCATCCGGCGCCTCCAGAAGGAGCATCTACCACTGGTCGAGATCCGCCGGCGCCTGGACGCCCTGACGGACCCGGAGGTCGAGCGCTTCGCCACGGAGACGGCCTCCCCCACGGACACCGCCGCGGACTATGTGAGCCGGGTCCTGGGCACACGTGGCATCACCGCTGAACCGTCGCTCGCCCTGCCATCCAGCCTGCCACCCAGCCTCGCGTCCATGGCCGCCCCGGAGCCGCCAGCCAAGGGCACGGAGCCCGTCCGATCCCAGTGGGAACGGATCGCGCTCGCACCGGATATCGAGCTCCATCTCCGCCGACCCCTGAGCCGGCCCCAGAACCGCCGCGTCGACCGTCTCCTGGAGGCGGCCCGCAGCATCTTCAAGGAGGAAGACGAATGAACCTCGACCTGCGTGCGGACCGGCGCTTCATCCGGACGGGCTACCGCAGCAACCGCTACCTGCTCGTGGACATCACGGCGCCCACCAGCCGTCGCGAACCAACGCGTGAGCCGCTCAACAGCGCGTTCGTGCTGGACCGCTCGGGGTCCATGGCGGGTGCCAAGATCGACCTCGCGCGCCAGGCCATCGATGTGTCGATCGGCGCCCTCGGGGACCGTGACCGGTTCGCGGTCGTGGCCTACGACGACCGCGTGGATGTCGTGGCGCCCAGCCGACCGGCGACCCCCGAGGCCCGCCGCGACGCCCGGGAGGCGCTCAGCCGCATCGACGCTCGCGGCAGCACCAACCTGTTCGAGGGCTGGATGCGCGGCTGCGGCGAGGTCGCGACGCACCGTGACGGGGGCGCGGCCGGCACCGGCATGCACCGCGTCCTGCTGATGAGCGACGGGCTCGCCAACATCGGCGTCACCGATCGCGAGGAGCTCGTGGGACACGCCGGGGAGCTGTTCCGCCGTGGCGTGGCGACCTGGACGTTCGGCTTCGGCTCGGACTTCGACGAGGATCTCATGGAGCGGATGGCCGTCGCGGGCGGTGGCCAGTCGTTCTACGTGGAGTCACCGCAGCAGATCCGGGACTACGTCACGAACGCGGTGGGGGAGGCCCTGGATGTCGTCGCACGTGATGTTGAGTTGCATATCACGGCACCCGAGGGCGTGCTCGTGGAGCCCCTCAGCCTGTTCCGCAGCCACCGACGCGACGACGCGACGATCGTGGAGCTGGGCGACCTCGTGTCCGGCCAGCAGCTGCGCCTCGTGCTGACGGTGAACTTCCCCTTCGGCCACGCCGGGGTGCCGGTGGCCATCCGGGTGGGCCTCCGGGATCGCGACGGAGTGCTCGACGCGAGCCCCCGCGTGGTCGACTGGGAATACGCGGAGGGTCGTGCCAATGACGGCCAGCCCCGGGACCGGGCCGTGGACCGCGAGGTCGCTCGGCTGTATGCCGCGCGCGCCCGAAAGGAGGCCGCGATGCTCAACAAGCACGGCGACTACGCCGCGGCACAGGGAGCGCTCCACGGGGTGGCGCGGCGGATCCGCGGCTATGCCGGGGATGACCCGGGGCTGGGCGCGCTGGTCTCGGATCTCCAGGGGGAGCAGCTCCAGCTGTCGGCACCCATGGCGCCGGCGGCCCTCAAGGAGATGCACTACCGGAGCTCGTACGCGCAGCGCGGACGGGACGTCGAGGGGCGGGCACGCAAGGGAGAGCCCCTGCGCTGACCGTCGCCCGGGCCGTGGCCCGGGACCGCGGCGTCCGGGGTGCCGCGCACCCCAGACATGGATCGAGCCGGCGCCTCGCGGCGCCGGCTCGATCCATGTCTGCGCCGGCCGGATCGCTCCGGCGGGCCTTCAGCCGTCGGTGATCGGGGGCGTGCCGCCCTTGAGCGCAGCCAGTCGGGCCTCCACCTCGAGGTCATCGTGGGTCGCCGCGAGCGCATCGAACTGGCTCTCGACGCTGGACGCCGAGACCTCCGCCATGCCCCGGGCGAGCGCCTCCTCGCGCCGGACCTTCTCCTCCATGCGCGCGATGTCACTGGTGGGGTCCGTGACGTTGATGCTCGCGAAGGACTCCTGGACCTGCTTCTGGGCCTCCGCCATCTTGGCTCGCGCCACGAGCTCGTCACGCTTCTGGACCAGCTCCTCGCGCTTGGCGCGCAGGCCGTTGAGGGCGGCCTTGAGCTTGTCCGTGAACATCGTCTGCGAGGCGACGCTCTCGGTCAGTGACCGGACGCGGTTCTCGGCCGAGATCTGGTTCTTGAGGGCGGCCTTGGCCAGCTCGTCGAAGCGGGCCGAGTCGGCGGGCACCTGGGAGGCACGGGTCGCCGCGGCGGAGGCCTTGCTGCCCCAGTCCTCGACGTCCGCCGTGGCGCGCGTGAGGTCGTCCTCCGCGAGCCGCAGGTTGCCCACGGCCTGCGCGACAGCCTGCTCGGCCTCCGCGATGTCATTGGTGTAGTCCCGGATGTACTGGTCGATCATCTTCTCGGGGTCTTCGGCGCGATCGATCGCGTCGTTGACATTGGCCCGAAGGATGTTCCCGACGCGTCCGAGGATGTCACTCATCTGTGTTCACTCCTTGTCAGTGGGCCGCGTTGCACGGCCGCTTCCTGGATCAGAACTTGCCGCTGGACCGGCGGCCGCCTCCGAGGCCGCCACCACCGCTGCTGCGCCGGCCACCGCCCAGCCCGCCACCGGACCGGGAGCCGCCACCGAAGCCACCACCACCACTGCGCCCTCCACCGAAGCCGCCGCTGCCGATTCCGCCGCCCCAGCCGGTGCCGCCGCCGCCCCAACCGCCGGAACGGTTGTTGCCGCCGCCCAGCACGTTGCCCAGGATGATGCCGGTGAGCAGGTCACCGAAGCCACCACCCCCGCCACCCTGGTTCACCGGTGGCAGGGCGCCGCCGCCATAGCCGACGTTGGCGCTGGCGTCCGCCCGTGCCTCTGCAAGCGACTCATCCGCGAGCGCGTCGGCCGTCTGGGCGGCCTGGGTGGCCGCAAGCGGATCGGTCGCAAGCAGCTCGTTGGCGCGCGCCAGGTAGCCCTCCGCCTCGGTCAGGCGCGTGAGCGCGCGCCGCCCGCCCTGGCCGCCGTTGACCAGCCCCCGTGCCTGGGCGATGGACGTGGCTGCGAGCGATATCGCGTGCTGGGCGGTGGCCGTGGCGCGCTCTGCGTCCTCCACGACCTGGTCGAGCAGCGTGTCCGCCTCGGTCACCAGCCGCGTGGCACCCGTGACGTCGGGCGGCGTGGCGCTCGCGAGGACCATCGCCTGGGCCAGCGCGACCTTGGCGTCCGCCAGCTGCGACTCCTTGCCCTTGGCCCGGCCGGATGCGATGGCCTGCTCCGCCTTGGTCAGGTCCGCGTTCTCCGCGGCGATCGAGGCCGCGAGGCGTGCGGTCAGCTCCGCGAGGGAGCGACCCGTCTCCTCGATGGCGGCCAGCAGGGCGCCCGCCTCCGCGAGCGCGTTCTCAGCAGCGCGGGCGCCCTTGGCGGCGTCATCACGGCGGTCTGCGCTGACCGCCGTGTGCGCGTCCTTGACGCCCACCCGGGCCACGTCCACCCGGGCGGCGGCCGCATCCGCGTTGCCTGCGACGGCCGACCAGGAGTCCTTGGCGTACCGGTCGAAGCCCGCCAGCGTGGCGCGGGCGGCCTCCACCTTCGCGTCCGTCTCGGCGATGCGTGCCTCCAGCTGCGGCAGCACCTGCTCGGCGTTCCGGCCCAGGTCGCGCAGCGCGTCGATGCGCTGCTTCTGTTCCGCGACGCCCGCGTTCGCCTGCTCGCAGCGCGTGATGATCTCTTCCAGCATCTGACGACGCTGCTCGGGCGTCTCGGGCGTGTCGTCGTCGAGGGCGGTGCTGATGCGGAACGCCGCGGCGAGCTCCGACCTGGCGGTGGCCAGCGCCGCGGTCAGACCCTTCGCTTCATCCGCGCCGAATTGCGCCTCCGCGAAACCGATCTCCTGCTCCGCCTTGCGCAGCGCCTCATCGGTGGCCACCAGCAGCGAGCTCGCCTTGCGCCCGAGCTCCTCCTGGACCTTCGCCTCGGCCTGGTTCTGCTTGCCCGCGCTGACGCGGCTCCACACGACGATGCCGACGACCACCACCACGATGACCACCGCGATGGGGATGAACGGGATGCCGCCGGTGCCCGCGGGCGCCGTCACGTCCCCCTTGATGGCGACCCGCAGGCCCTCTGCCGCACCCGTGGCCGCGGCGCCCCAGTCGCTGTCCCGCAGCGCCGGCAGGACTCGCTCGTCGAGGATGGTGTCGTTCTCGGTCTGGGAGATCTCATCCGACAGCTCGCCGCCGGGCGCCAGCGCGAACTCGCGGTCGTCCGTGACGACCACCAGCAGCGCGTCGCGGGGCGTCAGCGTCTCCACGTTGCGCTCGCTGACCGCATCCACGAGATCGTTGATGTCCTGCCCCTCGAGCGTGGGCAGGTAGAGCACATAGAGCTGGGTGCCGGTCTCGTTGAACAGGCGGGTCTGGGCGTCCCGGATCGCGGTCCGGTCCTCGATCACGCCCGACAGGTCGGTGATGCCGCCCGTCAGTCGCGGGGGATCCACGGCGAGCGCGGGCGCCGCGAACAGGAACAGGGCGGCGACCAGCGCCAGCAGGCGCGCGAGCAGCGGCCCGCGCGAGGGGGAGACGTGAAGCGATGACATCGGACGGGCTCTCCGTTAAGGACTGCGTCGCAAGTCTAGCCCGGTCCGGACCCCCGTGACCAGGGATCGATGGGGGCGTGCGGCGACGCATCGGTCACCGCACGCCCGGCGTACGGGATGAGCGAACGCAGACGCTCAGAACTCGGTCTTGCCGCCGAGCGCCGTGTGGAGCGCCTCCACCTGACCCAGGTCGTTGTTCGACGGGTTGAAGATGAGGGTCTCGGTGCCCGTTCCCTTGTACGCCTCGACGGCGCCCAGGACGGCCTCAGCGGACGTGGGCATCCCGGCGGCCATGCCCGGGCCCCAGTCGCCGTAGTAGTCGCTCAGGTACGTCTCGCCGATCGCCTGCGCGTCGTCACCCAGGCCGTAGTAGGTCAGCGCCCAGAAGCGGGGCTGCCCGGTGCGGCCGGCCGCCTCCCACGCCGTCCTGGTCTGGCCGAACGCCTCGACAGCCTGATCGGGAGTGGAGCCACCTGCCGTCCAGCCGATGCCGTGCTTGGCGACGCGCGCGAACGACGCGGGCACGTTGCCACCGAACGCCACAGGCACGGACGAGCCGTTCGTGGGGGTCGGACCGACGAGCTTGATGGAGCCGTTGACGGAATCGCCGCGCCAGATGGCCTCCATCACCTCGAGGTCGGCGTCCAGCCGCTTGCCACGGTCGTGGAAGCCGCGCCCGACGACCGCGAAGTCGTTGGGGTTCCAGCCCACCGCCATGCCCAGCACGAACCGGCCGTTGGAGATCTGGTCCAGGCTCGCGGCCTGGCGCGCCAGGATGACCGGGTCGAACAGCGTCGCGACGGTGACGTTGGAGAACAGCTCGATCTTCGACGTGACGGCAGCGGCCGCGGCCAGCGAGATGAACTCGTCGTGGGTCGGGAAGACCACCCGGCCGATCGTCGAGAGGGTGTGGAACCCGGCGGCCTCCGCCTCTCTGGCCCAGTCGACAAGGCGGCCGCCGGGGGTCCCGGGGACGGTGTTGGGCAGACCGATACCGATGCGCAAGGGGTCCTCCGAGGGTGGTGGGCAGCTCAAGCCCGGGTGATCTGGACCTTTACATCGTAAGTCCTGCAGCAGCCGCTAGCCTGTCACTCACGATGAGCACCCATGACCCGCGTTACCCCGGCTTCACCACGCTCGACCCCGACCCGCTCACGCAGCTCGCGAGGTGGATCGATGACGCTCGCGCGGCCGGCACGATCGAGAGCCGGCATGCGCTGGAATCACGATTCTCCGCGGTCGTGGCAAGGTTCGGCGTGGGAGAGGACGTGCTGCGCCCGCCGGGGTGGGGTGGGGTGGATACCGGATCGTGGCGCGGAGCGTGGAGCTCTGGGCAGGGCGACCGGACCGCCTGCATGACCGGGTGCGCTGCACACGAGGGGGTTGATGGATCGTGGGCGCCGCAGCGGCTGATGCCCTGATGAGGAGTGCCATGCGACGGTCCGGTCTCACGTTTGCAGCCCTGGCCGGGCTGATCACGATCCTGGGCATCGCGCCCGCCACCGCCGCGGTGGCGCCCCCCACGGCGCTGCCGGACCCACCCCCGTGGACCTTGGGTGACGTCGTGGAGCCGGTCGACGAGCCGCGCCCGGCGGGGCCCACGGACCGGACCAGCTTCCGGATGACCGCCACGTATGACGTCGCGGTGGACATCGACTGGGACACCCGGGTCGTGAAGGTGGACACGACCATCGAAATCTCGAACACCTCCGGTGGACCGGTCGGGCGACTGCTGCTCAACACCACGGCACCCGCCATCGGCGCGATGCGCCTGGGGCGTGTGGCGGTGGACGGCCAGCGCGTGACGCCCCGGGTCAGCGGCCAGACGATCACCATCCGGCTGCCGGAGACGCTCGTCGATGATGGGTCGCTGCGCGTCCGCGTGGCCTACACGGGCCGGGCCGGCCTTTCCACCGCGGGCCATGACTGGATGTGGGCGAAGGGCAATGACGTGCTCAACCTCTACCGCATCATCCCGTGGCTCAGCAAGAAGGTGCCGTTCCAGCGGGACAACCACGGTGACCCGTTCGTGACGCCCACGAGCCCGGAGGTGCGCGTCGCCATCACCGCCGACCGCAAGCTCATCTACGCCACGAGCGGCGTGCGGGTGTCCACCGACGGCCTCACCCAGACGTTCTTCGCGCGCGACGTGCGCGACTTCAACATCACCGCGAGTCCGTCTTACACGGTGCGCTCGCAGCGGACGAAGGATGGCGACACGCTCATCCGCGTCTACACCGTCAACGGGCGCGGCGAGCTGCTGATGAAGTCAGCGCTCCGGGCCATGCGCGCGTTCGAGGCATGGATCGGGCCGTATCCGTGGCCGGTGTTCAACGTCGCCGAGTCGGCGGGCGGGTACGCCATGGAATCGCCCGCGCTCATCTGGATGCCCATGGAGAAGTTCACCGACGCGGATGTGCGCTACATCACCGCGCACGAGACCGGGCACCAGTGGTTCTACGGGGTCGTGGGCAACGACCAGTCGACGGACATGTTCGCGGATGAGGCCATGACCGACTTCATCTCCCGACGCCTGGTCAACCGGATCCGCTCCAGCTATTGCGCGGCCGACCGATTCGACAAGACGCTCTACCAGTACAGCGGGGCCTGCTACTTCGAGGTCATCTACATCCAGGGCAGCCGGTTCATCGACCAGATCCGCCAGCGCATGGGCGACGGCCCATTCTGGAACGCGGTGCGCCAGTACTACGCCGACAACCGGTTCGGGATCTCCAGCAACGAGACGCTCCTGGAGGCACTGCGGGCCGAGGCCGGAGACTGGGTGCTGCCGAGGTACCGGACGCGCTTCCCCACGATCTACGGGAGCTGAGGTGACCGACCGACCCACCGAACCTGGGGTCCCGGCCGGGCCGCGGACGGCGCGGCGGCAGGTGGTGCTGCTGATCCTGGGCATCGGTGCCGTGGTGCTGGGAAGCGTCGTCGCAGGAACCGATGTGCTGGGGCGGATCCTGGAGCCGCCGTTCCCCGTGGGGTTGCTGCTCGCGACCGCCGTGGCGCTCATCGGCGTGGTGGTGCTGCTGCGCGCGGCGGCGCGGGTGGGCGCCGCGCGCCAAGACGCCCAGGAGTTGATCCGCGCCGTGCGCTTGGTGTTCGTGGCGGTGGGCTGCTTCGCGGCGGCCGCAGGCTGGCTGGTCGGCAGCGCGTTGCCCATCGTCGTGGGGTTGATCATCGTGGGCATCGACGTCATCGAGACCACGTTCCTGCTGATGATCACCGCCTCGCGCGAACCGACTCCCGAGTCGCCCGCACCCCGCGACTGACCTCGGGCCGTACCGCCGGCCGGCCAGTGCACCGACCACCCGGCCCCCGTGAAGCCCCCGTGGAGCCGCCCGCACCCGGGATCGGCCAGTGCACCGACCACCTCGTCCCGCGCCGCGCGCGACTGACCCGGGCCTGCGCCGCCGCGCGACGTCCTACGCGAAGATCTTGCCGGGGTTGAGGATGCCCAGGGGATCCAGCGCGGCCTTGATGGCACGCATCGCCCGTACCGCGTCCGGCCCGCGTTGCGCCTCGAGGTAGCCGCGCTTGGCCACGCCCGTGCCGTGCTCGCCGCTGATGGTGCCGCCCAGCTCCAGGACGCGTGAGAACAACTCGGCGCGGACCGCGTTGATGCGCTCCTCCGCGTGCTGGTCGTCGCGATCCATCACGAACGTGGGGTGGAAGTTGCCGTCCCCGGCATGCCCGAAGACGCCCACCTTGACGCCGTGCGAGCCGCTGATGGCCGCGATTGCGTCCATCAGTTCCGGGATCCGCGAGCGGGCCACGCCCACGTCCTCCATGCGCGCCACACCCGCCTGCTCCAGGGACCAGTGGGCCTTGCGCCGGGCCTCCCGCAGCCAGTCGGCCTCCGTGGGGTCGGTGCTACGGATGACGGACGTCGCCCCGCAGGCCTCGCAGGCGATCCGCGCCGCCTCCATCTCCGCTTCCGCGGCGTCGCCACCCGCATCGGACTCGATCATGAGCATCGCGCCGGCGTCCTGGTCCAGGCCCAGGCGGAGCGCCGTGTCGACCGCCTGGATGGTCGGCCCGTCCATCAGCTCCAGGGTCGCCGGCAGAAGCGTCCGGGTCATCGCCGCGACCGCTCGACCGGCATCGCGCACGGTCGGGAAGAAGGCGAGCATCGTGAGCTTGGGCGCGGGCAGCGGGATGAGCCGCAGGGTGGCCTCGGTGATGATGCCCAGGGTTCCCTCGGAGCCCACGAACAGGTGCGTCAGGTCGTAGCCCATCACGTCCTTGACGTTCTTGCCGCCGGTGCGGATCACGGACCCGTCCGCAAGCACCACCTCCAGCGCCAGCACGTAGTCGCGCGTCACGCCGTACTTTACGCAGCGCAGGCCGCCGGAGTTCTCCGCCAGGTTGCCGCCGATGGAACAGATCTCGAAGCTCGCCGGGTCGGGCGGATAGAACAGGCCGTGCTCCGCCACCCGCCGCCCCAGCTCCGCGTTGAGGATGCCCGGCTGGGTGGTCACGCACAGGTTGTCCGCGTCCACCTCGATGATCGCGTTCATGCCCGTCATGACCACGGTCAGCGCGCCTTCCACGGCGATGGCACCGCCGGACAGGCCGGTCCCCGCGCCCCGCGGCACGAGCGGCACCCGATGCGCCGCGGCCAGCCGGACGATGGTCGCCACCTCCGTTGTGGTCATCGGGAAGGCGACGCCCAGGGGCATCCCGGGGTGCATGTACTCGGTCTCATCCCAGCGATAGGACTCGGTGTCCGCGGCGTCCGTGAGCAGACGCAGGCCGGGCAGGCTGGCGCGCAGCTCGGCGAGAAACGCGGTGGAGTCTGGAGTGGACGGGGCGAGAGCGGCGATCGGGCTGGTCACGCCCGTCAGGATACGACCGCGCCGGGGGTGACATGCCCCAGCCGCGGCGCTATCGTGCATCAAGACCGTGCTAGCGCGCCCTAGTGCAGCCCAACCATGAGGACCACCAATGACCAGCCCACGACGGGTCGCCCTGCTCACCGGCCTGCTCGCGTTCGCGCTCGCGGTCGTGGCCCCCGCCCACGCCGCAACACCGGGCAAGAACGGCAAGCTCGTCTACCAGACCAGCGGCGGCGATGTCGTGGTCGGGTCCGCCTTGCCGGAGGTCGATGACGAGGTGCTCGTCCGGGCCGAAGCGGAGGACCCCCGCTGGTCGTCCGATGGCACCTGGATCGTGCTCACGATCCGGGGCGTGGGCGACACGGAGAGCCAGGTCGCCCGGATCCGGCCCGATGGCACTGGGTTCGACCGCCTGACGACCACCGACACCCTTGATTCCGGGCGTGCCGCCTTCTCGCCCGATGGCATCCGGATCGTGTTCGACCGCTACAACCTGGCGGGGGATCGCGAGCGGATCATGATCATGAACGCGGATGGCACCGGTCTCCGGCCGCTGACATCGCCCGGCCAGGGCGAGTACGACTACTCGCCGGTGTTCTCGCCGGACGGTCGGACGATCGCGTTCGTGTCAGAGGTCCCGGGTGCCATGGACATCCATCTCATGTCGTCGGACGGCACCAACCGTCGGCCGTTCGTCTCGTCTGCCTCCCACGAGGATCGGCCGGCGTGGAGCCCCGATGGCACCCGCATCGCGTACGAGCACGCGAACGACATCGTGGTCAAGCCCATCACCGGGGGTCCTTTCATCACCATCGCCGAGAGTTCGACGCGACCGGAGTGGTCACCCGACGGCAGGTGGATCATCTACACCGCGACACGCACGAAGGTCGCCGGCTTGTCGAGTGAGGCGATCCATCGGCGGCGATCGGACGGGACCGGTGAGGAGGTCCGCATCCGGGACATGGGCACCCTCTACGCGACCTGGCAGCCCCTTTGCAACCTCAAGGGGAACGACAGCGGGAACACCTTGGTCGGGACCCCGAAGTCGGAACTGCTGTGCGGCAAGGGCGGCCGCGACACGATCCGGGGCAGGGGCGGCGTGGACATCATCCTCGGCGGCCCGGGCGGCGACCTCCTGCTCGGCGGCGTTGGCAACGATGTGCTCGTGGGCCAGCAAGGGAACGACCGATTCGACGGGGGAAACGGCAAGGACCGATGCGTCCAGGGCCCAGGATCGGGATCCAGGGTCGCCTGCGAGTCGTAGCGACCGGGGCCCGGGTGGCGTAGCGGGCGGCACCGGCGATGGTCGAGCCTGAGGTCATCCGGTTCGCCATCTGCGGTACCCGCCTGATGACGCGGCGCTCGTCATCGGCGCGTCATGCAGACCATGGACCGTTGTGCCCACCGACAAGGAGGGCAACGTGATCTTCGGCGACCTTGAACGCGCGCTCGCTCAGTTCTACCCATACCGCATCCCGATCGCCATCGGTCTCGCGATCGGTGCCGCCGCGCTCGTCCTCGTGGCAATACGCCGAGGCTGGCTCGGGCACCTCCGGCGCCATCCCCGTGGGACGCTCGCGGCGATCGGGTTGCTGATCGTCGTCGGCCTGCCGACGGCGTGGGTGCTCGGATCGCCCCTTGTCATCCGCACCCAGGTCGACGAGGCTGCACCGGTCG
>Ga0105047_10011891_pt1 | contig 14080 bp, 11 predicted proteins | sample MAT04_FD_78384 | JGI IMG/M metagenome (GOLD analysis project Ga0105047, IMG submission 78384) | Freshwater microbial communities from Lake Fryxell liftoff mats and glacier meltwater in Antarctica - MAT-04 (megahit assembly) | ecosystem: Environmental > Aquatic > Freshwater > Ice > Liftoff...
ATCGCCCAGGATGCTCACGTTGCGATCGCCGGGGCCCACGAGGTTGATGACGGTGGGATCGTCCTCGAACAGGTAGCAGCCCTCAACCGCCTGTTGGCCGGCCGCGGCCTCGCCCTCGTCGATCGTGTAACTGACGCCGCCTGCACGAGCTCCGCCGGCCAGAGCCGCGGGTCGCCAGGAGCAGTCGGGCTCGCGCACATCGTTGGTTGCAGAATCGGAGGGATCAACGGCCGGAGCCCATGCGTCCAAGGCGATGGGTCCGGTGGGCGCCACCAGGATCGTGGTGGCTGGCCCGGTGCGATCAGGACCAGCGGTGGTCAGCCGCTTGACCTGGGCTGCCGTCAGGAGGTCGGGGTTGGTCACCAGCAACGATGTGGAGGCCGCGCCGCTGGAGGTGAAGGCCGCTACCGCGTCGTCGGTGGAGCGCACCTTGACGACCGTGACGCCTTGCTGCTCCAGAAGTGCGGCCACAGCGCGGCTGCCCACAGCGTCGTAGGCCTCTGGATCGAGAAATCCCTGCTTCGCACCCGCGCCGAGCCACGCCAGTAGCACGGTGGCCACCAGGACGACGGCGACGACGATGGCGCCGCTTCGCCCGCGTTGGACGCGTTCGCGCACCAGCGGATCGGCGGCCGTGTTGCTCATGCGGGTGTTGCTCATGCGGGTACCGCTCGTGTGGGTACCGAGCTTCGAACGGCGTTGTCGAGAGTGGCTGCGCGGCGCGCGTCGTCGGCATCGGCCTGTTGTGAGCCGAAGGTGACCGCGTCGAAACGATGGGCGACCGTGAGCGCAGGGGTCACCTGATCGCTGAAGAGTCCGCCGATCTCGACGGCGGCTTCGTCGGCTGTGCGCCCTGGCCGCAGGTCGAGCAGTCCTCGCTCTTCGAGCCCGCGCACCACTGCACGGAACCACTCACGGACGGCCATTGCGTGGTCTCCGCCAGCCTGGGCCTCCTCGGCGCGAACGCGATGCTCCTGCGCGGTCAGCGGCGCTTGGTCGCCGAAGAGCGGATCGGTCTCGCTGCGCGCCCCACGTTCGCGGAGCGCAGCCCTGGCACCGAACCACGCGGCGATCACCACGACCACGATCAGCGCAGCGATGAGGACCGTTCCGACCCACCCACCCGGCGTGACGCCTGCCGCTCGCTCGAGCACATCGTTCACGCGATCCGACAGCCACTCCAGGGCTCGCTGCACGAGGTTCGGATCATCGGCTGCGTAGCGCGCATCACCTAGTTCACGGATGGCGTCGCGCCGGGCGTCATCGCGCCCGATCTCGACGCCCCCGGCGAGGGCGGCTCCGGCCTGGGCCGTGCCGACGAGAGGCACGATCAACGACCCGAGGTCCAGGGCGAAGGCTGGCTCGAATCAGGCCCGGATGCCGCGTTCATCGGAGCGCTCGTCGGTCCCGTGGAACCGGCCGCACGAGCCAGCTGCAGGTCGAGTCCCTCGCGACGCATGCGCTGGTCGACGTAGAGCAGGGCGGTGACGCCAGCGGTGAAGGGCAGTGTGATGGTGGTCGCGATCACCGCAGCCAGCGAACTGGCGATCAGCGTGGCGTTGGGAACACCGCTCTCGAGCCCACCGCCAAACCCGTCGAAGATCACTCCGATGAAGGCGAACGGGACCGCGATGATCTGAGTGACGATACCGGCGATGATCTGCGCCAGCAGGATGATGCCGAACACCCGCCATCGCGAGCCCCGCACCAGGCGCCATGAGCGACGCATCGATTCGATGACCCCGCAGCGCTCGACCATCAGCGCAGGGACGGCCAGGGCCCATGAGACGTAGAGGAAGATGCCCGGAACGATCAGCGGGAACAACGCGAGAGAGCTCAGCGCGCCGGTGAGCAAGATGACACCCAGCAGGGGAAAGAGCAGCGGCCGCGAACGGCCCCAGGTCTCGCGCCATCCAATGTCCTGGCCCAGAACGGCGCGCGTAATGACCACGGTAAGCAGCCCGGTGCCGATCACCTGGAACACCAGCGCCAGGAGTGTGGTCGCCAGGGTGCCGCCGATCAGCTGCCCGATGAACGGGGTGAGGTCTTCGGTCGTGGCGTTCGGGTCGAAGGCCCCGGTGCCGCTTGCCGTTCCGGTGAAGAGCCACCGTGTGTAGAAGTAGGTCCCGATGTTCGAGAGCACGGCGATGACCGCCGCGATGCCGAGGACTAACCCCGGTGAGCGTCGGATGTAGCTGAAGGCGCCGTCGAGGATCTCCGAGAGGCCGAGTGGACGGAGCGGAATCACTCCGGGCTTGGGAGCCTGCGGCCGGTTCCACGCCGAAGGTGGGTACCCCCCTGGCATCGGCGGACCGGGCATCTGTCCCCCAGGGATCGGCGCACCTGGGATCGGTGCTCCTGGTGGCGGGGGCGCCGTGGGGGAGGACCAGCTGGGAGCCGCCGGGGGCTGCTCCGTGGACCAGCCTGGGTGGGGCGCTGCCGGTGGCGCACTCGTCGATGGCTCTGGCGGTGCGGGCCGCTCGGGCTCAGATGGCTGCCCAGGAGCTGGCGGCTGTTCGGTCATCGGTCTCCTCCGTCGCGGCCTGCATCGTGTCACGCGGGGGGTTGTGATGCGGGTCCAGTACACCGCTGATCCATTGGATGCCACTATGTGCGCGTGAAGGGACGCGTGCTTGTCGTCGACGACGATCTCTCGTTGGCCGAGATGCTCGGCATCGTGCTGCGTAGCGAAGGGCTCGAACCCTTCTTCTGCGCCGATGGCGAGGGTGCGCTCGCGGCCTTCCGTGAGTCCAAGCCCGATCTCGTGCTGCTCGACGTCATGCTCCCTGGCAAGGATGGCATCGAGGTCTGCCGCCAGATCCGCGCCGAGTCGGGCGTGCCGATCGTGATGCTCACCGCGCGCACCGACACCGTCGATGTCGTGCTCGGTCTGGAGTCTGGCGCCGACGACTACATCATGAAGCCGTTCAAGGCTAAGGAACTGGTGGCCCGGATGCGGGCTCGGCTTCGCCGTGGTGAGCCCGAGACGCCCGAGACGTTGACGATCGGCGACCTGGTGATCGACGTCGCCGGGCATTCGGTGCGGCGCGATGGTCATCAGCTCTCGCTGACCCCGCTGGAGTTCGATCTGTTGGTGTGCTTGGCGCGCACGCCGTGGCAGGTGTTCTCGCGGGAGGCGCTGCTCGAGCAGGTGTGGGGCTACAAGCATGCCGCCGACACTCGTCTGGTCAACGTCCACGTCCAGCGGCTGCGCTCCAAGATCGAGCACGACCCCGAGAATCCCGAGATCGTCGTCACGGTCCGCGGAGTGGGGTACAAGGCCGGCCCGGCATGAGTCGGGCGGCACGGTCCGCCGCCGCGTCGTCCTCCCGTACTCGACGCCCCACTCTCCCGCGCCCGTTGCGCTCGCTCCGCGATCGCTGGTACCGCTCGTTGCAGTTCCGTGTGGTGGCCACCACGCTGGTGCTGTCGGTCACGGTCGTGGCGCTCGTCGGCACGATCCTGCTCGACCGGATCCGGGCCGGGCTGCTCGAGACCAAGGTGGGCTCATCCATCGCCGAGGCTTCGGCTGGTGTTCGCGAGGCGCAGCAGTTGGGGAACGCCGCTGATCTGACGGCCAGCCCTGGTGCCGCTCAGATCATCGATCAGATCGCGGGCAAGGTCACCGCGCGCGCTGGGTCGCCACCCCTGTACTCCGTCCTGCTCCTGGCTGCCCCCGGGAGTTCGACGACCGCTGTTCCCGAACGCTCGTCCGGAGCCGTGCAGGAGTCGAGCATTCCCGTCGACCTCAGCGAGACGGTGCGAGAGCAGCGGCGTCTGGCGTGGGCGTACACCCAGATCGAGTTTGCCGACGGTTCGACCGCGCCCGGTATCGCGGTCGGTGCTCCGCTTGAAATCGGCAGCGTGGGCTCGTACGAGCTCTACTACCTCTTCCCCACGACGGCCGAGCAGAACACACTTGACTTGGTGCAGAACGGCTTACTCATCGCGGGCTTCGTGCTGACACTGCTGCTGGTCCTCATTGCGGGTTTCGTCACGCGTTCGGTGGTCAAGCCCGTAGCGATCGCGGCCGACGTCGCTCAGCGGTTGGCGGCCGGTCGACTCGAAGAGCGGATGCAGGTGCGAGGCGAGGACGAACTGGCGCGGCTGGCCAACGCCTTCAACTCGATGGCGGCCAACATCAAGCGCCAGATCCGTCAGCTCGAAGACCTGTCACGGGTTCAACGCAGGTTCGTGGCAGATGTCTCGCACGAGCTGCGGACGCCCCTCACCACCATTCGCATGGCCTCGGACGTCATCTACGAGAACAAAGAGGGGTTCGATCCGGCCACCGAGCGGGCCACCGAGCTCATGGCCGAACAGCTCGACCGGTTCGAGGATCTGCTGACCGAGTTGCTGGAGATCAGCCGCTTCGACTCCGGTCAGGCGATCCTCGATGCCGATGCCATCGACCTGCGCGACCTCACGCGCCGCGTCGTCACAAGTGCGCTCCCATTGGCGCAAGCCAAGGGCACCGCCGTGCTGATCGAGGAGGCCGCGCAGCCGTGCTTGGCCGAAGTCGATGCGTTGCGGGTCGAACGGGTGCTGCGCAATCTGGTGGTCAACGCCATCGAGCACGGTGAAGGTCGGCCGATCACCGTCTCGGTCGGTGTCGATGACGCAGCGGTGGCGGTGAGCGTGCGCGACAATGGCGTCGGCCTACGACCTGGCGAAGCATCGTTGGTGTTCAACCGCTTCTGGCGTTCGGACCCTTCGCGAGCACGGACGACGGGCGGCACGGGCCTTGGATTATCGATCTCGCTCGAGGACGCGCGGTTGCACGGTGGCTGGCTCGAAGCATGGGGCGAGCCGGGGCATGGTTCGGTCTTCCGGCTCACACTGCCGCGCAGGGTCGGGCAGGTTCTGCAGAGCTCGCCACTGGCGCTGGAGCCGGTCGAGCTCGCCAAGGCTCGTGAGGACGCTTTTGACGTGGGCGAGGCCTACCGCACCACGGGAGGGCGGGCCACATGATCCGTCGCGCTCGCGCTCGCGCTGGCCTGGCTCTGATCGCCGTGTCGTTCGTGCTGGCCGGCTGCGTGAGCGTGCCGACCTCTGGTCCGGTGCGGGTCGATCAACCGGTTCCCGGTGCGGGGGCGGGGGTGTCGCCGGTGGTGGGACCGCCGGAACCCGGTGCCCTGCCGGCCGCCATCGTGACCGGATTCCTTGAGGCGAATGTGAGCCCTACTGACAACTATGCGGTGGCCCGCTCCTACCTTGCAGAAGAGGTGCGCGATGAGTGGAATCCCGCAGCGGGCACCACTATTTACGGCAACGATCTACCCGCCTTCCAGCTCACCTCGCGCGGTGCGACGGTGCAGCTTCAGGCTCCGCTGAATGGCACGATCGACGCGAGCGACGCCTATCAGGTGTCGCCTCCTGGAGCGCGCCTCAGCACCGACTTCGAGGTCCGACGGGTCGATGGTGAATGGCGGATCTCCGGTGTGCGTCCGGGGCTGCTCCTGACGGTGCGCGACATCGAGCGCGACTATGCCGGCCTCGACCGCTATTTCTTGAATGCCGCCGGCAGCAGACTGGTGCCCGATCGTGTGTTGGTGTCGGCCCGGCGCCCCGGTGTGCAGACCACCCTTGTGCGCGGATTGCTGGCCGGGCCCTCGGCCTGGTTGAAGCCCGCCGTCACCACGGCGTTTCCCGCTGGCACGCAGCTCGGCATCGATGCGGTGCCGTTGGTGGGCAGCACGGCCACCGTCGATCTCAGCACCCAGGCGCTCGGAGCCGATGACGCAACTCGTCGGCTCCTGGCAGCTCAAATCGTCTGGACCCTGACGAGCCTTGATGCGGTGCAGCGTGTGCGTATCACCGTCGGTGGGCAGCCGTTCCCGCTACCGGGCGTGGGCGACGTGGTCACACGTGCCGACTTCGGGGGCGTCGACCCCAACGTCCTGGCGCCCGGGACCACCGGTTATGCCGTTGTGGGTCAGTCGTTGAGCGTGCTGGCGCCAGGCGGTGCCCAGCCCGTGCCGGGTGCGTTCGGTGAAGGCGCCGTCGTGACCCGCAGTTCGGCCGTCAACCTCGACTCCACGTTCGCCGCCGCAACGGTGGGAGTGGCCGGAGCAACGGGCACGGTCTTCACCGCCGCCTTGCGCGAAGGCTCGTCGCCAGCGTCGCGTACCCGGACCGGCTCCGTGGGCAGCCTCTCGTACAGCACCGGCAGCGAGCTGTGGGTCGTTGACGCCTCAACAGGTGGCGTCCGCGTCGTCCCCGCGGTAGGTCGGACGCGCTCGGTCGCCGTTGAGGGAATCGGTCGCGTGGTGGTGGCGCGCCTTGCGCGCGACGGTTCGCGCGTGGCCCTGGTGGTGCGCAGTGCCTCTGGCGCATCGAGCCTTCTGCTGGCGCGCGTCGTCCGCGTCGGCCCATCCGTTGCGTTCCAGGCACCGCGCATCATCGAGAACCAGGTGAGCGGTGTCGTCGACGTCGCATGGGTGGATGCCGACACGATCGCGGTTATCGGCCAGACCGCGACGGCTCCGAGCCAGGTGTTCCAGGTGGAGGTGGGAGATCTGGGCATCAGCGAGTTCGGGGGCGTCCGCGGCATGATTCGGATCGCGGCCGCGCCCGGCAGCCCGTTGCTGGCAGAAGGCACGGGCGGGATCTGGGAGAACTCCGGTTCGGGCTGGCAACTGGTGACGCAAGCCCGCTCGCCCGCCTATCCCGGCTGAGGTCTGAGGGGCACGAGCGGTCGTGGCCACCCCCATACGGATCGACCACTGCGGGGTCCCGCAGGCGGATGGTCAAGGTCGCCTGATGACCGCCCACCTGTGGACCTCCGCCTCTGCCCTCTCGTTGCTCGACCTCGTGGTGCCTGTTCGATGCGCCGGATGCGGAGAGCCTGGTGCGAGTCCGTGCCCGATCTGCTGCGCCGCCCTGATCCGACAGGTGCCTCACCTGCTCCCTGACACCGGACTCGGCGTGCCGGCTGTCGTGGCTGCGGGTTACGCAGGCTCGGTGCGGGGATTGCTCCTGGCCCACAAGGAGCGCGGCCGGCAAGGGCTCACCCCGCCCTTGGGCGCTGCACTGGCAGTAGCCATCAGGCGCGTCCTCACCGAGGCAGGGATCGGCCCCGGCCATGTGGTGCTCGTCCCCGTGCCATCGCGCGGCTCGGCTGTTCGCGCGCGCGGGCGCAGCACCGTCACCGAACTTGCGCGAAGCGCGGCGCGTCGGCTTGATGCTCCTGGCGCGCGATGCGTCGTGGGCACGTGGCTGCATCCGGTGAGGCGGTTGCAGGATCAAGCAGGGCTCGGGGCGCGTCAGCGCTTTCGCAATCTGGCCGGTGCTCTTGAGGGCGATGCGCCACAGATGGCTCGTTCATCGTTGGGCGCTTCGGGTGAACGCCCCGTAGTGATCGTCGACGACGTGATCACCACGGGAGCCACCGCTCATGAGGCGGTGCGTGCGCTCGTGGCCGCGGGTCACAACGTGGTGGGCGTGGCCGGTATCGCGGGCGTCGCAGGACCTCGGCGCTGATCTGCGGAAGCAGGCTCGTCGCGATGCGGTCAACACGGCTAGGTTGGAGATATGGCACTCGTCCGGGTCCGTGGTTGCGCTGGCACTGCACCCCTCGCGGTTGCACGCCGGCAAGCCGATGCCAGCCGCAGGCAAAACGGTCCACGTAAGGCGACTCTTTGTCGTTCGATCACGGTGCGGCTTAGAAGTAAGTCCTGCCTCGCCGGTCGATCCGATATCGACCGATCCGAGAGAGGGGCGGTAGTGGCGCCTTGTGCGCTGCGGAACTCCCAGCAGGCGGATGTGGGGTCGAAAACCAGGTCGGCCGGGCGAGTGCCGCCCCAATCGATTCAACCGTGGAGGTCGTCGTGGAGATCCTCGTTCGCAGCCGTCATCTCGAAGTCTCGGACAAGTTCCGTGAGCACGCTGTCGAGAAGCTCGTTCGCGTCGAGAAGTTCGACCCCCGACTGACCAGCGTCGACGTTGAGGTCGTGCGCGAGCAGAACCCTCGCTTGGCCGACTCCGCCATCAAGGTCGAACTCACCTGCCGCGGTTCCGGGCCGGTCGTCCGTGCCGAAGCCAGCGCGGGTGACAAGTTCATCGCCTTCGACACCGCGTTCGCGCGGATCGAGGAGCGGCTGCGTCGTGCGGCCGATCGTCGCCGCGACCACCATCGCGGCTCTCCGCGGGCCGGCGGCGTAGGCGCGGCACTCGACGTCGACGACCTGGTGATGGGTGAGAGGGTCCTCGACGATGAGGGCCTCGATGACGGCTCCGCGGTTGCTGGCCTCCTCGACGTCATTGGCGATGGGCCGCTGGTGGTGCGTGAGAAGGAGCACGACGCGGTCCCGATGACGCTGGCCGATGCCTTGCATCGCATGGAGCTCGTGGGCCACGACTTCTACCTGTTCGTCGACAAGGAATCGCTGCTGCCGAGCGTGGTCTACCGCCGTAAGGGCTACGACTACGGCGTCCTGCGGTTAAAGGTCGACGCCTCCTGACCTCGGGTTCTCGCGCGGCGCAGCCAAGGCGCTTCTCGGCTTCGGCTGCCCGTCGCGTGGCCATCTCTGCGCAGGGGCTGGCGCGTCCGCGCCCGTCGACGTCGCCGACCCGCGCGCACCTTCGCACCGTTCTGCGGCACACGGGTCTGCTGCAGATCGACTCGGTGAACGTGCTGGCCCGAGCGCACTACCTGCCGGTGTTCAGTCGACTCGGTCCTTACGACATGTGCCTGCTTGATCGCGCCGGGTCACAAACACCTCGCATGCTGGTCGAGTACTGGGCGCACGAGGCGAGCCTGATCCCGGTCGAGGATCACCGCCTCTTCCACTGGCGGATGCAGCGCGCGGAGGAGGATGCGTGGGGATCGATGCGCGAGGCGGCGCGATCGCCCGAGCGGTTGGGGGGCCTCGTCGATCTGGTTCGTGAGCACGGGCCGCTCACAGCGGCCGACCTGGAGCGGCTGTACACCGGTGGTCCGGGTGCTCCCAAGGGACCGTGGTGGGACTGGTCGCACGTCAAGGCCACCGCTGAGTACCTCTTCTGGGACGGCACCCTCACGGCGGCCGGACGACGTGGCTTCGAGCGCATCTACGACCTTTCCGAACGCGTGCTGCCAGACGATGTGCGGCAGTTGCCCGTGCCCGATGCTGCGACGGCTCAAGCCGAACTGGTCCACAAGGCGGCGGTGTCGATGGGGGTGGCCACCGCCAAGGATCTGCGCGATTACTACCGGCTCCCAGCGATCGAGGCCAAGGAGGCAATCGCTGCCCTGGTTGATGAGGGCCGGCTCGTACCGGCCCAGGTGGACGGGTGGTCGCGCCCGGCGTTCACCACACCCGGGGTGGTCGTCCCGCGAGTGGTCAGTGCTCGAGCGCTGCTGGCGCCCTTTGACCCCCTGGTATGGAACCGCGAGCGGGTGGAGCGGCTCTTCGGCATGCGCTACCGCATCGAGATCTATGTGCCGCAGCAGCGACGGGTGCACGGCTATTACGTTCTGCCGTTCCTCCTGGGCGACGCGCTCGTGGCGAGGGTGGATCTTAAGGCCGATCGCCAGGCCCGGGTGTTGAAGGTGCAGAGCTCCTGGTTCGAGGACGGCTCGCACGGGCGCACGCGGCTCGACGTGGCCCGCGAGTTGGCGCTCGAACTGGGTCAGATGCGGCAATGGCTCGCACTCGAGGCGATCGATGTCATCCCCAAGGGCGACTTGGCGCACTATCTGGCAGCGGTGTTGCGTTCACCGACTGGTCGCTAAGCGTGGCGGTCGGTGGCCAGGTGAGCGTGCAGATGCAGGTCGGTGAATCCGTCGTCGGTTCGCCCGGCGCCACGCAGCAGGCCCTCAACCCGGTAGCCACAGCTGGTCGCGACCCGGCACGAGGCGTGGTTGGCGGGTTCGTGGCTGATCTCGAGTCGATGGATCGCGAGGGCTTGATGAAGGTACGAGGTGACGGCGTTCACCGCTGAGGTGGCGACTCCGCGGCGCCGAAAGCCGCTGGCGGTGCCGTAGCCGATCTCGCCGGCCGAGTCCTCTTCGATCAGGTGATGGCCCTCGACGGTTCCCGCGAGGAGGCCGCCGACCGCGGTGCGCACGGTCCACGAGAGCCCGCTTCGATGGACCGGCCTCAGCAGCCGCTTATCGATCCAGGCATGCATCTCCGGCACGGAAGTGGGGGCTGCGCCGCTGATCGAATCACGGATGCTCGGCTCGCTGAGCAGCGCCAGCAGATCGGCCGCGTCGGCGTGCTCGAGAGGCCGCAGCTGATAGGCGCCGGCGACGATCTCCGGCACCTCGAGGGGAGACGAATCGCTGAGCACCCGCCGACCTTAGGGGCAGCGGCGGTTCTGATTACGATGGTCAAGCACCCGATGTTGATCGGGGCGACCCCTGCAGACAAGAGGAGTCACGCGAGTGTCCGCCATCGTTGACCGTATATTCCGCGCCGGCGAGGGCAAGACGCTGCGCAAGCTCGAGAAGATCGCGGCCCAGGTGAGTGCGATCGAGGACGGGTTCACCCCTCTGAGCGATGACGAGTTGCGTGCACTCACCGAGGAGTACAAGCAGCGGATTACCGACGGCGAGGACCTCGACGACCTGCTTCCCGAGGCCTTTGCCACCGTGCGAGAAGCGGCGCGACGCGTTCTCGGTCAGCGTCACTACGACGTCCAGATCATGGGCGGCGCGGCTCTTCACCTTGGCAACATCGCTGAGATGCGTACGGGTGAGGGTAAGACGCTCGTCTCCACACTTCCGGCCTACCTCAATGCCCTCACGGGCAACGGCGTCCACGTCGTCACCGTCAACGACTATCTGGCCGAGCGCGACTCGGAGTGGATGGGTCGGGTGCACCAATTCCTCGGTCTTACGGTCGGGTGCATCCGCTCGCAGATGCCTAAGGACGAGCGCCGTGCGGCCTACGCCGCCGACATCACCTACGGCACGAACAACGAATTCGGATTCGACTATCTGCGCGACAACATGGCATGGACCGCCGACGAGATGGTGCAGCGCGGTCACCACTTCGCCGTGGTCGACGAGGTCGATTCGATCCTCATCGACGAGGCCCGCACGCCGCTGATCATCAGCGGACCGGCCGATTCACCGAGCAAGTGGTACACCGAGTTCGCCTCGATGGTGAAGCGCCTGAAGCGCGAAGACGACTACGAGGTCGACGAGAAGAAGCGCACCATCGGCATCCTCGAGCCCGGCGTCGAGAAGATCGAGGACTGGATCGGCATCGACAACCTGTACGAGCCCGTCAACACCCCGCTCGTGGGTTACCTCAACAACGCGATCAAGGCCAAGGAGCTCTTCAAATCCGACAAGGACTACGTCGTCATCGACGGCGAGGTCCTGATCGTCGACGAGCACACCGGCCGCATGCTTCCCGGCCGCCGCTACAACGAGGGAATGCACCAGGCGATCGAGGCCAAGGAGGGTGTCGAGATCATGCGCGAGAACCAGACCCTCGCCACGATCACCCTGCAGAACTTCTTCCGGCTCTACGACAAGCTTGGCGGCATGACCGGTACGGCCATGACAGAGGCCGCCGAGTTCAACCAGATCTACGAACTCGGTGTCGTGCCGATCCCGACCAACCGCGACATGGTGCGCCTCGACCAGGGCGACCAGATCTACCGCACCGAAACTGCTAAGTACGCCGCAGTCGTCGACGACATCGTGGATCGCCACGAGAAGGGCCAGCCGGTTCTGGTGGGCACCACCAGCGTCGAGAAGTCCGAGGACCTCTCCAAGATGCTGCGTCGTCGTGGCGTCCCGCACGAGGTGCTCAATGCCAAGTTCCACGAGCGTGAGGCCTCGATCATCGCGCAGGCCGGTCGGCGTGGAGCTGTCACCGTGGCCACCAACATGGCCGGTCGCGGAACCGACATCATGCTCGGCGGCAACGCCGAGGCGATGGCGACGGCCGAGCTCGCGCAGCGCGGGCTCGACCCGGTCGACACCCCCGATGAGTTCCACGCCGCTTGGGATGCCGCGGTCGAGAAGGCCGACAAGGCTGTCGAAACCGAGCGTGACGAGGTGCGCGGGCTCGGCGGTCTCTACGTCGTGGCTACCGAGCGCCACGAGTCGCGACGCATCGACAACCAGTTGCGCGGACGCTCCGGTCGTCAGGGCGACCCCGGCGAGTCCCGCTTCTACCTCTCGCTCGAGGACGACCTGCTGCGCCTGTTCAACGCCGGCGCCATCGACTCGTTCCTCACCCGGTTCAACGTGCCGGACGACGTTCCGATCGAGGCCAAGCTCGTCACCAATGCGATCCGTTCGGCGCAGACTCAAGTCGAGTCGCAGAACTTCGAGATCCGCAAGAACGTCCTGAAGTACGACGAGGTGCTGAACCGACAGCGCCTGGTGATCTACGACGAGCGACGCAAGGTGCTCAAGGGCGCCGACCTGCACGAGCAGGTGCGCGGGTTCGTCGATGACGTCATCGATGCCTATACCGCGGCCGCTACCGCCGATGGCTATGCCGAGCAGTGGGATCTCGACACGCTGTGGACCGCGTTCGCCTCCATCTATCCGATTTCGTTCACGATCGATGAGCTCGTCGAGGGCAATGGCGGCGAGATGGACGCGTTGCAGGCCGATTTCATCGCGAGCGAGGTCAAAGATGATGCGCAGGAGGCCTACGACAAGCGCGAGGCGCAACTGGGCTCCGAGGTCATGCGCGAGCTCGAGCGTCGGGTCGTCCTGTCGGTTCTCGACCAGAAGTGGCGCGAGCATCTCTACGAGATGGACTACCTGCAGGAGGGCATCGGACTGCGAGCCCTGGCCCAGCGCGATCCGGTTGTGGAGTACCAGCGCGAGGGCTACGACCTCTTCAACGCGATGATGGACGCGATCAAGGAAGAGTCGGCCGGATTGTTGTACCGGGTCGACGTCGAGGTCGAAGCCGTACGGACCGACGAAGAGGATGCGGCCGCCGAGGGTGTGCCCGTCGGCACGGAGCACCTCGAGATCATCACCCCGGGCCTCGTGGAGCCGAGACGGCCGGCCGCGCTCCAGTACACCGCGCCCGACCTCGACTCGGCTGCTGGCGTCAGGCAGTCCTCGACAACGGTCGGTCCGGTGATCGACCCCGAGTTCGGCGAGGTGTCGAAGAATGGGCCATGCCCGTGCGGCTCAGGGCGCAAGTACAAGCGATGCCACGGTGATCCGAAGAGAAGTCCGGCGGCTGCCCAGAACGAATAGTCGGCCCGAGCAAAGCCTCTGGCACGTCAGGATCAGCCCTCGTCATCGCGACCGATGACGGGGGCTGTTCCCGTCACCGATCGATCGGGGCTGTCGACCACTGTGCAGATCCAACGACCATCAAGCCCTTCGAGCCGGATCGCCAGCGGGATCGGCCGACCGGGGCCCACCAGGAGGACGCTCGCCTCCACCACGCCATCGGCCGGTTCCTCGAGGCGCATCGAGCGCACCTGGTAGCGGTGCGGACGTGCTGGTGCTGTCGGAGCGCCGATCCGCCGCACCGTGGGGCCGCTCGGGTGCGCATGACGTGCCCTGCTCTGCTCCTGCAGTCCCTGCAGGACTTCGTGGGTGGTCCACCGCACCAGTTGCTGCGCCGGTCGCTGGCCGTGAAGGGCCTCAACCAGGGCCACCGACAGCCGTGCCACCCAGGCACCAGCGGGTGGCAGGTGCTGCCGCGAGGTGGGCCGGTGACCGAAATCCTCGTCCTCGCCGACCACGTTGAGCCTGCGGGGGAGCGGTGGTAGTGCGGCGAGACCGTTGGCTAGGCGGAACTGCAGGTCGAGCACCTGCTGCCCTGGACCGGGCGCCCGGCGACGGCTGCGTTCGGGGTCGGCGGGGGATGGCGCGGGCACCAGATGCAGGTGGGGCCGGGTGGGTGGCGCGACCGGGACCTGCTCCCCCGCTGATGCAGAAGGGGGTGCGGTGGCGGACGTCGGGTCGGGGAGCATGCGGACTCCTGGCGCTCGAAAGGGCGAGTTTGCTTATGTTTGCCTGTATTACCCCCCGAAATACCCGATTCGTCAAGACTTGTCTGGTTCCGAGGTCAGGAGCAGGATCGGGCTGCGGTTCGACGTGAGCCGCTGGAGCGAAGGACAAAGGCCGTGACGCAGTGGCAGGACCTTCTGGCCGACA
>Ga0105047_10011892_pt1 | contig 14080 bp, 9 predicted proteins | sample MAT04_FD_78384 | JGI IMG/M metagenome (GOLD analysis project Ga0105047, IMG submission 78384) | Freshwater microbial communities from Lake Fryxell liftoff mats and glacier meltwater in Antarctica - MAT-04 (megahit assembly) | ecosystem: Environmental > Aquatic > Freshwater > Ice > Liftoff...
ACCCGTCGAGCCGTCGCCGTCCTCACCACTCGCCGAGGACTCGTCGCCATCCGCCTGGGCAGCAGCGTCGCTGCTCGCCGGGGCGGATGCGGCCGGCTTGCGCGCCGCCGAACCCTGACTGCGACCGCGACCACCGCCGCTGCTGCTGCCGCTGCTGCCGTCGCTGTCAGATGTCTGACGCATCGGCGTCGAGTCGATGTCGCGCTGCTGGTTCACACCACGCGCAGACAGGTGCATGTCAGACCCGTCGGGGTCCATGCTCGGCTCGTCGCGGTCCTCGGCGGTCAGCACCCGCCGCGTGAGCGGGGGATGGTCGTCCTCATCGACGCTCGCAGCGAAGCTCGCGGGATCGAGTGACGAGTCCTCATCACTTCCGGAATCCTCGTCCGACTCATCTACTGCTTCGTCTGATCCGTCGCGATCGGGATCGTCGCCCTGCTCGTCGTCAGCACCTGAGTCGTCCTGGTCGGACTCCTCATCCTCATCGTCGTCATCGTCATCGTCATCATCGTCAGAGTCGCCGGTATCCGTCTGACCCTCGTCGATCATGACCGGACGCTGGAGGATCTCCGTGCGTCCGTCGTCGGCGTCGGCATCGGCATCGGCCGCGCTCTCGTCGTCCGCCTCGTGCTCGTCGCCCTCGAATTCGTCGTCGTCTTCGAACTCGTCGCCCTCGTCATCGTCGTCAATGACGTTGCCGTCCTCATCGAGCTCCACGACCGCGTCCTCGCCCTCGGCGCCAGCGGCACCCACGGCGAGCGGCGTCTTGCGACGACCGCGACCACCGCGACGCCTGCGCCTGCGCGCGGGCTTCACGAGCGTGGCGAACGCGCGACTACCCGCGCACGCCGCGATGACAATGGTCTTCTCCTCACCGACGGCCGAGCCGCCGCCGATCACCGTGACGAGCACGCCGTCGATGGTGGCGATGCCGTCGTCGTCGCACGTCGGATCGATGCGATCGATCATGACCTTGTGCTTGCTCCCGCGCATGAGCGGATCGGGCAGCTGGTCGATCTTCGCCGTGTCACCCGTCGCGCGGAGCGCGAACGTGTTGGACTGCAGATCCGGGTCCGGGAACACGCGCACGTGCTTGCCCGCGCGCTTGTCGAGATCGGTCTGCTTGCCCTGGTTTCCGGCGAGCACCTTGGCGACCTCGGGCTGCGCCTCGATGGCCACAGCCTCGACGTCGGTGTCCAGACCGTGCGCCAGGTCGACGATCGCGCGCTCGACCTCGATGGCGTGGGTCTCCGCACTCACCTGCACGCCGCGTCCGTCACAGGCTCGACAGGTCGAGGTGAGGATCTCGCGTACGCCCTCAGAGACGTTCTGACGAGTCATCTCGACCAAGCCCAGCGGGCTGATCTCGACGAGGTACGTCTTGGTGCGGTCTTTGGACAGCTCCTTGCGGTAGTGCTCGAGCACGCCGTCGCGGTTCTTCATCAGGTTCATGTCGATGAAGTCGACGACGATGATGCCGCCGATGTCACGCAGACGCAGCTGGCGCACGACCTCCTCGGCCGCCTCCATGTTGGTCTTGGTGATCGTCTCCTCGAGCGACGCGGTGCCGACGTTGCGACCCGTGTTGACGTCGATCACCGTGAACGCCTCGGCGTAGTCGATGATGAGGTAGCCACCCGAGGCGAGCTCTGCGCGCTTGGAGAGGGTCGACCGGATGGCCTCCTCCACGCCGTAGCTCTCGAAGAGCGGGCGCTGGCCGTCGTGCATGCGGACGCGCTCGGCCAAGACTGGGCTCGTGCGCTTGAGGTAGTTCATGATGCGCTGGTACTGGCGCTCATCGTCGACGAGCACCTCCTCGACCTCGTCGTTGAAGAGGTCACGGATGATGCGCAGCGAGAGGTCGGCCTCGTTGTACAGGAGCTTGGGAGCGCGGGCCTGACCGGCCTTGTCCATGAGCTGCTCGTGCAGGCGCAACAGGAGCTGCAAGTCCTTTGCGATGTCATCTTCGAGCGCGCCCTCGGCGGCAGTACGGACGATGAGTCCTCCACCCCACGGCAGCTCGAACTGCTTGACGATGTCGCGCAGGCGATCGCGCTCGGCATCCTCGAGGCGACGACTCACGCCCATGCCCTCACCGTCGGGCACGTATACGAGGTAGCGACCGGCGAGCGAGTACTGGGTCGTCAGGCGCGAGCCCTTGGTGCCCATCGGATCCTTCACGACCTGGCAGAGGATCTCCTGGCCGGGCTTGATGAGGTCCTGGATCTTCTTCTTGTTCTGGATGCGCGCGCGACCGCGAGCGTTGGACTTGGCCGCCTTCTCCTTGGCCTCCTCCTCGCTGGCACCCTGCTTCTCCGCCTCGGCGGCGGCGGCCGCCTCGCGGTCCTCCTCCTCCATGGCATCGTCGATGTCGAGCGTCTCGTCGTTGTCGACGGCCGCGCGGGCCATCACCTCGGCAGGATCACTCGACGGCGCGAGCATCGGGATGTCGCTCACCTCAGCGGCCTCACCGGGGGCGAGCGTAGCGGAGGTGGTGCTGCCCTCATCTGCGGGCTCCGCAGCCTTCACCTCGGTGATCATCGAGACCTTCATCACCTGGTCGCTGTCCGCAGCGGCCGGGGTGATCTCGTCGACGTAGAGGAACCCGTTGCGCTCGAGACCGATGTCGACGAACGCCGCCTCCATGCCGCGCAGCACGTTCTGCACGCGACCCTTATAGATGTTACCCGCGAGGGAGCGCTTGCCCTTGCGCTCGACGTAGACCTCGACAACCTTCTGCTCCTCGCGGATGGCGACGCGAATCTCGTTGGGATCATTCGCGTTGATAAGGATCTGCTTCTTGACCGGATTCTTGGGACGCTCGTTCGCATCCAGCACCCGGCGTGCGCTGCCGCTCGAGGCCGAGCCACGACGCGTGCGCTCACGCCCGCGTCCGCCGCCGCTGCCGCTGCCGCTGCCACTTCGGTTGCTGCCGCCGGATCGGTTGCGGCCACCGCCGGAGCCGCTCTTCTTGCGCTGCTGGCCGCCCGACTTGCGCCTGGTACGATCAGAGCCATCTGCCGCGCCGCCCTGCTCCTTGAGCTCGGCGGCGTTGCTGCGCGTCACGGTGCGGGTCGTGCCGCTCCCGCTCGTACCTGAACCCGTGCTCGAACCGGAACCCGTGCCCGTGCCGGATCCGGCGCCTCGACCGCGACCGCCACGACGCCTGCGGCGCGTAGCGGAGGAGCCGGAGCCCTCGCCGCCCTCACGCTGCTGCCCGTCACCGCGCGGCTCGTTGGAGCCGCCGCCGTCGCGCTGGCCGCCCTGACCGCCCTGGGAGCGCCCGGTACCGTCGCCCCCGCTCCGGCCACGACCGCCACGCGAGCCGCGCCGGCGATTGCCGCTGCCGGCTGCGCCCTCGGCGCCGCCCTCGCGCGGCGTCTGCTCGCGCTCGGCCTGGGTACCGCCCTGACCGCCCTGGCCGCCCTGGCCGCCGCGACCGCGGTTGCGATTGCGGTTACCGCCCTGGCTGCGCTGCCCGCCGCCTTGGCCTTGGCCGCCCTGACCACCCTGGCGATTGCCGCCGCCCTGACCGCCCTGACCTTGGCCGCCTTGCGCGCCGCCGGTCTTCTTCGCGGGCGGCGGGGTGGTGCCTCCGCTGATTGCCTTCTTGACCTTGTCAAAGAGCCCCATGTAATGCCCCAACCTTTCTGTCGTTCTCGCTTGTCAGTCGCCGTGTGCTGCGTGCGCTCAGCACGCGCCCCACGGCTTGGCCGGCCCGTCGGGGACATCTGCCCCGACCAGTGCCGGTTCCGCGATCTGTCCGCCCGTTCCCGGGTCGGCGATCGCGATCGATTCGCGCACGGTGCGGGTGGGAGTGAACGTTCGCCCCACCAGCGCGCCGAGCGCACGTACTACCTCTTCGGGCTTGGCACTGCCCATCTCCGTGAGGCGCACGAATGCGCGGAGCGCCGGAACGCCCGCATCTTCGCTCACCACTGCCATGTCCCCCACGAACCGTCGTACGTCGACGACGCGCGTGGGCTTGTTCGGGCTGGTGCGATCCACCAAGAGCTCATCCGAGGCCGTCAGTCGCGCCACGGCCTCCTCGAGCTCGCCCGTCGTGACATCTTCCGCGAAGCGCCATCGCCAGGTTGCCCCGGCCACGCGGCTCGCCGCACTCGTGTAGATCCCTTCGATGCGCTCCACGCGCTGGAGAACGAGTCCCTTCGGGAGGACCTCGCTGAGCTGGAGCGCGAACTGGTCGGCGTCGATCGCCTCGTGGAGCTCGACCTCCACCAGGTCACTCCACGCCTCGGTCGCCACCGGACGTGGCATCGCCATCTTGATGCGCGGCTTGGGCTTCATGCCTGGGCTGAGCGCGAGTTTCACACCCGAGCGCCGGAGCGCACCGAGCAGTGTGTCCACCGTCTCAAGATGGCTCAAGAAGCGCACGCGCCCCTCGATAGCCACCACGATGCGGTAGTGGTACCGGTGTTCGAAGGCCGCGATGGAAGCGGCGATCGCTTCCTCCGGCGACGTGAGTCGCTTCGCCTCGAATGCTGTGTGCTGGGCGTGCGTCATCGGCCCGAGCGGATGCACGCCCTGGGTCGCAACGGTGGTGGCTGTGGTGGCGTCGTCGCTCAATTCATCACCCGCGTGCGGATGGGACCCAGGCAGGCGCCGCAGTCGGTGCAGCCGTCCCAGCGACAGTCACCGGTGACGGCCTCGGCGCGGCTCTGCCACAACTCGTCGAGCAGGAACTCTTTCGACAGTCCCGAGCGGATGTGGTCCCACGGCAGGCTCTCGAACTCGAGGAACTCGCGGTTGGCCTCACCGTCGAGCGTCAAGCCCTCGGCCTCGAATGCGTCGAGCCACGCACGCTCGTTATACAGCTCATTCCATGCGTCAAAGCGCGCACCGGCGCGCCACGCGCGCTCGATGACCGGCGCCGTGTGCCGCCCGCCGCGACTGACCGCACCCTCGAGCATCGAGGTCATCGGATCGTGCAGGGACAGCTTGATCTGCTGGCGCGGCATGCCGCGGCGAATGTACTCGTGCTTGCGACGCAGCTGCTCGCGTAGCGCCATGCCCTCCCACTGAAATGCGGTGTGCGGCTTGGGCACGAAGTTCGAGGCGCTCACGTGCACGGTGAACTTGCCGTCGACGCCGAGCACCTCGCGACCGATCTCCCGCGCGCGGATACCGAAGTCGACAATCGCCTGGACCTCGTCGTGCGTCTCGCCCGGCAGGCCGACCATGAAGTAGGTCTTGAGCGAGGTGTAGCCCTGCTCGAACGCGGCGCGCACCGCGTTCTCGATCATCTCGTCGTCGATGGTCTTGCAGATGATGTTGCGCATCCGCTGCGTGGCGGCTTCGGGCGCGATGGTGATCGATGCCTGACGCGTGTTGGCGGCAGCCGTGAGCGCTACGGGGCCTGTGTCCACTCGGTTGGAGGGTAGCGACAGGTGCAGATCGGGGCGCACCGCCTTGATACCGGTGATGGCCTTCTCAACGTCCGTGTAATCGCTCGTGGCGAGGGAGGTGAGTGACAGCTCGTCGTAGCCGGTGCAGTCGAGCGCGGCCAGGCCAGCTTCGACGACCTTCTCCGCCGGGCGCTCGCGCACGGGGCGGTACCAGCTGCCGGCGTGGCAGAAACGGCACCCGCGCGTGCAGCCGCGCATGACCTCCACGCTGGCACGGTTGAAGATGGCGGACGCGTACGGAACGATCGGCTTGGTGGGTTGGGTGGAGATGTCGAAACTGTCGTACACCGCGCGGTCGACGAGGTGCGTGCCGAGCGATGGGACGTACACGTTGGGGATGCGCGACAGCGCAAGCATGCGCTTGGCGCGCGTGTCGAGACGCTCGAGAATCTCCACGACCTGCAGGATCAGGTCCTCGCCCTCACCGATGAGGAAGCAGTCAAAGAACGGCGCCATCGGCTCGGGGTTGGAGGCGCAGGGCCCACCGCCGATGACGATGGGGTCCTCCTCCGTGCGGTCGGCCGAGCGGATGGGCACGCCGGCGAGGTCGAGCATCTCGAGCACGTTTGAGTAGCAGAGCTCGTGCTGCAAGGTGATGCCCCACATGTCAGCCTCGCGCACGGGGCGCCAGCTCTCAAGCGAGAACAGCGGGACGTTCTCGCGGCGCATGGCATCCGCCATGTCGGGCCACGGGCAGTAGGTGCGCTCGGCCCAGGCGCCGGTGCGCTCGTTGACCATCGAGTAGAGGATTTGGATGGCTTGGTTGGAGATCCCGATCTCGTACGCATCAGGGTACGACCAGATAATGCGCGCAGTGGCAGTCGCCGGGTCCTTGACGACCTGGTTCGGTTCACCGCCGATGTACCGGGAGGGCTTTTGCACCCCCGGCAGGATCGACTCAATGGTCTGCTCGAGCGGATTCACCTGCTCGAAGCCTCCTGCGAAAAAGCTCATTCCCCGCGGCTCGTCCGGGTTCGCGCGGCATCTACGATGCGTGCGCGGCCCCTCGCACTGCCCGGCTGCGGCGGCTGCCCGCACCCGAGGGATGCTGCGGCGCCGGCCGCGCGCAGGGCGCCAGCGGACGGAAAACACCTGCGTACCCTAGCAGATCGCCCGGCGATCGCCCTGATGCGCAACATGAGCTCCATCGACGGCTTCGCAGCGCGGCTTGAGCCGATGTTGGCATTGTCGAGGCGGAATCAGACGAACTGGGCCATCTCAGCGGATACTGTGCGGTTGACGGCCATGCTCTGAGCGGCTTCGGCCACCGAATCGTGGCCGAGCGCATCGACGATGCGGAGGCTGTCGGTCATCGTCGAGCGGTACTCGTTCGCTCGCGAGCTGACGTCGTTGACGATCGCGGACCGGGCGCGGTCGATGGCGTCCTGCGCGGACCAACACCCCATTTCCCTGACATCTACCTTTGTTCACACTGTGCGCGCAAACGTCAATCTCGGCGGGGCGGGTCGCGACGCAGGCGCTCCCACAAGGCCGACTTCGACATTTGTTCGCACTATGCACGCAAACGTCGATGTCGGCGCGAGCGGGGCGGATGCGGAAGGCGATGCACGGGCGGGCGCACGGGCGGACGGGCTGCGGGGCCGGGGCCGGGGCCGGGGCCGCGACTGCGATCAGCGCGAGCGGGTGCGGCGTCGACGACGCGAGGCGTCGCCACCCACGAGCGGCGTGCGCGCGGAGATCGACTCGCCACGCTTGCGCGGCGGAGCCGTGTTGCGCTCACCGCCGGTGGCGCGCAGGGAACCGAAGCCTCCAGAAGGCCGGCCGGTGCGGCGCTGGTAGCGCACGCTCGGGCTCTCCGCCTCGCGCAGCACGGCGACGACCAGACCGAGCAGCGCCATGCTCGTCCACAACGCCGAGCCACCATAGGAGAACATCGGGAGCGGCACGCCCACAACGGGAAGCACACCGATCACCATGCCGACGTTGACGCACACCTGCGCGAAAAAGAGCGTTGCCACGCCGCCGGCGATGAGCCGCGCGTACGGCGTCGCCGCCACCCCCACCGCGTAGAGCAGGCGGCTCAACAAGAACATGTACAGGCCGAGCACGAAGGCACCGCCCAGGAATCCGTGACGCTCGCTCAGCGTGGCGAAGATGAAGTCGGTCTGCGGCTCGGGCAAAAAGCCCTGTTGCACCTGGCTGGCCTCGTCCGTCGAGCGACCGGCGAACTGCCCTGAACCGATGGCGACCTTGGCCTGGATCGTCTGGTAGTTGCCACCCTGCGCGTCGGCCTCCTGATCGAGGAAACCGGTCAGGCGCTGCTTCTGGAAATCATGGAGCACTTCGATACCGACGGCCGGCAAGATCGCGAGCACGACGAGCGCGAGGGCGAGCACGGTGCCGCCGAGAATGGCAAAGTGCACCCAGCGCGCACCTGCGAAAAAGAGGACGCCGAGCGCGAGGTAACCATAGATCTGCGCGGTGCCGAAGTCGGGCTGAATGAAGACGACGGCTGCCGGAATGGCGAGGATACCGAGCGTGCCGTAGAACACGCGCCAGTCGCGGATCTCACGCGCTCTGGTGGCAAGGAACCCGCAGATGCCGATGAGCGCAAGCGCCTTGCCAAACTCCGACGGCTGCAGGCTGATCGGGCCGAGGTCGATCCAGCGCCGGGAGCCGTTGACCACCGTGCCAACGAAGCGCACGGCCACAACACCGGCGATAGCCAGTCCGAGCGCGTGTGGCCAGAACCGCTCCCACGTGCCGACGGGAATGCGCGAGACCACAAAGGCGATGCCCACGCCGATGATCGCGAACACGATCTGACGATATGCGAAGTCGTGCTGCACGCCGCCGTCGCCGCTGACGATCGCCGTGTTGAGTACATAGATGCTCGTGCACACAATCGCGAACGCTGCGATGAGCAGACCTGCATCGATGCCGAAGATCCGGCGGTTGCGAGAGCCTTCACGCATCAGTCGGTCGCCGCTGCAGCCGTTGTGGGCTTGTTGGACTTGACCTCGAAGAACTCCTCGAACATCTCACGGACGATCGGCGCAGCCGCGCTACCACCATGACCACCGCCGTCGATGAAGGCGCATGCAGCAATCTGCGGATCATCCACCGGCGCGTAGCCGCAGTACCAGGCCAGGTCGCTCTGCCCCAGCTTCTCCGACGTGCCGGTCTTGCCCGCCGTCGAGACCGGGAAGCCCTGGAACACGGCACTCGCGGTGCCGTTGCCTCCCTGATTCACGGCGACGAGTCCTTCGCGCACGGCCTCCAGGTCGCCGGGATCGAGCTTGAGGTTGCGCGACGGACCGGGATCCAGATCGAGCTCCTTGAGGCCGGACGGATCCTCGATCTGCTGACCGATGTGCGGCGTGTACACCGTGCCACCGTTCGCGATCGTGGCGTAGACACTCGTCATCTGTAGCGGCGTGGTGAGCACGAGGCCCTGACCGATCGACATGTTCACCGAGTCGCCCGGACGCCACTCGCGCTCATCGGCTGGCCACTGCGTCTGCTTGCGCTTGTACGCCGGAGTCGGCACGACGCCCGCTGTCTCGCCAGCGACGTCGATGCCGGTGCGCTCGCCCAGCCCGAAGCGACCCATCCACTCCTGGAGCGGCGACTTGGGGTCGTTGTAGAACTTCACGGCGAGTCGGTAGAAAAACGTATCGCAGGAAGTCTCGAGCGCGGTCTTGAGGGAGATCTCTCCGAACGATCGTTTGTCGTGGTTGGGAAACCGGTGGCCCGAGATCTTTAGCGCTGACGGACAATCGATGAGCGAGTCGCTCTCCATGAAGTTCTTGGCCATCGCTGCGATGGCGGTGATCGGCTTGAAGATCGAGCCCGGTGGATACTCGCCGGCAATCGCCCGGTTGAGCGACGGCTTGCGCTTGTTGAAGTCGCTGTAGAGCCAGGTAATCTCACGCGAGTGACCCGGCGTGACAAAGATGTTCGGATCGAATGTCGGGAACGATGCCGTTGCGAGCAACTCACCGTTGTTGGGATCGATCGCCACGGCCGCACCTGCCACGGCATCGCGACCATCAGCAGTGGTGGACGCGCGGTTGATGCCATTTGCGAGTGCGCGCTCAGTGCGCTTTTGCAGGCTACCGTCGAGCGTGGTGCGCAGGTTGCGTCCGGGTGTGGCGGGCAGGCCACGTCCCTCACCTTGCCGTGAGCCAGAGGCATCAACCTCGACGGCATCGAACCCGTTGGTGCCGCGCAGGTACTGGTCGTACTTGCGCTCGATGCCGGACTTGCCGACGCGGTCACCTGGCTTGAGCGTCGTGTACGTGTCCTTGAGCTCCTCGGGACTGACCTCGCCGACCTGCCCGAGGATGTGTGCGGCGAAGGTGCCCTGCTCGTAGCTGCGCCGGTAGATCGTGCGCACCAACACGCCCGGGAGATCCTCCGCGTGCTCGTTGAGGTACCAGATCACCTGGTCGTGCTCCACGTCGCGATCAATAACGATCGGCTCCACCGCGCCGGGCGGCGCGTCCTTCACCGTCTTCTGGATATCGGCGAGTGGCTTGTCGAGAATCGTGGCCAAGCGCCCGAGCAGCCGCTGAAGCTCCTCCTCCGGGACGCTCTGCAGATCGAGTTGCACCTGACGCGCGGGGGCGTTGGTGACGATCGCGGTGCCGTCGCGGTCGAGGATGCGCCCGCGCGGCGCCTCGACGGGAAGCTGGCGCAAGGTGTTCTGGCTGGCGCGTTCAGCGTACTCAGCGCCACCGAGCACCGTGAGCGCCCACAGGCGCAGCACGAGGATACCGAAGATGATCGAGCCGATGATGACGGCCACGGCGATGCGCGGCGCAGCGGGCGCGACGCCTTCGCGCTGCGAGCGCGAGACGCTCGACATCGCGCGTGAGACGCGGCTCGTGCGCGCGGCGGGCGCGTGCAGTGGCTTGCGAGGTCGCATGGTCGGTCGACGGCTCATGCCGCTCCCTCCCCGAGGTTGGCGGTGTCCGCCGTGCCACCGCTCCACGAATGGGCAGTGATAAGCACGCGGCGTACGAGCAGGTACAAGGGTACGGCCAGCACGGCGGAGATCGCAGTGGTCAGGAATGCACGCGACCACAGGCCGTCGACGGACGCGACGGCTGGGTTGACGAGGAACTCCACGAGCGGACGGCCGATCTGCATGGCTGCGGTAGCGACAATGCCGGCGGCGAGCGGCGGAATGGGGTGCTCATCGGTGACGAGCACCTCTCCGAGACGGCCCACGGCGAATCCAGCGAGGGTGGCGACGAGGGCGTGCGGGCCGAGTGGGAGCCCGGCGAAGAGTGCGATACACATGCCTGCGAGGAAGCCGTGGGCGGCGCCAGAGATCGAGCCGGTGAGCAGCGCGATGGCGGTCACGATGAGGATGAGCAGGTCTGGGGACGCCGCGCCGATCTCGATGCGGTGACCGATGGTCACCTGCACGAGTGCGGCACATACCACGAGCAGGGCGCTCGCTATGCGGGTCCCGACGAAGCTCACTGGGTGACGTCGTCCTTGGTGGTTGTAGTGGCGGCGGGCGTGACCTTCGGTGTCTTCGTGGACGGTGTGGGCAGCACTGGATCGACGCGGCGTGCGGCGTCGAGCGCGTCGAGCCCGCCAGCGTCCTTGGCAGGGGTGTCGTACTGCACACGATCCCCCTTGGGCACGAGCACGGTGATCGTCTCGATGCGCTCGAAGTTGGCGTACGGCGTGACCTGCACGGTCTGCTCGAGGTCGGCCGGCTTGAGCCCGACGCTCGACACCCAGCCGATGGGAATGCCGCGCGGGTAGATCGAGGAGAGGTCGCCGGTCGTCCACCCAGCCGTGACGACGCGGTCGAACTTCTCTACTTTCGCGGAGGCGTCCACGTACTTGAGACGCATGACGGGAGTGCCCTCGGTGGACAGGCTCTCGAGTACCCCCGAGCCGTCGCTTCCGGAGATGGCTGCGGTCACTGACTGCGAGTTTTCGAGGATGAGTGCCACACGTGCGCTGTTGGGCGTGACGTTGGTGATGCGGCCAATGAGGTTCGCGTTGACGAGCACCGGATCGTTGCGCTCGATCCCGTCATTGGACCCAAGATCGATGACGAGCGACTTGTCCACGGCGCTCGAGTAGCGGGCGATCACGCGACCGTCTACCTGGTCGTAGTTGGTCGGATAGTGACCACGATCGTCGATGCCGAGGCGCTCGCGGAGCTGAACGGCTTCCGACGCCTCATCCCTGGCGATGACGAGCTCTGCCTCGAGAGCCTCGTTACGTTCGCGCAGCTTGGGGTTCTCGGTCGTGGCACTCAGCAGATCCCCGGTCCAGTACCAGGCTCCGGCGATGGGGTCCCACGCGCGCGACATGCCGCGCTCGATGGGGGCGACGACCTCAAGCACGGCGAGCTGGGCTGAGCTGATTACGACGCCGCCGCGATAGGTGACGGTGATGAGCCCCAGGCTCGCGCAGATGAGCACGGTGAGCACGATGCGCCGCATGAGGGGCGCGGAGCGTTTGGTGTTGGCGAAGATCGATCCGGCGCCCTTGCTGGCGCTGGTGCGGCGACGACGACCGCCGATGTACTCGGTGGTCGGGGCGACTGGGCCACCGTTCAAGGGCGTGCTCGGTCGGCCCACGCGGACGTGCGAGGACGAGGATGCCGGTGATCGGCGGCGGCGCTTGGGCTGTGGCAGCGTGAATCGCATCCGGGGGGCTTCCGTAGTTTCGAGGCGGGCGGCGTTCCGGTTTCGATGCTTCGGTGAGCGGAGGTGGTGACCAGGCTAGGACACTCCGCGCCCGCGTGCGTCAGTTACGAGAAACGCGTCGAACGACCACGCGTCTGCGTGCGTTGGATGGTCTCGTACTCTTCGAGCGAGCGACCGGCCCCAATCGCCACGCATGTGAGCGGCGATTCGGCGATATGGACAGGCATGTGTGTGTCATGGCGCAGGCGCTCGTCCAGCCCATTGAGTAGTGCACCGCCGCCAGCGAGCATGATGCCGCGATCCATGATGTCGGAGGCGAGCTCCGGCGGCGTCTTGTCGAGCGTGAGCTTCACGGCGTCGATGATTTGCTCGACCGGCTCCTTGAGCGCCTCGCGGACCTCCTCGGAGGTGAGCACAAGTGTCTTGGGCAGGCCGGTGACGAGGTCGCGGCCGCGGATCTCCGCCTTGACCTCCTGCTGCATCGGGAATGCGGAACCGATCTCGAGCTTGAGCTCCTCGGCCGTCTGGTGCCCGATGAGGATCTTGTAGTCACGCTTCACGTAATTGATGATCGCCTCGTCCATCTCGTCTCCGCCAACGCGGAGTGAGTGGGCGACGACGATGCCGCCGAGCGAGACGACGGCGACCTCGGTGGTGCCACCGCCAACGTCGACGATCATGGAGCCGGTGGGCTCACCCGTGGGCAGGCCCGAGCCGATGGCGGCGGCCATGGGCTCCTCGATGAGGTACGCGTGGCGGGCGCCTGCTGAGAGCGTCGCCTCCTCCACTGCGCGCTTCTCGACGTTGGTTACGCCGGACGGGACGCAGACGACGACGCGCGGATGCGCGAAGCGGTTGGCGTGCACCTTCTTGATGAAGTGGCGAAGCATCTGCTCGCATACGTCGAAGTCGGCGATGACGCCGTCCTTGAGCGGGCGAATCGCGGTGATCGACGCTGGGGTGCGACCGAGCATGCGCTTGGCTTCGATGCCGACGGCATGGACCTCACCGGTGCGCTGATCGATGGCGACCACCGACGGCTCAGAGAGGACGATGCCGCGACCGCGGACGTATACGAGTGTATTGGCGGTGCCGAGATCGACAGCGATGTCGCGCGCACCAAGACCAGAGAATCCGAACATGCGACGAGGATAGGTGACATCCGGCGTGGGCGCGCTGGTCGGGCGGGGTCAGGGTCCGGGGGCGGCCAACGGCGCGGCCGTTCGGTCCCCGGGCGATGCGTTGTCGCCGGCGGGAGGTTGTGACCTGTGCCTATACGGGGCATGGTGTGGCTATGGACGATTCCGCGCAGCCAGATGAGAACGTGCCTTCCGTGGACATCGACCCTGCCGCGCTCAAGGACGCCCATGGGCGAACGGGGCGGATGCTCAAGAACGCGGGGCTGCCGTTCGAGTCCGATGAGTTCGACGAAGACGATGACGAGACGTCTGAGTCGAGCTTCGATGGTGCCGGCTCCCCCGCAAGCGAGAACGCTTGACCGCCCTCGCCCGCCGGTGATTTTCCCGCGGTCGGGAGCGCGCACAGCGCCCCGCTTTACGGCACTTGATTTTCCCGCGGTTGGGAGCGCGCACAGTACCCCGCTTCACGGCACTTGATTTTCCCGCGGTCGGGAGCGAACTTGTGCGCTTCCAGATGGCTTGAAGCACACACAAATTGCTTGGTGGGTGCACTGTCAATGGCTTGAGCGCACGATGCGCCCCCCTCCAGTGATAAATGGACGCATGGTTCGACGCGATCGGCACGCAGAAGCACTACCGATTACGGGAAAATCACCGCGGGAAAATCGTCGTTGGGAATCGGGGTGGCGTGTGGCGCTTCCGACCGCGGGAAAATCACCGACGGGGTCACTCAGGACAGGTATCGCCGTGCAGATACGGGTTAGGGCTGTACTCGCACAGGCCGCGGAACTGTGACCACCACTGGGCGACGGCAATGCCGGATATTCCGACTCCGAGCGCGGGAATCACGAGGACACTCACGAGCGCGGTC
>Ga0105047_10011893_pt1 | contig 14079 bp, 8 predicted proteins | sample MAT04_FD_78384 | JGI IMG/M metagenome (GOLD analysis project Ga0105047, IMG submission 78384) | Freshwater microbial communities from Lake Fryxell liftoff mats and glacier meltwater in Antarctica - MAT-04 (megahit assembly) | ecosystem: Environmental > Aquatic > Freshwater > Ice > Liftoff...
GCCGACGAGATCGCCATCGGCGTCGACGGCGTCGTCTACTACCGCTACGCCAACCCGCGTTCGGGCCAGGTCCTGTGGCCGTTCGACAAGCCGCAATACCTGCTGCTGAACATCGCCATCGGCGGCGTTCTCGGCGGCGCCGTCGACGACGGCATCTTTCCGGTGACGATGGAAGTCGAGCACGTGCGCGTGTGGCAAGCGCCGGGGTGAGCTTCGGGCACGCCGGGCGGCACCGGTGCCGCGGGCGTGGCAGGATGCGCACCAGCGCTTGAGGCGCCGCCACATGTCGACCGCCGTCTCGTGCTTTTGACCTCCGCACATGCCCAATCACCGCATCCAGGTCCTCGGGTTCACGCTGGCCTTGGTCGTCACGGCGCTGGCCTGGTCCGGGGTTCACCCCTACGACAGAGCCACCTGGCTGATGGAGGTCGTGCCTGTGTTCATCGTCGTTCCGGCCCTGTGCGTGACCTACCGGCGCTTTCCGCTAACGGATCTGCTCTACGCCTTGATCGCGCTGCACGCGCTGGTGCTCATCGTGGGCGGCGCCTACACCTACGCCCGTGTGCCGCTGGGCTTCCAGTTCGCCGATTGGCTGGGCCTGGCGCGCAACCCCTACGACAAGCTCGGCCACTTTTTCCAGGGTCTCGTCCCGGCCCTGGCCGCGCGCGAAATCCTGAGCCGCGGACAGTTTGTGCGTGGCCGCAGGATGCTCGGCTTCGTCGTCGTGTGCATCGTGCTGGCCATCAGCGCCAGCTACGAGCTCATCGAGTGGGGCGCGGCGCTGGCCCTCGGTCAGGGCGCTGAAGAGTTTCTGGGCACGCAGGGCGATCCGTGGGACACGCAGTCGGACATCTTCTTTGCCCTCGTGGGGGCCGTCGCCACGCTCGTGCTGCTGGCGCGCTTTCACGACAGCCAAATGGTTCGCGTCGCGCAGCGCGCACTCCACCTGCCGCGGGCGCGCAGTGGTTCAGCGCAAGGCCGCTGACCCGTCTTCGCCGCCGGCCACCAGCACGGTCAGCAGCGCGTGCGCCGGCAGCGTCAGTGGCGCGGCACGCTTGCCCATCTGCAACGTGAAGGGCAGCGCGTCTTCGCTGCGGTTCAACAGCACCACGGCCATACTGCCGTCGGGGTTGACCGCGGCCGTGCATTCCAGCGCCTCGCGCGTGGCCACGCACAGCACCCGCTGCGCGCCGGGCTGCATGAAGCGCGCGAAGTGGCCCAGGGCGGCGTAGGAGCTCTGGTAGTGCAGCGCGGTGCGGCTGGCATCGGCCAACACTGGTGCGCTGCAGAGGTTGCCGACGTGGTTGGGGCCGCCCAGTTCGTCGAGCAACAGGTTCCAGTCGATCCAGCCCACCGTCCAGTGGTTCAGGTCCTGGATGAGGCTGCGTGCATAACGTTCGGCCAGCGACCATTCGCCGTGGTGCGTGCCGCCTTCCTGGCAGCCTTCGGTGAACAGCAATTGTTTGTCGGGCCAGGCGTCGTGCAGCTGCTGCACATGGTCGAAGTGGTCTTCCACGTACCAGTGGAAGCCGGCGCCCCAGACGTACTTTGCCGCCTCGGGGTCGGCGTAGACGGTGGCGGCGCGCTGCACCAGCTCATCCCGGTTGTGGTCGTGCACGACGATCTTCACGTGGCCCAGCCCGGCGCGGTGCAGTGCCGGGCCGAGGTGGTCGCGCACGAAGTCGCGCTCTTCTTCGGCGCTGTAGATGCAGGAGTCCCAGCGCTGCGTGGCCTGCGGCTCGTTCTGCACCGAGACGCCCCAGATCGGCACACCCTCGGCGGCGTAGGCCTGGATGAACTTCACGTAGCACTGCGCCCAGGCGGCGCGGCAATCGGGCTTGAGCTGGCCGCCTTCGTTCATGCGGCCGGTGGTCTTCATCCAGGCCGGCGGGCTCCAGGGCGAAGCCAGCAGCCGGATCGGGCGGCCCGCCACCCGCTGCGCGGCGTGGATGAAGGGCAGGATATGCCGGCGGTCGTGTTCGATGTTGAAGCTGGCCAGCGTGAAGTCGCCCTCCTGCTCGACGTGGGCGTAGTTGCCCAGGCCGAAGTCGCTGCTGCCCATGGGCACGCGGCACAGCGTGTAGCCGTGGCCCGCGCCAGGCTTGAAATAGGCGCTCAGCAGTGCATCACCGAGCGCAGAGGGCAGCTGCTGCCAGGTCAGCGCAGCAGCTTCGGTGAAGGCGCCGCCGAAACCCAGCAGGGTCTGCATGCGCCGCGACGTTTCCACGAAGACCGAAGGCCCCGCCGGAGCGGGGCCTTCGTGCCAGTGCGGTGCCGGCTGCGCCGCCAGGCGCTCGCCGCCGTCGCGACGGCTCAGCCAGAGGCTCGAAGCCGGCGCTGCACTCACTTAGACCAGTTGAGGCCGTCGATGCGGATCTTCGGCAGCCCCGTGGTGTTCAGCGGCTTGCCGGTGAACGAGAAGCGGTCGGCGATGATGAAGCGGAAGTTCACCAGGCGCAGGTCCAGCTTCGGATTCGCGGCCAGGAAGGCCGAGACCGGGATCGATACCTGGCACCAGTTGTTGGTGTTGCAGTAGCCGTAGTCGCCGGGGCCGATCTGCAGGAAAGCTTCCTGCACGTCGCGGTCTTCGGTGTCGGTGCTGATGCCGACTTCGATCTTGCCCGGGTAGCTGTCGCTCTTGACGCTGAAGTTCAACCGGCCTGCGGCAAAGGCCGAGAGGTTGGCGGTGACACCGGCCGCCGAGTACTGGAACAGGCCCCAGCCGAAGTCCACCGGGTTGGGCGTGATCTCGAAGCTGGTGCCGCCGTCGCCGGGTGCACCACCGGCCACGTCGGCGTAGCCGGTCAGCGCAAACGGATCCCAGCCCAGGCCGGTCGCGCGGGCCTCGCCAGCCACCACGGCTTCCGAGTACAGCGTGTAGCGGTTGGCCGCGACGGCAGCGTTCACCGTCGGCGCCACCCACTTCAGCGCGTCGGCTGCGGTGTAGGTGCCGGCTTCGCAGGCCCAGGTCACGCCGCAGGTGCCCAGGCTCTGCACCACGTAACGCGCCTGCCGGTTGGTGTTGAACAGGCCCCAGCCGTCGTCACCCTGCTTCCAGGGCTCGTCGAAGGCCTGGAAGTAGAAGATGGCCTGCAGGCCGTTGCTGCGGCGCCCTTCGATGGCCCAGGCCTGCAGCGCCTCGAAGTACATCTTCTGGTTCACCGGGTGGGCGCGGAAGGCCAGGTTGGGGCCGCCGCCGGTGTCCACCGCCGTCCAGCCGGTTTCGCCGATGATCATGGGCATGCTGCTCAGGCCCAGTTTGTCGAGCCCCGCACGCGCCTGGCCGAACTGGCGCTTGGCTTCGCTGATGCTGGCGTTGACCATGGCCTGCGCGCGCTGGTCGGCCGGCGTGGCCTTCAGCCGCCAGTCCCACAGCGTGGGGTCGTAGAAGGTGTCGAGCAGCGGATAGGTGTGCACCGAGGCGAAGTCGACGACGTCGGTGATGGCCTTGGGTGCCGAAGCCCAGAACAGCCAGTTGTCGTCGGTGGTCACGGGCTGCGTGATCGCGCTGCGCACACGGCTGATGTAGCCGCCCATCACCACGGGGTCGATCTTGTGCGTCGACCACTCGACCATGGTCTCGTTGCCCACGCTGACCGCGGCGACGATGGTCTTGAAGCGGTTCGCCAGCTCGATGCACTTGGCCAGTTCAGCCAGGTTGCCGGCTTCGGCCGCCAGGTTGACGACCGGGTTCGGATAGGCGCCCAGCATCACCTTCAGGTCAAGGTTGTTGTCGCGGATGACGGTGAGCACCGTCTCGGCGAAGGCGGTGCTGCTGAACAGGCGGATGGTGCCGATGCCGGTGGCGCGGATGAGGCGCAAGTCCTGCAACACGTTGGTCGCCGTGATGACCTCGCCGTTGAGATCAGCCTCGCTGCGCGAGGTGCGGTAGGGCGAGTAGTTGACCGCGGCGCGCGTCGTGAACTCGGCGGGCAGGGCGCGGCAGTCGGTGACCGACAGCGGCGACTCGGTGTAACCGCCGCCGCCGCAGGCGGTGAAGGCGGTGGCGAGCACCACAGTCATGGCCGCGGCCAGGGTTCGGTGCGTGGCGCGGGGCAGCGCGCGGAGCCAGATGGACATCATGTGGGAACCTCGGACTCAGAACTGGTAGTTCGCTTCGAGCGACACCCAGTTGCCACGGTTGGCGATCCTGGAGTCGACATTGGAGAACGCATCGTTAGCGGGCATGCTCAGTGGCGCCAAGCCCTTGCGGCCGTACGTCACCGCATTCAGCGAGCCCGAGACAGTCAGGCCACTGCCGAAGTCGTAGCGGGCGCCGATACTGGCGAACAAGGCGCTGTTGCTCTGCCCGCGTTCGCTGGGGTTGTCGGTGCTGGCCTTGCCCAGGTAGGTCAGGCCGCTGTAGATCACGAGCTTGGGGTCGACATACTTGCGCAGGCCGAGCATGAAGTCGGTCGACCTTGCCGCATAGCCGGGATTGGGCACGCCGTTGGCGTCGAAGCCGCCCCAGTTCACGTTGAAGGGGCTGTTCCACTGCGCCTGGGCGCCCTGGGTCAGCGGCACGGCGTAAGAGCCGCTCCAGCGGTTGATACGCAGGCCGCCCGAGACTTCGTAGGCGGTACCGATCTGGTACTTGCTCAGCAGCATGAACATGCCCTGGCCGCTGCCGTTCAACTGCTTGTCGTCGCGGTCGGGGAAAGGCGTCAGGCCCGTGAACGGTGCCTTGGCAAACGCTGCCGGCGGGCCGTTGCGCGCCTTCTGAATGATGGCCTCGACGACGAGCGGGCCGCGCGCCCACAAGGCCCAGAACTCGAACAGGTGGGGCTTGTTGCGCTTGAAGTCGGTGTCGCCCTGGTCGTAGGTGCCTTCCAGCACCAGGTTGCCTTCGGCGACGTAAAGCTCACGTGAGGTGTAGCGCACGGCCTTGGTCAGGATGCCGTAGGCCGAGCCTGCGTCGCTGAAGGCGGTCTGCCCGAGGTCGGACGCGTACGGGTAGTCGGGCCGGTTCCAGCCGCGCGACAGGAAGTTGCCGATCTGGACCGTGCCGTAGTACTCGTGCGTGAGCGTGGCGCTGCGCTCGTAGACGACGCCAGGCAGGTCGGGCTTGCCGTCGCGCAGGCGCTGTGAATACGCGCCCGAGATCTTGAAACCTTTCGGCAGGTCGAACTTGACACCCAGCGTGGGCTGGAACTGCACGCTGTGGGTTTCCAGTCCGCCGTATTCTTTGCCGTAGACCAGGTCATCGGCCCAGATGAAGTGGCGGCCGGCTTCGGGGTCGCGCTGGCAGCCTTCGCAGCCGTTGCTGACGCGGCCGACGTTGACCTTGAGAAAACCCGTCAGGCTGAAGGGGCCGTACTCGTAAGCCTGGGCTGCCGTGGCGGCGCCCAGGCCCAGCACGAACAGCGCGCGGCGAGCTAAGCGGCTCGGGCGGGCAGGCCGGCTGGCCGTGACACCCCGTGAACGAAAGATTTCTTGCTGCATAGGACAGGCCACCTTGGGCTGGATTGAACGCGTTGAAAGCGCTTTCACAGAATACGGGCGTCGGTGCTGTCGCGTCAACGCGAACACGCTGCGTGTTTACCCTCGCGCGGGCCGCAGCTGAGGGCAATCCCTGAGGAAGCGGGCCATGCGCCGCGTCGGTGGGCGGCACATCCGGGTAAACGCGGGATCGCTTTGAAAGCGCTTTCACAAACAATGGTCCGCGCAGGCAATCTCTGCGCAATGAGAGGAACACGATGACACCGACGAGCAACCGTCTGCTGGCCGTGTTGGCCGTGCTGGCGATCGCGCTGCCGATTGCACTGCCGGCCACGGCACAGTCCGTGAAGCTGGGGGCCGGCACCTACTTCCTGTCGCCCAAGGCCGGCGACAAGCCGATCCCGCCGGCGCCGTTTCGCACCGACGCGATGTTGAAACGCGCGGCGCAGACCAGCCAGTGGTACTCGACGCTGATCTTCAACCCCAAGCCCGAAGCCATCTTCGTGCAGCCGATCACCGTGAAGGCCACGCCCGCCGGTCTGGAATTTGCGCTGCCATCCAAGGAGGCCGTGACCAGCCGGCGCCAGGATGTCGAGATCCGCTATCCGCACCGCGATCCGCTGCTGATCTCGCCCGTGGCCTTCGAGCCCGGCACGGCCAAGCTGGCCAACGCCGACGACTGGTCGATAGGCATTTCGATGGCACGCGGTGCCGACGACATGCACACCACGGTCGCGCGAGGCAACCCCTATGCCTCGATACAGGTCACGCGCGGCGACCTGCGCCTGCGCCTGCCCGCCGCCGGCCAGCCTCTGCATGCCGGTGCTGATGCGCGCGTGCTGGCCTTGAAAGTGGGCGCCAAGCACTACGCGCTGTTCGGCCCCACTGGCGTGAAGTGGGAAGCGGTGTCGCCCACCGAGTGGGTGGCGCGCATGCCGGCTGGCAAGGGTTATCTTTCGGTGGCCGCCCTGCCCGACGAAAAGGCCGAGACCCTGGCCCTGTTCACGCGCCACGCCTATGCCTTCATCCAGCAGACGCGGGTCGAATGGCGCTACGACGAAGCCACGAGCCAGGTCGAGACCACCTTCAATGCAACGACGAAGGTGATGGAAGGCCCGGACAACGGCCCGCTGCTGGGCCTGTACCCGCACCAGTGGTTCAGGAACGCCTCGGTCGACGGCAAGCTGGGCCCTGCCTTCGACACCGTGCGCGGCAAGCTGCGCCTGCTGGCGGCGCCGCAGTTCAAGACGACCACCACGTACAACGGCTTCGTGCCCTATTGGCCGGGCATCCAGGCGTCGCCGCGCCAGGACGAGCTGAAGGACGTGATGCAGAAGGACCTGCGCACCGCGGGCCGCGAAATGATGCGCGAGGGCAAGAGCGCCTATTGGCAGGGCAAGGGACTGCAGCGCACCTTGAAGCTGGCCGAAGTCTTCGAGCAGCAGGGCGACCTGGCCGCACGAGACGAACTGCTGGGCATGCTGAAGAAGCGCGCCGCGGAATGGCTGGGCGGCAACAGCGACCGCGGCTACGTGCAGTACGACAAGTCCCTGGGTGTGGTGTCGATCTACCCGGAAGAGTTCTTTGCCGTCACCGAGATCAACGACCACCAGTTCTGGTTCGGCTACTGGATCCGTACCGCCGCCGAGGTGGCGCTGCGCGACCCGGCCTGGATCGCCAAGGACCAGTGGGGCGGGATGATCGAGTTGCTGATCGCCGACATCGCCACCGCCGAACGCGGCCGCGCCGACTTCCCCTTCCTGCGCAACTGGGACGCCTACGAGGCCCACACCTGGGCCAACGGCATCGGCCTGGGTGAGTTCGGCAACAACAACGAGTCCTCATCCGAGGCCACCAACGCCTGGTCCGGCCTGATCCTGTGGGGCGAGGTGACCGGCAACAAGGCGCTGCGCGACCTGGGCATCTACCTCTACGTGAGCGAGATCGAGGCCATCAACCACTACTGGTTCGACATCCACGGGCTGGTGTTCGCACCCGAGTACAAGAACGCCGAGGTCAGCCAGGTCTTCGGCGGGCAGTACCGCCACGACACCTGGTGGATAGACGACCCGCGGCAGATCAAGGGCATCAACCTGCTGCCCCTGACCACGGCGCACACCTACCTGGGGCGCGACCCGGCCTTCGTCAAACGCAGCGTGGGCACCTTGCCGGCCGAGACGGCGCTGTGGAACCGCATCGCCAAGAAGCCCAGCCCGCCGCCGCCCAAGGACATCTGGCAGGACATCTTCGCCCAGTACCTGGCGCTGGCCGATCCGGCGCTGGCCCTGAACTCCTGGGAACGCTGGGGCTCGGTCGAGCTCGGCGCTTCGCGCTCGTATTCACTGCAGTTCATGCTGAACCTGGAGGCGATGGGCACGCCCGACTTCACCGTGACGGCCGACACGCCGCTGTACTCCGTCTTCAAGCGTGCCGATGGCGCCCGCACGTACCTGGCCTTCAACGCCCGCAAGCTGCCGCTGGAAGTGCGCTTCAGCGACGGCCAACGACTCACCGTGGCGCCCGGCACGCTGGGCCGCGCGACTGCGGCGAAGTGAATCGGGTGCGGCTACGGGTAAGCCAGGGGTTGCACGCCCTTGCCAAGCCCGCCCACCGCTGCGCATACTTGTGAAAGCGCTTTCAGACAATTCGACGCAGCCGCGATAAAGCACGCCGTCTCCGGCAAATCGCGCACCGAGGCCGACCCCGCCGACCGGCCCAACGCCGGGCGGCACATCACCCCAGGACACACCGCCATGAAGACCCGCCGCTCGCCCCACTTGCTCACCGCCACGGCGCTGGCTGCCGCGTTGATGCTCGCCGCCTGCGGCGGCGGCAGCGGTGACCCGCCGCCGGCCGCACCGGGTGCGGCGGCCGATACCGTTGGCCCCGTGATCACCATCACCGACAGCGTGGCCGAAACCACCGCCACCGGTGCGGTGACCTTCACTTTCGCCTTCAACGAGGACGTCGGCACCAGCTTCACCGTCGATGACATCACGGTGACGGGCGGCACCAAGGGTGCCTTCACGCGTGCCAGCGGTACACGCGCCACGCTGGTGGTGACGCCCACGCCGAACAGCGCGGGCACGGTGCAGGTCAGCATCGCGGCGAACGGCGCCTTGGACGCACGTGGCAACGGCAATGCCGTCACCACGTCGCTGCAGGCCTTCGACATGGTGGTCAGGACGCAGATGGCGCTGCCCGTGAGCTTCGACACCACGGGCGTCGGCTACGGGCTCGTCGGCTTCGGCGGCGCCGAGAATGCGAGCGTCGTCACCGACCCCACCGACGCCACGAACAAGGTGGCCAGGGTGGTGCGCGCCGCCGGTGCCGAGACCTTCGCCGGCACCACCATCACCGACATACGGGCCGGCGTGCAAACTGGCTTCGCGCCCAAGATTCCCTTCAACACGACCGACACGCGCATGTCGGTGCGGGTGTGGTCGCCTGACGCCAGCATCCCGGTGCGCCTGAAGGTCGAGGACGCGGCCGATCCCAACAAGTCCGTCGAGACCGAAGCCACCGTCACCACGGCCGCCGGCTGGCAGACGCTGACCTTCAACTTCGCCAACCAGTCCACGGGCACTTCGGCGCTGAACCTGGCCTTCAACTACAACAAGGCCACGATCTTCTTCGACTTCGGCCGCCCGCAAGCCCAGGCGGTGTTGAAGACCTACTACTTCGACGACATCACTTTTGTGCCCGGCGCACCCGCCGGTGGTGGCGGTGGTGGCGGCGGCGGTGCCACCGGCACGACCTTGGCCACCTTCGACGAGGCCACTGCGCTGGTCTTCGCGGGCTTCGACGGTGCCGAAGGCAGCACCATCGAAACCGGCCCGGCCGGCGGTTCCGGCAAGGCGCTGAAGATCTTCCGCTCCGGCGGCCAGGTCTGGGCCGGTGCCAAGGTCACGGTCGCGCCGCCCGCATTCACCGCCACCGACAAGACCATCAGCGCGCGCGTCTTCTCGCCCGCGGCCGGCATCCCGATCGTGCTGAAGATGGAAGGCGCCGGCATCGCGTCGGCCGAGATCCCGGCCACCGAAGTCGTCGTCGCTGGCTGGCAGACCCTGACCTGGGTCTTCGCCGGCATCGACATCACCAAGAGCTACCCGGACATCGTGTTCCTGCCCAACCTGGGCACGCTGGCGTCGGTAGCCGGCGAGACTTACTACATCGACGACATCAAGTTCTCGGGCACCCCGGCCGGTGGCGGCGGTGGCGGTGGCGGAGGCGCCACCGGTTCGGTGATGGCCTCGTTCGACGAAGCCACGGCGCTGACCTTTGTCGGCTTCGACGGTGGCGAAGGCAGTGCCATCGACCCCGCCCCGCCCGCCGGTGGCGGCACGGGCAAGGCGCTGAAGGTCTTCCGCTCCGGCGGCCAGGTCTGGGCGGGCGCCAAGGTCACGACGGCGGCGCCCATCTTCACGGCCACCGACAAGACCATCACCGCCAAGGTGTACTCGCCCACGGCCGGCGTTCCCATGGTGCTGAAGATGGAAGGCACGGGCATCGCGTCGGCCGAGATACCGGCCACCCAAACGGTGGTGGCGGGCTGGCAGACGCTGAGCTGGGTCATCTCCGGCATCGACATCACCAAGAGCTACCCCGACGTGGTGCTGCTGCCCAACCTGGGCACACTCGCCTCGGTGGCCGGCGAGACCTACTACTTCGACGACATCAGGTTCTCCGGCGCGCTGGCCCCCACAAGCGGTGGCGGTGGCGCGGTGGGCGAGATGGGTTCGGGCGGCGCGGTGACGATGTCCGTCAGCACCGGCGACGCCAAGGGCATCTTCGCCTCCGGCGAGGCCATCTTTGCCGGCGACTACATCGGCAGCCGGGAACCGAACCCACCTTTTAACTTGGCGGGCTGGCCCGGCGGGCGCTCCGACGGCGTCGTCGCCAACGGCAGCATCGGTTACTACAACGACACGCTGTTGAGCACCACGCCGCAGAAGCTGGACGAAGGCGGCTGGATCGTCGGCACCTCGCTCGACGCCGGCGGCACGCCGAACTTCTTCCGCTACTTCGTGCTGACGGCACCGACTTCCACTTTCTCGTCGTCCTACCTGGGCCTGTACGTGAACGCGCCGAACAACGGCACGGTCAACGTCAGCAGCTTCGCCAGCCTGAAGTTCAGGGCCTGGGGCCCGGCCGAGCAGTACCAGATGTCCAACCTGAACCCGGTGCTGGAAGTCATCCTGTCCGGTCCCAAGGTGGCGGGCTGCACGGCCACGGGGTCGGGCGGCACCGAGATCAGCAAGACCTTCACGGCGAACCTGAAGATCGGTGCTGGCTCGGCCTACAAGGTCGGTCTGGCCAGCGGCTGGACGGTGAAGGGCGTTTGCGGTACCGACACCAACGGGACGGCCGTGGCGGCGGTGCTGTCCCAGCTGTCTCGCGTGGCGGTCACGGTGCCGGCCAGCAGCTTCAACTTCGTCAATGTCAACCCGGGCGCCACGCCTTCGTGGTCCAGCGGCCTGAACCTGGGACCGATCGGCTTCACGAACATCCCCTGAGGCCCTGACTGACCGGGCGCCGCAAGGCGTCCGTCAACGAACCGCCGCGCCGCTTTCGGGCTGCGCGGCGGACGTCAATTCGGCTTCCCGGACCGCCGTGCGGTCAGGCCGGCGGCGATGCCTTGCAGTGCGCGGCGATGAAGGCCTCGTGGGCGGGCATGCCCTGCACCACCTGGCGCACCACCGCCTTCACGTTGTCCAGCATGGCAGCCACCGCCGCCGGCGACGTGCTGTCGACCATGGGGTGGTAGCCGCGCGGGTGGATGCCCTGGCCGAACATCACCTGCATCCAGGCCGTTTCACCGAACAGCTCGTCGCTGGTGCGGAAGACGCGGCCGCGACTGCGGAAGAGTTCGATGCGGTGGCGCAGGCTGTCCGGAATTTCCATCGTGCGGCAGTGGTTCCAGAACGCCGAATCGTCGCGCCGCGTGGCGTGGTAGTGCAGAACGATGAAGTCGCGCACCTGCTCGAATTCGGCCGTGGTCTGCCGGTTGTATTCGTCGATGTCGGCGGCATCGAAGTCGAGGTCGGGGAACAGGTTCACCAGCCGCGCGATGCCCTTCTGGATGAGGTGGATCGAGGTCGACTCCAGCGGCTCGATGAAGCCGCTGGACAGGCCGATGGCCACCACGTTCTTGTTCCAGAATTTCTTGCGCTTGCCGGTGACGAAGCGCACCGGCCGCGGGTCGGCCAGCGCCTGGCCGTCCAGGTTCTTCAGCAGCACCGCGGCCGCCTCGTCGTGGCTGATGAAACGGCTGCAGTAGACATGGCCGTTGCCGATGCGGTTCTGCAACGGAATGCGCCACTGCCAGCCCGCCCTGTGCGCGGTCGAGCGCGTGTACGGCGTCAGCGGTGACACCGACTCGCAGGGCACGGCCCAGGCGCTGTCGCAGGGCAGCCAGTGGCTCCAGTCGTCGTAGCCGGTGTGCAGGGTCTGCTCGATGAGCAGACCGCGGAAACCCGAGCAGTCGATGAACAGGTCGGCCGCATGCACCTGCCCGCTTTCCAGCGTGACCGAGGTGACGAAGCCCGTCTCGGGGTGCGTCTGCACGCTGGCAATCTTGCCTTCGGTGCGCATCACGCCGTTGCGCTCGCAGTTGCCGCGCAGGAAGCGGGCAAAGAGCCCGGCGTCGAAGTGGAAGGCGTGGCGGATGTCGGCCAGCGGCGAGTTCATGTCGGCGCTGCTGCTGCGCTCGAAGCGGTTGTGCTCGCAGGCCAGCAGGTTGATCGAGTAGTCGTCCATGCGACCCGCCTTGCCGGCCTGGTGCATCTTCAGCCAGTACTGGTAGAACTCGACCAGGCTGGTGTCGCGCCCGAGTTGGCCGAAGCCGTGGATGTACTGCTCGCCCAGCGCACCCCAGTGGCGGAACTGGATGCCGAGCTTGAACGTGGCCTGGGTGTGGCGCACGAAGGTGTCTTCGTTGATGCCGAGCAGTTCGTTGAATTCGAGGATCGACGGGATCGTCGCCTCACCGACGCCGACGGTGCCGATGTCGTCTGACTCGACGAGTTCGATCTGGAACCGACCGGCCCCCGTCCGCAACAGCGTGGACGCCGCCATCCAGCCCGCGGTGCCGCCGCCGACGATGAGAACCTTCTTCAAGCTGCGATCGGTCATGGCTCGGTCTCGATGGTGGTGTGTCTGCGCGCGCCGCATCGCCTGCGGCGCCGGACGAAGCGCGGAGGGAAGTCGTGTGGCCGCGGGCGGGCTTGAGCTGCAGGACAAATTTGTCGTTCGACCGCTTCCGAGCCCCGCGTATTTTGGTGCAGCGGGGCGGGTTGCCGCACGGGTTGGCGTTTGGCCCAAGTGCGACACTGCGCAGCCGACACGCGACCCCGAACCGACGCACCATGCCTACCGTCACGCCCCCCCACGCCGCCGTGCCGGGGCCGGGTCGCGCGCGGGTGGTGCTGGTGCTCGGCACTGCGCAGACCTTGGCCTGGGCCTCGACGTTCTACCTGCCGGCGATGCTGGCCGCGCCGATGGCGCGCGACCTCGGCGTCGCCGCGCCTACGGTCTACGCGCTGCTGTCGATGGCGCTGGTGGTGTCGGCGCTGCTCGGCCCGCTGGCCGGGCGGCTGATCGACCACCACGGCGGCCGGCCGGTGTTGATGGCCTGCAGCGCAGGCTTTGCGTTCGGCCTGGTGGTGCTGGCCACCGCGCAGGGCCCGGTGACGCTCACCCTGGCCTGGCTGCTGCTCGGCGTGGCCATGGGCTTCGGCCTCTACGACGCCGCCTTTGCGACGCTGGTGCGCCTGTACGGCCCCGACGCGCGCACGGCCATCACCGGCATCACGCTGCTGGCCGGCTTCGCCAGCACCGTCGGCTGGCCGCTGACCGCGTGGCTGGATGCACAGTGGGGTTGGCGCGTGGCCTGTGGAACTTGGGCGCTGCTGCACATGGCAATGGCGCTGCCCTTGAATGCGATGCTGCCCCGGCGGCTTGGCGCCGCGGCACGCCTGGCCACGCCCGCCGCCAAAGTCGCCCAGGAAGGGCCGCCGGCCGTCGAGATTGCGCCCACGGCCGGTGTGCGCCCGCGGCGCTCGTTTGCCGCCCGTGAGGCGCTGCTGGCGGCCATCTTCGCGCTGATGAGCATCGTCAGCACCGGCATCGCGACGCACCTGCCGGCGGTGCTGCAGGCGGCCGGCGCCACGCTCGCAGTGGCGGTGGCCACGGCGGCGCTGATGGGCCCGGCACAGGTGGCGGCGCGCCTCCTAGAACTGGCGCTGATGCGGCGCCGCTCGCCCCTGCTGACGGCCCGCGCCGCGGCGCTGGGCCACCCGCTCGCGGTGGGCCTGCTCGTGGTGCTGGGCCCGCTGGGGGCGCTGCCCTTTGCGGTTGTGCACGGGCTGGGCAACGGCCTCGTCACCATCGTTCGCGGCACGCTGCCGCTGGCGCTGTTCGGTGCCGCAGGTTATGGCGCGCGGCAGGGTTGGCTCACGCTGCCGGCGCGGCTCTTGGGCGCGCTGGCGCCCTGGCTCTTCGGGCTGGCGCTGGCGCGCTGGGGTCTGGGCGCGCTGGGCCTGTCGACGGCGCTGGCTCTGGCCGGCTTTGCCGGCCTGGCGTTGCTGCGGCTGCCGCCAGCGGCCAGCGGTGCCGTCGCCGTCGCCGATTGAGCGCGCC
>Ga0105047_10011895_pt1 | contig 14078 bp, 12 predicted proteins | sample MAT04_FD_78384 | JGI IMG/M metagenome (GOLD analysis project Ga0105047, IMG submission 78384) | Freshwater microbial communities from Lake Fryxell liftoff mats and glacier meltwater in Antarctica - MAT-04 (megahit assembly) | ecosystem: Environmental > Aquatic > Freshwater > Ice > Liftoff...
TGCATCGCAATCGACGAAGTCCAGCCCGTGGTTCTTGATGTTCTGCTTGCGCTTGGCCTCGTCCCATGTAAGCATGCTAAATTGTATTTACAAAATAGTCCATGTGCAATCGAAATTTAACGTGATATCTAGAGCAAAACCTGCTCCATAAAACGGTGGATGCTCGATAAGCTGGCCATCAAAAACTCCCGAAACTGGCTTGCAGCCTGCCTTGGAGCCAAATATACTGGATAAAAATCCAGTTATAAATCCTCCCATGAAACTCGGCGCTCCGCCCCTGCAGTCCGTTCGCTTGCTGGACCAGGTTCGTGAGCGGATTCGTTACATGCACTATAGCCTCGCCACCGAGAAGGTCTACCTGTACTGGGTGCGATTTTTCGTTCGTTGGTCTGGCCGCAACAGCGGTGGGCCGATGCGGCATCCGCGCGACATTGACGCCAAAGGTGTCGAGGCTTTCCTGACCATGCTGGCCACCGAGCGCCAGGTGTCGGCGTCGACCCACAATCAGGCATTGAGCGCGATTCTTTTCCTGTACCGCGAAGTCCTGTCCATCGACCTGCCGTGGCTCAATGGCATCAACCGGCCGACACGCAAGCAGCGCATTCCTGCCGTGTTGACGCAGGCCGAGGTGGCCGGGGTACTGGCGCAGATGGAAGATGGCATCACCGCCGTGTTGACGCAACTGCTGTACGGCACCGGCATGCGACTGATGGAGGCGATGCGCCTGCGCATCAAGGATGTCGACTTCGACCGCAAGGTCATCATCGTGCGCGAGGCCAAGGGCGGCAAGGACCGTGTCGTCATGTTGCCGGGCGCACTGGCACCGCAGCTGCACCGGCAGTTGCTGGCTACCCGGGCACAGTGGGAGGCAGATCGCCATTTGCAACGCGGCGGTGTGGAAATGCCGCATGCCCTCGATGCCAAATATCCCCGCGCCGGCCAGTCCTGGGCCTGGTTCTGGCTGTTCCCCTCGCCCACCTTGTCGATCGATCCGCGCAGCGGCGTCGAACGCCGCCATCATCTGTATGAAGACCGGGTGCAACGGGCGCTAAAGAAGGCGGTTGTGCGCGCGGGTATCGCCAAGCCAGTCTCGGTGCATACGCTGCGCCACTCCTTTGCAACCCATCTGCTGCAGTCCGGCACTGATATCCGCACCGTACAGGAGTTGCTTGGCCACTCGGATGTCAGCACCACGATGATCTACACCCATGTGCTCAAGGTCTCGGCCGGGGGCACCGCCAGTCCGCTAGACGCCTTGTTGCTGTCGGCGTCGCCCGCAGTGGGCCCCACCCTGTGGCGCGGGGAAACTGCGCGATGATCTACGCGTGAACAGCGACACCCTCGGCAACCCCGCCCCCATCCGCCGCATCGCCCACCTCGACATGGACGCGTTCTACGCCTCCGTCGAACTGCTCCGTTATCCGCAGCTCAAGGGCCTGCCGGTGGTGATCGGCGGTGGGCGCAGCGCGGTACAGGCAGCGCTCGACGCGCTGGCCGACGATCCCGAGGCGCAGGCCAGCGGCAACCTCCGCGCGCGCATCCCCATCGAGTCCTTCGCACGACTCAAGGACTACGTCGGGCGCGGTGTCATCACCACCGCCACCTACCCCGCGCGGCAGTTCGGCATCGGCTCGGCCATGGGCATGATGAAAGCCGCCAAGCTGTGCCCGCAGGCGATCCAGCTGCCGGTGGACTTCGAAGAGTACCGGCGTTTCTCGCGCGCCTTCAAGCAGGTCATCCTGGACATTGCTCCACAGATGGAGAACCGCGGCGTCGACGAGGTCTACATCGATTTCACCGGCGTACCCGGCGGACAACGCGAGGGCGGGCGGGTGCTGGCCCGGCTGATCCAGAAGAGCATTCTTGAGGCCACCGGCTTGACCTGCTCGGTTGGTGTGGCGCCCAACAAGCTGCTGGCCAAGATGGCCAGCGAATTCAACAAACCCAACGGTATCGCCATCGTGTTTGAGGACGACCTGCAGGCCCTGGTCTGGCCGCTGGCCTGCCGCAAGATCAACGGCATCGGCCCCAAGGCCGATGCCAGGCTGCAAGGACATGGCATCCACACCGTCGGCGAACTGGCGGCAAAGGACGAACAATGGCTGATCGACCACTTTGGCCAGGCCACCGGCGCCTGGATGCACCGCGCGGCCTGGGGCCGCGACGACCGGCCGGTGGTCACCGAAAGCGAACCGGTGTCGATGAGCCGAGAGACCACGTTCGAGCGCGACCTGCACGCGGTGCGCGACCGGGCGGAGCTCGGCGCCATCTTCACCCGGCTGTGCGAGCAGGTGGCCAGCGACCTGCTGCGCAAGGGGTATGTCGGCAAGACCATCGGTATCAAGCTGCGTTTCGACGACTTCAAGATCGCCACCCGCGACCAGACGCTGACGCAGCACACGGCCGACGCACAAACGATCCGCCAGGCCGCGGGCCAATGCCTCAAGCGCGTCCCGCTGCAGCGCCGTCTGCGGTTGCTCGGGGTACGTGTCGGTTCGCTGGCCAGGGCCGAAGACGTGTTGCAGGTGGCTGCCAGTGCGGCCCACGAAATCCGCGAAGCCTCGGCCTATAACAGCGACATCTGGACCGGCCAATTATTCTGACATGGCGCCGCGCTGGCGCCGGGGCTTTGTGCTCCACTACCCCTTTCGCAACAGAGGAAAACATGAGCGACACCTACGTACTGGTACACGGCGCCTGGCACACCGGCGCCGAACTGGAGCCGGTGGCCGAATGCGAGATGCGAGAGCCGAGATGCGGGATACGGGATGCGGCGTGCGGCGTGCGGCGTGTGTCTTGCTGCCGTGCGCAAACTACTGCCGCGCGGTGCGCACGTTGCGTGGCAGCGCCTGTGGCGCGCTGGTGCGAAACGGGTTGATGTCCAGCCCGCCGCGGCGCGTGTACCGCGCATACACCGACAACTTCGCCGGTTTGCAGCGACGCCAGATGTCCATGTAGATGCGTTCGACGCATTGCTCGTGAAACTCATTGTGGTTGCGGAAACTCACGATGTACTGCAGCAGCCCTTGCTGGTCGATCTGCGGCCCGCTGTAGCTGATCTGCACGCTTCCCCAGTCGGGCTGGCCGGTGACCAGGCAGTTGCTCTTGAGCAGCCGGCTGCTCAAGGTCTCGGTCACCGGCTGGAACTCGAAATCGGCCTTGAGCAGTTCGGGCGCCGGCGTGTATTGCTCGCACTCCACATCCAGCCGATCGAGGTTCAGCCCGTCCAGTTCCTGCACTGGCTCCCGGTCGAACAGTTCAGGGGAGAGGATCTTCACACCCACACCAGCGCCCACCGCTGGCGCGCCGCGCCACAAGGCCTCGTTGAGGTCGGCGCGCAAACGCGCATGCACCACATCCACATCGGAGAAGCGGGTGTTGTTGAAGCTGCCCAGGTAGAGTTTGAACGACTTGCTCTCGACGATGTTGGGCGTCTCGCACGGCACCGTGAAATGGCCCAGCGCCACCTGCGGCTTGCCGCGCTTGTTGAGCCAGCCCAGCTCGAACGCGGTCCACAGGTCGGCGCCGAGGAACGGCAAGGTGGCACCAACGCCGATTTCGGTGCGGTTGGGCGCACGAGCGATCGGGTACAGCAGGCCGGCATCGTACTGGTCCGGATAGGCGCTGGCCTTGCCCAGCTGCGATTGTTCGGGTGTGAACATGCCGCGGCTCCGTCAGCGGTGCGCCAGCAGGAATGGCACCAGGTGCGGCAGCAAGCGCTCGACCACACCCGCTGCAAGGTCGTGGCCCATACCGGCAATGCCGGCAAACCGCGCACCCGGAATGCGCCGCGCCGTATCCTGGCCGTGCGGGAACGGCACCAGCGGATCGGCCTCGCCATGCAGCACCAGCGTGGGTTTGTCGATACGCCCGAGTTCCTGCGCCCGCAGGCTGTCGGCGGCAATCGCCACCATCTGGCGCATCGTGCCCAAGGGATGGAAATTACGGTCCACCCCCATCGCGATGCGCTGGTGCAGCTCGGCCTCGTCGGTCGGAAAACCCGGGCTGCCGATCGCCTTGTACAGCCGTACATAGTGGTTCACGATAGCGTCGCGCGAACTGTTGGCCGGGCGGCTGAACAGCACCCGCATCACCTTCGGATCGGCCTGTGGCAATTTGCGCGCGCCGCTCGAGCTCATGATGCTGGTCAGACTCTGAACCCGGTGCGGCGCGGCCAGCGCCACCCGCTGCGCGATCATGCCGCCCATGCTCACACCCACCACATGGGCCTTGCCGACGCCGAGCGCGTCCAGTACGCCGATCGAGTCCAGCGCCATGTCGTGCAGCGTGTAAGGAGCTTGCACAGTCCAGCCCAGCCGGTGCTTGAGGCCGGTCCAGATGAGGTTGGGCTTGCCGAGGTGGTCGAAATGCTGTGACAGTCCGATGTCACGGTTGTCGAAGCGGATCACCCGGTAACCGGCGTCCACCAGCAATTGCACCACCGCCGGCGGCCAGGCCACGAGCTGCAAGCCCAGGCCCATGATCAGCAGCACGACCGGCCGCTCAGACCCGGTCGGCCCGGGGCCGGTGTCCTCCACCTCAATGTCGATGCCGTTGGCTTTGACTTTCATGCCGATCCCGTCCTCTCGTGTCCGTGGTTCACGCCGCCCGCCCTGCGAACGCAGCGGGCCATGGCCGCTCAGTTGGGGGCAATACGCCGAAATACCAGACGATCGGGCCTCGACACGTCGCGCGCCAGCGCATACCCCTCGGCGTCGAAACCCTCGAGTTGCGCCACTTCGGTGGCGCGCAGTCGCACCGCATGGCGTGCCATCAGCCCGCGCGCGCGTTTGGCCAGGAAACTGATGATCTGGTGTTTGCCGTTGCGGCTCTCCTCGAAGACGCAGTCGACGATGCGGGCCTGCAGCACCTTGCGGTCCACCGCCTTGAAATACTCCTGCGATGCCAGGTTGACCACCACCGGCGCGGCTTCTCCGGCCTGGCATTGGTTCAGGTACCGCGCAATACGTTGACCCCAGAACTGGTACAGGTTGTCACCGCGCTCGTTGGGCAGCCGGGTCTTCATCTCCAGCCGGTACGGCTGCATCCGGTCCAGCGGACGCAACACGCCATACAGGCCGCTGAGAATGGCCACATGTTGCTGGGCCCATGCGAGGTCGTCCGGTGACAGGTCGCGCGCCTGCAGGCCGCCATAGACGTCGCCGTCAAAAGCCAGCGCGGCCTGGCGCGCGTTTTGCGGGGGCACCTCGCGGCGCCAGGCCTTGTAGCGGGCCACATTGAGCCGCGCCAGGTCGTCGCTCAGATCCATCAACGCAGAGATCTGCTGCGGCTTGTACTTGCGCAACTCGCGAATCAGCCGCACGGATTCAGAGACGAACAGCGGCTCGCTGTGGGGAATGTCGGGCAACGGGGAAGCATAGTCCAGCGACTTGGCTGGCGAGAGCAGGAACAACATGGGGGAAGGAGCACCTTTCGACGCCGATTATCCCCGCCGCTTCCGGGCATGCAGCGCACGCTCCCAGAACCCCCGCATCGCAACAATGGGTTTCAGCCCGGTTGCAGCAGCGATTCGATAGTCTGTTGCACCGCCAGCGCCTCGTCGAAACCAGGTAACAGGTGGTCGCGGCCCTCGATCATCGCCACCCACTGGTCCAGCTGATCGGCCTGGCCCCGGGCACGCAGCACATCCGGCTCGCCCAGCGACTCCTGTGCGCCGCCCTTGCGCTGGCCGGTCACGCCATACCAGTCGCGCAGCGTGAGCACACCCCATTGCGAGCGCCACACCATGCAGTTGCGGTCTGCCGCCCCGATGGACGCATCGACCCGGGCCTTGATCTGTACCGGCACCGCGTCCACGCGCAGTTCCGCCTCCAGGGCCGTTTCGGCGCCGTGACCATCCAGCGGATAGCTGGGTTTGCTGCTCCACACTGCGGCCGGGCCCAGGACCCGCTGCAACACAAAAATGAAGTGCGACAGCACCTCGCGCGTGAAGCCGCCCTCGGCGCGCTCCGACAACCACGGCCCTGCGGCCATTTGCCATGATCGCGGCCAGACGGAGAACCCCAGGTCGATCTGGACCTCTTGCAAGGCACCCATGGGCCGGCGCGATCCCGGTCCGAAGTTGTGCACCAGGCAATCCAGGCCATGGGACGATGCCAGCGAGAAGTTGACCGCGGCACGCAGTTTTTCGTCCGCAATGCGGCGTATCAGACGCCGCGCCGCATCGAAGTCGACGGTCAACGGTTTCTCGCACAACACGGCCAGCCCCGCGTCGAATGCCAGCGTACTCAGCCGCATGTGGGCCGCCGGCGGCGTGGCGATGTACAGGCCCTGCAGGCCCGAGGTGGCGACCAGCCGCTCGACATCGGGGGCGGTGCGCAGTTCCGGATGCGGCTGCATTGCCCGTGCGCAGGAATCGGGATTCCTGTCCCAGACTGCTGTCGCCTTCAGGCGCGGATGCGACTGCAGTCGCTCCAGCATGCGATGGCCCATGACACCCAGGCCGACGACACCGATGTTCAGTCTCTGCGCCATCCTGTCACCCGCGCCAACGGTTGCAATCGACCGGCCTACTTCAGGTCGCCCGCCAGCGACGCCAGCGTCTCCGGCGCAATGGCCATGTGCGCCGGATAGTGGGTGTGGTCGCAGCCGAGTTTGACGCTGGCACCGGCCTTGACCGCAGCGCACATGGCCGGTTTGAGTTCGAACCGCACGAAATGCACCGCCGAAGTCTTTTCGTCGTTCTCGCGATCCAGATCCTCGTCGGCGATCGCGTAGACCCGCGCCATGCCCTCGACCTCCACGAACATGCGGTCCTCGACGCCAATCAGCCGCGCCAGTTCGCGCTTGCGTTCGTTCACATCGGGGTATTCGATCAGCATCGTCGCCTTCCAGTTGCCGCCGTCGGGAACCAGCGGTGCATAGGCCTCGATCTCCTGCACGATGCCGTCCTCCTCGAAGATCTTCTCGATGCGCAGCATCTCCTGGATCTGATAGCGGATCGTCATCTCGCTCTCGAACTGCAGCGTGATGTGTTCGCCCAGCGCCACCGAGCGCAGCTTGCGGTGCGCGAGGACCTCGCTCTTGTGCGCCTTGCGGTATTTGCTGTAGGCCTCCAGGCTCATCAGGTTCTCGGGGGTGATGTGTCCGGTCAGTTGCATGGGGTGGGTCTCCTGCGTCGAAGTTGCGTCTATTTCAGGCCATAGGCTTCGCGCACCAGCGTCAACGGGTGCTTTTGAGGCACCGCGCCGAGCTGGTTGACCTCGAAGCCCTGGGCGATGTGGTGGCCCCCGAGCGGACAGTCGGAGCTGATCACGTCCGGGGAGCCACCGTCCTTGTGGTTGGCCATGGCCTTGAACAAGGGCTTTCCTATCTTCATCGCCACCGGGTGCGTCGCCTTCTTGACGCCGAAAGTGCCGGCATGGCCCGAGCAGCGCTCATGGGTATGCACACTCGTGCCGGGCACCATCTTGAGCATTTCCTCGGTCTTCCTGCCGATGTTCTGCACCCGGCCGTGGCACGGGATCTGGTAGCTGATCTTGCCCAGCGCGTGGGGGAACTCCGTCTTGAGCAGGCCGTCGCGCTTGCGGGCCATGAAGTACTCGAACGGATCCCACATCGCGTCCTGCACCAGCTTCACATCTGCGTCAGCCGGATACATCAGCGGCAGTTCCTGCTTGAACATCAGGGTGCAACTGGGCACGGCACTGAGGATGGCAAAACCGTCACGCGCGTATTTCACCAGCACCGCAATGTTGGCCTCCTTGTTGTCGTTGACCGAGTCCAGATCGCCCAGCTCTAGCTTGGGCATGCCGCAGCATTTCTCCTTCTCGACCAGCACGTACGGCACCGCGTTGTGGTCGAGCAGCTTGAGCAGGTCCAGCCCGATACCGGGCTCGTTGTAGTTCACGTAGCAGGTGGCGTAGATCGCAACCTTGCCCGGTGTCTTGGCGCCGTCCACCACCGGATGTTCCTTGCCCTTGGGCGCGGCCGAACGAAACTTCTTGGTCGCCAGATCCGGCAACCACGCATCCTTGTGCACACCGAGGGCCTTTTCCATCAGCGCACGCGCTGGCTTGGTGTGGTTCACGGCATTGACGGTCTGCACCACGATCGGAATGCCGGCCAGGCTCCCGTGCGTGTCGGTCGAGGCCAGCAACTGCTCGCCGAAGCCGACTTCGCCCTTCTTGAACTTGATCGCCTTGGCACGCAGCATGGTGTGCGGAAAGTCGACGTTCCACTCGTGCGGCGGCACGTAGGGGCACTTGGTCATGTAGCACAGGTCGCACAGGTAACACTGGTCGATGACTTTCCAGTAGTCCTTCTTGTCGACGCCATCGACCTCCATCGTCGTGCTCTCGTCGACCAGGTCGAACAGCGTCGGGAACGAGCCGCACAGGCTGACGCAGCGCCGACAACCGTGGCAGATGTCGAAGATGCGTTCGAGTTCCTTGAACGTCGAATCTTCGTTGTAGTAGTCAGCGCCCTTCCAGTCGATCGGGTGCCGGGTCGGGGCTTCCAGGTTGCCTTCTTTTGCCATCGTGTCCTCGTCGCTTGTTCTTGTGCCGGCTTGACGCAAGCGGTCGGCGACCGCTTGCGTCAACCAGCCACCGCCGGTGGCTGGCACGGTGCGCGACCCGGCTTGCGCCGCGTCGCGCCGCTTGCCATCAATCCACCAGTTCGTTCAGGGCCTTGACGTAACGGTTCGCATGGCTGCGCTCCGCCTTGGCCAGGGTCTCGAACCAGTCGGCGATCTCGTCGTGACCTTCGTCACGGGCCGTCTTGGCCATGCCGGGGTACATGTCGGTGTACTCGTGGGTCTCGCCAGCCACCGCGGCCTTGAGGTTGTCACGGGTCGGGCCGATCGGCAATCCGGTGGCCGGGTCGCCGCACTGCTCAAGCCACTCGAGGTGGCCATGGGCGTGGCCGGTTTCGCCCTCGGCCGTGGAGCGGAACAGCGCCGCCACGTCGTTCTGGCCTTCGATGTCGGCCTTGTTCGCGAAATACAGATAACGGCGATTGGCCTGCGATTCGCCCGCGAAGGCGGCCTTCAGGTTGTCTTCCGTCTTGGAGCCTTTGAGTGCTGCCATGGAAATCTCCTTGTGGTTGGGGGGGTTGAACACGTCTGCTTCAGGCATTCGGATGCCCAAAGAACTGTAGAGGGTAGCCGCGGTTGGTGACCAGGTCCAATTGGCTCAGTCAATCCAAAGAATGCACTCTCGCTATCGTACCGCGCCATTTGATAACCATTCTCAAATAGCCGCTCCATGCAAGCTGCGCGAGGCAGTGCGTTGCGGGTTATGGCCCCTGCGCAGTCACGCGCATTGCGCCAAGGTGACAGTCGATACTGCGCGACCCGACGCCATCGGAAGCGAGCCACCTTGATCGGGCGCAATTTGCAGCCGGACTTCATTCCGATATAGTGAAACCGCAATGGACAGGTCAACATCAACCTGCTCCCTTGCGCCCACTTTTCCGCACGGAGACCGCCATGCATGCCCTCAACCCGGCCGCGCCCATTCCAGCACCCGCCCCGATCCAGCAGTTGCACCACTATGCCTACCGCGCGCGCGACGCCGAGGAAACGCGCCACTTTTACGAAGACATCCTGGGCCTTCCGCTGTACCACATCATCCAGAGCGACCATGTGCCCAGTACCGGCGAATATTGCCCCTACACCCATTTTTTCTTCCGGCTGCAGGATGGCTCGTTCATTGCATTTTTCGACCTGGGCGACGATGAGGCGGCGCTGCCTTCGCCCAACACGCCGGCCTGGGTGAACCATGTTGCCTTTCGCGTCGACTCGGTCGAGCAACTCGAGGCCATGCGCGCGCGCCTGCAGGCCCATGGTGTGGAGGTTCTCGGCGTGACCGACCACCATGTGTTCAAGAGTATCTACTTCTTCGACCCCAACGGCGTGCGGCTCGAACTGTCGGCGGACGTGGCCAGCGCCGAGCAGATGGAACGCGAGAGCCACGATGCTCGGGCCCGGCTCGACGCATGGACGGCGCGCAAAGCACAATGGCGCCAGAACCGCGAAAAGGGGCAGTCACGCGGCGCGCTCAAGCCGCAGCAGAATGACCGCCCGGAAGTGGCTGCCCGGGCCGCTTCATCGCAACAGACCTGAGGAGCCGCATGATCGCAACGACTGACAGCAGCATGAGCCCACCGGGCCGCCCGTACCAGAACACGGCCTTCACCAACAGCTACGAATTTGCCAGAGGCGGTTACAACCTGCCGCAATATCCATTTGCCACGCCGCCCGAGTTGGGCGCAGCCAGCGTCGTGCGCCACCCGATCGTCATCGTCGGCGCCGGCATCACCGGCCTGACCCTGGCCTGCGCGCTGGCGCGCAAGGGCATCGCGGCGATCGTTCTGGACGAGGACAACTCGGTCGGCGTGAAGGGTGCGGCTTCGCGCGGCATCTGCTACACGCAAAAGTCGCTGGAGATCTTCCACCGGCTCGGCATCTACGAGCGCATCGCGGCCAAGGGTGTCCAATGGAGCGTCGGGCGCACCTTTGCCGGTCACGACGAGGTGTACTCGTTCGACCTGCGCCAGCAAAGCAGCTTCCAGCTGTCGGCCCAGCCGCCGTTCATCAACATACAGCAGTTCTACATCGAGGGTTACCTTGTCGAGCGCACTCTTGAGCTCGGCGGCGTCGATCTGCGCTGGAGTTCGCGCGTCACCGGATACACGCAGCATGACGGCTTTGCGACGCTGACGGTGGAGACCCCGGCTGGCAGCTACCAGGTCGAGGCCCTGCATGTGGTCGACGCCAGCGGCTCGCACACGCCGTTCCACCGATGGTGCAACGCCAGCCTGCAGGCACGCCGCGGCGATGACCGCTGGTGCATCGCCGACGTGCGTTTCAAGAACCTGCCGCCGACCGAGCGCCATACCTGGATCGAGGCGCCCTTCAACGACAACCGGGCTGTATGGCAACACCTGATGGCCGACGACGTCTGGCGCATCGACTACCAGATGGAACCCGACGCCGACCCGGCCAAGGTCAGCAGCGAATCCGAAGTGCGCAAGCGCCTGGAGCGCCAGTTTGGCGCCGATGTCGAATGCGAGATTGTTTGGGTCGGCCCCTACGCCTACCGCAGCCAGTGCCTGGACGCGCTGCAGATCGGCAGCGTCTACTTCATCGGCGACACCGCCAAGATTGTCAGCCCGTTTGGCGCTCGCGGCGGCAACACCGGGGTAGCCGATGCCGACAACCTGGCCTGGAAGCTGGGCGCGGTGTTGCGCGGGCGCGCTGGCCCAGGGCTGCTCGCGAGCTACAACCAGGAACGGCTGGAGGCAGCCCAGCAGAACGTGCAGGTCACCAACCGCACCGCGCGTTTTCTGCGGCCAGCCGACGGCATGGAGCGCCGGTTTCGCGATGCGGTCATCAGCCTGGCGCGCCAGTATCCGTTTGCGCGCCAGCTGGTCAACACCGGACGCATGGCGGTGGCCAATCCCTACAGCCAGTCCAGCGTGTGTGGGAACTCCGGCGGCTTGTCGGTGCAGAACGTGTTCTTCCGCTGGCAGAACGACAGCCCGGGTTGTGTCAACGACCTGCTGCAATGGGCCGACGGCAACCTGCTGCTGCTGGTCTTCGGCGACCAGTCGTTGCAGGCGCGACAACGCCTGGCCAACCTCAGCCGCCAGGCGCCAGTGCGTTGCGTGCAGGTGCTCGGACCGGACACCCGCACCCAGTCGCGCGAGACGGTGCGCGACCCGCAGGGGCACCTGCAAGGCGCCTGCCACGTATTCGGCCATGCCTGGGCGCTGGTGCGCCCCGACGCCTACCTGGCGGCTACCGGCGAGACGGTCGATGGCGCGCTGGTGCAGGTGATCGAACACGCACTGGCCATTGCCTGAAACCCCAGCTCGGCACGACACACCATGAAGACCAGCTTGAACCTGCAGGATGCAGACACCTTTTACGAACAGCTGCTCGATGCGCACCTGGGGCTGAGCGCCGAGCAGTCAGAACTGCTCAATGCCCGATTGATCCTGCTGATGGCCAATCAGATTGGCGACGCGCGCTTGCTGCAGGAATGCCTGGACGCCGCACGACTGCCAGCATCTTGATGCCGCCCGGACACGGATTGCCGCGGCGCGTCCTCTAAAATCCAGCAGTCCCGGACCTGCCGTCCGGGTGCGGTTTCCGCTGGGATGCCGCATATCGGCCTGGCGCGCCGTGCGCCGCCCGGCAAGACCATACCGCCACACCATGACCGACGTTCTGCAACAGCCCGGGCTCGACAGCCTGTCCAAATCATTCGAACCTGCCGCGCTGGAGGCCCATTGGGGACCTGAATGGGAGCGCCGGGGATACGGGCGTGCCGGCATCCGCGGAACCGGCAAGCCGGATGCGCAAGCCGGCTCGTTTGCGATCCAGCTGCCCCCGCCCAATGTGACCGGCACGTTGCACATGGGCCATGCATTCAACCAGACCATCATGGATTCGCTCACCCGGTACCACCGGATGCGCGGCCAGAACACGGTCTGGGTCCCGGGTACCGACCATGCCGGCATCGCAACCCAGATCGTGGTCGAACGCCAGCTGCGTGACCAGGGCGTCAGCCGCCACGACATGGGACCCACGCCAGCTGAAGCACGCAAGAACTTCGTCGCCCGCGTGTGGGAGTGGAAGGAAAAATCGGGCAGCACCATCACGACGCAAATGCGGCGCATGGGCGATAGCGTGGACTGGAGCCGTGAATATTTCACGATGGACGACAAGCTGTCCGCCGTCGTCACCGACACCTTTGTGCGCCTGTACGAGCAGGGCCTGATCTACCGCGGCAAACGCCTGGTCAACTGGGACCCGGTGCTCAAGACAGCGGTCAGCGACCTGGAAGTAGAAAGCGAAGAGGAAGACGGCCACCTGTGGCATATCCGCTACCCGTTTGCCGACGGCCCGCAGCAGGTCGACGGACAACTGCAGGATGGCCTCGTGGTCGCGACGACCCGGCCGGAGACCATGCTCGGCGACGTCGCTGTGATGGTGCACCCCGACGATGCCCGCTATCAGCACCTGATCGGCAAGCAGGTGGAGTTGCCACTGTGTGGTCGCAGCATTCCGGTGATCGCCGACGACTATGTCGACCCTGCCTTCGGCACCGGCGTGGTCAAGGTCACGCCCGCGCACGACGTAAACGACTATGCCGTGGGCCAGCGCCATCAACTGCCGATGATCGGTGTGTTGACGCTGGACGCCACGCTCAATGACGCGGCGCCGCCAGCCTATCGCGGTTTGGACCGTTTCGTCGGCCGCAAAAAAGTGGTGGCGGACCTTGACGCCCTGGGCCTGCTGGTCGAAACAAAAAAGCACCGGCTGATGGTGCCGCGCTGCGCCCGCACCGGCCAGATCATCGAGCCGATGCTCACCGACCAGTGGTTCGTCGCCATGTCCAAGGTCAGCCCGCAAGACCCGACCGGCAAATCCATCGCGCAAAAGGCGATAGACGCGGTTGACAGCGGCGCGGTGCGTTTCGTGCCCGAGAACTGGGTCAGCACCTACCACCAGTGGATGAACAACATCCAGGACTGGTGCATCAGCCGCCAATTATGGTGGGGCCACCAGATTCCGGCCTGGTATGACGACGAAGGCAACATATTTGTCGCGCGCAACGAAGAGGCAGCACACCAAAAGTGGATTGCTGCACAGTACGCAAAGGGCACGGCAGAGGCGACCGCAACGGCGACAGCAGATCGCTTGCATGGCCGCGCAAGGCTTCGGCGCGACCCAGACGTGCTCGACACCTGGTACTCGTCGGCCCTGGTGCCGTTCTCGACCATGGGCTGGCCAGCAGCGGCGGAAGGCGGCTCCGGCGGCTCTGGCGGCTCTGGCGGGCAGCCATCCGACTACGACCTCTATCTGCCCTCGACCGTGCTGGTGACGGGCTACGACATTATCTTCTTCTGGGTTGCCCGGATGATCATGATGACGACCCACTTCACCGGCCGGGTGCCATTCCGCGACGTCTACATCCACGGCCTGGTGCGTGATGCCCATGGCCAGAAGATGAGCAAATCGGAAGGTAACGTGCTCGACCCGGTGGACCTGATCGACGGCATCACGCTCGAGCCGCTGCTGGCCAAGCGTTCGGAAGGCCTGCGCA
>Ga0105047_10011896_pt1 | contig 14078 bp, 12 predicted proteins | sample MAT04_FD_78384 | JGI IMG/M metagenome (GOLD analysis project Ga0105047, IMG submission 78384) | Freshwater microbial communities from Lake Fryxell liftoff mats and glacier meltwater in Antarctica - MAT-04 (megahit assembly) | ecosystem: Environmental > Aquatic > Freshwater > Ice > Liftoff...
GCGACCCAGGTGACCGGCGGGCGGCTCGTGGCCGTCGCGATGGGCTCACGTGCGGCGACCCTGGCAGCCGAGTACGGGGCGGCCGTGGAGCCGGACGCGGAGGCTCTTCTGGCCCGGCCGGACGTGGACGTGGTGGTCGTCGCCACGCCCCACTCGACGCATCGGGAGCTGGGGGTGGCGGCCGCCTACGCGGGCAAGCACGTCTACCTCGAGAAGCCCATGGCGCGCACGGTCGAGGAGTGCGACGCGATCATCAGCGCGGCCAGGGCGAACAAGGTGATGGTGACCGTGGCCAAGCAGACGCGCCACATGGAGATGGCCATGAAGGCCAAAGAACTCATCGAGGACGGGGCGATCGGCGATGTGCGGATCATCCGTGCCATGAGCCCGTTCTCCGACTACGGCCTGCCGTCCGACCATTGGCTCAATGACCCCGGCGAGGGTGACTGCTTCCTGGACTGGGGATCGCACGCCTGCGACGCGTTCCGCTGGTTCACCGGCTCGGACGCCACACGGGTCTATGCAGACTACGCGAACTTCAGCGCGATGGAGGCCCGCTGGCCCACGTCCCTGGTCCAGCTCCGCATGGCCAGCGGCGCGATCTGCCAGGCGCTGCTCTCGTACGAGATCCCGGAGCCTGGGCTGGGGTCGGGAGCCAACAACCAGTACCTCATCATCGGCGGCCGGGGCATGATCGAGTGGGACCTGGACACCTGCCGCGTGACCCGGACCGAGACGCTGCCCGCGGACGCCGCCGCCACCGGATCGGGCGGCTTCTTCACCAGTGCTCCCAAGGCCGCCGCGCGCTGGGAGACGGTCCTGGAACTGCCGTCCTGGACGAAGGAGTGGGACCCGCGCAACCCGCGCCGCATCGGCAACACGGCGCGCCAGGTCCAGGCGTTCATCGGTGCGCTGACCGGCGGCTACGAGCCGCGTGTGAGCGGCGCGGACGGACGGGCGGCCATCGAGATGGTGCAGGCAGCATCGTTGTCCGCCGCGACCGGCCAGGCGATCCACCTGCCGCTGCGCGACTGACGGTCTGGCGGGCGACCAGCCGCTCCGGATGGTGCTCCTGTTCGCGAAGCCGCATCCGTCGGCAGTCAGGGGCGGTCGTTCGGCAGCCGACGCACCGTGACGGCGTCGAACCGCCGGAAGTCGCGGTCCTCGGTCAGGATCGTGGTCGCGCCATGCTCCAGGCACACCGCTGCGATCTGTGCGTCCATCACCAGGTTGCCACGTGCTCCCGCCGCCGTGACGAGCTGGGACAACAGCGTCCAATAGCGGTTGCCTGGAGACAGCAGGCGGACGCTGGGGCTCCCGAGGAGAGCCTCGATGGCCCCCAGCGCTGCAGCTTCCGATGACGGCGGCACGAGCACCCGAGGATGGGTGGCCACGCGCAGGAACTCACCGATCACGAAGACCGGCAGGCCCCATGCTGCTGGGCCCTCTGCCAGGTCACGCAGGGCGAAGCGTGCCGATGCATGTTGAGCGAACTCCTGCCGGTGGGCATACAGCAGGATGTTGGTGTCGACCGCGATCAGCGCGTCTCCTCCATCCGGTCGATCAGCGCCCCTCGGTCAGCGACGTCCACTGTCGGCGACCGGTCCCCCTTGACGGGGTCCCAGCGCAGCCGGAAGGCCTGCGTCGTGGCGCGCGGCAGGACAGCAGCGCTGAGCGCCTCCTCCACGACCTGCGTGAGGGTGACACCGCGATCGGCGGCGGACTTCTTCGCCAGATGGAGGAGCTGGGCGTCAAGGTTCAGCGTGGTCTTCATCGCACGTTGCCATACTGCCATACGATCCGCGCCATATCAATGGCTTGGCCTGGGCCGCGCTGCCCGGAGGCAGGAATGCCCACGGCCGACTCCCGCTGAGGACGCCGGCCGTCGGGATGGAAGCGATGCGAGATCAGGAAATGGGTCGGAACACCTCCGCGGTGCTGTCGGCCGGATCATGGATGTGACAGCCGACGATCAGCACGCGCCCATCCAGGAGCAGCTCGCCGTGCGTTCGGTCCGAGGCATCGGCCGGGAACGGGTCCGCGACGCGACCTATCATCGGCCCATGTCGATCAGTCGCGTCGAGATCATCACCGTCGACTTCGCGTTCTCGCCGCGGCGGGGGCCGTCCGTCGCATGGGGGTCGTCCCACGCGTATGCGCTGCTCCGCCTGGAGGACGAGGATGGGGCCGTGGGCTGGGGCGAGACCTACCTCGTGACCGGCGCGGTCGCCGCGTTGGAGGCGGCGTGGCCGGTCCTGCGCGGCCGGCGCGCACGGGATGCCGCGGCGATCCTGGCGGACGTCCGGCGCACCACGGAGCACGCGTCCGCGACCTCCGCGGTGGCCATCGCGGTGGATGACCTGCGGGCGCGGCAGCTCGGCGTGCCGGTCGCGGACCTGTACGGCGGCGCGCGGCGGACACGGGTCCAGGCGTACGCGGCGAGCGGCGGCTACCGCGAGGGCGAGCCCACGGAGCCGGTCTGGGCGGGCGAGGTGCGCGAGGCCATCGACCTCGGCTATCGGGCGTTCAAGCTGCGCATCGGCCGCGGGCCCATGGCCGAGGAGCTGCCCATCATCGAGCGTCTGGTGCGGGACGCAGGGCCCGGCTTCCTGTGGCTGGCGGACGGCAACGGCGGCTTCACGCATGGCCGGGCGGTGGCCATGGGCCGGGCGCTCGCGGACCTCGGCTTCGTGTTCTTCGAGGAGCCGATGGACCAGTGGGGCGGCTACGCGGGCTACGAGCGGCTGGCCCGGGACCTGCCGCTGCCGTTGGCGGGTGGCGAGATCGTGATGTCGCGGGCTGACGCGAAGGACCTCCTGGGCCGGGGCGGCGTGCACATCGTGCAGCCGGAGCCGGTGATCTGCGGCGGTATCGGGGAGGTGCTGTTCATCGCGGGCCTCGCGGCGCTCGATGGGGTGCCGTGCATTCCCCACACGTCCAATGGCGCAATCGGCATCGCGGCCGCGATGAGCGCCATCGCCTGCCTGCCCGCACCGACGCGCGCGCCGATCGAGCCATTGCCGCTGCTGGAGATCGGCCTCGATGAGAACCCCTGGCGCACCGACCTGGTCGCCCTGCCCCGGCCGGAGGCGGACGGCTTCGTGACGCTGCCGTCGGGGCCCGGCCTGGGGGTGGAGGTCGACGAGGCGTTCCTGCGGCGGCGAGCGGACTCGGTGCTCGAGCTGACCTGAATCAGTTCCGGCGGACGATGAGATCCCGAACCGCGACGCGCAGGAAGGCCGGGTCCACAGCCGGGAACCGGTACAGGTCGGGCTCGATCGACACCAGGAGCTGCCCCAGTCGCCGCGGGTCCACCAGACCGCGTTCGACCATCGCGTCCACGTCCGCAAGGTCCTGGATGAAACCTCGCTCCAGTTTGGCCATGGCCTGCGCATAGAGGTCCAGGTGTCGAACCGTGAGCGGCCCGATGGTCGCGACGAACGGGCTGCGGTCGCGCCAGCCGGGCAGCTCCGGCAGGAAGTCGAGGGGGGATGCCAGCTCCACGTTCACGCCCTGGCTGATCTTGATCCCTGGCAGGGCTCGCAGGATCCCGTCGTCCTCCGGCTCCAGCCGCAGGTCCACGTCGATCGTGGCGGAGCGCCACCCTTCGGTCACGGCGGTCGTGCCACCCACGAGATAGACCGTGGTGGGGCCGGTCGCTTGTCGTGCGATCGCGTCCAGGAAGCGACGGACGGCCGCCGCGTCAACCGGGCGCGGCATCCGGTGACGACCGCAGGAAGCTGACGATCCGTCGCCGGAGCGCGTTATAGGTGCCGTGTGCGCGGGCGTCCCCGACGCGCGAGCGGATCAGCTCGTAGAGCTCGCCATCCGGGTCTGCCGCCATGGCTTCCGGTACGACGTATCCGAGCACCCGGAGCCGTCGGGCGGCCGAGCTCACCAGAAGGGACTCCTCGGACCGTCGACCCGCACGCAGGTCCGCGAGCCCGGCGGTGACGAGATCGGCGCCGGGGATCGCGGGCGAGGGAAGGGGATCGGCCGGGTGCATGCCCCCATGGTGACGCACCCACCTGGCCCTGTCAGGCCCCCAGGGCCACGATACCCGCGATGGCCGCCGCGATGCCCACCGCCTGGTGGCGCTGTGGCCGCTCGCCCAGGAGCACGATGCCCAGGACCACGGGCACGGCCGCGAACGTGGAGGCGGCCGTGGCGGTGAGCGCCGTGGACCCGAACTGGTTGCCGAACCCGTAGAGCGACGAGGCGATGGCGTTGAGCATGCCCATGAGGACCAGCAGCAGCCACCAGCGGGGCGCGTGCCCGCGCAGGTGCGCCCGGGGTGGGAAGCCCGCCACCAGCAGCGCGCCGATGACCGCCCCCTGGAACATGCGGTCGATGATGATCGGCTGGTACCAGCCCAGGCGCTTGGTGGCGTCAACGACGATGAACAGCAGCACGCCCGCGACGATCGAGATGCCGATGGCCGCCGTGATCGCCGACAGGCTTGCCTGCCTGGGTGCGGCCGCGGCCGATCGGCGGGGCGTCGCGGAGAGCGACGCGCTCGTGAACGCCTCTTCCGCCGGTGCCCCCGCAGGACCGGTCGCAGGCGTGCGCCGCCAGGCGATGAGGAAGACGCCCGCCGTGACGCTCATGATGCCGGCGGCCTGGAGCGGGGATACCTGCTCCCCCAGCAGGATGACCGCGAGCACCGTGACCACGGCGCTGTTGCTCGCGAGGATGGGGTAGATGACCGCCACCGGGGCCATCGTGAGCAGCGTGTAGAGCAGGAAGTCGACGCCCAGGATCGCGATACCCACGCTGCCCAGGAGCGCGATGTCGCCCAGGGTCGGCTCGGCGGGCCGGTCGGGCAGGGCGATGAAGGCGAGCGGCACGAGCACGATGAACGAGAACACCGAGGCACCGATGTTGGTGATCCAGCCACCGAACTGGCGGGCACCGATGGCACCGAGGTAGGACGCGATGCCCCAGGCGAGGGCCGCGGCCAGCCCGACCACCAGCCCCGTCTCCACGCGATCCTCCCTTGGCCACGGGGTACCCGTTCGCAGTGCCCGTTCGTCGTGCCCCGGCACGCCGCGCAGGGCATCATCGACAGCTGCGGCCGATCACGGCCCCGGGGTCACGATACAGTGCCGGAGGGTGGATGAGCGGGTACCAGGAGGCGGCCACACGGGCGGCCGGGGGTGGGGTCGGGCCGGAGCGGCTGCGCGCGCGCTGGCGGGCGGGGGAGGCCACGCTCGGCGGCTGGATCATGACCCACGATGGCATCCTCGCGGAGCAGCTGGCGCGCTGCGGCTTCGATGAGGTGTCGGTCGACCTCCAGCACGGCAGCGTGGAGATCGGCCACCTGGCGAACCTGTTCATGGCCATCGCCGCGGGCGGCGCGGTGCCCATGGTGCGCATCCCGGCCGTGGACCCCGTGACCATCGGGCGCGTGCTGGACGTGGGTGCCGCGGGCGTCATCGTGGCCATGATCGAGTCGCGCGCGCAGGCGGAGGCGGTCGTCGCCGCGTGCCGGTACACGCCGCACGGGGTGCGCTCGGCGGGGCCGCTGCGGGCGCAGTACACCATCGGCTCCGGCGACTGGGATGACCTGACCACGGTCATCAAGGGCGTCATGGTGGAGAGCGCGGCCGGACTCACCAACGTGGACGAGATCGCGACCACGCCTGGCATCGACGGCATCTACATCGGGCCTGGCGACCTGGGTATCGCGCTGGGGATGCCCCCCGGACGGCCGCGTGACGAGGACCAGACAACGCGCTTCGCCGCGGCCATCGACCGGGTACTGCGGGCGTGCCAGGACGCGGGTGTGATCGCCGGCATCCACACCGGGGACGGCGCCACGGCCGGCGCCTGGGTCCGTCGCGGTTTCCAGTGGGTGACCGTGGTCTCCGAGTACGGCCTGGTCATCAACGGCGGCACGCGCGAGCTCACCTCCGCGCGCGAGGCGATCACTGCACGCTGACCGGTCACGGTGCCCATCACAGCCTCCGACCGCAGCCCTGCGTGGGGTGTCGCCCCGGTCAACCGACGCTCCCCGCGACGGTATCCACGGCCCCCGGTCATCGGTCGCGTGTCGCCACCGTACCGGCCTCACGCCGCCACCGCTCGGATCGGGACGGTCGGACCCGGCGGGGCGCCACGGAAGCCCGGATACCCTCGCCATCCGCGACGGTCGACCGGGAGGCATGGCCCACGACGGCATCCGGCGGCGGCGCGAGCCAGGCGTGGATGCTGGCCGCGCAACCCCGTCCGCGCCCGGCCGTCGACCCCACTGAACGCCCGGCCCCCGGTCCCCGGTCCCCGGCCCCCGGGATTCAGGCGCGCAGCGGCAGGCGCACTGACTCACCGGTGGCGGCCGAGCGCGCGACGGCGTCGAGCATCTCGATCGTCACCCGGGCGGACGCGCCGCTGACCGCCGGCTCGCGATGGTCCCGGATGGCATCCACGAAGTCCTGGAGCTGCTCTGCGTACGCAGCCAGGCGCCCGGCGCTCATGGGGTCCATGGGGTCGAACGGGGGCTGCTCGGTCAGCAGCCGCCAGCCGGGCCCGTCGGTGACGTGGGCCTTGCCGTAGGCGTCGAACTCGACCATGCCGGTCGAACCCGTGACCAGGAACTGGAGCGCGGAGCCCAGGCCCGGCTCGGGGATCTCGTACGTCATCCAGACGCTGGCCAGGACGCCGTTCGCGAACGTGAACTGGGCCAGGGCGGTCTGCGACGGCGGTGGCGTGTCGCTATAGCTGGCGTACTGCCCGAACGCGAGCACCGGGTCGGCATCCGCCAGCCAGCGAAGGATGTCGCAGCCGTGGGCACCCCAATCGGCGAACGGCGTCTGCTCCGCCGGATCGAGCTTCCAGGTGTCCTCCGGCACGTCCCAGCCCGCGGCGGGCCCCATCACCCGGATCATGCGCACCGCGCCGATGCCCCCATCCGCGATGAGTTGCCGCACGGCGCGCGGGGTGTGGCGGAACCGGTGTTGGGAGACGACCGCAAGGCGCACATCCGCCTTCCTGCACGCGGAGACCATCGCGTCACATTCCGCCACGTCCTGGGCCATGGGCTTCTCGATGAACAGGTGCTTGCCGGCAGCGGCCGCGGCCAGCGCGAGCGGCCGATGGGTGGAGGGGGGCGTGGCGATGACCAGGGCCTGCACGGCAGGGTCGGCGAGCAGCGTCGTGGTGTCGAGGTGACGCACACCGTAGTCATCGGCGAGCGCCGCGGCGCGGGACCCAGCCGCGATCGCCACGACCTCCGCGCCCGTCACGTAGCGCGCCAGACACTCGGTCCAGGTCCGGCCCATGAACCCCGAGCCGATGATGCCCACGCCGATCGTCATACCGTGCCTCCTGTGGTCGATGCCAGCGTGCCCGCGCCCGTGGCCGCGCCCGACGGCGCGCCGACGCTGAATCCCAGCTCCGCGGCATACGCGAACAGCGCCGGGGCGCCGCCCGTGTGCCAGAACACGACGGTCTCCCCGGCGCCGACGCGGCCCTGTCGGATCTCATCGATGAGCCCCGCGGCACCCTTGGCGGTGTAGACCGGATCGAGGATGAGCGCCTCGGTGCGGCCGAAGAGGCGCAGCGCGGCGAGCGCGTCCGGCGTGACGGCGCCGTAGCGCTCGCCGGCGTAGCGGGTGGTGATGTCCACGTCCGCGGGCGTGACGCCCAGCGGGATGCCCAGATTGTCGGCCACCTCGTTGGCCACCCGCGCGACCTCCTCCTCGATCGTGCGCCCGGGCCACACGGAGGCCTCGTTGGGGCTGATGGCGCGCAGCCGCGTGGGGCTGTTGCAGCCCAGGATGCCCACCATGAGGCCGCCGTGCGTCGCCTCCAGGGTCGCCGCGTAGATGTGGTCGACCGCGATGCCGCGCGCGGTCGCCTGGTCGAGCATCTCCAGGTACCCCGACACATAGGCAGCCGCCTGGAGCCACTTGTCGCGCTCATCCGCGATGAGCGCGAGGTAGACCGAACGGCCCCGACCACGCTCCCGGGCGGCGACCGCGCGCAGGGCCTCCATCTGGTCCTCGCGGCTGCCATCGACGAGGTCGACGTGGGCACCGACCACCAGATCCAGCAGCAGCGATCCCTGGATCTGGTCATCCGCCGCCCCCCGGGTCCGGCGCAGCACCAGGTGGCAGGCCAGACCCAGCCGTGCGCAGCCGGCGGCCAGCTGGCGGGCGTAGTTCGACTGGACAGCGGCACCCGCGACCACGGTGTCGGCTCCATCGGCGAGCGCCTTGGCCAGCACGTACTCGAACATGCGCGTCTTGTTGCCGCCCAGCGCCATGCCGGTCATGTCGTCGCGCTTGATGAGGATGCGCGGTCCGCCCAGCGCGGCGGTCAGGCGCGGGGCGTCCTCGAGGGGCGTGGGCAGGTGCGCGAGGGGCACGCGCGGCAGCCGCCCGATCGCTTCCCGCACGGCGTCGATGCCGGGTCCCCGCATCAGGCGCCCCCGCCGGCCGCCGGGTGCGCCTCGGGGCCGTCGAGTGCGAACACCGCCGCGGGCGTGCCTGCCAGCATCCGCTCCACGTCGGCTTCCGCCACCCCGCCGTGGCGCAGCCGCTCCACCGTCTCCCGCACGATGCGCACGTACCCCGCGCCCGCGAACGACTCGAGCTCCATCTTGAGGCAGATATCCTGGGCGAGAAGGATGCGATCGCCCATGCCCGCCGCCGTGAGCGACACGATGGCCGCCACACGCTCGGCGTCGGACGGGTGCTGCTTGCGCCGGGCCGGGAAGTACTGCTCGCGGCCGAACGTGTCGAAGCCAAAGCGGCAACCCAGGTCCGCCAACCGGCGGAAGGCGTCCACGTCGTCTCGCAGCCGCTCGTCCACGTGGCTCATCACGACCTTGTCCATCCGGGCGCCTGCATCGCGGAGCACCGTGGCCACCTCCCACAGGGAGTCCGCGCCGGGCGCCGGGTGGGCCACGATGGCGGCACCCGTCCGCCGCTGGGCGATTGCGGCCGCCTCCAGCACCAGCCGTTCCGAGGCGCCCATGGGGCTCGTACCGGCTCCGACCTCACCGATGACGCCGGCCCGGATGCCCGTGTCACCGATGCCCACGGTCAGGTCGCGCACGATCTCATCCGCCACGTCCTCCACGCCCCGTCGCAGCAGCCCGGGCGGGTGGCTGATGCCCACGTAGTACCCGGCGCCCGCCACGATGTGGACGCCGGTGCGCCGGGACAGCAGCTGGAGCGCGACCGGATCCCGGCCGATGCCGCGCGAGGTGACCTCGATGACCGTCCCGCCGCCGGCCGCGCGGAAGGCGTCCAGCTCGGCCGCCGCGGCGGCGAGGTCGTCCAGCAGCAGGTTGTCCCGGTTCGCCCACGGCGATCGGCGGACGCGCGTGAGCGTCGCGAACGAGAGGCGCTCGAAGGCCAGGGCCTCGTCATCCTGGGGCCGCCAGTAGCAGCCCAGGTCGCTGATGAGGTGCTCATGGGCCAGCGTCCAGCCCATGGCTTCGGGCGCGATGTCACCGGTGACCGTCCTGATCACGTCTGTCGTCATGCTCGACTCCCTCGAGACGTCACGATGCGGGCGCCGTGACGACGTGGTGGGCGGCATCCGCGAACGCCGCCAGGGTGCGCTCGGTGTCCGCGTCCGTGTGGGCCGCCGAGAGATACCACGTGCCGCGCGTGGAGACCCGGATGCCTCGCTCGATGAGCGCGTCCAGGAGCCGTCGGAGACGCGCCCGCGCCTCGGGCTCATGGCGCGCCGCCTCATCCGGGATGGGACCCAGGGACATCGAGAAGATGGCCGGCAGGCCCTCCGTCGCGAGGTCCAGCCCGGCCGCCGCCGCGGCGCTGTCGATGCCGTCCCACAGGCGCCGCCCGCGCCGCTCCATCTCAGGGTAGGGGGCGGTGGCAGGGTCGCCGAGGACGCGCAGGGTGGCGACCGCGGCCGCCAGCGCCACGGGGTGCGAGTTGAAGGTGCCCGCGTGGACCACGCGTCCGGTGCCCACCTCCGCGAACAGCGACGCGCGGCCGGCCACGCACGCCACCGGGAACCCGGAGCCGAGCGCCTTGCCGAAGACCCCGAGGTCCGGCACGACCCCCAGCAGCGCGCCGGCACCCCCCGGATGGACCCGGAAGCCGCTGATGACCTCGTCGAAGATGAGCACGACGCCGTAGCGGGTACACGCATCGCGCACGTGCTCCAGGTACCCGGGAGACGCCAGCCGTACGCCGGTGTTGGCCATGATGGGCTCCATCAGGACCGCCGCGATCGACCCGCCCCGGTCCGAGAGCGCGACATCGAGTGCGTCGCGGTCATCCCACGGCAGCACCAGCAGGTCCTCCGCGGCGGACGCGGGGATGCCCGCTGACCCGGCCACGGGCCGCATGCCGGGCGTGCTCCCCATGGCTTCACCACGGGGTCCCGTGTTGAACAGGACCGCGTCCACCCAGCCGTCATAGTGGCCCTGGAAGCGGACCACGACCGTCCGGCCGGTGGCGGCGCGGGCGATGCGCACGGCGGCCTGCACGGCCTCCGTACCCGTGACGTTGAAACGCACCTGCTCGGCGCACGGGATGAGCGCATGCAGCCGCTCGGTGGCCTCGAGCTCCAGGTCGTGTTGCCCCGCGAACAGCAGCCCGCGCTCCAGCTGCTCACGCACGGCCGCCAGCACGGGCGCTGGGCTGTGGCCCAGCAGCAGCGCGCCCTGGCCCAGGACATAGTCGATGAGGTCGTTGCCGTCCGCGTCCGTCAGGTGGGCTTCGCGACCCGCCACGAAGAACAGCGGGAACGGGCTCTCCGCGAGGCGGGCATTGCTGTGCACGCCGCCCGGCGTCAGGGTGGATGCCGCTGCCAGTCGGGCGCGCGAGCGCTCGAAGCCGAGCAGCGGGACAGGGTCCGGAGGCAGCGGAGGGCTCCCTTCGATGGTGCGGGAGGGTGCGACCGCCGGGCCGGATGGTGACCCGGCGGTCGCAGCGGAAGGAGGAGCTACTCGGACAGGTACGTGACGATCGCGTCGTTCACGGCCTGGACGAAGCCGTCGTGTGCCTCCTGGCCCGTGGCCTCGCCCCGGTTCAGGTTGGTCACGTTGGTCTGGAAGGCACCCTGCAGGTCGTAGGGGGCCGCCGGGTTGTCCAGGTTGAAGCCGCCTTGGGCGACCAGCACGGGCGCGATCGGGAACGACTCCTGGACGGACGGATCGTTGAGCACGGAGATGCGCGACGACGGCAGCAGGAAGCCGCCCTCGCCCTTGACCATGGAGGTCTGGTACTCCACGCCCGTGACGAACTTGAGGAAGCTCAGGGCCGCCTCAGGGTTCGCCGAGAACCGGCTGATGCCGAAGCCCTCGGTGGCGTTGGTGGAGCCGCTGGTGCCCGCCGTGATGCCCGGCAGGATGGCCACGCCGACGACCGCGGGGTCGATGGTGGCCTTGAAGTTCTCCACGTCACCGCTGATGGCCTGGCCCCAGAGCTCCACCACGTTGACCTGCGACGCCGCGAGGCCCTGGTTGAACAGCAGGCCGGTGTCGTAGTCGGAGGGCGCGTTCGAGCCCGCGGGGCCATAGAACCCGGTCTCGAAGCCGCGACCGACGGCCTCCCACGCGGCCACGCCGTACTCGTTGTCGAACAGCACCTCGGTGCGGTCGTCGTTGAACAGCTTGCCGGGCGTGGAGTTGTAGTAGTTGTACCACCAGGGCAGCCCGAGGCCGGTCAGCCAGGGCACCGCGCACGGCTCGCGATCACCGTCGGTGAGCGCCGCCGACAGGGCGTACATCTCGTCCCAGGTCCCGGGCATCGCAGCGGGGTCGACCCCTGCGGCCTGGAACATCTCCTTGTTGTAGATGAACAGCTCCATCTCGGAGTGGACGGGCAGCCCGAGCAGGCCACCGCCCACGGAGAGCGACTGGAGCGTGATGGGGATGAAGTCGCTGGTGTCACCCGCGACCTCCGCCAGGGGTGCGTAGAGCCGGTCACCGAACCGGCGCACGAACGACTGGCCGGCGTAGAGCAGGTCGAACGCCGGGTCGTTGTTGACGATGAGGCCCGCGAAGCGGATGGCGCGTTCCGCGAACGGCACGACCTCCGGGATGGCGGTGCCGCCGGTCTTGGCCGCCCACAGGGGAGCGGCCGCCTCCGCGGCCTTGATCACGGTCGGGTTGCACGCGATGCGGATGGTGACGCCGGAGAAGTCCTCGGCGGGCTCCTGGGCGCGAGCGGCGGTGGCACCCACGGTGCCCATGAGGGCAGCGCCCACCGGCACGGCGACGCCGAGCTTGAGCACGTCACGCCGGCTCAGCTCCTTGGACAGCGCGGCAGCAGCCACGCCTCGATCGGTTCCCATGCATTCCTCCTCGGTCGGTTTCGGGTTGGCGGGTCTCGGGGCTCTCGATCCTCCAGTCGCTACCCCTTCACGAAGCCTTCGGATACGCCGGCCACGATCCGGCGGTAGAAGAAGGCGACCAACAGCACGGCGGGGATGGCGGCAACCACGCCCGCAGCAGCCTGCAAGGTGTAGGGCGGGACCCCGGTGGGGCCCGTCGCGTCGATGAAGCCGATCTGGCGCGTCACGGTCACGGCGCCCTGGTTGCCCAGGATGACCGCGAACAGGAACTCGTTCCAGGTGCCGATGAGCAGCAGGATGGCGGTCGCCGCGAGCCCCGGCCGCGCCGTCGGGATCATGATCCGGAACAGCGTGCCCAGGCGCGAGCAGCCGTCCATGCGCGCCGCGGAGTCCAGCGAGCGGGGGATCTCCTCGAACACGTTGCGCAGCAGCCAGATGCCCAGCGGGATGGACCACGCCACGTTGGCGATGACCAGGCCCGGCACCGTGTCACGCAGGCCGACGGCCTCGAAGATGAGCATCATCGGGATGGCCAGCACGATCGCGGGCACCATCTGGGTCAGGATCAGGGCCATCAGCAGGATGCCCTTGCCGGGCAGCTCCAGGCGCGCGATGGGATATGCCGCCATGGCCCCGACGACGAGCGTGATGATGGTCGTCGCGATGCTCACCACCAGGCTGACCAGGATCGCGCTCTGCCAGCGGGCATCCCCCAGCAGGTCACCGTACCGGTCGAAGGTGAGGTTCGGGGTGAGCGCCATGGGCACCGACGTGACCGCGCTCTCGGGCTGCACGCTCGCGATGAGGATCCAGAGTGTGGGTCCCACGGACCATATGACGAGCAGGGCGGCGCCGATCCAGAGCAGCGGCCGCGAGATCCGTCGCGGCAGCCCACGCCGGCGCCGGCTCGGCTTCGCGCTGGCGTCGAGCGCCTGCATCGCGGCCATGCGCCCGATGCGGTCCGTCTGGAGCTGGTCGAAGGAGGCGGCACGGACCGGCGCGGACTCCAGGCGTGACGCGTCACCCGCGCCCTGGCCTCGCCGGTTCCACAGGCGCACGAGCAGCAGTCCTGCGGAGCACGTGATGATGATGAGCATCAGCAGCACGCCCAGGGCGGAGGCGTAGCCCAGGCTGAGGCGTCCGAAAGCGGCGTCATAGATGTAGTAGGTCAGCGTGGTCGTCTCGCGCCCGGGTCCGCCACGGGTGAGCTGGAACAGGATGTCGAACACCTGGAGCGACACGATGATCTGGAGCACCGCGACCACCAGCAGGTGGTTGCGAAGGTTGGGCAACGTGATGTGCCGGAACGCGTCCCACGTGCTCGCACCGTCCATGCGCGCGGCGCGGTACTGCGAGGCGGGGATCGTCTTGAGCGCCGCGAGCAGGATGAGGCTCAGCAAGGGCACCGAGCGCCAGGCCGTGGCGATGACCGCGATGGCCATCGCGCTCTGCGAGTCCTGGAGCCACGCGATGGGTCCCTCGGCGAGTCCCAGCGCGTGGGCGAGGTTGGTCGCGACGCCGAAGCTGGGATGGAAGATGAAGCGCCAGAAGAACCCCGTGACGATGGGCGCGATGGCCCACGGCAGGAGCAGCGCGACGCCCAGGATCGCGATCGACCGGTTCGACCGGTTGAGCAGCAGGGCCGCCGCCAGCGCCAGGGGCAGGGACAGCGCGGTGGCCGCGAGCGCGAAGATGGTGGTCCGGGGGATGGCCGCCAGGAGGTCCGGGTCCGCCCCCATGCGACCGATGTTGTTGATGCCCACGAACATCGTCGGCCCGGGCCGGAGGAGCTCGATGCGCCA
>Ga0105047_10011897_pt1 | contig 14078 bp, 4 predicted proteins | sample MAT04_FD_78384 | JGI IMG/M metagenome (GOLD analysis project Ga0105047, IMG submission 78384) | Freshwater microbial communities from Lake Fryxell liftoff mats and glacier meltwater in Antarctica - MAT-04 (megahit assembly) | ecosystem: Environmental > Aquatic > Freshwater > Ice > Liftoff...
GGTAATTATAACAATGTTTGTGTAAACAACCTGGTGCGGTGTGCAATAGGTGTCCGACTGCTGCAATCTGAATAAAGTAGTTACAAGTAAAGAACCAGGCGAATAAGTCACGGTATTCCCTCCCGATGCAACATCAGCCCAGGTTGAGCCTCCATCCGTTGAAAATTGCCATTGATACAAGAAATTGCTGCTGCCACTTCCACCCGAAGGTAAAGTTGAAGTGAGTGGAACAGGAGTTTCCCCGTAACAAATAGTTTGGTCCGTTCCGGCAGTTCCTGCTGACAGATGGTTGTATATCAAAACAGTAATACTGTCGCTAAGATCAGGACATGGATCCGCATTGGTTGTTGTAAGTGTTAAAACAACAGCTGTGCCGGTTTCTGATGGATGCGGATGATAAATGGCCGCCAGATCAGCAGGATCATCAAAAGTGCCTGATCCTCCCGACCAGATTCCAGTTGTGGTTCCACCACTGATAGTGCCGTTAAGTTGAACAGGCATACTTTCACACATTTCCTGATCTATTCCGGCATCCACAATCGGGGCCAATAAATGGATAATGATTGAGTCAGAAACCTGTGAACCAATACAAATACCTGTTCCGAAAGCTGTAAAAGTTAAAGTTACTTTCTTATTCAGAATATCTGCATTGGTAAATGTATAAGAAGTTGTAACATTAGTTGGATCAGAAAAATTACTGCCACCGGGATTTGTCGGGCTCGACCAAAGGACAGATGAGTAATTCGTAGCATTTCCATTTAAAAATACACTGGCAGAAGGTGGATTGCATATAGTATCGACCTGAGGTCCTGCATCAACCGATGGAAGTGAATGTACCCAGGCTGTGCCATTCATTGTTGTATCGCAGCCAAATCCATTTGTTGCTTTTACAATGTAACTTCCGGCGGGTTGTGGATTGGTAAACCAAAATGGACCAGCTACAAAAGAAGTATGTATTTCTGGAGGAACCAGCCCGGAACCATCGGAATTTAATAATTCATAAATTGTATTAACCTCCGAACCATCAAGACCAACTAATGAAGGCTCACACAAACCTTGCCCGGAAGGCAGAACGTTGAATATTGTTGGATTTGGGTGCACAGTAATAATCCCGTACATAGTTGCGGCACAACTATCACCTGTTTTAGCAGTAACCCAATAATTCCCGGGTTGATTTTCGGGCAGGAAATGCAATATACCACCTCCTCCACTAACTACCTGTCTTACTCCATACGTATTATTCCAAAGAGTGTATGTAACTCCTGCATCGGAACCGTTTAAAAACAATGCCGCAGGCGGGCACAACGGGCCAAACGGTAATAGTGTGTATTTGACAGGTTCAGGATAAATTTGCAGGGAACCCTGCATATCCTTCCAGCATTCGAAACCGCCTGAGAATATAAATTGGGCTCTGACTGTATATACTCCCGGTTGAGTCTGAATTCCAAAATCAATCACTCCATCCAATGCATTATCGGTTACAACCAGGGTGTCCCCATTTCTGTATAAATAATATGTTGCATTTATATTGAAATGATTAAGTGTAATCGTAACTGGAGGGCAGGCTGAACCTTGCGGCACCAGGCTGTAAACTTCAGGTTCAGGATAAATGGTAGTAGTTCCCGACATCCACACACTGCAATTGGTGATCGTATCAACTGCCAGTATTCTGTAAACACCTTCATCAAACATTTGCCCGAAGCTTAGTGAGCCGCCTGAGCATAATATCGGACCAGCAAAAACGGCTTCTTTAGTATTGGGTCCCTTTGATGCTTCATAATAGAGATAGTATGCTATTCCGTTCTGACAACTATTCAGTACAATTTCGGCACCGGCACAGCCCTGCGCTGGTGAAATAACATAGATATTCGGTAGCGGGTTTATGACGACATTTTCGTCAAAAAACTTCTCGCAATTTGTTACCAGATTTTTAGCATGTATGCGGTAAATTCCTGCATTTGTCATCGTTCCAAAACAGATCGGCCCTCCGGTAAGGGTACCTGGAACGGATGCTCCGAAGGGCTGATTATTTAGCCAAAGCTGATAAGTTATACCCGGCTCTGACCCTTCGATGCATAATTCAACTCCTGCGCACAACACTCCTCCCGGATAAATTACAAACTGCTGAATCACCGGATCCACATGTATACTTCCCTGCATGTATCTGGTACATCCTGTAAGCGGGTTTACCGCATATACAGTATAAGTTCCGGAATCACTAACCGGATCAAAGACCAGAAATCCTGCCGAACCGGTTCCCGGTTTGGTCTGAACAGGTAAACCAATAAATCCATCTTTAATCAATTGATAACTAATTCCCAACCCAGAACCGCTTAATAAAGGAGTAACAGGCCCGCAATGCTCATTATTCTGAGCAGTGAGAAGAAATATCTGGGGCAAAGGATTAATAACTACCTGGCACATCCCATTCATTAATGCCGATTGTCCGTTACCGGGATTGGTGGCTATAACTGTATATGAACCAGCAAATACGATACCGGTCCAATCAAGCTGTGTGCCGGTTCCGGTAAGCATCGGGGCAACAAAACTACCTCCCCGGTACAACCTGTATTCAACGCCTAAATCAGAATTTGCAAGGGAGACAACAGTTGATTGCCCGCTGCAAACGGGTAAGGGGCATATTAAATCATACTTGTTAGGTTCGCTGTTGACTATATAATTGTAATTGTATGGATTTCCCCAACACGTATCGCCGGTAAATGTCAGTACAAAGGCTCTCACACTGTAAGTAAGTGTGCATGTTGAAGGTGCACCGGGCAGAAGAGTGATGATCTGCGATGGCAGCAACGGGTTGAAATCCCCAAGCAGTTGTGGCGAGGCAAATCCAGGGCAGGTAGAATTAACATATACCCACCGGATATTTGCTCCTGCAACATTAGATGTAAAAGTAACCGGAGCGGTTGGAAATCCTGCCACAACAGATTGTGACAGCATAGTATTGGTTATCTGAGCGATAGGTTTTACATGAACATCTAAAGTTACTGGTTGTCCTATACAAAATGTGGATACCGGCCCCCGTGGGGTTATCTGGTAGGAAACCACACATTCATCATCTCCCGAATTGCTCAGGTAGTCCCCGATGATTGTTCCGCCGGGCAAGGGTAAATTTGTGTTACCAGAGCAATTTGCGCCGGAAGCAGAAGTCCAGATATAGGTAGATCCAATCACTGTTGAAGCCGGTGAATAATTTAACTGATCGCCTGAACAGATTTCGACAGAAAGCGCACTGGTGATAACCGGCACAGGAACAACAAGTATTGTTACATCTGCTGAAACAGAAACAAAACCGTCCCATACAACGCAAGTGTAGATCGTTGTTCCGGCAGGATTTACATCTATGCAATTTGTTGAGGGATAAATATTTCCCGGGCTTGTCCAGGTATATGTATAATTTCCGCTTCCTCCTGCGACAGTTGCACATAACTGGGTCAAAGCACCGGGACACACTGTTGCAGGATTCGCTGCAAGGCTTATTGAAAGCGGATTCCCGGTAACCATTACCCACATCCTGTCAGTACCTGTACACCCGTTTGCATCTGTTACAGTTAAAGTGAACTCAGTATTTGAATTTAAATTCACTGTTGTTACATTTTCTAAATTTGAAGGTGCCTGAATCAAGGTTGAAGGTGTCCATTGATACGCATATGTCGGAGTTCCGCCACTTGCAGATCCGCTCAGGTTGGCAGTAGCGCCGTTCGAAACAGTTTGGTCAATGCCTGCAGTGGCAATAGGTCTGGGCATTATATCAATAATTATTTCATTACTATTGCTAACAGAGCAATTACTTACACTCGAAAAAACAATACGCCTGAAATAAGTTTGAGAATTAATGACGGGAGGTTGGTATCCGGGGGTTGTTACACCGGTAATATCAGTGAAAACCGGGTAGGTTGCAGTTGAAGAGGTTTGCCATTGATAAGAGATTATATTACAAGCACCGGTTGCAGTTGATCCTGTTAATGCAACAGGTGCAGTTCCCTGACATATAAGCTGGCCCGAAGAAATTGTATTGTTAAGAATTGGATCACAAACTGTTATCATCACAGCAGTAGAATAATCAGAAGGGCAAGGATCTGAAATAGCCTCTCTTCGGAAATAGGTTGTTACCGTAAGAATCGCAGGTTGGTAATCTTGCCCGGTGGCTCCGGAAATGGGGGTGAAAGTAATTCCATCTGCTGATTCTTCCCACTGGTATGTAGGAGTACCTGATCCGCCAAAGGCCTGTGTTCCTGTTAATAAAACAGGTGCCGAATTACTGCAAATCTGTTGACTGGCAGCAATAATATTGTTACTGATAACAGGATATACTAAAATCTGAGCAATATTCGAAATACTTGAACAATCGCCTGCATCGTAAGTAATTCGCCTGTAACAACGAGTTGCTGCCAACGGACTCATCAATGTATAGTTTTGTAAAGTTCCCCCGACAGTAATATTTGTCCAGGTTCCAGTCGGCGTTATATCGCAGTTCAGATTCTGCTGCCATTGGTAAGTGTATGAGCCAATCCCACCTGTTGGCAAAGTACCTCCTATCACTATCGGAGCCTGGCCGGCACAGATTTCGCCATTAAGCGGTGTAGAAGGCGATATTGTGTTATTGTCGATAAGTGATGATATATGCACATTTTGAATGGCTGAATCTGCACCGCAACTATTTATTATTTTGGCAGTAACCTGGTAATCACTAAAATCATTGAAATTAATTTCAGGATACTTTGAAGTTGCGGAAGTACCTCCTGTAAAAGTATATGTATTTGGAGTTATATGCCAAAAATAGCCTACCATCGTGGTATCGCAATTCATATTATATGCAGGGCCGAAAGAATACTCTCCAGGGCCGCACAGGTATATATCGTCTTCAGCGAAAACAACCTCAGGAAGTTCGCAAACCAAAACTGTTGTATCCTTTTCGCTTACTCCGCAACTATTCTCAACAAGGAGTTTAATTGTATAATTACCGGCTACATTAAATTGAAACAATGGTGCAGTATAAGTTGAATCTCCTTCGAACCCGGGAGTAATGTTGAACCATCCTGTAGAAGGCGTAATCCTCCACCTGTACTCGGGCACTCCCCATCCGCCTGTTTCGCTCTGATCATTTAGCTGAGCCTGCACAGGAAGGCAGGTGTCACTGACACTTATTGTAAAATCAGCTAAAGGTGGCGTTTGAATGTAAATCTGGTGAATAACAGTATCCCTGCCTGAGTTAAAGTTACTGTTTAAACCTGTAAAAGCAATTAACCTGACAGTATACCACATATTACTTTGGGTAAAATGATGAGTTGGTGTTGGCAAACTGGAGGTGTTGTTGGCTCCTGACGCAGGGTCGCCAAAATCCCATGCATACACAGTGTTTGTTGTGTATGTATTGTAGGCTGGAGGTATAATATAAAATCCTTCCTGGGTGGTATTGGTGAATGTAACGTCGTTGCATCCTACAACAGTATCACTGCCATTGCCACCAAAGAGTGAGTTTGCTCCAAGTGTTCCGCTGGCTAAAGATCCGAATTCACCCTGTGCCGGGCAAGAAATAACAATTGGGAAAACGGTAGTTTGAGCAGCCCCGCATGGATTCTCAGTATAACACGTTGCCAGAAATGCATAACTCTGAGGGTTCCCGGTAAGGGTTGTTGAGCAGGTATTGTAACAATGGGTCATTAATTTACTTGCGGGAAGATCTTGTCGCAGCAGCGTGTCCCCGGTGCCATCGCCCCAGTTAAAAATAAACCTGGTATCGGGAGGGTTATCATAAGAATTATTCTGGATAGTAAAATCAATGCAGTATTCGGCTACTCCTGCCAATAAACCCGGATTACCAAGTCCTCCGCCTGCAAAATTACCAACAAAAACATTGTATTGCCGGGTATTGTTACATCCGTTTAGCCCGTTAACAGTATAAACAAGTATATCATACCCAAGTGTGGTGTAAGTTACAGGAATGGAACTGCTGAATGTCGCCTGGCTGTATGGTGGTATAGTAGGTTCACCCCAAACAATATTATACCACGTATTGGTTGCCTGGGTTGTGGAACCATTTACAAACTCAAAATCACCGTTTGTATTGGTGCTTGTAGCGTCGCATGCAGCAAAAGTATTCGGATAATTGGGATTTTGCAGGTGAAGTGTTTCGAGTAAGGTGGCATCAGGTTTTTGTGTAAGAGTTACGCTGTGAATGATTGAATCAACGCAGCCCCTCGCAGTTGTAACCTTCAGTTTAACCTGAAATGTTTCAGTAGCATTTCCCCAGGCTTCGAAAACATGCAAAGGATTGGCAGTCGTATCTGAGTTCCTGTTTCCTGAATGGGGATCATCAAAATACCATCTGTATTTTAACCCTGTACCCGTTGATGTACTGTGAAAACTGACTGGAAAATTTGAACATGGATCTGAAATTGTAAAAGTGAAACCGGCCACGGGAGGTGCGCTGGCAACCACTGTAATATTATTCGAATTCCGGCTGCACCCCATTCCAGAAAACCTGGCAGTAACACGGTACACGCCAGGGGCCGCATATAACCCAAAGGGTAAAGAAGTGCCGTTACCTTGCAATGTGTCGAGCGGAGTAGCACCTCTGTATAAAATGTAATCAACGCCATTCTGCGAAACCGGTATCCATATATCAACTCCACTGGCTGAAGGATAGTTGCAGAAAGTGCCGTTGTTTGTTGCTACCAATGTATAAACTGTCGGAATTGGGTCCATCACTACCGTGACACTCGTTGTTGGAGGATTAGTAATATATGTGGCAGCCTGGTATGAACCAGGAAATGGCATTGTGCCACCATTGCCTGTTATCGTTGCAAGACTTGCGAAAGGAACTTGTCTCCTTAATGTGTAAGTTTGGCCAACCACTGTGTTGGTAAGGGAAATCTGAACCCCCGCGGTAAACTGGCAATAATGCCCGTTTGCGGGATTCATAATCAGGGTTTGCCCGTAAACCAACGAAGTGAAAATGCTTGAACTAAAAAGTAGCAGGGAGAGTAAAGAATTTTTCATATAATGATATATTTAACCAGCGATGAATTAATTACTGACTTTCTGAATTCAACATTCAGATTTACAAATTAAATCACTGAAACAAACAAAACATTGTCAGATCAATACACCAGGAAAATCAAATCATTTTATCTCCCTTTCAGTAATCAGAATACCAAAACAGGCAGCGGAGTATTTGTTTATAATCCGGATAAGTATGAAAGATTTATAAATAAAGGTAGATCTGATTCATAAATTGCTTTTGGTTCAACTTAAATTTAATTTGCGGATATAAATTGTTTGTAAAAGGTTTCATAGAGTGTGTGAAAGAGCGCAATATAATTCACAAAAGTGAATCACTATCTGCAATTGTCGGGAGAGAGTAAACAGAAATACAAGATCAAGCTAAAAAAATAATCACAATAAGCTCATCAACATATAGTTATAATAGTTTATTTTAATTAGAGCTTATATTTGTTACAAATATAAACGATAAATTGAAATCAGGCACTTTGGTTACAAATATTTTTTTTACCTGAATTCTTCAGGGGTATCATCACGCTTTCCGGCAGTGGGTCTCTCAAATAGAATCTGCATTTCCCCAAACGAATGACTCAACGCTGATTTCGCCAGTGCTAAATCTGAGGATGATTCTGCCTTGCCAACCGAGGTATAACAGAAAGGATTGTTCAGCCCGTCATACAGGGTTTAGCGCAAAGAACCTCAACCCAAATCTGTATTCAAATTGTACCAGCGTTTTGCATTCAGGCAAATTAATTTTCATTTAACCACATTTATCAGGCTCTCAAAATAAGTATATCCATATCTTTGTGCGGAAAAACACATATCCATATCAATTTATGCGCCCTCAGGGCCTAAAACTATTTAAAAAGAATTCATTTATGAAAATTGCAATTGTAGGCTCCGGTTACGTCGGGCTGGTTACAGGAACATGTTTTGCCGAAGTAGGAATTGATGTAGTGTGTGTTGACATTGATACGCAAAAGATCGAAAATCTTCGCAAGGGCATTTCTCCCATTTATGAGCCGGGTCTTGATGAAATGATCGCACGGAATGTTGAAAAGGGCAAATTGGTTTTTGACACCGACCTGGCTGCTTGTCTTCCGGAAACTGAAGTTGTTTTCATAGCCGTTGGCACCCCTCCCGACGAGGATGGCAGCGCTGACCTTAAGTATGTGCTCGATGTTGCTCGTACAATTGGAAAGAATATGAATAATTACGTCCTTGTTGTTACCAAAAGTACTGTCCCTGTGGGTACTGCTTTAAAAGTTCGTGATGCAATTTCATCCGAATTGAAAAAACGTGACCTGGATATTGAATTCGACGTTGCCTCAAATCCTGAATTCCTGAAAGAAGGTGCTGCCATTGACGACTTTATGCGCCCCGACAGGATTGTAGTCGGCACCGAATCAGCGAAAGCTGAAGATATAATGAAGCGGCTTTATAAACCTTTCACTCTGAACGGGCATCCGGTCATCTTTATGAATGTTCCTTCGGCTGAAATGACAAAATACGCCGCTAACAGTATGCTTGCGACCCGCATCAGCTTTATGAACGACATCGCAAACCTTTGCGAAATAATGGGTGCTGATGTAAACATGGTCCGGAAGGGAATTGGCAGCGACACGCGAATCGGCAGTAAATTTCTTTACCCTGGTATCGGGTATGGAGGATCGTGTTTCCCGAAAGATGTAAAAGCCCTGATACATACTGCCGATAAAAACGGGTATGAAATGCGGGTACTGAAAGCAGTTGAAGAAGTGAACGACGATCAGAAATCGGTATTATTTAATAAGTTTAAAAACCATTTCAAAGGCGATATCAGTGGTAAAACTGTGGCTATGTGGGGTTTATCGTTCAAACCACAAACTGATGATATGCGTGAAGCACCTGCTTTGGAACTCATTAAACACCTGAAAGCTGCCGGTTGTAAGGTTAAGGCATACGACCCGGTAGCGATTCACGAAACCAAACGAAGAATCGGCGATACTATCGGATACGTTCAAAACGCGTACGATGCCCTTCAGGATGCCGATTGCCTCTTCCTGGTAACCGAATGGACCGAATTCAGGTTTCCTGATCTTAAAAAAATCAAAGAATTATTACGCTTTCCTCTTGTTTTTGATGGACGGAATATTTATGATGTTGCCGAAATGAAAGCGGCCGGAATACAGTGTTATTGCATTGGAATCAGAGTCTGAAGATTGAGGGGTTAGGGGTTAGAGGTTTGGGGGCAGGGGCAGGAGTTTCAAAATATTCGTCAATCAAAAAACGGATGGAATTAGAACCAGGAACACGGCACTTCGACTTCGCTCAGTGCTCAGATAACCCGGAACTTATTACTAACTGGTGTCACTTAGAAAACTCATCATTTTACATAAAAATGCTCATTTTCTTTACCTTTAGGTTTGGCACGCAAAACTCAATCTTCTGTGTGCGAGCACTTTCCCCTACGGGAACCAAGGGGTGAGCGTGGGCAAAACTCATTTTAGACTCGTTTTCTTATATGCACTAACTGGATTTACTATTCAAAATCATCACAAATTAACAAAGAAACAAGCCTACATGCGTAAACGTATATTAATAACCGGCGGTGCTGGATTCCTGGGATCTCATCTTGCCGAAAGGCTCCTGCACGAAGGCAACGAAGTGGTTTGCCTCGATAACTTTTTTACCGGTCAGAAACAGAATATTGTACACCTGTTAGGGAATCCATATTTCGAACTGATCAGGCACGATGTAACCATGCCTTTTTTTATTGAAGTGGATCAGATATACAATCTCGCTTGTCCCGCCTCCCCGATCCATTACCAATACAACCCGATAAAAACAGTTAAAACTTCGGTGATGGGTGCCATTAATATGCTGGGACTTGCCAAACGTATCAAAGCTCAGATTCTTCAGGCCAGCACCAGCGAGGTTTACGGAGATCCACTCGAACATCCGCAGACCGAAAGTTACTGGGGGCACGTGAACCCTATCGGAATAAGGGCTTGCTACGATGAAGGCAAGCGTGTGGCAGAAACTTTATTTGTAAGTTATCATACGCAGAATAATGTAAGAATAAAAATCGTCCGCATTTTCAACACCTATGGCCCGCGGATGCATCCTGACGATGGACGGGTAGTTTCCAACTTTATTGTGCAGGCTCTCAAAGGAAATGATATTACTATTTATGGCGACGGCAGCCAGACCCGCAGTTTTTGTTATGTGGATGACCTTGTAAGCGGAATGATACGTATGATGAATACTCCTGATGAAATAACCGGTCCGATTAATATTGGTAATCCCAACGAGTTTACCATACACGAACTGGCCGAAAAGGTGATAAGACTCACAGGCTCAAAATCAAAAATCGTCTTTCAGCCATTGCCTGCCGACGATCCTATGCAGCGCAAACCCGACATCACCAAAGCCAGGCAGGTGCTGAACTGGGAACCAAATATTCAATTGGAAGAGGGATTGGTGAAGACTATTGAGTTCTTTAGGAATTCGATTTAAAAGAGGGGTTAGGGGTTAGGGGTTAGGGGTTAGGGTGTCAATCAGTTAAAATAGTCCCTCCATTGTTCAGTTTTAGAATTCAATGTTTTTTCCAAATTAATAATTATCAATTCATTACATGCCATCAATATTAATTACAGGCAGCAACGGTCAGCTTGGCAACGAGTTCAGGGTACTGGCGGGCAGGTATCAGCAATACAATTTTATCTTTACCGATGTCGCTGAACTTGATATTACACGGATTGACGATGTAAAGAATTTCCTTTCCGAAAATCCATCTGATTTCATTATAAACTGTGCCGCCTATACAAATGTAGATAAAGCTGAAAGTGACCATGAGCTGGCATGGCAAATCAACGTTGCCGGGCCAAAGAACCTGGCTGAAGCAGCAACCTCTGTAAATGCTTTGTTCGTGCATGTTTCCTCTGATTATGTATTTGATGGCAAAGGAAGTATTCCTTATACAGAAAAGGATCAGGTGAATCCGCAAGGGTATTACGGAATTACAAAACTGGAAGGAGAAAAGGCTGTACAGAACTCGGATGCACGTGCGCTGATCATCCGTACATCATGGCTTTACTCTTCGTTCAACAATAATTTTGTGAAAACCATGCGTAAATATGGCGCCGAACGAGGCGAACTACGCGTTGTTGCCGACCAGCAGGGCACACCAACATATACTGCTGACCTGGCCGAAGCCATCATGCATATAATCAATAAATTTGAAGGCAATTGTACCGAAATTTACCATTATTCGAATCTGGGAAATACAACCTGGCATGGGTTTGCCACAGAAATAATTAAGTTATCCGGAATCGATTGTAGCGTTTATCCGATAACAACGGACGAATACCCGCTTCCTGCACCTCGCCCTGCCTACAGTATCCTGAACAAGAGCAAAATACAGAAAGACTTTGACCTGCAAATCCCGGATTGGAAAGATAGTTTGGCCCGCTGTATAAAATTACTCTGAGGATTTGGTTTAATAGCTGCATCCGCTTTAATAGCCTTCAAAATCGCCATTAAATTCATATTCCCGTAACCGCTCAGATCAATCATTCTAACTTCACAATTTTTTCCGGAAACCGGAACAACTGGCTCAAATCAAAAATAATTCCCTTCAACAACCAATGATACAGGGAAATTCCTTAGGTTTGTATAAGTAAAATAACCAATTGTTATCATACAGATAAATAATTCATACTATGGAACATAAAACTATCGACCCGGCAATTTTAAAAAGAGCGCAAGCCTGGCTCAGCGACAAAAATATTGATGAAGAAACAAAAGCCCGTATCAGCAGCATGATCGGAAATAACCCGGCTGAACTTGCCGAAAGTTTCTATTGCGACCTTGAATTTGGCACCGGCGGTCTTCGCGGCATTATGGGCGATGGCACTAACCGCATGAATAAATATACCGTTGGCATGGCCACACAAGGACTTGCCAATTACCTGAAAAAGGTTTTTGCCGGCGAGGATGAAATACGCATTGCTATAGCCTTTGATTGCAGAAATAACAGCAGCTATTTTTCGAACATTGTTGCAGATGTGTTATCGGCTAACGGCATTGTTGTTTATCTGTTCAAAGAGTTGCGTCCTACCCCGGAGCTCTCATTTGCAGTTCGTTACCTCCATTGCCACAGCGGAATTATGGTAACTGCTTCGCACAACCCGAAGGAATATAACGGCTACAAAGTATATTGGAATGACGGCGCACAATTGGTTCCGCCACACGATAAAAACGTGATCCTTGAAGTGCAGAAAATTGCTTCGATCGGAGAAGTGAACTTTGCAGGCAATACGATGAAAATCAACATGCTGGATGAAAGCATTGATAATGAATTCCTCAGGATATCTAAAACGTATTCGCTGGCACCGGAAGTGATTGCACCTGCTAAAGACATGAAAATTGTATATACTCCGTTGCACGGAACCGGTATTACATTGGTACCCAAAGGACTCAGGAGTTATGGTTTCGAAAATATCCATATTGTTGAAACACAGGCTATTCCGGATGGCAATTTCCCTACGGTGGTTTCGCCAAACCCGGAAGAGAAAGCAGCTATGAAGATGGCAATGGATCTGGCCCGCGACATTAACGCCGACCTGGTACTGGCGACCGATCCTGATGCCGATCGAATAGGAGTTGGAGTTAAGGATACGGATGGGAATTATATCCTTATAAATGGCAACCAGACTGCTGCTTTGCTGACTTACTACCTGATAAAGCAATGGGAGGCTAAAGGCAAACTGAAAGGCAATGAATATATTGTTAAAACCATTGTTACATCAGAGTTGCTCAGCGATATTGCAAAAGGTGCCGGTGTTGAATATTTCGATGTTCTGACCGGTTTCAAATGGATAGCCGAAGTAATCCGAAACCTGGAAGGCAAAAAAACTTTTATTGGCGGTGGCGAAGAAAGCTACGGCTTTATGATCGGTGATTTTGTACGTGATAAAGATGCTATTACTGCCTGCAGTATTTTTGCCGAATGTGCTGCATGGGCTGCCAGCAAAGGAAAAAGCCTTTACGAACTTCTCCTCGGTATTTACCTCGAATACGGTTTATACAAGGAAAACCTTGTAAATGTGGTAAAAAAAGGCATGAGCGGTCAGGCCGAAATCAAAGCCATGATGGAAGTATTCCGCGACAATCCGCCAAAGGAAATTGCAGGGTCAAAAGTGAAAGTGATAAACGACTTCGAACTTCGCCAGGCTACCGAAATCGCAAGCGGCAAAGTGACTCCGATCGAACTTCCGAAAAGCGATGTACTGCAATTCTTCCTCGAAGACGGCACTAAAATTTCGATGCGCCCTTCAGGAACCGAACCGAAGATCAAGTTTTATTTTAGTGTAAGAGCTGATTTAAAATCTGTAGCCGATTTCAAGCAAACAGAAGCAAAACTCGATGGCCGTATCGAAGAAATTATTGTGGCCATGGGGCTGAGGTAGAAAATAGTGAATAGTGAATAGTGAATAATGAAGAGGGAACAGAGAAGGGGGAATAGTGAGCAGGAAGCAGGGAGTAGGGAGTAGCAAAAAAGAGTTGTCAGAAGTCCGAAGTTGGAAGTTCATGCTGCTTCCGTCTTCGGACTTCCGACTAAAAGCCACTTTTGTCCAAAATTTATATTTTTAGAATCTGCATTCAAACCATCACCATGATAATTACCGAACAAATTGAAATAGAGTCCATTGCCTTGCATTTTGTAGGCAATAAAATGAATGATGAAGGCATCAGACTTTCAAAATCAGAATTGAAAACAGATGAAAATATCAACGATCTTCTGCTTACCTATTTTTTTTCTCCGTTTAAATCGAATGAATATTACAACCTGTATCACGAGTCGGATATTGAACTGAACGAAGTATATTCCTTTGTTTCGGAGATTTTCGACAATCCGGAGTCACTTTACGATCAATCGGTTAACCTGGCAAAACACCTCTACGAGCAATCGGTACACCCGAAAGTTAAAGGCGGTGAACTGTATATTGCCTATTTCCGCGATTGCATTGTGGATGGTGAAACGCTCGACGCTGTCGGGCTTTTCAAATCAGAAA
>Ga0105047_10011898_pt1 | contig 14078 bp, 11 predicted proteins | sample MAT04_FD_78384 | JGI IMG/M metagenome (GOLD analysis project Ga0105047, IMG submission 78384) | Freshwater microbial communities from Lake Fryxell liftoff mats and glacier meltwater in Antarctica - MAT-04 (megahit assembly) | ecosystem: Environmental > Aquatic > Freshwater > Ice > Liftoff...
AGATTTCCGGCGGTGGCGCGGGTGGCTTTACATCTGAAGAAGCAGACGACCTGGTTGCCGTCCTGAATGCAGGGGCGTTGGAAGTTCCAATCGATCCGAAGCCACTCAGCGAAGCGACCGTTGACCCGACATTGGGTGCAGATGTTCGTCACAAAGGCGTCCGTGCCACGCTGATCAGTGCCGCAGCCGTAGTTTTTTTCATGCTCTACTATTATCGGTTTTCCGGCTTGATTGCCGTCATTTCCCTGTTGTTGAATCTGATCCTGACACTGGCCGCAATGCTGTTAATCAATGCCACATTTACCTTGCCGGGGATCGCGGGGATTGTACTGACGATCGGTATGGCCGTGGACGCAAACGTTTTGATCTATGAACGCATGCGAGAGGAAATGGCAAAAGGCTCCAGCGTGCGGATGGCCATTCAGAACGGTTTTCAGAAAGCCTTCTCAACAATTTTCGACTCGAACCTTACAACGCTGTTGACGGCCGTGATTCTGTTTGTCATCGGCACGGACCAGGTCAAGGGCTTCGCCGTGACACTGATCATCGGTCTGTTATTGAGTATGTACACGGCCCTGTTCGTTGGACGCCTGATCTTTGATATTGCTGAACGCCGCCGCTGGCTCACAACCTTATCGATGTCAAGGATGATTGGTGCAACAAACTTTGACTTTCTGAAGCAACAGTCTTTGTGGATCGGGATTTCCGTCGTAATTATTGTCGTAGGAATGGCCGCCTTCTTTGCACGTGGTGAGGCCAATTATGACATCGACTTCACGGGTGGCACAATGGTGTCGTTCCAGACGACTGAGCTGCAGAAAACAGATGACCTCTATACAGCATTGAAGGAGCAGTTCGAAGATGAGTTTTCGCTTGAGCGGCTTTCCATAGGCACCGAAGTGACGCCGGAGGGCATCGGTCGGTATTTTCGTCTGCGAAGCACTGAACGTGACACTCACGCGACCGCCCCGGCACCATCGGGTGCGGCAAAAATTGCTGAGGATCAATTGACCGCAGAAGATCGCGTCCGTGAAAAGATCTATGCGTCATTCAAGGGAATTGATTCCATTCACCTCCGAATGGTGACTGTCGAATTGGGGCCTATGTCGACTGTGGAAATCAAGGATGGTAATGAGTCGGCGGAGGCGCTGATTGCGCTGCGATTTAAAGGTGGCCCGATGTCGACACTCACGTTTTCGGACGAGGTTGCTGAAGGCACACTGCGAGACATGATCGCTGGCAAGTTGAAAGCCATTACGACTGACGGTAAACAAAAATATGGTAGTCTTGAAGAATTGTTCGACATTAAGGGCCTGGAAGGCTCCGGAGGTTTGGCTCGGGAACTGGGCGTTCGGAAATTTACGAAATACCAGGTGAGGGCGATTCCGACTGTGGCATCCGCGGATCTCGAATCAGCCTTGAAATCGATTCAGACGGAACTCGCGACAACGCCCCTGTTTGACGAAGTGAATACCTTTACATCGGCCGTGGCAGGCGAAATGAAGCAGCGAGCCATACTGGCGATCATCGTCAGCATGATCGTCATCTCGATTTACATCTGGGCTCGATTTCAGAATCTGGTGTTCGGTCTGGCGGCGATGGTCGCACTGGTGCATGACGTACTTGTCACAGTGGGCGTCACGGCGTTGGCAAGTTATCTGACTGGAACCACAATCGGCAATTTTTTGCTGCTGGAAGATCTGAGAATCAACCTGGCCACGATCGCAGCCTACCTGACGCTGGTGGGATTCTCACTGAATGACACGATCGTGATCTTTGACCGAATTCGCGAGGTACGTGGTAAGAACCCGGCGATCACAACGGCGATGGTGAATACGTCGCTCAATCAGACCCTGGGGCGTACGATCCTGACCACGTTGACTGTGTTCATTGTCGTCCTGATCATGTATGTATTTGGCGGTGCTGGTATTCACGGCTTCGCCTGGTGCATGGTCATCGGGTGTATGGCGGGGACCTACAGTTCCGTTTACATCGCAAGCCCGATCCTTGTCTGGGCGATGAATCGTACTGTCGGTTCGGTGAGGGCATAGTGACCGGCACGGCGGAAGGCCAATGGTACTCGATTTGCGATTAAAGGAGCCGTCACTCTCTGAGTGACGAATGCCAAAGGCCGCGTTTTGCGGCCTGCCTCACTCGGAGAGTGAGGTCTACTATGCGAAATCGTGTACAATTGGCGGTAAACCGCCGGTATTTCGCACAATTCGGAGGCGAGGCGTTATCCTTCGCTGTGGTTGGCTGGTGCGCCTGCACACCCGCCAAAATATTTATCGGCGGCTAGCATCTAATGACACCTGGTTTACCTTACAATGTAGCAGGCATACTCCGTGTGCCGTCCGCCAATTCGCTCGTTTTAAAGGCTACGGCACTTGGAAAGTGCCTGCTACTTTCTTAAACCAGGTGCCATTAGGCGAGCGCCGTGCCGCTCATAAAATCTTAACCCCTTTTTTTAATTTACGCAGGAGCGTGCTGTAGAATGATTGATGAATCACCGTCGCACTGGAGTTCGGTTGACGCCGCCGAGATGTATGAAGTCCCACGCTGGGGCAACGGCTATTTTTCCGTCAGCCAGAATGGCAATGTGCAGGTGCATCCTGCCCGCAATCCGGCACATTCCATTGACCTGAAAGAACTTGTCGAACGCCTGCAAATGCGAGGACTTGATCTGCCAGTGCTGCTGCGATTCAATGGGATCATCCGTGATCGCCTGTTTGTGCTCCACAAAGCTTTCAGCGACGCGATTAAGGAACACAATTACAAGGGCACCTACGCCTGCGTTTATCCGATCAAGGTCAACCAGCAACGAGAAGTTGTCGAGAAGGTCGTTGAATACGGACGGGAATTCGGATTCGGGCTGGAAGCTGGCAGCAAGCCTGAATTGCTGGCCGTCGTCGCCATGACGGAAGCTCAGACTCCGATTATCTGCAATGGATTCAAAGATGCAGAATTCATCGAGATGGCTCTGCTGGCGCAGAAAATTGGCCGAAACGTCATTCCGGTCGTCGAAAAGTACACCGAACTCGAACTGATTCTGAAGTACGCCGAAAAACTCAATGTTCGACCGCAAATCGGGATGCGGGTCAAACTGGCCGCGCGTGGTTCCGGACGGTGGCAGTCTTCCGGCGGCTATCGTTCGAAGTTTGGCCTTCGCGCCAATGAAATTCTGATGGCGCTGGACGAACTCAAAAAGCGAGGCATGGAAGACTGCTTCACGTTGCTGCATTTCCATTTGGGAAGCCAGATTACCAACATTCGGCAGGTCAAAGCGGCTCTGAACGAAGCGGCACGAGTCTATACAGAACTTGTGGGTCGCGGCGCTGGGTTGAAATATTTGGATGTTGGCGGCGGTCTGGGAGTGGACTACGACGGATCGCAGACGAACTTCGAATCGAGCATGAATTACACGCTCGAAGAATACGCCCGCGACGTTGTCTACACGATTCAGACGGTCTGCGACGAAGCCAACGTAGCGCATCCAAATATCATTTCGGAAAGTGGCCGCGCGATTTCTGCGTTTCACAGCGTACTGATTTTTGGCGTGTTGGGAGTTTCGCAGCAGGGTGAAAATACGTCCGAAGCAGCACTCGCTCCTCCGGAAGATGCGGAACAGGCTCTGCATGATTTGTATCAGAGCTATAAAGGTGTGAACCAGCGTAACGTTCTGGAATCCTACCACGACGCTCAGACGTCAATCGACACCGTGATGACTCTGTTCAACACAGGATATGTTTCACTGGAGCAGCGGTGCCTTGCGGAGAACATCTATTTCGCGCTCTGTCATCGAATCTGGCAGATTACCGGTACGCTCGACTATGTCCCGGAAGAGCTGGAAAAACTTGACAAAGTGTTGTCTGATAATTACTTCTGTAACTTCTCGCTGTTTCAATCGTGCCCGGATTCCTGGGCGATCAAACAACTGTTTCCCGTGATGCCCATCCATCAACTGGACAGCCGCCCCACGCGTCATGCCGTGTTGAGCGACATCACCTGCGATTCAGACGGAAAGATCGATCAATTCATCGACCGCCGTGACGTACGTCGTACGCTCATGCTGCATGAGTACGACGGTTCCCCGTATTACCTTGGTGTGTTTCTGATCGGTGCCTATCAGGAAATCCTTGGCGACCTGCACAATCTGTTCGGCGACACCAACGCCGTGCATGTGGACCTGTCGCCGTCTGGTGAAGTCGTTCTGGATACGATCATCAAAGGTGAAACCGTCAGCGAAGTGCTGGACTACGTACAGTTTCGCGGTCGCGATCTTATCAACCGATTGCAGGCTTCGGTGGAAGTCGCGGTCCGGGAAAACCTGATCGATCATAACATGGCCGGGCAGTTCGTGAAGTTCTATGAAGAAGCATTGAACGGCTACACTTACCTCGAAGAGCCCGACGGCGAATAGAGCAGGTTCTGATGACAACATGACAAGCACTCTGTCTCACAACACATCACGCATTGTGACTTTTGGCGAGATCATGGCGCGGATGGCACCAACGGGCATGCTGCGGTTACGGCAGGTGCTGCCGGGGTCGCTCGACGTGACGTTTGCCGGTGCCGAAGCCAATGTCGCCGCATCACTGGCGTTGCTGGGTTGTCGAACCGACTTCGTCACGGCACTGCCGGAAGGACCACTTACCGACGGATGCCTCGCCAGCCTTCGCAGTGTCGGTGTCGGAGTGGATCATATTCGCATCGCAGATTGCGGACGGTTTGGCATCTACTTTGTGGAGATGGGAGCAAACCAACGTCCCATTCGCGTGTTCTATGATCGCGAATATACTGCCATCAGTCAGGCCAAAGCGAATGATTTTCAGTGGGACACCATTTTGGAAAATGCATCCTGGCTGCATCTGACTGGCATTACGCCCGCGTTGTCAAAGACCGCCGCCGAGACAACGCTGCACGCCGCTCGATCCGCTCGGGAACTCGGGGTTTCTGTATCGTGCGATGTCAATTTCCGCAACAAACTCTGGCGCTGGGATCCATCTCGACCACCACAGAAGTTAGCGGGCGACGTACTGCGGGAATTGATTCCGCTTGTGGATCTGCTCATGGCAAGTGAAGAAGATTTTCGACTGGTCGGAGTCACCGTACCGGACGCCGCCAGAAACCCCGCAGCATCCACGCGCATCGATGCGGATCGCGCCGCCATGATGGCCCGTCACATGGCCACCGCATTTCCAAATCTCCGAATGATCGCGACGACGCTCAGAGAGAATATCTCAGCCAGTCATAACAACTGGGCGGCAATGCTGCTGGATGTCGTAAGCGATACGGCGTATCAGGCACCTCTCCATAGCGGCCGCTGTGAGCCGTACGAAATCCGAAGCATTGTCGATCGCGTCGGAAGCGGCGATGCTTTCGACGCAGGGTTGCTCTTCGGCCTTACGCACACCGAGTTCACGCTTCAGACCGCGCTCGAATTTGCCACTGCCGCCGCCTGTCTCTCTCATTCTGTTGTCGGTGACTGCAACTTCGCCTCACGCGAAGAAATCGAAGATCTGATGAAGGGGGCTCGTTCCGGACGCGTGGTTCGGTAAGTATAAGTCGAACTAAACAAACAGTTCATGCACAGCACGACCGCCTCCTGCCAGTTGCACAGGTCGGCCCAATGGTGTGTGCAGAGTCAAGTCCGGATTGACTCCGAGTGCTGTCAACAGTGTGGCCGCCATATCTGAAGGAGTGATCGGACGGTCGATGACGCTGGCCGCCTGTTTGTCGGTCGCTCCGATCGTGAGTCCGCGTTTCAGCCCACCGCCTGCCATCACAATGGAAAATGCCTGCGGCCAATGGTCACGTCCCGCCATTTCATTGATGCGTGGCGAGCGACCAAATTCTGTCGTCAACACGACAAGCGTCGAATCCAGCTGACCGCGTTCGTCAAGATCATTCAGCAGCGCGGACACACCCTGGTCGAGGGGCGGAACCAGCAGATCCCGCAGGCTCTCCGAGTTCTTGCGATGAGTGTCCCAGTGACCATTTTCGATGCTGACGAAACGGCAGCCTGCTTCGACCAGTCGCCGAGCCAGCAGGCAGCATTGTCCAGGACTGGTCATCCCATAGGCGTCTCGAGTTTCGGGAGTTTCGCGGTCGATCTCAAACGCTTGTTTTGCGGCGGCACTGGTCATCAACTGATACGCCTTTTCATAGTAAGTATCGAGTGATCGCTCTTGCCTGCTCAACGCATCAACGCGGTGCTCGAGGTGATTGATGGCCCGCAGTGCGGTCTGTCGCCGCAGGCTGCGGTCACTGGTGACTCCCTCCGGCAGTACAATGTCGCGAACAGAAAACTCCGGCCCGCGGGATCGGCTTCAATGACGAATGGGGCATAGCTTGGTCCCAAAAATGACGGACCACCACTATTCAGGAAGTTCGGAACCGAGATGTATGGCGGCAGAGTTCCAGTGCTGCCACCGAGCTTCGCCACCATCGAACCAAACGACGGGTGCATGTTGTTGTTCAGGACGTTGCGATTGAAACTACCGCCGAAACCTGGATGCTGTCCGGTCATCATGACATGGTAGCCTGCCGTGTGATCCGGATCGCCGTGCGTCAGACTTCACAGGATCGCCAGTTTGTCCGTGACACCTGCGATGCGTGGGAGCAGGCCAGAAACCTGAATGCCGGACACTTTTGTATCGATCGGTCGAAAGTCTCCCCGAATTTCTGCCGGAGCCTCCGGTTTCGGATCCCACATGTCCTGGTGGGCCATTCCACCGATAATGAAGATAAAGATGCAGTTGACAACCTTTTTGGAGGTGCCTTCCACACCATGAGTCTTTTGCAGCCGCAGAAGCTGAGCCAGACTCAATCCCGCTACAGACCCCATTCGCAGAAATCCGCGACGATCGATTCCATCACAGTACTCGGAACGCATAGTGCGCCTCATTTGACGAACAGAAAATCGTATGAATTGAGCAATGTCCAAAGAAAGTCTTCAGCCGCCTGCTGTGGCGGAGCCGTCTCGAAAAGTTTTTGAGCGATCTGCAGCTCAGAGTCTCGTGGAAATCGGCCCAGTGTCGCAAGACAAAGCTCATCGACCAGCACGGCGGTATCCACCCCGGATTTGACCAGTTGTGCCGCGCGGCCATCGGCACTGCTGATTTTTGTTTCCACTTCGGGTGCGTTCATCAGATGCAGCGCCTGCGCCATTGTGGGCTCACTGGTACGACCGCATTCGCAGGGACTTGTCCGCTCCGGTCGACCAAAGATCTCAAGAAAATACGAGGGCAGTCGATTGTCCCATAATTCGATGGCTCGCGTACCACGAGGGCGACCGGGGAAATGTTCTGGTTCTCCCGTCGCCTGACTGATCGCGTCCAGCATCACTTCGGCTGACAGACGTCTGACATAATGATGTGAGAAATTTTGCTCGTCATCCTTATTGCTGGAATTCGTCGTGCTCGCGAGCTGATACGTGCGCGAATTCAGAATCAAACGCATGAGTGCCATCAGATCGAAGTCATGATCAATCAGGCTTTGGCTGAGCAGGGCCAACAAAGGCTCATTGGTTGCAGGATTGGTACTTCTCAAATCATCCTCCGGTTCGACCAAACCTCGTCCCAGAAAATGTTTCCACAGTCGATTGGCCGCGAGCTTTGCAAACCACGGATTGTCGGCGGCGACCAGCCATCGTGCCAGGTCTCGCCGAGGATCCCCATCCGAAGCAGTCACTGCCAATCCGTCGAGTGGTCGCACCGCGACGAGCTTGTTTGAAAACGGAATCCGGGATTCCTTCAATCCGGCGTGGTAGACAAAGACTCGATTGGGAGCGATGGCTTTTCGCTCCAGCCCATTGAAATATCCGGCCAGACCGTAGAAGTCATCCTGCGACCATTTTTCAAATGGATGATGATGGCATTGTGCGCACTCCATCCGCACACCCAGAAACGCCTGGCTGACAGTGCGCGCAAGCTCCTCCGGCGTTTCGGCAGCGCGAAACAAATTCACCGGGCCATTCGTGCCGGAATTGCCCGTCGCTGTGATCAGCTCAGACACCCACTCGTCATAGCGACGGTTTGTGGCAAACTGTTGCCGCAGCCAGTGATGCAGTTCATAAGCTCCCCGCTCACCCAGTTTTTGTCGATCGACGAGCAAAATATCGGCCCAGACCAGTGCCCAGTAATCCGCGTACTCCGGTCGGTCGAGAACGTTGTCAATCCAATCTGATCGCTTATCGACTGCCGGGTCTGCAAGGAACAGCCGAACTTCCTCATGAGTTGGCAGCGTACCAATTGTGTCAAGCCACAGTCGGCGCAGAAATGTCGCATCATCGGCGAGTTCCGACGGGAGCAGCTTGATCTTTTTCAGTTTGATCCTGACGAGATCATCAATGCTATTCGTCGCCGGAAACTCGAACGGGACATACCCGCTTGATCGCGGTAGTTGAAGTTGTACGCTGGCCACCTGTCCCATGTAGTTAACGCCGATCACGGCTTCACCGGGTACGAATCCGGTTCGTACCACGCCAGTTCAATCCACTTCAGCGACCAACGGAGCATTCGTCGAATATCCGGCGGCCGACGTGACATCGCGGACACTGCCATCCGAATAATGAGCGGTCGCCAGAATCTGTTGCCGCGAGTTGGCCTCAAGGACCCGATCGACCGGGCTGACAGCAAGCCTGACCAATCCCGGGGAATTCGCCTGCGCGAAGGGTGTTCCCTGACGCACCCATGCCAGCATCAAATCATAATCGGCGGAATTGATTGGCAATCGCCGACCGCCGCCATGCGGCATGACTCCGGTGGCCTTTCGCAGAAACAGACTGAATTCCGGGCTCGCCGGAAAGATACGTCGCCCGCGATCATCTCTTACCAATGCGTCAAAATCAGCCGCCGGATCAAATCCGAAGACTGACAGTTTGAAACCACTGGCATGGTTCGATTTGCCATGACATCCTCCGCTGTTGCAGCCGAGCTTCGAAAGCAAGGGCAGCATGTCATTCGCGAAATCCACCGGCGGATAACCCGAAATCTGACGCACCTGAACGGGAACATCGAGTTCCTGTCCATCACACGAAACGTGCAGAGTCCCTTCACCGTCGCTGACGCCGAACAACATGCCTCCTTCCGCTCGGGCAATGGCCGGATCGCGCGGCTCGATCCGGGACAGATGCGTCACGTCAATCGTTCGACCGTCTTCACGGACGCCGGTGATCAGCAGTTGCTGAACTCGATTGGTACCGCCGAGCTGAATCAGAGCAGGCTCGACATGGATGTCATGGAGCCGCAATGGTTCGTCCGCAGAAATCCCACGGACAATGAAAACGCACACCCAACTCAGGCCGCAAAGTGTCGAGATGATGTGATTGAGAAATGAGCTGATGACAACAAAACTCACGCGGTCTACCCATTCCGAAGTGACTTGAAGGAATGCTGTGCCCGATCAACTGTGAGAAAGTAGCCGAACGGAGTGACAGCGCCAAGAGGGTTGGAAACCAAGCTTTGGTAAAAAAAGAATCCAATCGCCTGCAAATCTGCCATTGCACTGATAGGCGGACGCCCTTTTACGATGCCCCGCTTCCGGGCTAAGATGAATTCTGCATTGGCCGTATCGTCGGCAAAAAAATGTGCGGCAAAAAGACAGGAAGTTATTTTTCTGCCACACATTTTTCTGCATCCAATGCCTTTGCTTCTATTTGGACAGCGCCACTTTTTCCAAAATATACGTCGCGTGGTGTGGGTTGAGGGGTTTCGTCGTTTAACCCGTGGCCGCAGGCCACGCTGTCGGGAAGCCATCACTATAAACCTGGCCTGCGGCCACGGGTTAAACGATTCAAATATGGATCGCCAGGTTGTGGAATTGCAAGGCATCAATTCCAGCCGCGTCGAGTATAATAGCCCGAAGCGTAAGCGAGGGAACGAGTTGGGGACAATCCGCCGATTACGCTTCGGGTTGCAAAAACGCTCGGTTTCCGCCAAAACTGGCGCTGTCCAACTAAAAAGTCCTGTCAATGCTGTCGTAGGCGTGGATTCGTGAGCCTAGCCTTGCAGCGGGGCATCGTTTTAAAATGCGTCCATTTCGGTTTCATCATCGGATGCGACTGACGGATCCTGTCGATACCGGGAAAGGGCGGCTTGTGAAAAGCCAATCATCGAACTGAATGCGGCCTGTATGATTCCGGAACCGGATTCATTCAACAACGTGAATGCAAGCAACGTAAGTCCCGCCGCACCGAACAGCAGCCACCTTCGATGTTGTTGATGCCTCGCAAGATGCATCACGACATCCGCAACGGCGGGCTGAACCAAGGGTCGCGCCACAGTAGATTTTGCGTTCGTTCCACCGAATATCAGACTGTCCGAAACGGGCACGAATTCATGCGGAGTACTGCCGGACTGCGTGGCATGGACCAGTCGCCGCGCGAATTCCGGATCACTCTTCAGAGCCGCAGCGACTCGTTCGAGGTAATCTGCCTCATCGTCCAATTCCTGCAGTCTCATAGCGTTGGCGGCATGCTGCTTTCGCACGCTGATCCAGTCTGCCAGTTTTGGTGACAGCGAAACGGCTGCGTACATCAAGGCCGAAACAAACAGCGTAGACCAGAATGCGACCGAAATCAGGAAAGAACCGACCGTCTGTGGAACTGAGGTGAGTTCTTCAGTGGTCGGTTCAATACCATTGTCAGGATCTTCTTCGGCCATCGCTGCTTGAATCGCTCGCCTGGGAAAAAGGAGGTCAGGAACGAGTAGTGCCAGGCAGCCGTTTGGCCGTTTGGCTATTGGTTCCTGACCCATTTGTCCAAGTCGGAACTTCAGCCAATCGTGCCGCCAAAGGTTGCGGTGTCGCCCAGCATTTGTTCGATGCGGAGCAATTGATTGTATTTACAGATACGGTCGGTACGGCTGGCCGAACCTGTCTTGATCTGACCTGTTCGAAGTGCCACGGCGAGGTCCGCGATTGTTGTGTCTTCAGTTTCACCTGATCGATGACTCATGACAGCCGTGTATCCGTTGCGATACGCGAGCTGCACAGCCTGAATGGTTTCCGTGAGTGTGCCGATCTGGTTGACTTTGACGAGAATACTGTTTGCAATGCCCTTGTCGATTCCCTGGCTCAGGCGACTTACGTTGGTTACGAACAGGTCGTCGCCGACTAATTGGAGCTGTTCACCGAGTTTATCGGTCAGTTTCTTCCATCCATCCCAGTCGTCTTCGGAACAGCCGTCTTCGATTGAACAGATTGGATAGTTGTTGGCCCACTGGTCGAGCAATTCAACCATTCCATCGGAATCGATCTTTCTGCCATCGATCGTGTAAATTCCAGTCCTGGAATCGAAGAATTCAGTGGCAGCACAATCGAGTGCAATCTGGATCTGTTCACCAGCCTGATATCCGGCACTCTCGATGGCCTGCATAATCACCTGCAGAGCCTCTTCGTTGGTCTTGAAGTCCGGAGCGAAACCGCCTTCGTCGCCAACTGCTGTACTCATGCCCTTACCGGCGAGTATCTTTTTCAGGTCGTGGAAGATTTCCGTGCCGGCCCGTAGTGCATCGCTGAAGCAGTCGAAGCCGAGCGGCATGACCATGAACTCCTGAATATCGATGCCGTTATTCGCGTGTGCCCCCCCGTTGATGATGTTCATCATCGGAGCGGGCAGGCAGTTTGCACCGACGCCGCCAAGGTAGCGGAAAAGTGGCAGGCCACAACTTGCCGAAGCTGCATGAGCGGTCGCCAGCGAAACGGCAAGAATTGCGTTGGCACCAAGGCGTGCTTTGTTCGGCGTGCCGTCGAGTTCCAGCATCATTTGATCAATAACAGCCTGATCGTATGCGTCCATATCCATCAGCGCGTCGGCGATTTCGCCGTTGACGTTTTCGACGGCCTGCAAAACGCCCTTGCCCAGGTAGCGAGTCATGTTGCTGGTGTCACGCAGTTCGCAGGCTTCGTGAGCTCCCGTGCTGGCTCCGCTTGGAACGGCTGCGCGACCAATCGTGCCGTCTTCGAGCTGCACATCAACCTCAACTGTGGGGTTTCCACGGCTGTCCAGAATTTCACGGCCATGAACGGCGGTAATCGCAAGACTCATCGAACAAGTTCTCCGTTATACTTCTACCAGAATGGACTGATCGGCACAGATTCTGCAGACAGGGCTTCCGTCCGCTGGTTGCGCATTATAGCAAGTCGATACATGAGCGTTAGTGAGCGAACTTCCGCTTCCGAAACGGGAATCGGGACTTTCGGACGGCGATTTGGTCGCTGAGACGGTACGGCATACCTATCATCCGTTGAAAACGCTGTCAACGCCGCGTCTCTCAAACACTGGATTTTAAGGGCCCTGTCAATCCATGTCCGAACCGTCCCGCAAACTTCTCGAGACCTTCGAGAATCCGTTTCCACAGCGACACTTCCTCGTCGAAACGATCGCCCCGGAATTCACTTCCATGTGTCCGAAAACAGGCCAGCCGGACTTTGGCATACTGACGATCACGTACATCGCCGATAAAGTCTGCTATGAACTGAAGTCACTCAAACTGTACCTGCAGCAGTATCGAAACCATGGTGCCTTCTACGAGAGGGTCACCAACATGATTCTGGATGACCTGGTTGCGGTCACTCAACCTCGCTGGATGAAGATTGAGGCGGCATTTACGCCGCGCGGCGGAATTCGCACCACTGTGATCGTAGAACATGGGAAGCGTCCCGAGTAAGCTACCAACCAACGAACAACAATTCTTCAACGGACATAAATTCATGACCAAGGCGTGGAGCGGACGATTCAATCAGGCCACTGATCCGCGAGTCGAAGCATTCACTGAATCCATCAGTTTCGACAAGCGACTGTATGCTGTCGATATTCGCGGCTCAATGGCACACGCCACAATGCTGGCGCACGCCGGTCTGATCACCGCCGATGATCGCGATCATATTTGTGCTCATCTGGATCAGATCGGTGAAGAACTTGCTGCCGGGCAGTTTGTCTTCCGGACGGATCTGGAAGACATTCACATGCACATCGAAAACGCTTTGATCACGCGCATCGGGGACGTCGGACGCAAGCTGCACACAGGACGAAGTCGCAACGATCAGGTTGCCACTGACCTGAAACTCTACACCCGCGATGCGATTGACGAACTGGACAAACTGCTCGCTGCCATCCAAAAAGCGTTCCTCGCACGCTGCGATCAGGATGCCGATGTCGTGTTGCCAGGTTACACGCACATGCAGAGAGCGCAGCCTGTACTTGCAGCGCATTACTGGCTGGCCTACGTGGAAAAATTTCAACGCGATCGTGAACGACTGGCGGATTGTCGCAAGCGTGTCAACGTGAGTCCGCTCGGGGCTGCCGCCCTGGCCGGTACCACCCTGCCGATCGAACGAGATCTCACGGCGAAACTGCTGGGCTTCGAATCCGTGGCTGCAAACAGTCTGGACGTCAGCAGCGATCGTGACTTTCTGGTGGAATTCGTGTTCTGCCTGTCTCTAATCGCAGCGCACCTGAGTACGTGGGCGGAAGAATGGATTATCTGGTTTACGACGGAATTCAGTTTCATCCGACTGCCGGATGCGTATACGACTGGTTCATCGATTATGCCCCAGAAACGCAATCCGGATGTCCTTGAACTTATTCGAGGCCGCACCGCGCGGGTTATGGCAGCCGTTCCACAGTTATTGATTCTGATCAAGGGCCTGCCGATGGCGTACAACCGCGACCTGCAGGAAGACAAGCTGGCCATGTTCACAGCATACGATGCGTTGCACGCTTCTCTGGAACTTGCACCATCCATTATCGCCGGGGCTGAATTGCAGCTCGACAGAATCGAAGCACACATCGAAGACGGATTTCTTGACGCCACCGCGCTGATGGAATATATGATCAGGAAAGGTGTGCCGATGCGAACTGGTCACGAAACCGTCGGCAGACTGGTGTCTCATTGCGAAGCTCGTCAGTGTCGTTTGAGTGATCTGCCTCTGGAAGAACTCAAGGAAGCCTGCAACCTGATTGAAGACGACGTGCGAAATGTGCTGGGAACCCGCAACGCGCTGCTCGCGCTGCAGAGTTTCGGAGGTGGAGGTCCAGCGTCTGTGAACGCTCGAGTCGCCGAATGGAAGCAGCG
>Ga0105047_10011900_pt1 | contig 14078 bp, 14 predicted proteins | sample MAT04_FD_78384 | JGI IMG/M metagenome (GOLD analysis project Ga0105047, IMG submission 78384) | Freshwater microbial communities from Lake Fryxell liftoff mats and glacier meltwater in Antarctica - MAT-04 (megahit assembly) | ecosystem: Environmental > Aquatic > Freshwater > Ice > Liftoff...
ACGGCGTCACCGTGATTCCCGGCATGCCCGCTGGGATCGGGGTGGCGACAACCTTCACGGTTGTCGGCGCACTCACCGTCGCCACGTTCCCGACATTGTCTGAGACCGTCATCCGATACCGGTAGCACATGCCCATCAGCGCGGTGCTGTCCGAGAAAGCGACGGGGGGATCGACGACGAGCGTGGTCCATGTACCAAACACGCCGCACATGCCGGTGGTCGAGTTGACCGCTGCGCCGCTCCGCTGAATGCGCCACGTACTGATCCCGGATTCTGCGTCGCTGCCGATAGCTCGCGCCAGCTGTACTGGTGCTCCCTCGGTCCAGACGGCTGACAACGAGCCACCAGCTGGCGACGTCGCGTCACTGACGACGGAGAACGGGACGCTTGCCGACCGCCCCGCGAGGTCGTACGCGGAGGCGACCTGCGCTCCGGGCGACGCCGCACCAGCTGTCCACGAGTACGCCCCACGATATGGATTCGGCGCAGTGTTGTCGGAGCCACCTCCTACGGGCGACCACAGGGACCCGACACCGGGAAACTCGACACGATCGACGCCGACTCCGGCATCAGATGCATGCACCAGCAACTCGAATGCACCCGACTGATTGGTATTGACGTACATGGTCGATCCAACAGCGTGTTGGAACTGCGGATTGGACTGCTCGATGAATCCGGCGAAGCTGGCAAGCGGCACCGTGTTGTCGATGATGACGGACCGGGTGATAGGCGGCGACACGTTGCCTGCCGAGTCGGTGATGGTCACCTCGATCGTAGAGAATCCGTCCGGTACCGTGCTTGTGTCGAACGCGCAGCTCCACGCGCCACCGGTGATGGACGCGTTCGTGCACACCGAGGCGCTCGATGCGCCTGCATACCGCACCTCGATCCGCGTCACGGCACCGCCACTGTCGCTGGCCACCCCCGTCATCGTGACATGGCCCGAGTACGGGCTCATCGGAGTTGCGTCGATGGCGCCGCTCGGAGCGGTCCGATCGACGCGAACGGTGCTTGCCGACGTGACAATCGAGTTGTTGCCGACACGATCGGTGACCTGCAACCGGTACTGGTAGCACGCACCCTCGGTGATCGCGGTGTCCGTCCAGGGCGATGGCGGATTGGCCGCCGCCACAGACCAGGTACCGAACGCGCCACACACGCCACCTGCCGATGACGCCAACCGGCGCTGCACCACGATGGACCCCACACCAGACAACGCGTCAGTCCCCGTCGTGAATGACACGCTGGTCGCCGCTGCGCTCGAGACGCCATCGATGTACGCGATCGATCCGCCGACCGGACCCGCCGCATCGGCAATGACCTCGAAACCGACGCTGGCCGACTCCCCCATCACATCGAACGCCAGCGCGGACACGGGGCCGGGCGAGAACGCGCCGGCGGTCCACAGGTACGTTGCCCGAAATGGTGAGGGGCCGATGCCGTCCACCAACCCGAGGTTGGTCCAAGCGGATCCCAACACCGGGAACTCCACACGGCTCATGCCCGTTGGCGTCGAGGCGTTGATCTGCGCTTGGAACGATCCACTCTGCGCGGGATTGAACCACACGGTCGTGCCGGACGAGTGCTGGTACTGGGTCCCCGTGCTCTCGACGAACGCGTTGATCGATCCAGCCGGAGGAGCCGCAGCAGCCACGGCAGGCAGCGCAAGCGCGCATGCACCGATGACCGCAGCCATCACGGCACGCACAGCTCGATGATCCAGACCCACCACCTAGAGCGTATCGGATAATCTGCAATTTACGTGAGAGCGCGCGCGTCGAAGCGGGCCACATGGCCCATCGAGCGATGCGAGACTTGATCATTGATACATTGATGATTTATTGATGAACATGCACGTATCACCGACACCACTCGACATCGTCCTGCTCCTCCACCGAGCGCGCACCAGCATTGTGCGCGAGGTGGACCGCGCCGTGAACGCTCATGGCATTGGGTTCAGCGACTTCACGCTTCTTCGCGAGCTCAGTTCCACACCCGAGGGGCGCATGCGTCGCTCAGACCTGGCCGAGACGCTCGGGGTCACCACATCTGCCGTTGCGCGACAGCTCGTTCCGCTCGAGCGCATCGGGGTGGTGGCGCGCGAGTCGAACCCGCGCGACGCGCGTATCGCGCTCGTCGTACTCACCGAGGCCGGCGCACGGGTGGTCGAGGAGGCGACGGTGATCGCCCAGGAGCGGTCTGAGTCAGCGCTCGACCGCATCTGGTCACGCGACGAGCGTGAGCAGCTCGCCAACCTGCTGGCAAACGCCGCGCCACGCTGAGCGCAGGCGCGGCGGTCGCCGCATGTCGCTTGCGTCGTTACCAGCCGTACGAGCTATCCGCCCACGCGCCACCCGGCATTGCGCCGAAGGACGCCTGCGCGAAGGAGCTCGACGGGTAGCCGCCGTACGGCGACATACCAGGCGTGAGCATCGCTCCTTCCCACACTGAGGAAGCCGAGCTGACGGGATACGGGTAGCTGGGCGCTATCTGCATGGGCGACTGCCCAGGCGGACACATCTGCGCGGGGCTCTGTCCTGCCGGATAGCCGTAGCCGTATCCCGCGTTGATGCCGGTTCCGTACCCGAACACACCGGCGCCATTGTTGAACTGCTGACCGCCGTACATCTGCTGGCCGCTGTACAACTGCTGGAGCTGGAGCTGCTGCTGAAAACGCAGGTTCTGTAGGCGCACGAGCTGGAGTTGCTGCTGAACGAGCGCCTGCTGATGCTTGCGGGCCTTGACGCGCTGAGCACCAACGGAGTTGGGCTGCGGATAGATCCGGATGCGGATCGCCATGGTGGTCCTTCCGTGGACGAGGGGCACGAGGGATGCTGACATGCCCAAGGTGCCCATGTCGCACGAACCCTGACAATCCTCAGAGCGAGGAGGCCGCATCCGAGGCACGCGCCTGACCGCAGACGGCCGCGCGGCGGCGCTCGCGCACACGAACGCTCGTACTTCAGCTCATCGCCTCAGACGGGCGAGATGAATCCGGTGACCGTTGCGTCCCACGGCTTGATCGTGCGACGCTGCACGCGGTCACTGTAGTTGCCTTCGACGGTGTGGACGCGCCCACGCGTGAGCTTCACAACCATGCCGATGTGCCCGCGCGGGTTGCCCGATTCACGGTAGACGATGAGATCGCCGGGCTTCGGTTTGTAGCCGTCGCGTGCCCGATGCCAGTTGCGGGTGACGTGCGCCCAGGCAACGAGCTCGGGCACGTAGTCGGATCCCGCGCCTCCAAAGCCGATAGGTGCGCCCGAACGACGCCAGAGCCAGCTCACAAAGTCGGCACACCAAGGTTCGGCCTTGTATGGATTCTCACCGGCTCCAATGACCGCCTTGCGGTAGGTGACAATGCGCCCGCCGACGTTGTCACGTCCGGGTCGCTCGCGTACTCCCAGCTCACCCACTGCGGAGCGAACCGCGTCGCGTCGCATCACGGCCTTTTGGTACGGCGAGAGCGGCACGGCCTTGGGCGCGGACGGCTCGCGCGTCTGCCCCGAGGGCGGCGCGAGGTCGTGGCCTGGCAATCCGATGAGCCCGTTCATGGACGGCGTGAGTAAGAACATGACGAGCAAGGTGACAAGCGCGCCGAGCCCGAGCCAGAACAGGCCCTGACGCGCAGCCGGCGACTGGCCATCGCGAAGCTCACTCAGAAGTGCACCTGGACCCATGACTCCATGGTGAGCCCAAATGAGCCCGCGTCAAGCCCAATTGTCGAACGAATATGGCTTCACAGCGTGGAAGAACGAAGCTAGATTGTCCCTCGACCGCAGGGAAGATAGTCTGCCGTCTCGTCATCTCTGCCCAGGGATGCTGCCCCACGAAAGGTTCGTCCTACATGCTTCGCACCAGCTGGACCCGCGCGCTCGTTGCCGGAACCCTCACCGTGGCTGCCCTCATCGGCGCCAGCTCCCTCGCACTCGCAGATAGCGGCGGCCTCGAGACGACCTACGGCAGCAACGGCTCGCGCTCGATCGCGACGCCCTCCGGCACCTCCGTATTCACCGATTCCATTAAGCTAGCTGACGGCAGCGTCGTGGCGGTTGGCGCAACGGGTGCAGCCGGTGCGCGCGACTCGCTCGTTGCGAAATTCACCGCTGCGGGCGCGCTCGATGCAACGTTCGGCACGGGCGGCGTGATGACGTTCGATGCTGCGGGCACGAACGAGACAGCGCAATCCCTGAGTGTTCGGGCGGGGGGCGGATTCGTCATCGGAGGCGCTGATAGCCCTGACAACAGCGGTGCCAATGGCTACATCGCGAAAATCACCGCGGCTGGCATGCTCGATGCGTCATGGAACACGACTGGATTCCAGACATACATCAACCTCATCAACGTGGGTGGAGTCGCTGAGATCGCGAACGGCGATGTCATGTTCACCAGCGTCGATGGTTCAGTCGAAATCGATGCAGGGCAAGCAACGCCCGCCGGAGGCCTCGCGTGGGTCGACCAACGACCCACCGTCGCATCAGGCGTCGCAGTCACCGTGGAATCAGTAGGGCTGTACAAGCGCGCTGACAACACGTACATGGGCATCGCCACCGGCACGCGCGCCGACGGCAGCACGGACATTTCGACCGTGGTGTTCAACGAGGCCACCGGCGTCGTGATTGAGGATGTCATTGACAGCAACTCGTTCGTTGCCGGCACGTCAGGTCTGTCACTGGTGAGCGCTGTGGCCACTACGGGGAGCGCTCTCCTGCTGACCGGTTCGGCCGCGACGGGCGGCTCAAGCCCGTTCACTGGTGCGATCGTGAAGCTGCTTCCGAATGGCACGTTGGACGCAACGTACGGATCAGGTGGAATGCTCAAGCTTCCGACCGCCACGTTGGCATGGTCAGCTCGATCGGCCGCTGTAACGGCAGACGGCTCTACCTGGGTCGTCGGAAACGTGGGCACTGCGACCGTTCGCTCCCTCCGCTTGACGCCCGCTGGCGCCGTTGACCAGACATACGGCGACGCCAACGGCATCGCTGATCGAATGTTCGGGCAGACGTCCGCGCGCGCCAACGCGATGACGCTCGACGCGCAGGAGCGACCCGTTGTCGCTGGTGCATTCGGCGCGAACGCCGCGACCTATCGCATCGAACGCTACGACTACGCCACCACGAATTTGCTGCCGATCACGTCGAGCCCCGCGCTCGTCCAGCGACTCAAGACAACGACGTTCACGTTCTCGATGACGAATACAGGTCCGGATGCGACCGACGTCATGGTCGACATCGACGTGCCGAAGTCCTTCGAGAACCCGACCTACACGTCCACGGCCGGCGGCACGACCACCCCTGTGGCCGATGGCTCGGGTGTGACGTGGACCCTCGCGCAGCTGCCCGCTGGCGCAACCACCACACTGACACTGGTCGGCAAGCCCGGCGACACCGGCACGCTCACCGTCGCTTCGACCATCACCTCGCAGTCCGCCCAGCGCGTGGGTGCAGCGGCTGCTCCACAGACGTTGAGCGTCACGGTGTTCGGCGCTGCCACCCCACGTGACGACGTCATCGTCGGCACGCCCGGCCCCGATCGCATTGACGCCCTCCAGGGCAACGACCGCGTCGACGGCCTCGGCGGCAACGACGTGTTGTTCGGCAACCTCGGTAACGACTGGCTGTTCGGCAACTCCGGCAACGACGTCGTGAGTGGCGGTCCGGGTCGCGACCGCGTCATGGGCGGCACAGGCAACGACAAGCTGTTCGGCAACGACGGCAACGACCGCCTCTACGGCGGTCCGGGTATCGACACGCTGCATGGCGGACCGGGCGTGGACTACCTCCAGGGCGACACGGGGGACGACTACCTGATCGGCCTCTACGGTAACGACCTGCTCATCGGCGGCCCCGGCAAGGACCGCCTCGACGGCGACGGTGGCAACGACAAGCTGTACGGCAACTCGGGCAACGACCTCATCAACGGCAAGTCCGGCAACGACATCGCTTTCGGCGACGAAGGCAACGACTGGCTCCGCGGCTTCGAGGGTAACGACACGCTCTACGGCGGATCGGGTCGTGATCTGCTCAACGGCGGCGCCGGCAAGGACAAGCTCTACGGCGGCGTTGGATTCGACATCATCCGCGCCGACGACGGCTTCGGGGGCGACGTCATCAACTGCGGCACTGGCTTCGACCTCGTGTACGCCAACTACGGCGACCAGGTCTCGAGCAACTGCGAGTTCGTGAAGTACGACGTGCCCGCAGGCACGCCGCGCACCAAGGGCTGAGACGCCCAGCAACACAGCTGAGACAATCCCGTGGGGGCCGCCGAGTGCGGTCCCTACGCTTCTTCATCTGCGAGCGACGTACGTCGCATGAAAGGTAACCTCGCCTCGTGGCAACCCCGCGTATCACTCCGAGCATCTCGACCCTGGAGCGGGAGTGGATCGAGGCTGTGCGATCATCCGCCGACGGAGATGAGATCGAGGTCGTAGGCATGCCCGTACCTGGGTTGATCGCGGTATCGAGCAGGGACGGTACCCACACGTACGTGGCCCCGGTCGCAGCGCATCGCGCGCTCACCGACGAGACCCATCGTCTCGCGCTCGTGCATCCCGAGTACGACGGGTTCCTCACCTTGGAGATCACAGCTCGGACGGATCTGGGCCAGGTTCGTATCGTCCCGGATCACACGCTGGCGGGATGCATCACTGCCCAGCATGCGCTCGGATCACTCGGTCGAGGACAAGTGCGGCCTGTAGATCTCGAGCTGCATCCCGGTGCAATCCCCGAGCTGGGCGTGTCCGGATGGATCCACCTGTGTGACGACGAGGGCGACGACCTCGCTCCGCCGATGCGCCTCTCGCTCGCGACCGACCCGTCGTTGGATTGTGTGCTCGCTGGCGCCAAGGACGGTCCGTGGGACGATCCCTCCGAGCTCGACACCGTCGTGGACGAGTTGCTCGCTGGACGCCCTGCCCGCAGACTCGCACGACGCATCGAGACCATGCTCGAAGGGAACGAAGACCCGGGCTGGAGTCGACGAAGGCTCTGGGGACGTCAATGAACCTCGAGCCCACCACCACGGCCGATGAACGCGGCGAGCTGTTCGGCGTGCACATCCCCGAGCTGCAGCTCCCCGATGACGAGTACCGAGCCGCGATGCGAGCCGCAGCACTCGCTGCGGACGAGCTGTACATCGAGCTCGGCAGCGGACACGGCAACGGTCTCGTCATCGCAGCCGCCGAGTTCGGTGCGCGCGCCTTCGGCGTAGAGTACCTCGAGGATGCCAATGAGCGTGCAGTTGCCGCCGCCCTCCGGGCCGGTGTCGGCGACCGCGTCAACGTGCGCCGCGAGGATCTTCGCACCACGGACCCCACGCCCGCCGACGTGCTCTATCTCCACCTCGGACCTGCGTTCCACGATCTCCTCGCCCCGCGCCTCGAGCGGATGCTCACACGTTCGACCCGCGTGATCGCCGCCGGCTGGCGCGTCCCAGGCTGGCTGCCCGTGCCCGGAACTCAGGACAGCTGGGACGCCGGGTACGTGTACCGCCCCGCGGATCCGCTCCTGCACGCGACCTGGGGGCCTGCACTCGATTCAGACACTGGTCGCATCGTCCGTGAGTTCCACGCTCACGCAGATCTCGAGGCGATCGAGGCGCGCGTGGATGGCGTGGTCGACGACCAAGGCTCGATCGAGCTGAGCGCGCATGTCGCGGGCCGTGGGCAATCAATCCTCGCAGCATGGGATCCCACCACGATTGCCGGTGAGGTAACCCTGTGGGCGCGATGTCGCGCCGGCCGTTTCAGCAGTCGCGGCGCTGGCGCGCCTTCAGCACCTGATCCACGTACGTATCAGCCGAATCTTCCGGCCACGTAGTCCGCCGTGCGTGTGTCGCGCGGATCGGCAAACAGTTCAACCGTGGGGCGGTACTCCACCAGCCGCCCCGTTCGCGTACCGTCTGTCTCCTCCACTTCCGTGGTGAAGAACGCCGTCTGGTCACTGACACGGATCGCCTGTTGCATATTGTGCGTGACGATCACGATCGTGTAGCGCTCGCGCAGGGAGCGCATGAGTTCCTCGATACGCGCGGTCGCAATCGGGTCGAGCGCAGAACACGGCTCATCCATCAGCACCGTGTCCGGCTCGGTCGCGATCGCCCGAGCGATGCACAAGCGCTGCTGCTGGCCACCCGAGAGCGCCATGGCCGACTTGTTGAGATCGTGCCTGACCTCGTCCCAGAGCGCCGCATGCTCAAGCGCCTGACGTACGCGGCCGTCGAGATCGTCGGTCATCTTCGCAACGCGCAGTCCGAACGCCACGTTGTCGTAGATCGACTTGGGGAACGGATTCGGCTTTTGAAACACCATCCCCACAGCGCGACGCACGAGCACCGGATCGACCTTCGCATCGTAGAGGTCGGTGCCGTGGTAGCGGACCGAGCCCGACAGGTGCGCCGTTGGGATGAGGTCGTTCATGCGATTGAGGGCGCGCAGCAGCGTACTCTTGCCGCACCCGGAGGGACCGATGAACGCCGTGATGGCGCGTGGGCGTATATCGAGGTTCACACCCTCGATCGCCGTTTGGGTGCCGTAGGCGATACGGACGTCCTGCAGCTCGAACACGGGCGGGCCCGTTGTGTCGGGCGTGGCGTCAAGGGGCTCGTCCAAGACTCGTAGATCCATGTTCGTCATCGTTCGAACCGTCCCCGTATCCATATCGCCAGTCCGTTCATCGCGAGGAGCACTCCGAGGAGCAGCAGAATTCCGGCTGCTGCGACCTCGTGGAACTCCGCTTGTGGTCGTGATACCCAATTGAAGATCTGAATCGGCATCGCGGTGAAGCGATCACCAGGATTCGACGGCACGAAGCTCACGTAGGTGAGTGCGCCCAGCGTGATCAGCGGCGCCGTCTCGCCGATGGCGCGCGACAGCCCGAGGATCATTCCGGTCATGATGCCGGGCATCGCAGCGGGCAGCACGTGGTGGCGCACAGTCTGGACGCGCGTCGCCCCAACCCCCAGTGATGCCTGACGAATCGAGTCCGGGACCGCACGCAGTGCCTCCCGTGATGCGACCACCACGATCGGCAGGAGCAGCAACGTGAGCGTGAGTGCCCCCGCGAGCACTGATCGGCCCATGCCCAACGTCCGCACGAACACGGCGAGACCGAGCAACCCGTAGACCACCGAGGGAACCGCCGCGAGATTCGCGACGTTGAGGTCGATGAACCGCGTGATGCGCCCGCGCGGCGCGAACTCATGCAGGTACACGGCCGCACCGACTCCGAGCGGCAGCGTAAACGCCGCGACCAGGCCCATGAGCCAGAGCGTGCCGACCAAGGCAGGCATGATTCCAGCGCGCGCGGCGAAGCGCGAATCGAGGCTTGAGATGAACTGCCCGTCGAGGTGACCGGCGCCGTCCATCGCCACGTCCACGAAGATGGCGCCGACCGTAGCCAGCCCCACGCACACAGCCAGCATGAGCGCGAGCACGAACGCGAGCTCGCGCGGCCGTCGCTCCACGCGACCACGCCCCGAGATCGGACGAGGGAGTTGGGCAGGTGCATTGATCGTCGTCATGTCACTCGTACCGCTCTCGGTAGCGCGCGACGATGCGCGTCGCGACCAGATTGAGCCCGAAGGTCATGGTGAACAGCAACGCACCCAATGCGAAGATGGTCAGATATGCAGTGCTCCCTGCGGGTGTGTCACCGAGCGACACCTGCACGATGTAGGCCGTCATCGTCTGTGCCGGCTCACGCGGATCTGCGGTGAGCTGCGCCATCTGACCCGCCGCGACCGCCACCACCATCGTCTCGCCGATCGCACGTGATGCCGCGAGCAGCACCGCCGCTGCGATCCCTGAGAACGCCGCCGGCACCACAACCTTGAGCGCCACGGTGCGCCGCACCGCACCGAGCCCGTAGGCGGCCTCGCGCAACGCCGTCGGCACGGCGCGCATCGCATCCTCGGCAATGGATGCGATGAGCGGGATGATCATCACCCCGATGACGAGCCCTGCCGCGAGCACGTTGAACACGCGCGTGCCTGGAAGCAGCGGTTGCAGCAACTCCGGCGTGATGAACGTCAGTGCGAAATAGCCGAACACGACCGTCGGGATGCCTGCCACGATCTCGAGTGCTGGCTTTAGCACCCGTCGTACGCGCGGCTTTGCGTACTCGGACAGATAGATCGCTGCCGCGAGCCCGAGCGGCACGGCCACCACCAGCGCGATGCCCGTCACCATCAGTGTGGCGGACACGAGCGGCAGCACACCGAACCGGGCCGGCGCGAACGTCGGTGCCCAGTCGGTACCCGTCAGGAACTCGCCGATCGGCACGCGCCGTAGGAACTCGATCGTCTCGAGCCCGAGCGTGGCGATGATGCCGACAGTGGTCGCCACGCACACGACGGCGCACCCGAGGAGCGCTCCGACGAGGAGCGTCTCACCCGGGCGGCTCCGTCGTGTCAGCGAGGCTGCGGTCATGCCGGCTTCTGGAACGCGTCCCAGGCGGAGGTCGCCGTGGCAAGTGCGTCCTTGTGGGCAGCGATCAGACCGACGTCGCCCGCTAGGTCTGAGTCGTTCTCGAGCGTGAAGTCGACGAATGCCACGACGGCCTCGTTGTCTAGTGCCTTCTTGGCGACGTAGATGAACAGCGGTCGTGCGAGCGGTGCGTACTCACCATCGTCGATCGTCTTCGCGCTCGGCGTGACGCAGCCATCACCCGAATCAACTCCGAGCACCTTGAGCTTGTCCTGGTTCTCGACGTAGTAGCCAAACCCGAAGTACCCGAGCGATCCCTTGTCACCGGCGACACCCTGCACGAGCACGTTGTCGTCCTCGCTTGCGGTGTAATCGTTGCGGCTCGCGCCCTCCTCGCCCACGACCTCATCGGTGAAGTAGTCGAAGGTGCCCGAATCCGTGCCTGGTCCGTAGAGCACGATCTTGTCGTCGGGGAAATCCGGGTCGACGTCGCTCCACTTTGCGACCTTGCTGTCCGGCTCCCAGATCTTCTTAAGCTGATCGATGGTGAGGCAGTCGACAAAGTCGTTGTCCTTGTTCACGACGACCGACAGACCATCGGTCGCCACCGGCAACTCGACGTACTCGACCTTGCCGTCGGCGCAGAGCGTCTTCTCCTCGTCCTTGATCGGTCGCGAGGCGTTCGAGATGTCCGTTTCACCGCGGCAGAACTTCTCGAATCCTCCGCCTGTGCCGGACGTTCCTACCGAGAGCTCCACATCCTGGTGGTCGGCGCGGAACTCCTCCGCGAGCGCCTGGGAGAGTGGGAACACGGTGCTCGAGCCATCTGCGGTGATGGTGCCCGTGAGCTTGTTTGAGCCCGAGGTCGAGGTCGAATCGTCGTCGCTCCCGCAGCCTGCGGCGATGAGCGCCGCGCTGGTGAGGAGCATGGCCGCAGCAGCGGCCTTGGTGAAACGTGAGCGCATAATGGTCCGTCCCTGTCGATTCCCTACCGTCGGGGTGGAACGTATCCACGGTGCGTTGCGTTTTCGTGTCCGCTTCGTGAAGGTTCCGTGAATCCTGGCCATGCGGTGACCCGATACCTGAATGGGACGGAACATCGGGACACAAGGACGCAGCATGAACATCGCACGAACGACGGCGGTCATCGCCGGCCTCGCCACAGGACTCGCGATCGGCGCAACCGCCACAGGACGCGCGAAGAACGATGCCTCAGAACAACAGAACCTCAAGATCGCGGGATTCACGGGCCTCGGCGCCATGTACGTTGGCGTGCAGGGCGCTCGCGGCTTCTCCCACTGGTCGTCGCTGGTCGGCACCGCTGGAGTGACGGCAGGCATGGGCGCCGCGTCGCTCGGCGCGGGGCTCCTCGCGGGAAGCCTCCTCGGCAGCATCTGATAGCTGCTCCGCCAGAAACTGCTCGTAAAGTCGGCTCGGCCACAGCCGATCCTGGACCTCGGACGTATGCTCTGGTGGACGAACCCCAAAGGGAGCCACCATGGTCGAACGGATCGAGAAAACGGACGAGCAATGGCGTGCGGAGCTGACGCCCGAGCAGTACCACATCCTGCGCGAGGCGGGCACTGAACGCCCAGGCACGGGAGCACTCCTGCACAACAAGTCCGACGGCGACTACACGTGTGCCGGCTGCGGCACCCTGCTGTTCGCGAGTGGTACCAAGTTCGACTCCGGGAGCGGCTGGCCGAGCTTCACCGACCCGGCGAACTCCGAGCACGTCACGCTCATCGAGGACACCTCACATGGGATGCGCCGCACCGAGGCGCGCTGCGCCGCGTGTGACGCACACCTCGGGCACGTCTTCCCGGATGGACCCGGTGAGTCCGGCGAGCGGTACTGCATCAACTCCTGCTCGCTCGAGTTCGCCGAGCGCAGCCCGTACATCGCACCGAGCTGACCGGCGGGCGCGCTATCCCTGGTACCGCGCTGATCGGTTCGCAAGTTCGAGCACGGTCACGGCGATGAGATCGCCATACCCCTCGAGCACCTGCGGATTGATCTTGTCGAGCGTATCCTGCGGCGAATGGTAGAACGGATCGTCGTGGTTGAGCGTCTTGACCGCTACGCCAAAGTCGAGCGCCGGGATTCCGACGTTGTCAAACGATGCGTGATCACTGCGTGAATGACGTTCGGCGCGCAGAACTGCTGCGGAACCGGTACGCAGTGCCACGCCCTTGATGGCGTCGCCCATCGCGTTGCCGCTCTTCATACCGAGCCCAAAACCAATGTCGCCATTCTGGGATCCGACCATGTCCATGTTGATCATGGCTACGGAGCGCTCGCGCTCCTCCTTGGACATGTTCTTGGCGTACGCGCTCGACCCGAGCAGTCCCGCCTCCTCCCCGTCGAACCAGACGAAGCGGATGTCATTGCGCGTGTCGATTCCCGCGAGCGACCTGGCGATCTCGATGAGCGTGCCCGAGCCCGATGCATTGTCATTAGCCCCGGGTCCGCGCGGCACCGAATCCAGGTGCGCGCCCGCGATGACGAGCTTGCGCTCGCCGTCGGCTGCTGTTCCCTTGCGCTCCGCGACGACGTTCTTGACGATACCCTTGGCGCCCCACATGCCCGAGGATTCGCGCTCCTCGATGCGCGCGTCCCAGCCAGCGGCGATGAGCTGCGCGACCACGTACTCAGCCGCCGCTGCGTAGCCCGGCGACTTCCACACGCGCGGCGTGGTGTTGAGCAGCTTGATGTGTTCCATCGTCTTGGCGGAGGAGACGCGCTCCATGAGCAGTGTCTCCTGCTCGCTCGGCGCGGTCGGGACCTGCGGAACCGGCGCCGGATCCAAGCCGGGCGCGGGCGCGTGAACAGGGGCCACAAACGTGGTCCCGGCCGAGACGGTGGGCGTCGACAGTGCGAGCCGCATGGGATCTCCCTTCCCCGAGCGAGTTCCACCAGCTGGACGTCTCCCCAGACGTGCCGGCTCGCTCTCTGCGGCGATCATCTCGCATCCGTCCCCGGATTGCCACGTTGGCGGGCGTGCCCGCGCGGGTACGCGACGTGGGCATGATCGAAACGCATCTTCCCCCACCACCCCCCTCATGGACCCCGACGCCACGGCTGCGCGGGACAATCCTGGCGATGGACACACAAGTTCGGCTGCGTTCACCGACCTCGTCAGCGTCGTGCTGCTGCTCGCGCCACTGTGGCTAACGACGCTGCACACTGCACGAAGCGTGCGCCCGGCGCAGCACATGACGGGCGTCGAGCGTGGCTTGGTCAATCCGTACACGGTCGCGGTAGCGAGTTGTGTGCTGCCGCCGCTGGGCACGGCACTCATGGTGCACGCGCTCAACCGTGCATGGCGCGAGTGGCGCGACACGCCGGGGGCACACACATGACCGAGCACAACGCCGTTGGCACACGCGTCGCGGTCCGTCCGTTGTGGCTCATCTTCCTGCTGCTCTTTCTGACGAGCTCGTTCTACCGCGTCGTGTGGGCATGGCGCATGCACACGGATCTCGAGGCGTTCGGTCGCCGGTGCCCTGGCGCAGATCCCGATGCGTTCCAGCCGATCAACGCCAATCCTGGCGGCGCAGGGGCATTCGTCGGATTGCAGTTCGTCGGCTACGCAGTGCTCTTGGCCGGCGCGCTTCCGTGGGGTGCGACGTTCGCGCCCGAAGAGTACGGC
>Ga0105047_10011901_pt1 | contig 14076 bp, 13 predicted proteins | sample MAT04_FD_78384 | JGI IMG/M metagenome (GOLD analysis project Ga0105047, IMG submission 78384) | Freshwater microbial communities from Lake Fryxell liftoff mats and glacier meltwater in Antarctica - MAT-04 (megahit assembly) | ecosystem: Environmental > Aquatic > Freshwater > Ice > Liftoff...
ACCGTCGACAAATCGACGTCGAGTGGCTCGACTTCAATTTTCGCAGATAGCCCGATTTCTGGCCCGAGCCAATCGGCCCAATCGACCGCGAAGACGTTCAACAGATCCTTCAGCGTCGTATCGAACGGCTTGGTCATTGCGACAATCCTCGGAATACACAGGGACCAAACTCGTGGCGGTCGACTTCGCGATTTCCAACGGCGGTATCGGGGGCTTTCAGTTGACCCCCACAAACAGGGCAAGTGATGGCAATCGACATGGAGGAACGTCGTGAGAGAGGAATTGCGAATCGAACGTTCGCATATATACATTAGAGATACCGAATCGGTTTGGCTATGCCGTAAATTCGCGCCAAAAATTCCGTCGAACTTCGCGTTGGCCTGCCGAACGCCACTCGCTTAGAATGCTAATAACCCGACACCCTTCTTCCGTCATGAGATCGTGCCCCGATGGCCTCCGATTCCGTCGAATCGTTCCTCAACTTGGCCCGCGAGAACCACCTTCTCCCGCCGGATCAGTTCGATGAACTCGTCCGCCAGCCGGACGTTCCCCAAGAGAATTTGGCCGCGTTGTGCGAGTCGTTGTTGGCACGCGGCGCAATCACATCGTTCCAAGCCGAACGGATCCGAACGGGACGTGGCCGCGAACTCACGTTTGCGGGTTACCCGATTCTCGACGAAGCGGGAAACTGCCCCGGTGGCACCGTGGTCCGCGCACTCCACCCGAGTCTGCGCACGCCGGTAATGGTTCGGCGACTGCGTACCGACTGGCTGGCCCCGGCGGATAATCTCTCTGCGTTCGTGCAACGCGCGCAACTGGCCGCACCGATTTCGCACGAAAACCTGATGCACATTCTCGATGTCGGCGCGTACCACGACGAGCTGTATGCGACGCTTATACCGTTCGATGGGTCGAACCTCGAAAGCCTCGTTCGCGACATTGGGCCGATGCCGACGTTCCTGGCGTGCCGGTTCGCGAAGCAGGCGGCGAAAGGCTTGGATGCGGCACACGGTGGCAATGTCGCACACGGCGATATCCGACCGGCGCACCTCGTCGTTGGGCCGATGGTGCAATCCTCGCGGAAGAAACCCGACGGCTCGCCGATCGTTCGCCCCGCCCACGACGCGGTACTGAAATTATCCGAATTCGGGTTGGTACCGCTGTGGCCGAACGCCACCGCATGGGTGAATTTCCACCCCGCCCCCACCCCTGGGCAACTCGCGTATTTACCGCCGGAACGCGCCGAGAATGCGCTGCCGACCGCGGCCGGCGATATTTACAGCTTGGGCGCATCGCTGGTGTTTCTACTCACGTCGCACGCACCGTTCGAGGCCGATTCTGCCGTCGAGATGGCGGCGAAAATCGCATCGGGTCAACCGCTGGTTCTGGAGTATATTCGCCCCGATCTGCCCGTGAAACTGGTCGTGCTCGTCCGTGCGATGATGTCGCGAAACCCTGAAGAACGCCCGACGGCGGCGGTGGTGGCCGAGCAGTTGCGTCCGTTTCTCGAACCGCCGGTTTCGCTATTGCCGGTCGCCGACAACGAGATTTTGCACAGCGATTTAGAAGTGCCGCTCGCCGATTCCGCGTCGGTGGAAGTGAACGATGTTGCGTTGCTTATGCCCGCTGAAGCGCCCGTTGCTAGCGGCGGTTGGGTGGCGATGCCGTACGTCGAACCGCACGGTACACAAGTTACGCCGACGTACGAGTTCGCCGACGCGCACAACCCAGCGGACTTCGCGCCGCCCTCAGATGAAGTGCCCGTCGCGCGTCGCAAAACCGGGATGGACGCGGCCGCGAAGAAACGCGCCAAGATGTGGATCCTCCTCGGCGTCGGTTTGTGGATCCTTTCGATTCCACTCTGGATCATTTTGTTGAACCAGCAAGGTTGTTTCAGCGGCACGCCGAAACCCAGCACGAAGCCAGGCCGTCGCGGATAATGTTCCACTCGCAACCCAGAAAAGTATCACTACGATCGAACGGCATTATTCCAATTCCATCACAGTTCGAGGTCGTCGATCGCGGAAATCCGGATCGCACGCAGGATCGCGTGCTGCAACCGCGCCGCCTCGGTGACCGCGCGAATCCGCGATTCAACTTCGGTTGGAACATCGCCAAACCGATCGCGGAGAATCATCAGTAAGGAGTTCTGCTCGCCTTTCAGCAAACCGATTGACTGGCCTTCTTCTCGGCCTTCTTCTCGGCCTTTGAGTTCGCCTTCTTCTCGGCCTTTAAGTTCGCCTTCGGCTCGGCCTTCTTCAAGGATCGCCTGATACGTCGATGACTCTTTCATGCCTCGGACCCTCGTGTATGCGTTCCGAATCTCTTCGCCATCATACCGCAAACCGAGCAGAATGTACCCGCACGTCAGCAAGAATACCCGATCCGCATTCGACACTTGCTCGGCTCGCAATCTCGCATCGATGCGATCGACCAGCGTACCGAGTTGCCCCTCGGCTTCGTCGCTGAGGAGTACCAACGGCAGCGCGCCGATGCCACTCGCCATCAGCGGTTCGACGTGAAGTGCCCACACCTTGATCACCGTGTATTCGAAGCGCAAATACTCGGTACCGTCGAGGCGGCAACGACTGACGACACCGGTGACGCCCGGTTCGGCAGCCGGTCGCAAAAGGAGTGCCACCGAATAGACGGGGTTGCCATAGCGGGCGTCCAGCAGTGCGTTGTACTGCAATAATCGTCCTGGAAAGCTATTGTCCCGCGAGGCTTGCGGCTCGATGTGCATGAGGCCTTCGGCCGGCGCTTTCAGACGAAAGACTTTGTCAGCCGACATCTGCACCGTCGACAAATCGACGTCGAGTGGCTCGACTTCAATTTTCGCAGATAGCCCGATTTCTGGCCCGAGCCAATCGGCCCAATCGACCGCGAAGACGTTCAGCAGATCCTTCAGCGTCGTATCGAACGGCTTGGTCATTGCGACAATCCTCGGAATACACAGGGACCAAACTCGTGGCGGTCACGGTGTCAGGAACCAGCGCATGAGCTTCCAGCCGGGGTCAAAACTGTGCGTACCTTGCATGGCGGCCACTTCATCGTAACTCAACTGCCCCGCCGACGCGATCCCCGTGCCGGCGACCGCGAACGGCACCGCACCGTACGCATGGGCGCGGGTTCGCAATGTCGTGCGGTGATCGGGTTCGATTAAAATTCGCCAGTCGCCGTACTTCGGTAAGGCCTCCAGGAGCGGGCCGACGATATGCTCATCGATGCGCTCGAGCGCTTTGACTTTTTCATCGGCCCGGCCTTCGTGCGAAGCCTCATCGGGCGCTTCGACGTGAACGCAAACGAGATCGAAATCCTTGAGTGCCGCAACGCCGTAACGGCCTTTGGCGGCGTAGTCGGTATCGAGGTAACCCGTCGCGCCGGGGACGTCGATCCGCTTCCAGCCGAGCAACACGCCGACGCCACGAACGAGATCGACCGCTGAAATGATCGCGCCGCGTTTGCCGTATATTTCCTCGAACGGCTGCACCGTCGGCGATTTCCCCTGTCCCCATAGCCAAATCTGCGTCGCAGGCCGCTTGCCTTCGGCGATGCGACGGAGGTTCACGGGGTGGTTCGCGAGGATCGGCTTGCTCGCTTCCATCAGTGACACCAGTATGTCGCGCGCGGCCCCTTGCGGCAGATAATCGGCAACCGGTTTCTCTGGGATATCGTGCGGCGGTTGCGTTTTCATACCCGCGAACGGCGCAGAATCCGAACGCCCGCGCCACACGAGAATGTTGCGATACTGCACGCCCGCATGGAATTCGAGCGTACCGCCGGCGATTTCCTTCCCGCCGAGTTCTTGCTGAATCGCACGAATCAGCGGCGCGCCATCTTCGCTCGAAATATGACCGGCAGTGAAGTCCCACATGCAGCCGTCTTGCACGTAGACGAGGTTGCAGCGGATCGCCCAATCGTTCGGTCCGAGCGCGATGCCCATCGCGGCGGTTTCGAGCGGCGCGCGACCGGTGTACACTTTCAACGGGTCGTAGCCGAACAGCGACAGCGTTGCGACATCGGACGCCGGCGTCAGCGATGGCGGGACGTTGTTACTGAGGCCGACGACGCCGAGCTTCGCGGCCCGGTCCATATTAGGCAGTTTGGCCGCCTGCAACGGCGTAAGACCGCCAAGTACATCGAGCGGTTCGTCGGCACATCCATCCGGAATGACAATCGCGTATTTCATGTATAACAGTGTAGTCATCGCAGCGATAACGTTCACTGCGTTGAGGAAAACGGGACTCGCCCACACGAATTAGCGAAGTCAAAAAATCGCAAGTGATTTGACGTAAGTCAGATTCGCGCCCGTGTCATGAACGTGTCGTCTGACGTCGCCAAAATGTCGCTTCGTGTCGTCTGACGGTCGCTTGACGTCGTGTGTCGGTCGCTTGACGTCGCGTTTTTGTCGGTATTTACGGCGAGTCCCGGATTGATAGCCCTCGACGTAACCCACTGTGCCAGTTTGAGATACGAAATACGGATCAGTAAGTCGAGATCAATAAGTGCCATTTTGGCAGTCCAAAACCGGAAAAAACCCCGAAAAACACGGTTTTTGAGCCTCGGCAATTCGGACTTACGTCAATTATGAGAGCCGAAAATGCGCATCCTCACGGCTTTGCGTAAGCTAAAATCAAGGTGCCCTTCGAGGAGAAATAATGCTGCCTGCCGATGACTCACAGGAACGAACGCTCGTACAAGTGACGCCTCCACGGTTCACGTCGGACGGTATGCCGCTGTCGGCAAGTTCGCCGCTCGGCAGCATTGGCCGCTATGTCCTCGAAGCCGAAATCGGTCGCGGCGGCATGGGCATCGTCTATCGCGCCACCGACGAAAGCATTGGCCGCGATGTGGCGATCAAGGTGCTTCACGAACGATCCGCGAGCGACCCAGACGCCGTGCGGCGCTTCTTGGTGGAAGCGCGGATCACGGGGCAACTCGCGCACCCCGGCATCCCTGCCGTCCACGAAATTGGCCACCTCCCGGATCGTCGCCCGTTCATGGTGATGAAGCTCATTCGCGGGCGCACGCTCGATGGTATTTTGAAGGAACGCGGCGCAGTCCCGTGCGGGGCGCTATTGCCGGTGTTCGAGCAGATCTGCCAAGCCGTCGGATACGCGCACAGCCAGGGCATCATTCACCGCGACCTGAAACCGCAGAACGTGATGGTCGGCGCGTTCGGCGAAGTGCAGGTGATGGACTGGGGCCTCGCGAAGGAAGTGCGGAGTGCCGAATATGTCATCGGCAATGCGGTTCACATACCGGAAGCCGAGCAATCGGAGACGATCGCGGGGAGCGTGATGGGCACGCCCGCTTTCATGCCACCGGAACAAGCGGGCGGTGTGACCGACGCGATCGACGAACGCGCAGATGTCTTCGGCCTCGGTGCGATTCTGTGCGTGATCCTGACGGGAAAACCGCCGTTCGTCGGGGCCGATACCGAATCGGCGCGGTTACTTGCTGCCGCCGCAAAGCTCGACGATGCGTATTACCGGCTGGAAACGTGCGGGGCGGAACCCGAACTCGTGGAACTTGCGAAACGCTGCCTCGCGGCAGATCGTACGGCACGTTTCCCACACGCCGGCGAAGTCGCGATTGCCGTGGCACAGTTGCGCGTCGAATCCGATACCCGTGCGCGGGAAGCCGAACTCGAACGGGCACGCACGGAGACGCAGGCCGCCGGGGAACGCAGTCGCCGACGTACGCAGTTCTTGTTACTGGTGACGCTGCTCGTGCTCGTGGGGATAACTGCTGTCGGTATGTTGTGGATTCGGCAACAGCGTGCCGAGCGCGAACAACTCGCGGGTACGCAATTATTGAAGGACGCCGCTGCGGCACGTGAGCGCGAAATCCGCGAAAAAGGACTGCATTTCGGCATCTCGGCAGAACTCGATCAGTTGAACGGCTTCTTCGCACGCGGCATGTGGAAGGAAGCCGAAGAAAACATCCGCCAGTGCGAAGAGTTCCTCGAAGCGGACGATGATGCGTTTTTGCAATCGCAACTCGATCGCGCGAAACGCGATGTGATTTTCCTAAAGCGATTCGACGCGATTCGACTGAATAAATTGGCGATGTTCAGCGATAGACTGGCTACAGAACGAGCGAGCCGCGAATACGCGGACACTTTCCGCGAATACGGCTTGGACCCCGAAAAGCCTGCGGCATTCGTCGAGATGCTCAAAACGGCGAAAGTGCAGACGGTGCTGTTGTCTGAACTCGACGATTGGGCGACCACCACGCCAGACGCGAAATTGCGATTGCAATTGATGGCCCTCGTCGCCGACGCGACCGGGCAATCTTGGCGACGTGAGGTATTCAAAAATTGGAATGATGCCGGTGCGATAACGGCACTCTACCAATCTGTACCGGTGCCACAACGATCGCCGGAGATCGTTATTGCGGTGGGCTTGCAATTGCAGCATCTCGGCGGCAATGGCACGGCGATTCTCGAACTGGAACTTCGCCAGCACCCCGCCGACTTCTGGTTGCATCTCGCACTCGCCAAAATGTACCGCACGCAACGCAGTTACGAGGCCGCAACGGGTGCCTACCGTGCCGCACTCGCGATTCGTCCTATGACTGAGGTATGGTTGAACCTCGCGGAAGTATTGAAGGCCAAGGGCGATGGGATTGGCGCAACCGCCGCTCAGGAAGAAGCGAAGCGACGCGGCTAAGGCCCGCTTTTAGTGAAATTGGTGCGGGCTTGTTACCGGGTGGCGATTGGCGTACTCTTAGCAAACGGTATTCCTACCATGTTGCGATTGAGGTTTGCCGATGTCTTTCGGTTCGCGAGAACAACCGTCGTTGAGTGCCGTTCGCCTGATGCGGACGTTCGGCGATGGCGCGCAGCAAAAGATCGCGCTGCATGAAGTCTCGGTCGATATGTATCCGGGGCAGGTCGCGCTACTCATGGGGCCGAGCGGCAGCGGCAAATCGACGCTCCTCGCGGTGCTTTCCGGGTTGCTGCCTCCCGACAGTGGGCAGGTACTCACATACGTCAGCAAAAGTCCGGCCCCGGTCGATATCTGGGCGCTCAGCACGAAGGAACGCGAGGAGTTTCGCCGTGTGCACGTCGGGTTCATCTTTCAGAGTTACAATCTCTTCCCGGCGCTGACGGCGTCGCAACAGCTGGAGATCGTGCTGAAGTGGGGCTGCAACGTCGGGCCGCGCGATGCGAGGCGACAGGCGGAAGAAATGCTCGAAAGGTTGGGAATATTGTCCCAGCGCCGTAAAAAACCTGCAGAGCTTTCGGGCGGCGAGAAGCAACGGGTCGCCATCGGGCGGGCTTTGGTGAAGAATCCGACGTACCTGTTTGCCGACGAACCGACGAGCGCACTGGACTGGGAGAACGGCCAGGGCGTGTTACAACTGCTCCGCGATGCGGCCCACGACCGTAATGCGACGATTTTTATCGTTTCTCACGATCATCGAATGCTTCCGTTCGTGGATGTGTGCTATCACCTGGAAGATGGCAAACTGGAGCGTCAGGCAGCGAGTGTTGCCACCCATTGAGGTAGCAGCGAACGCACGCACGACGTTCCCAAGGGTAGAATCCCTATGAATCGGCTGAAACTCATCCCCTGGTTCCTCGGTGTGGCGCTCGTTGCGGGCAGCCTCATTGGCGCGAACCGGCTCGCGAACCTGGATACTACCAGTGGAGGTGGCGCGCCCGTCGACCCAAAGAAGGCCAAGAACACCGCAATCGTCGATGGCCTCGTCGTCAAGGGGACCGTCGATTCGGATCCGTCATCAATGTCGTACTTTCTGCCTTCGCACATGCCGTCGGGCACGATCAAGGAAATCCTCGTTCGCAACGGTGCGGAAGTCAAACCGGGCGATGTGCTCGTGAAGTTCGACGATCAGTTTTTGCAGATCGACCTCAAAGAAGCCACGAGCGCCTTCAATGTCGCCGTCACGAAATATAACCAAGCGAAGGCGCTCAAAGACCAACACGCCCGCACTGTCGAGCAAGCGAAACTCGCCGTAACGAACGCCGAATACCTTCAAGCGCGGGCGGAAGAAGGCGTCTCGCTGGCGATTCGCAATTTCGACAAACTCAACAAACTGGGATCCGGGGATCAATCGCCAGCCGAACTCGAGAAGCGTCGTCTCGATGACCCGATGATTTTTGAAACGAAGACGAAGGTCGAAATCGCGAAAAACAACGTGAGTGCGAAGGTACTCGACTTGAAACTCGTCGAAGGCCAACCCGTTGCGGAAACGGCAAATGAAGCCCAATATACGGTCGAACTGATGAAGGCGAAGATCGAGAAAGTCAATCTGGCAATTTCGCGTTGTGTATGGAAAGCGGACATCGGTGGGGTGATCGAACAAGTGACCGCAACGCCGGGCCTCGTGATTGGCCAACAATCTCGCGCGCCGTTGTTTTACCTGATCCCCGGCGGCCCGCGCATCGTCCGTGCCGAGGTCGTCCCGGATTTCTCATACAAGATCAAGGACAAGATAGGCCAGAAGGTCACGATCACCGACGACACCAACACCGCGCTCACTTACGAAGGCACCGTGAAGCGCATCGGCTCGGCATTTCTGAACAAGCGTAACGGCGGTACTGCCGATCTCCTTGCGGGCAAGGCATCGGTCGCGCTCGAAATCGAGATCGAAGTCATGGATGCCGCCCCCGCCGGTCAGTCGCCGCTCCGCGTCGGCCAACCCGTCCGCGTCGCGTTCCCGTGACGGTCAAAATCGCGGTGGATCTTTGCGTACGAGGTCGTTGGCGTGGTCGAGCGAATCGAGCGTACCGGCATCGGTCCAGTAGCCGTCGAGTTCGCTGAAGCCCATGCGGCCTTGTTGCAGGTAGTAATTATTGACGTCGGTAATTTCGAGTTCGTTGCGCTTCGATGGCTTCAAGGTTTTGATGAGGTTGAACACGTCGGGTGGGTAGATGTAGATGCCGACGACGGCGAAATCGCTCTTCGGGTTCGCCGGTTTTTCTTCGATGCCAATCACGCGTTCGCCGTCGAGTTCAGCGACGCCGTAACGTCCAGGATCGTGGACTTTCTTGAGGCCGATCCACGCCCAATCGGGGCGGCTGTTGGCTTTTTCGATCAGCGGAATCAGCGGGTCACGGAAGATATTGTCGCCGAGCAACACGCAGGTGCGGCTGCCGGTGCAGAAGTGTTCGGCGAGGCCGAGCGCCTGCGCGATGCCACCTGCTTCGTCTTGCACGCGGTACGTGAGGCGGCAGTTGTGCGTGTATCCGGAGCCGAGCAGTTCGACGAAGTCGCCCATGTGCTCGGTGCCGGACACGAGCAAAATCTCTTGTAGCCCTGCCCCCGTCAGCTTCTTAAGGGGGTGGTAAACCATCGGGTACGGCCCCACGGGCAGAAGGTGCTTGTTGGTCACCTTCGTCAGTTCGCCCATGCGGGTACCTTTGCCGCCCGCCAAGATTACGCCGCGAATGCTCATGACTATCTCCGGAATCTGGTGGTTATACGTCCGCAGTCTACTTCAAGGAACCGTACTGTTTCTCGAAATACGTCATGTATTCCTTGTTGCGGATACTGTCGATCCACGCCGAATTCGATTTGTACCACGCGATCGTCTCGTTGAGGCCCGTTTCGAACGACACTTTCGGCTGCCAGCCGAGTTCGCGTTCGGCCTTGGAACAGTCGATCGCGTAGCGCCGGTCGTGGCCCAAACGGTCCGCTACGTAGCGAATCAGCGTTCGTGGCTTCCCGAGCAAATCGATGATGAGGTGCGTGAGGTCCAAGTTGGTTTTCTCGCACTTCCCGCCAAAGTTGTAGACCTCGCCCGCCGTGCCGTTTCGCCACGCCGCTTCGACGCCGGTGCAGTGATCGTGGACGTGAATCCAGTCGCGAATTTGCTGCCCGTCGCCGTAAACGGGCACCGGTTCATCTCGCATCAGATTCGTAACGAACAACGGGATCAGCTTCTCGGGGAACTGAAACGGCCCGTAGTTATTCGAACAGCGCGTGATGACCGTCGGCAGGCCGAACGTGTGATGGTACGCCTGCACGAGCAAGTCCGCACCCGCCTTGCTCGCCGAGTACGGACTGTTCGCGTGTAGGGGCGTTTCCTCGGTGAACAAGCCGGTCGCTCCGAGACTGCCGTAGACTTCGTCGGTCGAAACCTGCACGTATTTCTTCACGGAGAATTCACGCGCGGCATCGAGCAGATTTTGCGTGCCGTTCACATTCGTTCGCACGAACGGTCCGGAATCTTGAATGCTCCGGTCGACGTGGCTCTCGGCGGCGAAGTGGATAATATCCGTGACGCCGAGTGCCATCGCGGCCCGCACGCTGTCGCGATCCGTGATGTCGCCCTTCACGAAACGATAACGCGGATGGTTCGAAATATCGGCCAGATTCGCCAGATTTCCGGCGTAAGTCAGCGCATCGAAGTTGATAATCGATGTGGCGGGGTCGGTGGGCAGCAGATGCCGGATGAAGTTCGAGCCAATGAAGCCACAGCCACCCGTGACGAGCAGAATCGGCATTTTCGCACCTTTCCCATTTGCGAACCGGCGCGGTCCGCTCGCATAGGTTTTAGTCGAACCGGCGCGAGCGTCCAATCGGCATGGTTCAATCGTAGCGATTTTGGGTAGCACATTGACTCCAGCCACTACCCACCCACCCATCCCTGGACTCATTCCCGAATTTCGGAACCAACCTAACCCACCAACGACTTACGTCCGATTTTGATGGTGTGGAATCATGCCAGAACCAAATTTTCGGTGCCTTTGAACCCTGCCTATCCCGAATACGACGTCGATGGAATCGCTGTTCCCATCGACGTGAATTAATGGGTATTTACGCGAACGATACTCGTTTGTGGCTCGTAATTCGTTTGCATATCGGCTATTGATGGTATGCCGCGTTTTTTCATGGCAACCTTTATCAGGAGTGTATCCGTATGAATCGTCGCTTGTTCCTCGCCGTGAGTTTGGGCACGATGGCCCTGCTCGGGTGCGATGGTGATGCCAAACCGGGCACGTCGCCGGGCAAATCGGTTTCGACGTTCAACCCGCTCAACGTCACCGGCGACGATGCGGGCGAGAAGCGTTGCCAGATTTGAAAGAATGGGGGCAGCCCAGTTGCGATCGTTTTCGCTCGCGAACTGACTCCCGCCTTGACCGGTCTGGTCAAGAAAATCGATGATGCCACCGTCCTGAATCGCCCGGCCAAAATGGGTAGCTTCGTCGTCATGCTTTCCGACGACGACAAACTCGAAGGCAAGCTGAAAGAATTGGCCGAGAAGGAAAAGCTTCAGAAGATCGTGCTGACGATCGATAACCCGAGCGGACCGCCGGGCTACGACATCCAAAAAGATTCCGAAGTGACGGTCGTGCTTTACGTGAAGCGGAAGATCGTCAAAACCTTTGCGTTCGCGAAAGACAAGCTCACGGAGAAAGACGTCGCGAGCATCATCGACGCACTCCCCGAGATTCTACCCGCGAAGTAACTACTTCTTGAGTAGCTTCTTGACGGCGTCTTCGATGGCTTTTGCTTCTTCGTCGCCGATCGGTTTGTCGGCGGCGAAGGTCCACTTTTGGATGATCTTCATCTTCGAATACAAGATCACCGTCAGGTCGTCGGCATCCGCAATCTCCCACGCGGCGACTGCATCGGACTTGCTAGCTGCGACTCCGAACGGCACGTTTCCCGATTTCAATTGGGCGGACAGGTCGGCGACGTCCTTCGCTTTCACGTCGCGCTGATCGTCTTCGGGATACTCCTTACCGAGCGTCAAAAATAGCACGAACGCACCGAGGCGTTCTGCACGATGTTCGACGACGAGTTTATCGAGACGTGCGACGAGCTTCGACAAGCCCGCATCGATTTTATCGGGGGTCGTTCGCGAGAATACCGCCACGACCGGATACAATCCATTATCGCTGACGAGGCAGTGCATCTTCCCCGCACGGTTACGCAAACTGCCTTTATCGAAGCGTTCGTCTGCGACGATGAAACTGCGGAAATTGCCGGGGACCGCGGCAACCGGCTTCGGTTCCTGCGCGCAGGCCACCGCACCCATCGCTAACGCAACCCACGATGTGAGACGAACAATGTGGCTTCCTGTCATCGCGACGCTCCGGTAAACGAAACGAATTCCCAACCAGTAGCCTGACGCATCTGGGGAAGTTCGTCAAGCCGCAAAGCGGAGGTGGTTTCCGCGAAATGCGCGACTCGATCAGTAAATCCGGAATTTTGTGTAAGAATCCGGAAAGGATCGCGTATAACAGACAGTCGTTCGGGATGTAAGGATTGGTCCCTTTCGGCGTCCAATCTGTGCGAGGGTCGTGTGGCCCTTACCACTGCATTCGCTGCACTCTGAGGGTTTGTTCTGATGCGCAAGCTTCTATTCGTCGCCGTGGCTGTCGCGGGTCTGGTCGTTTCCGGTATCGCCATTGCGGCCGATCTGAAGTCCGGCCCACAGGCCGGCGAGAAGATCCCAGGACCGTTCCACCCGCTCAACGTCACCGGTGAAAGCGCCGGCAAGAAGGCCTGTCTCGTCTGCAAGCACGGTGCAAACCCCGTCGCGATCGTATTCGCACGTAGCACCGATTGCCCCGCGACCGCCAAGCTCCTCCAGAAGCTCGACGCCGCCACCGCCGCGAACAGCAAGTGCGAAATGGGCAGCTTCGCGGTCTACCTGACCGACGACGACAAGGCCAGCACCAAGCTCGAAGAACTTGCCAAGGAAAACAAGATCAAGAACCTGACGCTGTCGATCGACAACCCAGCCGGCCCAGCCAAGTACGAAATCAACAAAGACGCCGACATCACCGTCGTGTTGTACAACGAGCACAAAGTCGCCGCGAACTACTCGTTCAAGAAGGGCGAAATCAAGGACGCGGACATCGACGCGATCATCAAGGACGTCGCGAAGATCGTCCCAGCTAAGTAAATTGGTAATCGAAGTGATAAAGCTTCAGCCGATGCAAATCGGCTGAAGCTTTTTTCGTTTGCAGACACGATTGCAGCATCGGAATTGTTAGCCCGACGCGCTAGCGAGGGATTTAATCTACCAGCCCGCAGCGCAAGCAAGGTGTCGATTTCCACGTTCGAGGCGACATGGAGTTTTAAGAGAGTTCCCTTTTACTTGCGCTCCAGGCTGGCACGATGTCGCCTTCTTTACGGGGCCGCGTTGTGTCGCTTCGACAGATTCTATAGAATCTCATCACTTCCTACTGAGGGCCATCGCCATGACCGGACCGACACCACTTGCCAACTATCAGCCGTACAAGAACCTGCCGTCGCTGGCGGGGCTTTGCACGATCGAGGACGCGATTCGGCCGGGGTTGTCGGTCGAAGAATGCGTGCGGCGTTTGAAGCGATTTCACTATAGTTTCGTGCGATTGCACGCGATTTTGACGGCAAGAATTACGGCGGAGCCGATCTACGAACTGAAGATGGCGTACTCGCACCATGCGTATTTGTGTGCGGAACATGTGACGGCATTCCGGCAGCGCATCTCCGAGATGCGCGAACCGCCGCTCGGTCTGGAAGTCGTGCCGCACCCGGCGCTCGAAGCGTTCTTCGACGAAATTCGCAACGCACCAACTACCGAAGAGATCCTGTTCGGCATCTACTCGCGGGCCGTACCGGCGCTCCTCGAAGCGTGCGAACGATACCTTCGCGATACGCACCCGCTCGCCGATGCACCGTCGCGGCGGATGTTGCGGTTTGCTCGGCTCGAACTGTGCGACCTGATCGAATTCGGCCAACCCGCCGTCGTCGAGTTACCAATTGCGAACTCGACCGCGTGGAACACTTTGCTCGAAAATCTGCTCGAAATCGCGGGCGGTGTCGATGGCAGAAATCCACTCGATGAGCATAACCTGCCGCGTATCTATTCGAACACAACATACACGTACGACCCGATACCGAAGCGCGATGAGCGCTTTCAGGACTTGTGGAACCAGGGCGTGAATGCCGAAGCGTTCCTGTATTCGAAACTGTATCCGCCGAATGCCAAGGCGCTGATGATGATGTACAAGCGCATTCGCGAAATTGACGTGCCCGAAATGATGGCGAGCATCATCGTGCAGACCCCCGGCAAGCCGTGGAATTACTACCGTGATATGTCGCGTCA
>Ga0105047_10011902_pt1 | contig 14076 bp, 10 predicted proteins | sample MAT04_FD_78384 | JGI IMG/M metagenome (GOLD analysis project Ga0105047, IMG submission 78384) | Freshwater microbial communities from Lake Fryxell liftoff mats and glacier meltwater in Antarctica - MAT-04 (megahit assembly) | ecosystem: Environmental > Aquatic > Freshwater > Ice > Liftoff...
TAAGCCTTTTTAAGCAATAATTAGTCTCGTTTATATATATTTGTTCGTTAAACAAAAATCATACAGAATAATACATAATATGAGCGACGAGAAAGATAAAAAGTACAATTATTCAGCAGATAGTATTCAGGCATTAGAAGGAATGGAGCACGTTAGAATGCGTCCTTCCATGTATATTGGAGACACTGGAGTTAGAGGATTACATCACTTGGTTTATGAAGTAGTAGATAATTCAATTGATGAAGCATTAGCTGGACATTGTGATACAATATCCGTTTTTATAAACCAAGACAATTCGGTTACCGTTGAAGATAACGGTCGTGGAATTCCAGTTGATATTCACAAAAAAGAAGGCGTTTCTGCTCTTGAGGTTGTAATGACCAAAATTGGAGCTGGAGGTAAATTCGATAAAGATTCTTATAAAGTTTCAGGTGGACTTCACGGTGTTGGTGTTTCTTGTGTGAATGCCTTATCGGATCATTTGAGAGCTACAGTTTACCGCGAAGGTAAAGTGTACGAACAAGAATATGAAAAAGGAAAAGCGATGTATCCCGTTAAGCAAATTGGTGAAACGGACAAGCGCGGAACGATGGTTACCTTTCATCCTGATAAAACTATTTTTACTCAAACTATTGAGTATTCTTACGATACTATCGCTGGTCGTATGCGCGAATTATCTTTCTTAAATAAAGGAATAACTATTACCCTGACTGATAAAAGAGATGTAAACGAAAAAGGTGAATTTGCCTCTGAAGTGTTTCATTCACAAGAAGGTTTAAAAGAATTCGTTCGCTTTTTAGATAAAGGAAGAGAAGCTATCATTTCGCATGTAATTAGCATGGAGCACGAAAAAGGTGAGGTTCCAGTAGAAGTGGCGCTGGTTTATAACACCAGTTATTCTGAGAACATTTTTTCATATGTAAATAATATCAATACACACGAAGGAGGAACGCACTTGCAAGGTTTCCGTATGGGATTAACCCGTACGTTAAAAAAATATGCTGATTCTTCAGGTTTATTAGATAAATTAAAATTTGAAATTACGGGTGATGATTTCCGTGAGGGATTGACAGCTATTATTTCGGTAAAAGTTCAGGAACCACAATTTGAAGGACAAACCAAAACTAAATTAGGAAACAGAGAAGTAGTTTCTCCAGTTTCTCAAGCGGTCGCTGAAATGTTAGAAAATTATCTGGAAGAAAATCCAAATGATGCTCGCATTATTGTTCAAAAAGTAATTTTGGCTGCGCAAGCACGTCATGCGGCTAAAAAGGCGCGTGAAATGGTGCAACGTAAAACCGTTCTGGGTGGTGGAGGTTTACCTGGCAAACTATCAGATTGCTCGGAACAAGATCCAGCAAAATGTGAAGTGTACTTAGTCGAGGGAGATTCGGCTGGTGGAACCGCTAAACAAGGTCGTGATCGTAATTTTCAGGCAATATTACCTTTGAGAGGTAAAATTTTGAATGTTGAAAAAGCAATGCACCATAAAGTTTTTGAAAACGAAGAAATTAGAAATATTTTTACGGCATTGGGAGTAACGATTGGAACAGAAGAAGATAGCAAAGCGTTAAATTTAGAAAAACTGCGTTATCACAAAGTAATTATCATGTGTGATGCCGATGTCGATGGTAGTCATATTTCTACTTTAATATTAACGTTCTTCTTCCGATTCATGAAAGAATTAATTGAAGGCGGGCACGTTTATATTGCGGCGCCACCTTTATATTTAGTTAAAAAAGGAACCAAAAAAGAATACGCTTGGAATGACGATCAACGTGATGCCGCTAATGCAAGAATGGGTGGAAGTGCCGGTATTCAACGCTATAAAGGTCTTGGAGAGATGAACGCAGAACAATTGTGGGAAACGACAATGGATCCAAGCTTTAGAACTTTACGCTTAATAACTATAGAAAGTTTGGCTGAAGCCGATAGAGTGTTTTCTATGTTAATGGGCGATGAAGTGCCGCCACGTAGAGAGTTTATCGAGAAAAATGCAGTTTATGCAAAAATCGACGCGTAACTAGCCCCGATAGTAGTGGAAATCCTTTTTTTTTTGTCACCCTGAGCGCAGTCGAAGGGCTTTTTCAAAACAAAAAGATTGCAACGGATAGCGGGATTAGCTTCAAAAAATAAAACAACAACAAAATACTATAAAATGAAAGTTACAATTGTAGGAGCAGGAAACGTTGGCGCGACATGCGCAGATGCTATTGCTTACAGAAGAATTGCCAGCGAAATTGTGTTGGTAGATATTAGAGCAGGATTTGCAGAAGGAAAAGCGTTAGATATAATGCAGACGCAAACAACGTTAGGTTTCAACACCAAAGTGGTTGGAAGTACTAATGATTATACTACAACAGCTAATAGTGATGTCGTGGTAATCACGTCTGGAATTCCAAGAAAACCAGGAATGACACGTGAGGAATTAATTGGAATTAATGCAGGAATTGTCAAATCGGTGGCGGAAAGTTTGTTGCAACATTCTCCAAAAGCTGTTTTTGTGATTGTAGCAAATCCAATGGATACCATGACGTATTTGACATTTAAATCTTTGGGTTTACCAAAAAATAGAATTATCGGAATGGGAGGAACGCTTGATAGTTCGCGTTTTAAAACGTATTTATCGTTAGCTTTAGATAAACCAGCAAACGATATTCAGGGAATGGTAATTGGTGGTCACGGAGATACGACCATGATTCCTTTAACACGATTGGCTTCTTATAATGGAGTGCCAGTTGCTGAGTTTTTATCGGCAGATGAGTTAGCTAAAGTTTCAGCAGATACCATGGTTGGTGGAGCTACATTAACAGGATTGTTGGGAACTTCAGCTTGGTATGCGCCAGGTGCTTCTGTCGCGTTTTTGGTGGATAGTATTTTGAACAACCAAAAGAAACTCATTCCGTGTTCAGTTTACCTCGAAGGTGAATATGGTCAAAGCGATATTTGTATTGGAGTACCCTGTATTATTGGTAAAAATGGTGTAGAAAAAATTGTTGACATCACTTTAAATGAAGATGAAAAGGCAAAATTTGCGAAAAGTGCAGATGCTGTGAGAGCGATGAATGGCGATTTGAAATCGATATTGGGATAATTGTGTTTCTTATAATTTTGGAAAGCCCAAATCGGTAACGATTTGGGCTTTTTTTATGTAATACAATGCTTAAATGGAAGTTATGCAATACTGTACTCGAATTCTATAACAAAATTTTAACGTAAGCGCGATAATTTTACTTTATAGATTTATTGATCCTATTCATGACACTAACGTAGTCTCAATAAGCTAAAGTATTAATAACTTTAAAACAATTTAGATTATGGAAAACACAATCAAAGTTCATGAAGTAAATCCTGCTGCAAACGGTAGAAGAAGCTTTTTGAAACTCAGCGGACTCACGCTGGTAGGTACAGGATTACTTATTGCTGGATGCAGCGATGATGATGATCCGGCAGATTCATCACGACTTCCGGGGTTAAGAAACGGCATTTTTGATTTAGGTGGTGGTGATGTTGGTATCTTGTCGTATGCTTATGCATTGGAGCAACTAGAATCTGATTTTTACACAAAGGTTGTAAATGGTACTAATTTTAATACGGCGTTTACCGAAGAAGATCGAGCTGTATTAACCGATTTGTACAAACACGAAGTAATTCACAGAGAATTTTTCAAAACGGCGTTAACTGCCGCTCTTCCAAATCCTAGTACGCAATTACTACCCGATTTGGCTTTTAACTATGGTTCGTTAAATTTCAACAGTCGCGCTGAGGTTTTAGCTACAGCTAAAGCTCTGGAAGATACTGGAGTTGGAGCGTATAACGGTGCTGGAGCACTTTTGGTAAATCCAACGTATTTATTATTAGCTGGAAAAATAGTTTCTGTTGAAGCTAGACATGCTTCTGCCATAAGAAGTTTGATCAATCCAAATTCGAAAGATTTTGCTGGTGATGATATTGTAGGTGCATCAAACGGACTTGACACTGTAAAATCGCCTTCACAAGTTATTCCGATAGCTAAGGGATTCATTACCACAAACTTCACAGCTAATTATTTACCAACAAGTTAAAATTTAGAAATTATGAATATATTTAAATTTATAGAATCTTTTACTGATGAGAATCTCATTAGTAGTAAGGGTTCAAGAAGAGAAAGTTTTAGCCAATTTGGTAAATTAGGAAAGAATTTTGCTTTAGCCTCCATTCCGTTTGGTTTAGCGGCTATGTCAACAAAAGGATATGCTGCGGATATTAATCCGACCCCTAGTACTCCAGTTGGTGCTTTACAATTAGCCTTAACGCTAGAATACCTCGAAGATGAGTTTTACCAAATGGGATTATCATCTGGAGTAATTCCAGCATCAGAAAATGCTGGACGCGATTTAAAAGTTTTTCAACAAATCGCACAGCACGAATCGGATCACGTAGCCTATTTAATTACAGGACTAGGAGGTCCAAGTAGTGCTAATTTCGTAGCGAAGCCTACTTTTGATTTTACTGTTGGTGGACTGTTTGATCCATTTAACGACTATCAGCAATTTTTAGCTTTAGCTCAAGCGTTTGAAGACACAGGAGTTAGAGCCTACAAAGGACAAGCCGTTAATTTAATTTCTGAGCCAGCATTACTAACCGCCGCGTTGCGAATCCACTCTGTCGAAGCCCGTCATGCATCTGAAGTTAGAAGATTGCGCGGACAAAAAGGCTGGATTATTGGAAACGACCGTGGTGGATTGCCTGTGCAAGCGCAAGGAACTTATGACGGGGAAGAAGTTACAGATCAGGCTGGGTATAACACAGGTACACTATTTGGTGCAGCTGCAGGCACAGAATCCTTTGACGAACCGTTAACAACAGTTCAATCAGTAAACATTGCCAATTTATTTATCGTTTAAGTAAATATTTTATTTAATGCAAAACCATCTTTTTAAGGATGGTTTTTTTTGTGGTTGTTTTTTTAAAAGTTTTTTTTGATACTAATTGATAAGGTATTGGTTAATAATATGTAGAATTATATTTTTATGTACGAAAAAAAATAGAATTATTGTAAATACAACACTTTATCGTGTGTCGTTTTGAAACATGAATTCTAGTTTCTAACCTAATTAATAATTGAAAATTATGAATACACAAACACACAAATTCTTATTTGATGTTTAAACTTCGCTTTACAGTTTTATTTTATTGATTTTATCTACACTTGGATTTGCGCAACAAGATGCTACAGATTTTAGTTTATCTCCAAACGGTATTTAGATAATGTATTTGATAATTATGGAAATCGTTATCAATTATCTAATATTTCTGTTGGTCTCTCTAGCGCAACCGATGGACAGAGGTCTACTTTATTTGTTTGTGATCCGAGCTCTCTGACAGATTAGTAGCGTCAAGAGTGCTGCCTGCCAACGCATTTGTTGTAAATAATGATAGTTTTATTACCACATTTCCGGTTAACCAAGCGATTGCTGGAGCAACTGCCCCAACCTAAACTACATTTGTGCCGATGCAAATGAAATAGCAGCTTTGCAAACCTATTTATCCAATTGTGGGGTAAACACCAGTGGTATTGCCATAAATTCAGACGGTGCCTTGTCCGTTGATGAATTTGACTTTGCTAGTATCAAGGTCTATCCTAATCCGAATGATGGAAAGTTTTCTATACTTTTTAATGAAATAATTGACACGAGCAACGATCGAAATTTATACGTTCTTGGGTCAAAAGATTCACGATGAAAAAGTTTACAATACCAATGAAAAATTTCTTAATATAGCAGGAATTGCATCTGGTACCTATTTGCTAAAAATTACTTGTGAAGGTCAATCTTTGAACAAACGTATAATTGTGAACTGATATTAAGAGTTTAGTGTATGCAGTTTGTGTTTTATAATTGAAAACTAAATTTAAATTAGAGTTTATTAGACCGTTTATCGATAATAAGCTATTTGAAGTCTTTTTTTGATATTAATCGATAAAATATTGTTTAATGATATATAGAATTATATATTTGCACGTTTCAAAAAAACCCGAAGCCTTCTAAATACAATAGGTTATAGCTATAATCTCTTGTTTTTCAAGTCTTTTTTGAATTTTTTTGAATCAATATTAATAAACAAAAATTAATTAATTTTAGTAATAATGCAGAATAAAGGACTAGTTAAATTTTTTGCAATTCTATTTGCATTGGTAAGCATCTACTCGCTTTCTTTCACATTTGTGGCCAACAAAGTAAAAGATGACGCCAAAAACTTTGCAGGAGGAAATCCTGAAAAAGAGATTCAATATCTTGATTCTATTGGTAAACAAAAAGTCTTTTTAGATTTTTTTACTTACAATGAAGTAAAAGATAAGCAAATTAACAAAGGGCTTGACCTTGAAGGAGGAATTAACGTAATTATCCAGATTTCTGTTAAAGAAGTTTTATTGCAGTTGTCTAATAACTCTAAAAATCCAGTATTTTTAAAAGCACTTGAAGACGCAAAAGCGAATCAAAGGGGAAATCAATCGTACTTGGATTCATTTTATGAAACTTTTCAAGCGAGCAAGGGAACTACAAATTTAGCTTCTCCTGATATTTTTGCTAACAGAAATAATCAAGGGCAAGTAGATTCAAAAATGTCTGATGATCAAGTTAAAAAATTCTTGGTTAAAAAGATTGACGAATCTGTAGCTTCAGCTTTTGAAGTTTTAAGAAGTCGGATTGATAAATTTGGTGTTACGCAACCAAACATTGTTAAGCTGGGACAAACCGGTAGAATTCTTATTGAATTACCTGGAGCGAAAGATGTTGATCGTATTAAGAAATTAGTCTCCGATAAAGCGGAACTACAATTCTGGGAAACCTATAAATCTGAAGAAATCATGGGCTTTTTGGATGCAGCAAATACTGCTTTAAAAGCTACAGTTAAATCTTCTGAAAAAATTGAAGCGGCAAAACCTACGGATTCGCTGACTAAATTGCTTACTGATAAAAAAGATATTGATTCAACTGCAACGGCTAGTAAAGGTCCAATTGCTGATAAAATCGTTTCTGGTGGTGGTGGGGCAGTATTAATAGTTGTTGATGCAAAAGATGCGACTACAATTACAAACTATTTAAACCGACCTGAAATTCGCGCTTTATTGCCAGCAAATCAGCGTTATGTTAAATTTGCGTGGGGTAAACCCGTTGTGAATATTGACGAAAAAACAAAAAAAGAAACAGAAACAGTTGCATTATATGCTTTAAAAAGTAATAGAGATAATGTTGCTCCAATGAGTGGTGGTGTTATCGTTGATGCAGGTGATACGTTTGACCAAATGGGTAAGCCAGCGGTTTCTATGCAAATGAACGGCCAAGGTGCGAGAGTTTGGGAAGAATTAACGGGAAGAGCTTACACTCAAAAAAGTTCGATTGCTATCGCCTTAGATGATGTAATTTACTCCGCGCCAGGCGTAACAACTGGTCCAATTTCTGGCGGTAGATCAGAAATCACAGGAAGTTTTGATGTGGCTGAAACTAAAGATTTAGCTAACGTTCTAAGAGCCGGTAAGTTACCAGCAAGTGCTGAAATTATTCAATCAGAAGTAGTTGGACCATCTTTAGGTGAAATTGCGATTCACGCAGGTTTACTTTCGTCAATTGTAGGTTTCCTTCTGGTATGTTTCTGGATGGTTTTCTATTATGGAAGAGCTGGGTGGTACGCTAATGCAGCTTTAATTCTGAATTTATTGTTCTTATTTGGGGTAATGGCAAGTTTTGGTTTCGTATTAACATTACCTGGAATTGCAGGTATTGTGTTGACACTAGGAACTGCGGTCGATGCTAATATTATTATATACGAAAGAGCAAAAGAAGAATTGCGTGATGGAAAATCATTAGCAGAGGCTGTTGAAACTTCTTACGGTTGGAAAGGCGCAATGCGTTCAATAATTGATGCTAACGTAACACACGTTTTAACGGGTTCAATCTTATACATTTTTGGAACCGGATTAGTTCAAGGATTCGCCTTAACATTGTTAATAGGTATCATAACTTCATTGTTTACTTCTATTTTTATTGCAAGAATATTTATCGACAAAGATATTGCAGCCAACAGAAGCCTTGCATTCTCGACTAGCATTACTCAAAATTGGTTTACAGGGTTCCATTTCGATTTTATCGGAATTAAAAAATGGACCTATTTATTCTCTTCATTAGTGGTTATCGGAAGTTGTGTGTCATTTTACTTCAATGGATTGGATGAAGGTGTTGATTTCGTTGGTGGAAGAACCTTCCAGATAAAATTCGAAAAACCAGTTGAGCCAACTAAAGTTTCTGAGGAATTATCGAAAGCATTTGGTACTACAGTAGAAGCTAAAGTATTTGGAGATAATAATCAACTAAAAATTACAACCAAATATAAAATTCAAGAAGAAGGTGTGGCAGTTGATAAGGAAGTAAACGATAAGTTATTTCAAGCTTTGCAAAAGTATTACACTTCAATAAACTATGAAAAGTTTATCAATTCTTATGATGGTAAAACGTTAGGTGTACTGCAATCGTCAAAAGTAGGTGCTGCAATTTCTGCTGATATTAAGACAAACTCTTTCTGGGCAGTTTTAGGCGCAATGTTGGTCGTTGGATTATATCTTATCATTTCGTTCCGTAAATGGCAGTATTCTCTTGGAGCTATCGCTGCAGTTTTACATGACGTTATTTTTGTATTAGGAATCTACTCTCTATTATACAAATACATGCCGTTCCATATGGAAATGGATCAACATTTTATCGCTGCAATCTTAACAGTTATTGGATATTCTATGAATGATACCGTAATTGTATTTGACAGAATTAGAGAGTTTCTTGCTGGAGATAGAAAAGGTAACTTTAAAGATGTAGTAAATGCATCTATTAATTCAACATTATCAAGAACTTTGAATACCTCTTTAACGATGATTATGGTATTGTTAATTATGTTCATATTCGGTGGTGAATCCATTAGAGGGTTTATCTTCGCAATGTTGATTGGTATTATAATCGGAACTTATTCTTCTTTATTTATTGCAACACCAGTATTGGTTGATTCAATGAGTAAAAAAGATGTTGACGATGTCGAAAAAAGACACGGTAACTAGTAATTACGTTTTAAAATAATGAAAGGGTTGTCAATTTGGCAACCCTTTTTTAGTTCAACAAAATCAAAATTATAGAAGTCGCTTTAATATCTTATTATTTATGTAAATGGATTATAATTTCTGAAAAGATACTTTTGCAGAGGTTAATTTTTCATGCTTTCAACGATAACTTGGTATATAAAACTGCTATGGCCTAAATCAGTTAAGCTGTAGTTATTGCAAGCATTTCTTTCTTTTATTACTTTCAACTATCAACTTTTAAGTTTACATGTCCTGTTAATGATTAAGTAATCCACTCCGAATTTTTACGCAGAACTAATTTATTCGTTTTTCAGGAATTTTACATAGTACCAGATTATTATTATCTAAAATCAAAAAAAATGTATCTTTGGCTCGAAACTTTTGCTTAATTGGCGAAGTAAATACAATTGTTACATGATGATTAGCAAAGCTAACGAAACAAAATTAGAACACTATTTTCAACAATTTCGAAACAATATCATTGGAATCGATCAGGAATTTGATACGCCTTTTGGAAAGAAGAAAATTATTTATACCGATTGGACGGCTAGCGGAAGATTATATCGTCCGATCGAAGAAAAACTAATGAACGATTTTGGGCCATTTGTAGCCAATACACATACGGAAACTACTATTTCAGGAACTGCTATGACAATGGCATATCACGAAGCAAAACGCATTATTAAACGACACGTAAATGCAAATGATGATGATGTTTTAATCAATACCGGAACAGGAATGACTGGCGTTGTTAATAAATTTCAACGTATTCTTGGACTTAAAATTCCTGAAAATCTTAGAGAATTTACCAATGTTCCAAAGGATTTGAAACCTGTTGTTTTTATTTCACACATGGAACACCATTCGAATCAAACCTCGTGGATAGAAACTATTGCTGATGTTGTAATTATTCCGGCAAACGAGGATGGACTCCTTTGTTTGAAGGAATTTAAACGATTATTACATGATTACAGAAACAGAAGTTTTAAGATTGCTTCCATTACTTCTTGTTCGAATGTTACTGGAATAAGAACACCGTATCACGAAGTGGCCAAAATAATGCATCAACACAATGGTGTATGCTTTGTTGATTTCGCTTGTTCCGGACCTTACGTAGCAATCGATATGCATCCTGATGTTGATAGTTATCTTGATGCTATTTTTTTTTCACCACATAAGTTTTTAGGCGGACCCGGAACTTCGGGAGTTTTGATATTTAATAAAAATTTATATCAAAATACCATACCTGACTGTCCAGGAGGCGGCACTGTTTCATGGACCAATCCTTGGGGAGAACATAAGTATATAGACAATATTGAAGATAGAGAAGATGGTGGAACACCTGGTTTTCTTCAAGTTATAAAAACAGCTTTAGCGATTCAGTTGAAAGAGCAAATGGGTGTAAAGAATATATTGGATAGAGAACACGAAATCGTAGACTATGTTTTCACCGAATTAAACAGTATTGAAAATCTTAAAATTTTAGCCAATCAACATCAGGATAGGTTAGGAGTAATTTCTTTTTATATCGATGATTTGCATTTTAATCTAGGTGTAAAATTATTGAACGATAAATTCGGAATTCAAACTCGTGGCGGCTGCAGTTGTGCAGGAACTTACGGGCATTTTTTACTCCATGTTGATAAAGAAACTTCAGATGATTTAGTTTGCAAGATAACTTCAGGTGATTTAATTAAAAAACCAGGATGGATCAGGCTATCCATCCATCCTACAACAACTTCAGACGAAATTAGTATGGTTTGTGATAGCATTAAAGCGTTGGCACAACATCATCAAGAGTGGGCAAAGGACTACAACTATGATGGTAAAACCAATGAATTCGCCCATAAAAAGGCATTACATCAAGAACAAGAAATGGTGAAAAGTTGGTTTAATTTTTGACTTCGGCGATGTGATTTCTATTTTCTTCTATGTTTCCAGCGTTTGTGTGTCCACAAATAAAATTCAGGCGCTTCATGAATTTGTTTTTCTACTCTTCTCATAAAATCATCTGAAATTTCAAAATCAGGAACTTCTTTCGGATTGTCGGACATAAGTTCGAATGTAGCTTGATAATAACCTCGTTTTACCTTTTTGTTTTTTAAGAAAATTACGTTCATATCAAAGCGTTTGGCAATCATTTCCGCACCAGTATGAACCGGAACTTCAATTCCCATAAATTCTGCCCAATGAAAGGCTTTGCTAGCTTGTGGAGACTGATCACTTGCCAGACCGTAAACTCCAAAATGTTGTATTTTGGCATTGTGCTCAATTGTTGGAATAGTTTCTCTGGTATTAAGCAATGTTGCACTAAATTTAGATCTAATATCACGCACAAGCTTGTCAAAGTGTTTGTTTGAGAGTTTCTTGTAGATTGCATATCCTTCAAACTGAATGTGATTATTCATTGAGATTGCCCATTCGTAAGAGGCATAATGTGCACACAGAAGCGCAATACTTTTTCCCTCTTTTTCAAGATTTTGATAGACCTCCAAATTTGTGAATACAAATCGTTCGGCAATTTCTTTCTGCGAAATTGACATGGTTTTTATCATCTCTAAAAACAAATCACATAAATGATGATAGAATTTTTTTTCAATATTCAGTCTTTCGTTTAGAGATAAATTTGGTAATGCCGTAGCAATATTTTCGCGCACTATTTTTTTACGGTAACCAAAAACTGTATAAACAAAAAAGCAAACAAAGTCTGAAAAAAGGTAAAGTAACGTAAAAGGAAGGATGGATATTAACCAAATGATTGGATAAAGGATGATAAAAATTATAAATTGCATTCGCGGTAAATTTTTGGCAAATATAAAGTTAAAACTCATTTTAATGGTTTCAATTTAACAAAAGGTACAGAAGTATTATTATTTTTACCAGAAATATTTTAATATGGGGAATGACATTATTTTGTGGGTAGTAATAGCAGTAAATATTCTAGTTAGTTTTATAGGATTCAAAGATCAATATTTTTTTCGAAAATACCAGTTTCATGTTGGAAGCATTCGAGCAGGAGAACAGATGAGAATGATTACATCAGGTTTTCTTCATGCTGATGAAATGCACTTGGCATTCAATATGCTGACACTTTATTTTTTTGCTCCCTATGTTTATGGAGATTTAGGGAGTATTTCATTTTTGCTAATTTATTTTGCAAGTTTGATTTTTGGTAGTTTATTGACGATGGTTTTTCATGGTAACGAATATAGTTACAGCGCTGTTGGTGCTTCTGGTGCAGTAACAGGAATAATTTATTCAGCAATATTACTCGAACCTAGAATTTCCATTTACGGATTTATTCCTGGTTATCTTTTTGGAATGTTATATCTGCTATATTCTATTTACGGGATGAAGTCCAAAAAAGATAATATAGGACATACAGCACATTTTGGTGGAGCGATTGGCGGTTACGCACTTACATTAATAAAAGATCCAACAATACTGCAAGAAAACATTTTTACAGTTATTGTTTTGGCAATTCCTATCGTCATTCTCTTTATCATGGCAAAATTGGGAAAATTATAATTGGCACAACTTTTGAAAAAGATAAATTTAAATTCTAAAATAAAATAACTATGAAGACGACCGTATTAATTATGACAATATTATTTGCAATGGGCACTCAGGCTCAGGTTCAGGAGCAAAAATTGATTCCACAAATTTCAGTAACTGGAGAAGGAAAAATTAAAGTAATTCCAGATCAAGCAATTGTATCGGTTGGTTTTAAGAACTCAGGTAAGGATTCCAAAGAGGTAAAGACTTTAAATGATGAAGTTGTCGACCGAGTAATTAAGTTCTTGAAGAAAATGGGAATTCCGGCTACGGATTATAAAACGAATATTGTAAGTTTAAACAAAATCTACGATTATGAAAAAAAGAAATATCATTTTATTGCAAACCAAACTTTAAGCATTACGCTCAAAGATTTATCAAAGTATGATGAAGTAATGATGGGATTGAACGATGCCGGAGTCAATACCGTTAATGGAGTCGAATTTAAGTCTTCAAAAATAGACGATTATGAACGAGATGCTAGAAAGAAAGCAGTTCTTAATGCGAAGCAAAAAGCTCAGGATTATGTTTCAGTTTTGGGACAAAAAGTTGGTAAAGCTTTATTAATAGCTGATAACACTCAAAATTATATACCACAACCAATGTACAAGATGAACACGATGGCAATGGCGGAAGATACTGGTTCAAGAGAAACGTTGGCGGTTGGTGAAATGGAAGTAAACGTTTCTATAAGTGTGACTTTTGCTTTAGAATAATATACGTAAGTAATATAAAAATAAAAGCCTCGAAATTTTGCACATGCCCCAAAAAGTTAGACACTATTTGGGGCATGTGCATTTCGAGGCTTTTATTTTTTACTGAGAATCAGTTTTAGGTAGCGGAGCCCCAACAGCAACACCACATTGATGACCTTCCTGCCCGTGCGGCGGATTCATACCTGGTGCTGTTGGTTGCGGATTAGGTTTTAAAAGTTCCGGTACTTCAGATGACGATGTTATTGTGGCTGGGTTCTGAATCGTGGATGTTGTAAATGAAGCTTTTCCAGGATTCACGCTCGTAGTTGCTGGTTTTGCAGCTGGAGAGTTTAAAGGCGCTCCTACCGCTATCTCGCAACGGTGTCCTGGTTGTCCATGCGCTGGATTCATGCCGGCTTTAGTTACAACTGGTGCCTGCGTTACCGCTTGTGACATATTTGGAGCGGGCGTATTTACCTGCTGCGCTGGGGCTACATAATTTTCAGTTGGGATAGGTTGTACTCTTGGTACTATAAGTTGCTGCGGTGTTGCGCTTGTTGTAGCTTCTTCTGCAGCATCCTCTTTTTTACAAGAAGTGAACGCGATTGAAAATGCTAGTAATGAACAGAGTGTCAATTTTGATTTCATTAGTTCAATTTTTTAGAATTCAAATATAAGTTTTTAAAAACAATAAAAATGTTAAAATATACTAAGACAGAA
>Ga0105047_10011904_pt1 | contig 14075 bp, 5 predicted proteins | sample MAT04_FD_78384 | JGI IMG/M metagenome (GOLD analysis project Ga0105047, IMG submission 78384) | Freshwater microbial communities from Lake Fryxell liftoff mats and glacier meltwater in Antarctica - MAT-04 (megahit assembly) | ecosystem: Environmental > Aquatic > Freshwater > Ice > Liftoff...
CAGTCCACTGGAGTCCGAAGGGCACCTGTACTTCTGCAACCAGGACGGCCTGTGTACGGTCCTGCATGTCGGAGATGAATACAAAGAGCTCGCGAAAAACACGCTCGATGCCGGCTGTATGGCGTCTCCCGCCGTGGCCGAGAAAGCGCTGTTCCTCCGGACGACGACGCATTTATATCGAGTCGAAGAGAAGTAACCGGAGGAGTCCCAGCCCACACATCGCTGGGGGATCTGTTCCGAATCGCGGAGGGGAGCAAGTGCTCCCCCACGGCTTTGGCGTGGGGTTCAGTTCAGTCCGGGACGGCGAGGCTCCTAATGAGTCTTGCGGGCCAAAGAGTGCCGAACTTCGTTGCGGCTCAGAGAGAGTTTCACCCTCCGGCTGAGTCGCTTTCTCCCCAAGTCAAATCAACGTTTTCACGTGAGCGATGCGCTTGCCGCTCACCATGAATGACGCCCTACGGCGCGGCGGGGGCCGCCGGCTCAGCTGGAGGAACAGCTGCTGGTTCTACGGGAGCTACCGCCGGCACGGGTTTCGGCTGGGCCTTGAGAGCCTTCAACCGGTCCAGCTTGACCTTAGCGGCTTCGGCTTTGGCTTGGGCGGCTTTGGCCGCGATGTCATAATTCTGGATCGCCTGTGTCTCTTCCGGTTTCGCGGGGGCTTCAGCTGCTGCTTTGTCGGCAGCGGCTTTGGCTTTCGCCATCTCTTCGGCGAGGAGCTTCTCGGCCTCGGCCGCCTTTTCGGCGACCGTCTTCGCAACCGTGGTCCCCTCTTCGGCGGCCTTCTTGCCGGTATCGGCAACCAGCTGTTCCGCATTGGCTTTTTCCAAGGCAGCTTTGGCGACTTCAAGAGCGGCGATCGCTGCTTTCAGTGACTCCTCCGCCTTGAGCATCTCGGCCGTCTTATCCGCCAACAGCTTCTCCGCGTTGGTCTTCTCGGTCGCGGCGGTTTGGGTTTTCGTGGTGATGTCAGTCAGCTGAACCACCGCTTGATCTGCCAGGGCTTTGCGGTCTTCGAGCGCCTTGTTGAGTGCGGCGAGTTGGTTGCTGGCTTGCGTCAGTTCGGTACTGGCCCCTCCGAAGGCTTGCTCAACAGCTGCAATGGACGCATCGATCGTTGGCGGATTCGTGTTGAACTCGTTCAGCAAGACCCCATCAGCGGCGTTCCAGACGCGGACCATGCCCGTCCAGTCACCCGCCAGCACGCGTTCACTCTCGGCGTCGAACGCCACTTCCATCCCAAGGTCGGTTTGACCGGGGAACTCCCGCAACTGGCCGCCATCTCCATTCCACAGACGGACCACTTGATCTCGGCCATTGGAGACCAGACGACCATCACGGATGTAGTCGACTGCCAAGCAACCGCCGTTGGCGGTCCACTTTTTGACTTCGGTTCCGTTGTTCATTTCCCAAAGCCGGATGGTGTTGTCCTCGCTCGATGAGGCGACGACATTGCTATCGGGACGCCAGCTGACATCGGTGATCATCCCGGTGTGACCGAGCAGGTTGTAGAATTCTTTTCCGGTCGATGACTCCCACACGAGTAACCCGTTGGAACGGTCGCCCGAGGCAATCAACACGCCGTCTGGGCTGAACTCGATGGCCGTGATCCAGTCGTTGTGCTTCTTATTCTCGAACAGCAGTTCGCCGGTCTCGGTGGAGTAGACTCGCAGCATCCGCTTCGGTCCACCAAGCGCGATCATGGTCAGGTCGGCGGAGATGTCGGCCGCCAAAACGGAGTCATACTCATCGCCGACTTCGGCTTTGCGTTCGCCCGTTTTCACGTCATAGACGATGACCTTGCCGCTGGCTCCGCCGCGTCCACCGCCAGCCATCAGCATCGATCCGTCTCGGCTAAACTTCAGGACTTGCGGCTGGCCTTCGGGGAAGGGGAGCACGCCGAGGACTTCGAAGGTCTGCGTGTGGTACAGGGTGATCTGCCGGTGTCCGGAGATCGCAGCCAGCGGTGCCCACGGGCTGCATGTCAGAGCGGTCACTGCGTTGCGGGTCGGGCTTTGGATCATCGGATCGCCGAGGTATCCCACCGGCATCGCTATGTCAGCGGGACGTTCGCCCGAGACTTCAATCTTGGCCAAATTCGACTTCTTCTTCATGCGGGCCGAGCTGCCCGATGACTCCAAGAGTCCGCCGTCGATCCACTTCTGAATCAACGTCAACTCGGCCTCGGGGATTTTGTCGGCGTTCGGAGGCATCTTGGGCTCCGACTCGTGCGTGACCAAGCTCCACAGGTAGCTGGAGCTGGAATCACCGCCTTCGACAACAGCACCTGAACTTCCCCCCTGCATCGTACCCGCGAAGTTATCGAGGGTCAGGCCCCCCTTGCGGTCGTTGGCATTATGGCACGACCCACACCGCTGCTTGAATAGCGGCAAAATGTGATCGTTGTAGGTAATTTTCTCGACAGCCGCGTCCTGAGCAAATGCAGGAGTCACAACGAGAAGTAGGCAACTGGTGAGGAGCAGGTGACGCATGGGGAGGGGCCAAGTGACAGGGGTCGAGTGACAGGGGCCAAGTGACAGGGGACAGGTGACAGGGGAGCGAGATTCGAAATCCGAAACACGAAATTCGAAACGGAGAGGGGGATTTCACCGACTCTCCGCACCGTCCATTCTGCTCTTTCACTGAGAACTGAGAACTGACCACTGAGAACTTCTTCTCAGTGATTGAACAAGAACTCGCGACTGTTCAGCAAGGCCCAGTACACATCGTCCAGTGAACGGTTGACATCGCTCCCTTCCGCAAAGAGCGGCGAAAGGGCGACGACTTCCTGTTCCGTCGGCTTGCGGGTCAGGCAGGTGATGTACAACTGCTCGACGATTTGCATCGGCGTCAGCTGCTTGTCTTGCAGATACTTAATGACACCGCCGTTGGCCATTTTGGTATTGATGACATCTCCGTTCATGAGATGGAGGGCTTGCGACAGCGTCGGCTCCATCTTCACTTCGCACGAGCAGGCGGTTTCCCGCGTGGCCCGCCCGAACGTCGTGAGGAAGTAGTCCGAAGTCGCCCCGTTCGCGATCTGGACTGCACGCGAACCGAGGGGCAGGCCTGCGAATTTGTCCTTCGTGACGGTCACTTCGCTGATGATGTCGAGCATTGACTCCGCTTTGATGCGGCGGATCGTTTGATGGGCGAAGTTCAGTTCATCGGTCCCGTTGCTCTCGTTCCGCTGGGTTGATCGCTGATAGGCCTTCGACAAACAGATATCTCGCACGAGGCCCTTGAAGTTGTAGTTCGACTCAGTGAACCGCTTGGCCATTTCCAAGAGGAGCTCGGGATTCGAAGCCGGATTTGACACCCGCACATCGTCGACCGGCTCAACAATTCCCACGCCAAAGAAGTGATGCCAGATCCGGTTGGCGAAGTTCTGGGCAAAGTACGGATTCGCCGGTGAGGCGAGCCACTTGCCCAGTGCGACTCGACGATCGAGCCCGCCGGTCAAGTCCGCTTTTCCACCACCCAAGAACGTCGGAATGGCGTTGGCACCGGTCACTGGGTGCTGCACTTCCCCGCCGCCGGCGTTGAAGATGATCTGCTCGCGGGAGTCCTCGCTGGTCTTCCGACCGACCTGGGCGAAGAGGGCTGCAAAGTTGTAGTAATCGTCCTGTGTCCAGCGATCAAACGGGTGGTTGTGACACTGAGCACATTGAATCCGCATCCCCATGAAAATCTGAGCGGTGTTCTCCGCGACCTTCAGCTTGTCCTGCTCGATTTGATAGAAGTTCGTCTGCGCGACCTTAAACGTGCCACCGCTGGAAGACAACAGATCCTGCACCATCTTGTCGAGTGGGACGTTGTTCGAAATCTGGTCGACGAGCCACTGGTAGTAGAGCACGACCGACTTCGTCGAGACGGTCTGCGTGGTGCGGATCATGAGCCATTCTGCCCACTTCGACACCCACATCTCCGTGAACTCCTTGCGTGACAAGAGTTCATCGATCTTCTTCTCGCGCTTGATGGGATCAGCATCGGCCATGAACCCCGCATACTCCTCCCGAGTCGGCAACAGCCCGGTCAAATCGATCGACACGCGCCGCAAGAACTCTTCGTCGGAGCAGAGACCGCTCGGGTGGATTCGCAGCTTCTTCAGCTTGCCCGCCACGAACTCATCGATGTAGTTCACCGGCTCGGGCGGAGCCTCCTGGTATTCGAGCGCCTTAGGCAACACGACGTATTGCGATCCGACCGTAAAGGTCGAGAAGCGGGCCATGACGAACGCCTCGCCGCGAGCCCCGGCGGTCACAATCCCTGCGGGCGAAATCGCCGCTGAGTTTTCATTATTGGTGAGGAACAACGCAAGGTGCGTCACATCGCGGTCGGTCCCGTCCGAATATGTCGCCCGCACCGTCACGCGCTGAGTTTCCCCGGGGCCATCCAAGACCCCGTTCTGCGGATAGATCGTCATTCCGGTACAGGTGGCAACGTCCGCGGGGTCGAGGGGGGTCCCCGCTGCGATCCACTTCACGATCTGCTGATTGAGTTCGCTGTCCTTTTCATAGCGTTTTCCGCCGGTGTGCGGGACATCGCCGACACATTTCTCGACCATCATGCTCGCTTCGGGAATGGCCAGGTCAACGCGTCGACCGGGAAACTCGCGTGTGATGCGGGTATGGTCGCCGATCGGATCGTAACCGAACAACGAAAGACGAAATCCATCCTTGCCGCGAGCCGCTCCGTGGCAGCTTCCCGTGTTGCAGCCCGCTTTCATGAAGACGGGCATCACGTCGAGCTTAAAGCTGATCGGGCGAGTCACAGCAGCACTCTCGACCTTGACCGGCAAGGTCAGGGCCTGACCGCCGAACTCAATTTTGAGTTCCGTCTGACCATCGGCGACAGGGTGCAACGTGTTCCCCTCGCGGCGAACGAGTGCCGGATTGGCCAGCGTCCAAGTCGCTTGGTCAGTCACGTCGCGCGTAATCCCGTCGGCGAAGACAGCTTGAACCACAATCCCCTGGCGATCAAGGGCCGTCGCCAGATTGACATCCGGAGGCGAGACTCGCAATTCCGCGAGATCAGCAGCCCATGCGGGCACAGCTGTCATCACGAATAGCGAACAACACAAGAAGCGGGTCAACATAGGAGAGACCGTCGGAAGAGTGAGGTGAGAGAGTGTCGACCAACCAAGGCATCTTAGACAGGTGGTACGAACCCGACAGACTGCCTGCCGTGTCCCTGGCACTCAGGCTAAGGAGCAGCTGCGGGGGCGGGCTGAGTCTTTTCCTTCTGCTGAAGTCGCAACATCTCGAGGCGAGAGAGCGGCCTCGGCGGAGCCACCACGACAGCAACGGGCATCGGTTCTGGCATCGGAACGGCCTCCATCGGAGGTGGTTCATTCGGTTTGGGCGGCGGTGGGGTATCAATCCGCAGACGACCTGTGCCGAGGTTATGAATCACCATGTCCCCATTTTCCGGGACCAGAATCTGTGCAAACAGATTCTGGTTATTCCCCGCCGGGGCGTTGGCTGCGGCCTTGATCGTAAAGGAGAACTCAGCCGTATCCTTCGTGACCTTGATCGGCTCAGCTGTGGTGTTGGCGGGCAAGCCATATAGCGTGGCGACCGCTTCGCCTTCGAAGTCCTTCCGCTTAGTGACCTTGACGAACATGGGGACTTCTTGCCCCTGCTCGATGGCCGCTGCGGCGAACTCGAGGGTCATGTATTGCTCTTCGATATGAATCGGGATGAAGGGAGTGCAGGTCTCGACCAGACCATTCCCCACGGTCGCGATGCAGCGGATCGCGATGGGCCAGTCACCGACAGGAGCGTCGCCGTTGACGGTCACTGAGATCAGAGCTTCGTTCTGCCCTTCGGGGATCGACACGGATCCGCTGGAGCTGACACCCGGAGGGTTCTGAAGGAAGAGGACTTGAATGGCCCCCTTATATTCACCGACCCGCTCGGCCACGACTTTGAGGTTGTAGGAACCGCCGCGAACAATTGGAACCTTGGGTGGCTCGATCGTCACCTTGAACGGAACGGCTTCGGTGACCACCACTGGCAGTCGATTCTGCTCCTCGAACCAAACGGTCTGCTGGTTTTGCCCCAAGACCATGAGAATGCTCTGCTTGAATAGCCCTTCTACTTTGAGGGCTGGCTGAGCCGGGTCATCCAGGAACGTCAAGATCTTTGAGAACTTACCAGCTAGAGGAGCATCTGGGGCTGCGTATAAGACGACCGGCATCACAGCTCCGCCACGCCACATGGGGGGGCATTCGATGCTGACACCAGCGGGCAGATCATCGCTCTTGAAGCTCGCAGGTCCGCCGTAATCCTGGCGGGTGACGTTGACTTGAACTCCGACTCCGCCGCCTTGTGGCACGACAAGTTGAGGTGAAACATACCGCGCGAACTCGACTGTCCCGGCAAAAGTCTTCGGCACGACCGGTTGCATCTCGACACGGTACGTGTAGCTCGGCCCACCCCCTTTAAGGTGGTCATAGACGAGAATCGAATATTCCCCGTCGGCAGGACACTGCCATCGGATGTAGCTGTCTGGACCTCGGCTATCGTCGTTGGACACCAACCCGCTGCCGTTCGCGTCGCAGATGTACAGCACCGCATCCATCGAGGACCGCAAGCGACGGCCATAAAGTTCGACTTCGAAGACCTGTCCCGCTTTGGCGGTGAACTTGAAATAGTCCTGGTCGCCGGGTTGTTCCAACACTCCATTAAACGCCGCTGGAGCTTCAACGGCTGTCAGGCCGGCAGTGGCGTTATTGTTTTCGGCTTCCAACACGTTCGTCAGTGGAGACACGCGGAACCGCATCGGGGACGCAGCTGTACCGGTCGCGTCGGTGACGTTGATCGCCCAGTCTTCGGGGGCATCTGCGGGGATCGTGATGTCCTGTTCGAAGTCGCCCGCCACATCGCCGAGGAACTTCACTTTGACGGTTTCGCCCGGCTTGCCACCCGAAGGAATGATGCCACTCGGACGCGGGTTAGTTCCAATGTTCAGCAGGTAGTACGCTTTGCCGTCACCGAGGTAGGAGGCATCGCGAATCTGGACGATGTACTTGCCGTCTTCGGGGATGACGCACGAGGCGACGCCGTCGTTCCACGCCAGCGCCGCATCGTCGCTGGTGGCCAACTCAAATCGCGCGGAGTTCAGGATCGCGACATAAGGATCAAAGAAGTTCCCCCACGACGAGAACCCCAGCCGAATGCCGTAGGCTTCGGCGGTGAGCCGCTCGCCCTTCTTGCAGTCGACGATGTAGTAGTCGACATCTTCGCCATCGACGCGGCCATGAACGCAGTAGTTATTTGTGATCGCCTGGGGAGTCGCGAACTCGGAGTTCGGCTCGACCTCTTCGACCATCGGCAGCGGGCCGACGTAGACGTTTAAGAGGTTCGACAGCCCGCTCGCCGTACGAAGCCGGCAGCGGAACGATCCGATCGGAGCATCCGCAGCGGCCTTTACACGAACCTTGACGGTGGCCCCGTTGGCATCCGCGGGCACTTCGAAGCTCACGACCGAGAGACCCGGATCGTAAATCAACAGCTCTTGGGCATCCTGCAGGTTACCTCCTTGCAGGACGAGGTCCATTTCCGTCCCGCGCTGCACGCCGTGCGGCAAAATGTTGCCCAGGCTCGGAGCTGCGGCAGATGAAACCGTTGCCAAACCAGACAGCAGGAGACTTGTAACAACTAAACCACGGAAGATCGAAGGCATGGGCCTTCCTCGCTTTGAGTCACTGCGGGATGGGTCTGAACATCAGGTAGGATGTTTCGTTCAGACGTGGGGGACCCGGAAGAAGTAGTTCTACCGGTCAACTCGACACGCTGGGTAACACCCCGCGGATCGTCAGCATGACACCACAGGAATCCCCTCGCTCTTCATCCGTGATGGGCGGGAACTCCATACTGTTCAGTATGACCATCTCGCGCTGAGTGGCTACTGCGAATGCAACGTCCACCCAGAGGTTCCGGGTGGACGTTGCGACATGAATTGTTACGCCAGTAGATCCTGAATCACCGCTCCGCCATCACAGATCTCAATCGGACGGTCGCCAGGAGCCATCAGCTCCTTGTCAGCGACAATTCCCAGACAGTGATAGACAGTGGTGAACAAGTTCTCGACGGTGACAGGATTCTCGTCAGGTTCGGCCGCGGTCGTGTTTGATGTGCCGTAGACGAACCCCTTCTTCACACCTCCACCGGCCAGAGCCACGCTGAAGACCTTCGGCCAGTGGTCGCGACCAGCGGTACCGTTGATCTTCGGTGTCCGTCCGAATTCGGAAGAGACCATCACGAGAGTGCTATCGAGCAGGCCCCGTTGCTCCAGATCGAGGATCAAGCGTGAGAACGCCTGGTCGAACTGTGGCATCTGACCTCGGAAGCCTGCGACGATTTGGTCGTGCATGTCCCAGCCGCCGTAGGTCAGATTGACCAGCCGCACGCCCGCTTCGACCAATCGTCGGGCCAGCAACATGCGAGCCCCGGCTGTATTGCGGCCGTATTCATCTCGCAGGGCTGCCGCTTCCGCTTCGAGATTGAAGGCTTCCCGAGCTTGCGGGGAGGAGATCAGCGAGTAAGCACTCTCGTAGAAGGAGTTCATCGCCGAAATCTTGTCGGACTTTTCCTTCGTATTGAAGTGGGTATTGACTGCTTCCAGAGCCGAGCGACGGGTGGCGAACCGGCTCTCATCGACTCCATTCGGCAGGTTCAAGTCGCGAACCCGGAAGCCGCCATCAGCGGGATCGCTGCCGAGACTGAATGGAGCGAAGGCGGAGCTGAGGTAGCCGCTGCCTGCGAACTCGTTCGGCATGCCTGGCACGCAAACGTAGGGCGGCAGATTGTTCCGCGATCCGAATTCATGCGAGATGACCGAACCAATGCTCGGAAACTGGAGGGCTGGGCTCGGGCGATAACCCGTGAACATATTGTGTGTACCGCGTTCGTGAGCGGCTTCGCCGTGGGTCATCGAGCGGATGATCGTCATCCGGTCGGCGATCTGAGAAGTCTTCGCCAGTGTTTCCCCAAATAAAACACCATCGACGTTCGTCTGAACTTGGCGCATTTCACCCCGGTACTCGATCGGAGCATAAGGCTTGGGATCGAACGATTCCTGATGAGCCATTCCCCCCGGCAGGTAAATGTGAATGATCGACTTCGCTTTGCCCTCGAAGTTCTGGTAGTTCTTGAGGTCTGCCCGAGCCTCCGACTGCAACAGCTGGGGAAGGGTCAGGCCGGCACCGGCGATCATTCCGACTTGCAGAAAGCCACGACGGGACAGTTGGCGAAAGTGATGCGGATTGCAACCCAGGACGCTATTCATAGGACGATCTTCAAGACAGGAGGCGGGTGGAAGAGTCGAGCCATTCACCGACGGTGGGACGGGCCGAAGCCCGGAGGAACGCTTGGCTGAACTCGGTGGGAACACCACTTGGTGTCGTGAAGGAACCGCACGTCCAGAGCGAACATGCGGAATCTCTGCGACCATTCTGCATCTTTTGTCGCGAGTTTCAATCTCTTTGTCAAGCATCGGCAAACTTTGATCTCGCCCCGCGGACGACATTCTGAGGATAGTATCGGTCGCAATCTCTATACGGCTTAAGGAGTTCCGTCCCCCAGAATGCCTCGGTTCCGACTGTGCGGGCTGTCGCAAACGTTTTTCTGTCAAGATGTTGTGAAGAATCGTTCGGGCTTTCATCCATCCCGAATCACCGCTAAACTACTGGTCCCGCTCGAATCCTCCAGCCAAACTGTACAAAAAGTGACTGGTGGGATTCCTTGAGTTGAGCTGCGCCCAGCCAACACGCCCTCCTCGAATTACCAACCTCTGCCCCCGTTTTCCAGCCCTCGATCAGGTCGAAGCCTGCTTCGCCCGATCACCCTCCATTCCCTTGCAGCTGTCCAGGACACCGGTCCCATGCGTCGTGAAGAGATTCGAAACATTGCCATCATCGCCCACGTTGACCATGGGAAAACCACCCTGGTCGACGCCCTCATGAAGCAGAGCGGCCAGTTCCGCGATGCGGAGTTGACCCAGGAATGCCTGCTCGACTCCAACGATCTGGAGCGGGAACGGGGAATCACCATCCTCGCCAAGAACATCGCCATTAATTACAAGGGCGTGAAGATCAATATCATCGACACCCCCGGACATGCCGACTTCGGGGGCGAAGTCGAACGCGTCCTCCGCATGGCGGACGGAGCGTTGATGCTCGTCGATGCCGCCGAGGGCCCCAAGCCACAGACCCGCTTCGTGCTCACCAAGGCCCTGCAAGTCGGCCTCAAGCCGCTGATCGTCGTCAACAAAATTGATCGCCCCGATAGCCGGGCCGATGATGTCATCTTCGAAACCATGCACCTGATGGAAGAACTCGGGGCGGAGGATGTGACGACACTGCCGCACATCTACGCCAGCGGACGCGCGGGCTATGCCAGCGACGACTCCTCAGCTCGCTCCGGCGACATGGCGCCTCTCCTCGATATGGTGCTGGCCAACATCCCCGCTCCGGACGTCGATGTCGATGTCCCATTCCGGATGAGCATCACTTCGCTGATGTGGTCTAAGTACGTCGGTCGTATCGCCGTCGGTCGTATTTACTGCGGCAAGATCAGCCCCGGCCAAAAGGTCGCTGTCCTGCGTGAGAACGGTTCCATCGTCAACGAAACGATCGACACGGTCGAACTCTTCGCCAAGCTGGGACGCGAGAAGGTCGATATCGCCATCGCCGGGGACATTGTGGCTCTCACCGGGATGCCGAATGTCGAAATCGGCGACACGATCGCCACTTCGGAAGACCTGACTCCGCTGCCCCGCATTAAGGTCGACGAGCCCACGCTCTCGATGACCTTCACCATCAACACCTCACCTCTGGTCGGCAAGAGCGGCAAGTACCTGACCAGCCGCCACCTTCGTGAACGACTCGCTCGCGAACTCGAATCGAACGTGGCGCTGAAGGTCGAAGACACCGATCAGAAGGAATGCTTCCGCGTCTCCGGTCGTGGACTGCTGCACTTGTCAGTCTTGATTGAGACGATGCGTCGTGAAGGGTTCGAACTCTCCGTCGGCAAGCCCGAAGTCATCCGCAAGCAGATCGACGGCGTCTGGCACGAGCCGTTCGAAATTCTCGAAGTCGATGTCCCGCAAGTCGATGTCGGCTCCGTGATCGAAATCGTCTCGACCCGCAAGGGACAGATGACCGACATGACGACCGGCCAGGGCTCGCACACACATCTCGTCTTCACGATCCCAGCCCGCGGTCTGATCGGCCTCCGCACTCGGTTGCTCAACGCCACCAAAGGCGAGGCGATCATGCACCACCAGTTCGACAAGTACCAAGTCGCTGAAGGGGAACTCCCCCGTCGCAAGTGCGGCGTACTCGTCTCGCAAGAAACGGGCCGCACGACTGCGTTCGCTCTCTTCAAGCTGCAAGAACGAGCGTGCTTCTTCGTCGGGGCCGGAACCGATGTCTACGAGGGCATGATTGTCGGCGAGAACGCCCGCGATAACGACCTCGTCGTCAATCCGGTCCGCGAAAAGAAGCTGACCAACATGCGTTCGAGCGGCGCCGACGACATGATCCAGCTGGAACCCCCACGCGATCTGTCGCTGGAACTCGCCCTCGAGTACATCGAGGCCGACGAGTACGTCGAGATCACCCCGAATGCGATCCGTCTGCGAAAGATCCTCCTCACCGAAAATGAACGCAAGCGAGGCAACCGCGCCCTGCTCGTCGGTGCCGGCTGATTTTCGGATTTCACCGAGAGCGGTACGGCGTCAGCCTGCCGAGGCCCTCGCGTCGTTATCAATCGCAAACAAAGGGCAGGTGTTTCACCTGCCCTTTGTGCATTGGTCTCCCCAGTCAGCTCGCACTCAGCAGGACGGGCACATTTGCCCGACCCCGCGCGACTCCCGACCATCGAGCACCGGTCTCATGGGGCAGTACTGGCCCGCGACCCGGAAAGGCCCTTCGAACTCACCACGCCGGAACAGGGACGGGCAAATGTGCCCGTCCTACGAATGAATCACCGCTTCATCAGCATCTCATCCAGGTTCAAAATCACGTTCCCGACCACGGTCCAGGCGGCGAGGTCCACGGGGTCCAGCCCTTCGGGGATGGGGCCGAGGGGGTCGCTGGCGAGGAGCTTCGCCGATTCGAGATCGGCTGCGGCGCGGGTGCGGACGGTTTCATGCAGCTGGGTCAGGCGGACGAGTTCCTCGGGGTAGGGGTCACGGGAGGTGCAGCGGCGGAAGAGACGCGCTGCGCGATCGGCGAGTGTGCCATCCCACTTCACGACTTGCCGAGCGAGGTTCTGTGCAGCCTCTAAATGGACTGGGTCATTAAGAGTCACTAAAGCTTGGAGCGGTGTATTCGTACGGATTCGCCGCACGGTGCAGACCTCACGATTCGGTGCGTCAAACGCAGCCATCGAAGGGTAGGGATTTGAGCGGCGGAACTGGGTATAGAGAGCCCGGCGATAGCGGTCCTCCCCCGCGCTGGTCTCCCAATCGGTCGAGCTGCCGAACGCGGCACTTAAGCCGAGTTTGGGTTGCGGCGGACGAACTGGTGGGCCGAACATTTTCGGACTGAGTAACCCGCTGAGGGCCAGCGATTGGTCGCGGATCATCTCGGCGGACATCCGGAAACGCGGCCCATGTGCGAGCCAGCGATTATCCGGGTCCAGTTCCAGCTGGTCGGGGGTCACTTTCGAGGACTGACGATATGTGGCCGAGGTGACGATCTGCCGAAGCATCGGCTTCATGTTCCAGCCCGAATCCATGAAGTCGACGGCGAGTGAGTCGAGCAGTTCCGGGTGCGTCGGCAGCTCGCCTTGGGTCCCGAAGTCTTCACTGGTGAGCACGATCCCTTGCCCGAAGAGTGCCTCCCACAAGCGATTCACCATCACGCGAGCGGTCAGCGGGTTGTCACGACTAACAATCCATTTTGCGAGAGCCAGGCGGTCCCGGGGAATTTCTGAACCTTGCGGGATGAAGGCTGTGGGAACACCTTCCGGAACCTCATCACCGAGATCCGTATAGGTGCCGCGATGCTGCAGTCTCGTCTTGCGACGGGCTTCCCCAGCCAGTTCACGAAACACTGGCACGCTGGTATCGGCCTTCAGATTCAGTAGATCGGTATGGGTTTTCGTGCGCTGTGCCCGCTGCACGGCGAGTTCCGGGGCGGCGTTGGCAAAGTACCAAGTGGCGAGTTCTGACGCCTGCTCGGGAGTGCGAGCCTCCGTCGTGATTGCGAGCAATTCTCGAACGCGAGTCGGAGTCCGCGCCACCTCGATGGCGCGCGGTGAGGCCGACACGGAGACTCGAAACTTCCCCAGCAGGTGGCTCTCGTGCTGCGAGGTCTGTTCGATCACCAATTGGATTTGGCTGTTCGCGGGGATCTCAGTCGCCGACTCGGGAAATAGGACCAGCCAGTGCGGCTCGCCTTGTTTGCCGCCGATCGCCCACCCCTTGCTCGGTTCGGCTTTCGCGGTCAGTACCGACTCGGCGGGGAACCCATCCTGAGAAAAATCCGCCACAGCTGTCGAGAACTTGAGCCCCAGGGCTGCGCTGGCTGCGTACTCGGCATTGGCTTTCGGAGCCTCGGTGATGGCCTGCTCCCAGACGGGCTTTCGATTCTCGTCGAGAAGCACGATCTTGGAATTCGCGAAGCGGTCACCCGCTGCGTCGGTGCGATTCCAGATGGCCACCTTGTCGACCGGAGTCAGTGCTTGCAGATCGACTTCCCACCACGGGTCGTCGCGGCCGTCCTCCGTATGAAAGACACTATTCGCTTCGTAGTAGTTGCCATTCGTGTTCCCATCGTTCCCTCGCTCCGGGACACCTTCGTAGCCCACGCTGCTTTGAGTCGCCTTGCCCTTCACCGCGACGTTGTCGGCTCCGCTAAAGACCTGGACTTCTGCCAGATGCAGGAAACGTCCCTTTCCTGGCGATTCAACTCGCAGGTAACGTCCTTGGGGCCGGGATCCCTCCCCGGGCACGATCACGGCTGAGACGCGCGAGATCACGAAATTCCCGCCCGCGTGACCCGGACCATTCCCGGGCAGCGTGGAATCGGTCAAGGCTTCGATGCGGAGTGCCGACAGCGGTCC
>Ga0105047_10011908_pt1 | contig 14072 bp, 8 predicted proteins | sample MAT04_FD_78384 | JGI IMG/M metagenome (GOLD analysis project Ga0105047, IMG submission 78384) | Freshwater microbial communities from Lake Fryxell liftoff mats and glacier meltwater in Antarctica - MAT-04 (megahit assembly) | ecosystem: Environmental > Aquatic > Freshwater > Ice > Liftoff...
CTGTGGACGCATTCAAAGACTTGAAAGTCAATGAAGAAACGGCTGCTAGACTCAACTTTTTCTTTGCGAAAGACTGGGAAGTAGAGCGCGATTTGGCCATTTTCGTCAAGGCATAAAAAAAACAAATTGAAAACAATCTTCCTACCGTATTTTTCTCCCCGCCTATAGCTAAATCTCTTGCCTCTTCAGGCACTTGGCGTCAAAGAGGTTATTGCATAAATGATGTGATTATATTCGCTTGTTTCGGTATATTTGTCAGGGAAACGGCCTTCCTCTTTATGCGTTTCCCATGATTGATATCTGGCTAGCAGTACATAAATGTACTTTTTGTCTTCACCCGTCATAGTGGTTTCCAATAACTCCAGTGCTTCTTTGACTCTTCCTTCGATCATAAGATCTACCACTGGTGAACGTTTGACCTTCTTTAAAATTTTTTGAGTGGTTATTGGAATACTATGGAAAGCACTTGACACTTCAGATTTATCTGCTGAGATGCCTCTATTGATATTTACCGAAATGCCAAATGCCTGCAATTGGATATTGCCCTGACCAAAAGTGAGCAGCACCATAGAAATCGCTGCACCAATGGCTAAAATAACATCTGCTGACTGCTCAGTATCTCGATACTGATCCAGTGCGGCTTCCAATAGCTTTGACAAAGACGGTGTGTTTGCCCAATTAGAGAGCATATTACGAGCAAACTGAACCGCTTCTGCTTTAGGGATAGCTTCTCCTGCCAAGGTATTATCCAAACGTTGGGCAGCCAATACTTCCGGCATTAGCTGTTGCTCTGCAGGCATAGAAGCCATTATTTCTTCCAAAGAAACATTCAGTCCTCCGAAAACCCCATTGGAGAAATAATCAAAAAAACGAAGCAACTGGAAGTCGTTCATTTTTTCGAACTTTTGCAGCATTATTTCCGCTGTAGTGGACATAAGCGTTGTAATATTTCTATAAGATGATGTGTTACCTCCAATCGCCCATAAGGGAAAATCCCGCCCAATAGTATGGCGCCACATGTTGGGCAGGCAAAGGACCATTCATAATAGTAAGCGCTGCCTGTTGAAATGCCTGCGCGCGCGAGAGCCCTTTTTTCAGCCAATTCTCATAAAAATGGATACAAAATTGAGCAGCAAACCGGTAATCAACATCCCAATTGGAGGCCAGTAAACTGGATGCACCCGACAATAAAAACGCCCATTCTAAACCTAGTGCATCGCCTCCAACTCCTTCTTTTGAGCGCCCGCTTACACAGGCTTGCAGTGAAATATGGGCCAAGGTAAAATCTATCTTTGCTGACAACAAACGCTCAGGCGTCATAACATTGTTTGAGTTAAGCTTGTCGAGTGATGGCCGTTGATTCCCATCAAAGATCAATAATCCAGAATCGGTATAAGGATTTCCGGTATCATTTGTGGGAAAGGTACCATGGGTGGTAAAATGAATCACGTTGCCAGCCATTGCCAAACTAAGCAGGCGTCTCAGATCCGTATCCTCCTCCTCTGCCGTAGTCCCGGGGTATACCCCAGAAAGATAATTAGTTACGAGCTTGAATCCTGTCATTTTTTCTACATCTTCCAGATCTTCCACTGCATAGGCAACCAAACTGGTGAATTTACTCGGTGTTTGAGCCTCTTGTTGTAGGGATTGGACCAACGTGTAAGCACCTTGTGTACGTGAAATAGTAAATTGCTCAATGAGGTATCTACCATTGATTTTTACATAATGAAGCGGGAAAAGGCTCAAGTCTCCGTCTGGACAATAGCATAAATGTTCCCCTTCAGCAATTTCCCCACTTTCAATCAGTGGAAGCAGCCAGCTGACCAAAGGGGCAAGTGAAAGAGTCATATCAACCTCCTGTTTTTTGCCAAATAGCCCGGTAGAACGAGATTGCCATTTTTGTGGATTTTGCATCTGAGCTGATAGCCATTGTTGGAGATGCGCTTTCCCGATCTCTATTTTTTTGTGGAACAGATTCCCTTTAGAACTAACTAATACCGCATAGATATAGTCCTCTTCCAGTAAAAAAGTCAGGTAGTTTGCCCTCATTTGATGCATAATAGAGGGCAAATCCGCTGTGATTTTCGTAAAATCGCTGACGGCAGGGATGGGCTGGGAGGGGTGTTGCTGACGATCCAATACATCTGCCAATACACGTCCTTTACTGCTTTCTATCGCGTTAAGCATCCCTTGAGTATCGCCCAATTGATAATAAAAATCACAGAGTCTGGTAAAGAGGTACTCGAATTTGTTCAGCAGCCCGGCACGTTCCGTGTAGTTTTCAATTTGGCTTCGCTGAAATTCAATCTGCGCCCAAATTTTTTCCGTTAAGGCCAATCCTTCCCGGTATTGCTTAAGCCGGTTATGGCATACACCCATTGCCCACCAAACCGTTTGAAGGTCATAAGGGATGTTTTTAGTTTCTACTGTCTGACAAACATCGGTCAACTCCTGAATGGTTTTCGCTAAGGCATCCGGGTTTTGAGCACGTTGCGGATCATGAAAGATGGTACAGCTTTGTTGTACTCGTTGCTGGACTTCATGCAAGTCATTTGGACCAAAATGGCCTTTAAAGGAATCATAGATATTTTGGGAGGCGGCGTTGTTTTCCTGATAAAGCGTTGCGGATGTGTCAGTTCCTGATTCTTGCAATGCACCCGTCTTTTGGGAAAGTTGGTTTAGTTCGGCCAAGATTCCTGACAACAGCGGATTTTGAGCGTCATCCCCCATACTTTTTGCCAAAGCCTCTATGGCTGCCAGCGCAGCTTGGTTACCTTCATTGAAATCATCCGCTATCTGGTCAGGATTTCGCAGCTCAGTTGCCTGATTGAATATTTTATCCAGATTCCGCTCCAGATTATCGCGTTGTATTTTGCTAGCAGCAGAGAAGCCAAGGGATTTTGCTTGTTCAAAACATATCCGGGCTTCTTCAAACCTGCTGAGCATTAATAAAGCTTCCGTTTTATAAAGCTCAATCACACACAGGCGTTCAAACTGGTAGCGGACAGGAGGCTGTAAAAAATCGACTACTGAGTCAGCGGTATACATTGCTTCTTCATATCGGCTCCCATCAAACAGGAATTTTACCAGAAAGTATGCGCCGTTGATCGCATAATCCAGAGACTCTTCTTTTTGAACTGCTTTATTCTGGTATTGGAGTGTTCCTGTGTCCTTCAAAACCTGGGCTAATACGATAGCAAGGTCCAGGTGATTCGATTTACCGTTATAGCCATTACACAAGGCATCCAGTGCTGCCAGGTTTGAATTTGGCATATGGAAATCAATAAATTGCAAGGCATACGGCTTGGTATTACTGTCAGGGCATTGCAAGATAAAGTTTTTCTGGTCCTCCAGTGTTCCGTAGGCAAATATGGCGAGGATGGCTTTGGAATTTGACTGCATGGATGCATTTTTAAACTAAAACGAGCCTAAGCCAATCAAGTCAGCTGACCTGGAATTGTATTGCATTCTTGAAAGTTCTGCCTGTTGTCTTGCTAAGGATTCGTCAGTGACAACCCCATGTGATGTAATCCCGGATTGTGCATCAACAGGGCTGTATGTTTCCTCAATACTGATATCCCCAACATTATCTCCGCCAAACAAACTATATAACAACAAACCACCCAGCAAACTGACGGCCAATGTCGCCACGGCAGTCCAGATTTCGGGGTTATTCACTGCTTGTGCCGCCTCCTTTTGGAGCGCATGAATGACGTCTCCGAGGAATGGGGCGGCCGTGTTATTGCATTTATTAAAGTCAAAGTCAATCAAATAATATCCAAATTGTTCCATACACTTTTGATTTATCAATTCAAGCGTGTAATTGCACAAATAGGCATCATCGAGCCAACCCCAAAGTCCGAGGCGATCCGGAATATGGTCATCCCCTTTGAAAAAATAGGCTATCAGCATATCGGCTATCGGATCCATTTCAGCACTTTTACCCTTAGCATTGGCGGCTTGCCACATGGTGGCGAGATTGCCGGGGGCAAACTGAATGTAGGATTGAAGGAAATTGGCATAATTGTCAAGCCATTCCGCGTCCTTCTGTGGATAATTTTGCTGTAAGAACGGTCGAAGGCTATAACTATTCTGAGGGTCATTGACCATCAGGGTAATGTGGGCATTGATTTGAGCAAGTTTTGGGTTCATGATGAGAGGTTTTGGTGTAGAATTTTAGATGCTTAGTTATGCGTCAGATTAATACCTTTTGAATTAGCAAAGTCTCAACTGTCTTTGTGCCCTTAAGATAGCTATCCAAAATTGCTTGGCGTTGGATGTTGTAAAAGTTTGACTTGGTGCCGTGCCGCTGTGCATTGGGTTTGCGCGTCGGCTGTTTGGCGGCATGGGCAGCAAGCGGAGGTTCGTGGTATCTTATGGGTAAAAAGAGCCGGTTTGTCGTTTATTAAGTCTAGCGTTCATAAAGTATCTATTCAATCCAGAACAATAAACGGTGTTGAAATCGGGATATTTATGAACTCAAAGCCTTTTTTCAACCTCAAAGTATTAACTGTGACCCCGCTCACGCTTGCATTGTATTTAAATAGTATATTAATTTTCAAGAATTGATCGTTACTTGAAATAATACTTGAAGCCTTAACATAACTTGGATTGTCTAGTTTCCAACCCTCAAGGCGAGTCCCTGTAATGTTCAATTGATACTGTTCAGGATCCTTCGAGCTACACGTACTACAACTCCATACAGAACCGTGGATCATAACGCCATTTTTAACTATCCAAGCCTCTGTTATTGTCGGAGAACTAACTAAAAAGTCTACAGCATTGAGATGAGTGTTGGATGTTTCAACCGGATAAGCTGTATTGATAGCTTGAATATCTGTTGGGCTTAATGCATCTCCGCCCATTGGATTGCAGGATACCCCAGGCCTCGGTCGTATAGTTATCATTTGTCCTGGCCCATTGGGATTAAGTTTTCCAAATGCAGTGCTTTTGTAGTGCATAATGGAAGCGCAATCATATGGGAAGGCAGTAGATGCACCTGGCAGAATATCAAAATTTCTTCTTCTAATCACCTCTGATATAATGTTTGATTCTAAAATCTCAACATAAGTTCCCCTGTCAGAACGTGATTGTTCATGATAAAAGGCAAGAGCATGTACCATTTCATGAATTACTACGGACTCACTAATTAGTGCCATATTAAGTCTTAAAAATTGCTGTCCGCCTCTCTTACCTACATTTGAACTGCCCCCATTAAAACCCAAATTCGGGTCATTAATAATTTCTACGTAATCCAACTGCTCTGTTGACCTTTTTACAAAGCTCATATTTGTTCTGTCTGTCATTTCGTTGAGGGCTTGCACGATTGAGTTAATTTGCGCATTGCTAAATCCAGAAATAGCAACAGGTATAACACTTCGATCCCATCTTACTCTATTCAATGCAAGTGGCGCAAACTGCATATTTAGGTTGTTTCTGACAAACAAATCGTTGCTAAGCAAGGTTTGCTCGTCACCCACTTCTATATCGCCCCCCACATACCCTTTTCCATTAATAAATACCACGGTCACTAAGGTTTTAGGACTAATGCCTGGTAGGCCAACATTGTACAGTTCTTTTACTGTTTGAGCTGACAGATTTTGCAAACAAAAAACACCAATTATGGCATTTAAACAGAGACTTTTTGCTTTTTTCATTTTAGGTTGTTTATAATTTAAGTGTGAAATGAAAACGAGATGATTTTGTATTGTTTTTGTAACTGGTTAGCACACTGCTTTTTCTATAGTTCGTGAGATATCTATCAATTGATTACAAATTTTACTTTTTAGCATTTGAAAATAATCATTGTAATTTCCTCCAGATATTAAGGCAACTCCAATGATTATTCTGATTCTCAAAAAACGCACTCCGGTGTGCTAAACAGTTACAATCTAAGTTGTTGTAAAACCAACTTTGTTAGGACATCAAAACGACTATTCCTCAAAACCGCTTAACTGCTATAGGAATCAAGTATTCCTTATCCACTACCGTTTTCTCCCCAGGGCGGATGATCATAAAATAGTCGTCTTGAGGGTTCGTCTTTAATTTAAACCCTTTGTTTTTTGAAGTGCTGTGATTTTTGAATAGTTGTTTTGCATTGCTGTCATACACCTCAATTTTAAAACCATCCGGCATACCCTGCATTTGAATGTCGTAGCCTGCACAATACTTTTCTGTACAATTAGGGCAATCAATTACATATTGACAAATCTTATTGACCTGTATAATAATGAATTCATCTTTAGACCTGAATTTGATTTTGGGACCCAATTTGCCTGGAACAATTCGTGGAGGAGTACAAAGTTCCGGTCGCCTTGCACATATTTTCCCAATATCTAATTTTTTGCACAGGATTGGGGATGTGTTGCAAAAATCAGAGATTGAGGTGAAAGAATCACTTTTAGGCAGTATCAATGAAAAATTTTGAGGGCCATCCGCGATATTGAATCCACGGACAATTGCTTTCCAGGTTCCTGTTATCTTGGAAGTCTGCACTACTTCAATATTATTCAGGTGATCTTTGCCGCGCTCTGCAGCGCGTAACGCGGCGACATCATCATTCACATGATTTTGATCGTTAACTTCATCAAAATTTGGATCAAGCGTTGGATTCAACCAGGTTCTAACTTCTAGTTCAGTGCCACATATTTGCGCATTTGGAGCCAATACATTCCCCGAAGCATTTACAATCTGCTGGTTCAGCAGCCATGGATAATAAATTTTGCCATTAGGATCTATCAATTCAAGATCAAGATCGTTGATTAGCAAAGGTTCGTTGCGTACCAGTAAACCTGTGGATGCAATGTCATCCCAAGCCAAAGTTGCTTTTATCTCACCAGAATTTGACCCAACATAGAAACTGTATTCTGCGGTATTGCATGTTTCAGCAATGCTATTTTCGATCACTCTTTGTCCTGAAACAGCATTTACAGCAGCCTGTGCATCCACCATTCCCCATCCAGTGGTAAAATCGGGCCCAATAAATGCCTGTACCGGCCCATCTGCATTTTCAAACCAAGCGCCCTCCGACACTAAATCCCTGGCAGAATGTATCAAAATCGCACGTAAAGTGGAGGGCAGGGGCGGTGAATTGTCCAGGTTTACCTGGTGCACAATGGCCCAGCGTTGCAATACCAAGGCTAAAGACCCGGTTACGACTGGGGCTGCCATGGAAGTGCCACTACTCGTCAAATAATAATTGGTTCTTTGATTTTCTTCTTGCTCTTCGGGACAATGATTATTTTCATCGGCGTCATTGTTGTTACAATAGCCCGTAGAAATAATCTCTGTTCCAGGTGCAACAACATCGGGTTTAATTCGCCCATCGTATGTGGGTCCTAAACTGCTTCTGCGGCTTATGAAGAAGTCATCGTTACTAGTATTAAAATTTCCAACTAAAACAGCATTTTTCACCTGTTTAGTCAATGAGAAATAGCCGCGTTGTTCTCTTAGGGTATCGGAAGGTTGGTTCCCCTCATTGCCAGCAGAGAAAACAGTCAAACGAGCGGGTACTATATCATTATTATGCCATAATGTTCCATTAATATGCTCATCCACCAGTTGATTATTCGTATTGTATTTGCCGTTGTATGAAAGCCCAACAGAACGATTCAAAATATCAAGGCCATTTTCTCTTATCCAGCTAAAAAGACGAGGGGCGGTAGGGTTAAATCCATCAATCAATCTTGCCTGAGGCGCCATACCTCTCCACTGAAAAGCAGTGCCACCATTATCAGCGCCGAGGTTATCATTTTCATTACTCATACGGCCACTACCCATAGCGATACCTGCCACGTGCGTTCCATGTTTACTTTTCCGTTCGCTCCAAACCGACACCCGACCTTCAAAATCACGGTTATCCTGATCAACTCCACCATCCAGGATTGCAATATCTACACCTTGTCCCCCCAAGCCATTAATTTCTCCTGTTATCATAGAGAACTCTTGTACCTCATTTACATGAACAATTTCACGAGTTTCTTCATTTTCAGGCATATAGGGTAAACCAATTGCGTCAATATATAGGACAGGGTCTTCGTTGGCAATACGCAACATGTCATTTCGGCTCAGAGAAATCTCCCAAATCGCATTTGATATCTTTTCAAATGATTTTGTGTATTTATTGAGCAAGGATTTCACGCCTTTTTCATCAACATCAGGAAAAAACTGAACCCAGAGGTTTAAGGTGCCATCTTTGTTAATCACATAATTATAGGGCGCTCCTTTTTCCGGAGTAATGGTAAAAGCCCGTTCGGTTTTAGTTTTATCTAGAATTAATGGATTGACTTTATGTTGACTTTTTAATAGCGCTATGTTCGCAATATACTTTTTTGCCGTTTTGTCATTCGGGTTGAACCGGCTGTTTAATCTGGCCAAATAAGTACTGTGCTTTATGGGAGACAAGACTTTCAACCCAACTTTGTCCAGTTCCTTTTTTTCAGATTCAGTCAAATTTTTAAGTGATTTTAATAGTACATGTACCCCATCTGAGCCAGCGGCTTTGAGATTCTGGAGGGTTTCAGCAGTAGATTTAGGTGAAAAAACGAGTTTTTCAGTTTGGAGGTTTAAAACATACTCTTTTGTAGAAAATTGGGAATAAACCGATTCAGCGTTTAGAATCATAAGCAAACCTAATAGTAGGTTTTTTGACAATGAGATTTTCATAATTAAAGTTTTTGAAGTTAAATGATTGTTAGTGATTTTCAGGATTTTCCTGATAATTTTTTACAATTTTATCACCGATAAGCAGTGTGCCTTTCAAAAATGTCCAGTAGCATGAATTGGTTGTCATGACCCTGCTTTGCTATCAGGCGCATGAAAAAAGTTTATTTTCATGCGCCATTGGAACTGCCCGATAATGGCTTTGTTGCATGAATTTTTAACATGCTCTATCGCTATCACTTCCTGATGAATTCATAAATGGTCGTCCCTATTCTTACATTTCCCCCAGAAAAAAAGTATTCCGTGTCTTTTCTATCTAATCTAACAATGCCTCCAGACTCATTCATTGAAACAATTTGGTATTGCCCAAACTGCTGAGGATTCTCACCCTCAGAACCCATACCGGCCCATGAAGTTTTAGTATTATACGTACCATCCTTTTTAAAACCTATTTTATAATCTGTAACCATTTGAGACGATCCACTTTTTTGTATATGTGTATAGCACCAAACTCCTAACAATCTTTGATCTATCGTACTGGATGCACTGCTTGATTGCCCAATTTGTGTAGCATCTAATCTCCTGAATTGAATGGTAACTCCTTGAACACTATAGGATAAATCATTTCCATTCAGCGTAATTATGAAAGAAGCGCCGTTGCTAATCCCACTCAACTGGCTCCCACTTTTATTAGCAACATCGACCCCGGACGCAGACGACAACTGGTAATTGACCCCACCGGTACATATAATGATAACTTTACCAAAGCTTTCATTATCACCAAAAATTTCAAAGGTGCCCGTGAAAGGATCAGAATTACCCGTTCCATTACCTGTTACTGAGGTTTCAGGAGTAACCGACTGCCTCGAGATACGGGTTAGATCAAAGGCTGATCCCAATAATTCCATGACTAAGTTGCTGCCTTTGATCAGTATCCGAAATGGAATGCCTTGAGATGTTCCTTCAAGTGTAGAACCGTTTTTTGTGGCCATATCATGTCCATCACCAGAGTCAATTTGATATTGGTTACCGCCAGTATGAGTAATTGTGACGGTCCCCACGACTTGTCCATAGGCTGACATAGTGAAAGCACCTATAAATGGATCCGTTGTACTCTTGATGTTATTGGATATATAAGCTGGATTGTCAGCACCCAAAGCTGTGTCAAATAGGGCAGGGCTATTTCCAGCCAACAAAATATTTGAAGGGGCTGATGTCCAAAAAAGCAGGATAGCTACAAGCAAAAGAGAGTGTTTCATGGTGGAAATTGTTGAAGTTAAAGGGTGGTCAATGTTTTTAAGGATTAATCCGCTTCGATTGCCTGATTTAAGGTGTGGCTCGAATGCGGTGTTCATCCGAAAAATAATTCTGCAGCAAAGGTATTTCCATTTAGTATGCATCTAAAATCGGACTAAAGTCCTATTTTTGGCTTTCGATGTGATACCCCTTTTGAAATGCAAACACCAACCTTATTCGTACTTCTTATTCTGACACCTGTTCTGGCATTTACTCAAATTAAAAGCCCTGTAGAACAGACTCCCAGGTTCATTTTCAACCATGAATTTGCACCAAAGCGGCACACTATTTCAGAGGGACTCCCTACTAATAGCATCAATTGTTTCGTAGTTGATGACGACCATTTTTTATGGATGGGCACTGATAAGGGCATTTCACGCTTTGATAGATTCAACTTTGTATCCCACGCTATCTTAAAGGAAGGAGCAAACCAAAAAATGCCCACAGGCGTCAATAGCCTTGTCAAATCTGCTGATGGGACGATTTGGGTCTGCCATAACAATGGCATCTGCCGATTTAACCCAAGAAACTTTGATCTGAAAAACTACAGGATTCAAGCACCCAAAAACCACCCATCTGAAACTTTAAAAGTATTTCGGTTGCTTGAAAATGAAACTGGAGAAGTCTATGCAACTACCAACAAGGGGTTTGCCATTTTTAATAAGCAAACAGAATCGTTTATTGTCCAGGAAATGGATATGATTTCGTTCAAAGGGCCACCATATAACAATACAGCATTTGGAAAAATTTTGGAAGACAAGCAGTTAAATGGTATCTGGTTCACTACCTTGAGGCATATCTCCTTTTATGACTATAGTTCTAAATCCTATTACTCTTCGCTTAATAATCCAAAAAATTGGGCTATTTTTAATTTAAATGTAGGAAGTTTAGAAATTACTGAAATTTTAAAAGACTCGCATAATAAGTTATGGTTTTCAGTGCGATTCAGACCTATACTTTACTGCTTTGATCCACAACTAAATCAAATATTTCAATATCAACTTGATAAAGATATCCCCGCTCTAAGTATGATGCCCCAAGCAAACAAATTATATCAACTTGATGAGCGACACCTTATGTGCTGCCTCGGACGCGGTACTATTCTCCTATTTGATATGATAGAAAAGTCCTTTAATGAAGTAAATCACAGGGTAGAGGGAAATATAAAAGTTCCTTTTGGGGCTACTGTAAATGATATATTGATAAATACGGACAATAATATGTATTTGGCAACTAATACTGGGCTATATCTTGTAGAAGACAGGTCTTATGTGCTGGAGGAAATACCTATTGCCAATCCAGTGCACATAGGGGCATTTACAGACCTTTACATAGATAATATAGCCAATATATGGTTGCGTTCAAATTGTCATTTGCTTCAGAAATATGATAATATTACAAAAAAAATTTCAATAATACCCATCAAGCATAATAAGAATGTTCCTGACCTTAACTACCATATTTACCCTGCTAAAAATAACAACTTTTATACCAACACTACCACGGGGACAGTGTTAATAGAAACAGAAACTGATAAGTTTTCCAGGCTTTCTCCACAAAATGGTCGCTTTTTAGACAAGACAAAAATTCATGGGCAATACAAAGATTCCTTGTACTTTCTATATCACAGAGGCTCCGAAGTTTTATTCCAGTATGATGTAAGTCGTAATTATATTGATACTTTGTCCATTCGAAAATGGCGAGAAGTTGCATTACATTCTACGTTTATGGATTCCAAACAAAGGATTTGGTTTGGATTGGTTGAATATGAAGGTATGGAAATGTTTGATCCGCAAAAAAACGAATTGCTAAAAATGAAGTCCCATAATAAATTTGGATATTTATTCAACGGTCCGCGGTATGGTTGGTGCATGGAAGATGACAAAGGCAATCTCCTTGTCGCCTCTGAAGACGCAGGTGTGTTAGTAATTGATCCGGAAATTAATATCATTCAACATATTGACAAGGCAAGAGGCCTAAAAACCAATAATATATTACGCGTTTCTAAGATCAATCCCAACCACTTATTGATTGTCTCTCCCAGTGATTTCATGCTCTACGATTGGGGACAGAATTTGCCAGTTTTGGGAAAATATCGCGCCTTTTTTGAGCAGACAGAAAATCGTTCCTATGCTTGTGCCCATAATGATCTCTTGTATGCCGCCAGCATAGATCGCATTTTTATTTTTGATCTCAAGAAAATATTAAACGAGCCTTATCTTAACGACCGGCCGTTTGTGTCTGCCATATTGGTAGACAATAAATTGCTACCTCCCGTACAAATCCACTCAGGATTTCAATTGAAACCGGGATCCTATGAGATTGAATTTCATATTGCAAATCATTTGAACAACACCTATTCCGGTCAAAACTGGCTCTACAGATTAAATGGCAATGCCGACGAATGGAAACAACTTGACCCTTCTAAAAAACTAGTAGTCAATAACCTCTCACAAGGCCATTATTCCTTGGAGTTAAAAGTGTTGGATCCTTTCCGAAAGACAGAAATTGAGCAGGCTGAATCCATTGTAAGGTTCGAAGTATTGCCATTCTGGTACAATACCTGGTGGTTCAGGACAATGTATATTCTTTTAGCATTTTCTGTACTTTGGCAGATAAATCGTCAGTCAACTTTGCGAAAACTTGCCAAACAGAAGGCCGATATTGAGAAACAACTCGCTCTGGAGCGTGAAAGAGAACGAATTGCTCGCGATATACATGATGATTTAGGTTCGGGTATTTCCGCAATTCATCTTTTGTCAAACTTTTCCAAAAACAAAATCAAAGATCCCGAAATCCAAGTCGAGTTTGCTAAAATAGCAGCCTCAAGTGCAAAGTTGAATCGAAATATCCGTGAAATTATTTGGACCATCAATACCGCAGAAGACACGCTGCCTTCACTGGCATATTTTCTGCGCCGCTATTGTGCTGAATTTCATGAGAACACAGGTATTCTCACAAACTTTACTGATTCAAATGATTTGCCAGAAACCAAAATAAGCGGTGAATTACGCCGAAACCTTTTTCTATGCGTAAAAGAAACGTTGAACAACGTGGGGAAATATGCCAATGCCTCAGAGGTGAGGGTGTCAATGACGGCAACAAACCAGAAGATTACCATCATTATTGTAGATGATGGTATTGGTTTTAATGTTGACTATGCTTTACAAAAAGGTGGCAATGGGCTTAAAAACATACTGAATCGGATGGAACAGATAGGAGGAATAGCTAATTTTGAAAGCAGACAAGGGAATACGGAGGTTCGATTAGAAGTAATTACTTAAAATCTTCTGTTACCTTCCATGATATTTGTTCAAGGCTTCTACACGGGTGCGCACTTGAAGCTTGTCGTAAATATTTGAAATATGGGATTTGACTGTCTTCACGCTAATGTAAAGATCATCAGCAACTTCTTTCTCCAACCTGCCTTTGCTGATCAATTGAATCACTTCCTTCTCCCGACTTGTTAGGATCGCAGATTCAGCGGTAGCTATTGGTATTGGCTTGCTGAAAGATAAGGCTAATAACTTCGCGATTCTCGGCGACATGGGTGCTCCTCCATCATATAATTCGTGTACTGCTTCAATGATTCGCTCTGAGCTAGTACCTTTTAACAAATAGCCTAAAGCGCCTACAGCAAGTGATTCAAAGACTTTTTTGTCATCCTCATAAATGGTCAGTACCATGAAGAGTGTGTCTGGTATTTGAGGTTTTAATTGCGAAATACAGTCAATACCGGATGGCTGCCCAGTGCCTAAATCAATATCCATCAATATAACATCAGGAGCTAATTTGGGCAATTCATGGAGCGCCGTTACACCATCAAAAAACACATGCTCACAGGAGAAGCCTGAATCATAATAGTTCAGCACTTGTTGAACAGCTGAAGCATAAGTGGTATCATTTTCAACAATAGCAACACGAATTGGCATTTTCATATATCTTAAACGCAAATGTTGAAATAAAATTTCACAAAAACGTTGTTCTTGGCAAAAAAAAACCGCTCGACCTTACGTCGAGCGGCTCAAAAACCAAATGAAAACAATCTTCCTACCGTACTTTTTCCCCCGCCTGATGCGAGAGAAAATAAATTTTTGCAACTGGTTAGGTGGAAC
>Ga0105047_10011910_pt1 | contig 14071 bp, 13 predicted proteins | sample MAT04_FD_78384 | JGI IMG/M metagenome (GOLD analysis project Ga0105047, IMG submission 78384) | Freshwater microbial communities from Lake Fryxell liftoff mats and glacier meltwater in Antarctica - MAT-04 (megahit assembly) | ecosystem: Environmental > Aquatic > Freshwater > Ice > Liftoff...
ACCAGCACGACGGCCGCGAACACCACGCCCGTGCGAAGCACGCGCCAACCTGACCTCAGCGCGAATGCAGCGCAACTTTCGCTCGAACCCGTCGCCCACACCTACCCGATGGGACGAAAGTCCTCGCCGGTTTTTATGCGCGCTGCGCCGTTCGGGTACTGTGGAAGGCGGATGTGCCGCCTCTTCGGCTTTCGGAGCGTCATTCCGAGCCAGATGCACCGCTCGCTGGTGCAGGCCGACAACGCGCTCTGCACGCTCAGCCGCCAGCACCCCGACGGATGGGGCGTGGCCTACTACATCGACGGGTCTCCGCATCTCACGCGCGCAACGGCGACTGCGCTCGATGATCACCTCTTCCACCGTCTGAGCGGCGTCGTCTCGTCCGAGACGGTCGTCGCGCACGTGCGCCGCGCGACGCAGGGCGCGGTCTCGGTGCTCAACACCCATCCTTTCCAGCACGGGCGCTGGGTGTTCGCGCACAACGGCGACATCCCCGAGTTCCCGAAGTTCCGCGCGGCGCTGCTCGAGCAGATCTCGCCGCGGCTCCGGCGCTTCATCCTGGGCGATACCGACAGTGAGATCGTCTTCTTCCTCTTCCTCACTGAGCTGCTGCGCACCGCGCCTCTGCCCGCGCCGCGGCGGATCGACGAGGCGATGCGCGCGATGGCGGCGGCCGTGGGGACCGTGCGAGCGGTGTGCGACGTCGATGGGCGCCCGCCCGCGGTGCTGACGCTGGTGGCGACGGACGGTGTGACGCTGGTGGCGACGCGCGGCGGTCGTGAGCTGCACTGGTCGAGCTACAAGCGTCGCTGCGCGGATCGCGAGGTCTGCACGTATCTGGCGGCGCACTGCGAGGCGCCCACCCTGACCGGCCAGATCAATCACCTCATCTTGTCGAGCGAGCCGCTCGGCGGTGAGAACATCTGGCTACCGCTGGCGGACGGCGATCTGATCGGCGTCGATGAGCGGATGCGCCTAACGCAGGGGAAGATGGACAGCGCGGGCGGAGTGGCGATCGATCGGACGTTCGATACGCAGCCACCCCGCCCGAGCATGCAGGTCGCTCAGGGCGTGAGCGAAGCGACGAAATCTATCTGACAGAAGCCCTGGCCGGTCGAGTCTTCGAACGCGACGCCGGCTTGCGCCTGGATCTGAGCGGCGGTGGCGCTGCTGTCATCGACGCCGAAGTACGCGGCGGCGAGGTTGGTCGACAGCGGACCGCTGCCGCCGCTGCCCTGCACGACGCCGAAGAAGAGACCGGGAGGTGCCTGCGGATCCGACTGGAGCGGGAGCGAGGCACCGAAGCCCGTGGCGCCCGCCAGATCGAGACCCGAAGCGGCCACACCGATCGTCACGATACCATCGGCGAGGCCGACGTCGGATGGGAGCAGCGCCTCGAACAGCGCCTCCTGGCCGGCGAGGTTGCCATCGCAGTACGCGAACGCTTGCGGCTGGTAGACCAGGTTGTACGTGCCCGCGGCGATGTTCGCGGCCGGGCCCGACGGCGGCGGCGGCGGCGGCGGCTGCGAGGCCTGGATCTCGACGAAGTCGCCCGAGATGCTGGCGTCGATCAGGTCACCGATGACGATGCCGCCCGCGGTGAAGGTGACCGATCCGACCTCGGCGACGGCCGCGACCTGCGGCTCGAGCGAGGTGTCGCCGTGATAGAACACGGCCAGGCGATCGACGCCGTCGAACGCGACCTGCGCGCCCACGACGAAGTCAGAGCTCGGCGTGATCACGTAGACGACGCTGGCGATCTCGGCCTGCGTGACCGGATCGAAGTCCGAGAACCACGAGCCGATCACCAGGTAGTCGTTCACCGTGCCGCTCGGGCCCTGATCGGTGAAGGTGTACGCGAACGAGGCGGCCGAGGGGTTGGTGTACTGGACGCCATTCACGGTCACGTCGAACGCGCCGGCGCCGAGGGCCGGGGGCGCGCACGAGTTCACGTCGACGACCGGCGCACCGGTGACCGACGCGCTGCCGGCGACCGCGCTGCCGACGATCGCGGCGCTTCCCGAGGTGGAGAACAGCACGCCATTTCCGAGGGAAGGCAGGTTGATGACGCTCGGCACGGACGGCAAGCGGAGCGGATCGCGCGTGACCGTGGTCTGCGCGAAGCGCGGCGCGAGGATGCCGGAGATGGGCACCAGGCGCGGCTGGGCGGCGGTGCTCGCCGGCGGAATGATCGCCGGCGGAATGACGGTGTTGTCGATGATGGGGACGACGGTGTCCGGGGGGGCTTGCTGCTGCTCGACACCGCAGGCGGCGGCGCCGAGCGCGAGCAGGAGATTCGAGAAACGTAGACGCGACATGATGGGCTCCTTTGGGTCCGCGACGGACCGGGTCGCCGCATCAATGGCCGCGCGATCGAACTTTGATCGCGAAAAGTGATCAGTGCTCGAGGCGCATGCCGAAAGTCAGGAAGCAGGAGCCGCTGAAGTCCGGCTGGGCCAGCTCTACGCCCACGAAGCCCTCGATCGACTGCGCGGTCTCGGTGTTGCGATCGACGGCGATGATGCCCTGTCCGCGCTGCGTCCCGAACGGGCCGCTGCCGGTGAAATACAGCGTGCTCACCAGGACCTCCTCGGGCTGGTCGGGAAAGATGCTGGTCGACAAGCGCACCGAGGCGCGCCCGAAGTTGTCCTGCATGAGCTGGCCCGAGAGCGTCCAGGAGCGCGTGCTCACCCGGGTCAGCGCGACCGGGCCCGCGAGTAGCCCGCAATCCCCGGAGGTGAGCATGCTGAACTGGGCCTCCCGGCCGGCGAGCGCGTCGATGCACTGCGTGTCGGGCGGGCCGTAGTAGCTGAGCTGGTAGGTCTCGCCGCTCGAGACGATGTGGGCGTCGGGGCTCGCTTCCGCATCCGGCTCGAACACGTCGGGCGCCTCGAACGCGTCGGGTGCCAGAGCAGCGTCGGGCGCGAACGCGTCGGGAAAAGAAGCCGCCGCGTCATCGGCCGCGGCGTCGGCCGCGCGGTCGCCGAGCACGGCGTCGGTCAGACAGCCGCTCATCAGCAGCGCGGCGAGGAGCGGGCTCAGCCTCACGGTGCTTCGGCCAGAGCGCGATAGCGGAGGCTCAGCCGGTGCGACGGGAAGCGCGCGATGAACGCGATCGCTGCGGCGCGTGCGGCCGCGGGATCGTGCGAGGCGACGAGGGCGTCGATGCGCAGCGCCTGCGCTTCGGGGATCAAGGACTCGGCGCCGGAGTGATCGTACGTGTCGAGCACGGTGAGCGCGGCGGCGGGCTCGCCAGCGGCGAGGGCGAGCTTGGCGCGATCGAGGAGCGCGACTTCGCCGGCGAGATCGAGCTTTGCGGGAAGCTCGGGGGGAGCCAACGCCATCGGCTTCTTCGGCGTGGCGACGAGGCGCTTCGACACCACCGGAGGAGGAGGGGCCGGGGGTGGTGCTTCTTCGACGATCGGAGCGGACATCGGGATCGGGACCGGGACCGGGGCGGAGGATTGGATCGGAGTCGGTGCGGTTGGCCTGGGCGCCGGGTTCACGAGCAGCGTGCCGGTTGCGGCGCTGGCGGCGACGACGGCGGCGAGGACCCACTTCATGGCCACGCCCTTGGCGGCGATCGCGGCGGGCAGCGAGGGGGCGCCGAGCGATGCGCTCGAGGCGCTGGTGGTGGTCGAGGCGGTCGCGGCGGCGGCGGCGAGCGGGAGGCCGAGCACGAGGGCGGCCTTTCGGCGGGCCTCGTCGCTGGGGCGGTCGCGATCGGCCGAGCCGAGGATCTCTCGCGCCAGCGAGCCGCCCTCGTCGAAGAGGCGCTTCGGATCGCTCATCGCTTCTCCGCCCTGGCGTGTGCGCGCTTCAAGAAGGCCTCGAAGATATCCCGTCCGCGGCGCAACCGCGAGGCGACGGTGCCCGGCGGGGTATCGGTGCAGGCGGCGATCTCGGCCATCGTCAGGCCCTCCAGCTCGAACAGCGTGAACACCGCGCGGACGTCGAGCGGCATCGAGTCGAGCGCGAGATCGAGGAGCTCGCGCGCTTGTTTGCGCTCGACCAGCTCGTCGAGGGAGGGGCCACCGGCCCAGGCCGCCTCGATCACCTCGCTGCCCTCGGCGCTCTCGCGGCGCCGCGATCGGGCGCGGCGCGCGTCGGAGGCCACCCGCAGCGCGGTGCCGAAGAGGAACGCGCGCTCGGCGCCAGGCAATATGCGATCGAGCTTCTTCGCGGCGACCATGAACACTTCCTGGGCGGCATCGTCCGCCGATCCACCCTCGACGCCGAGGCGCCGGAGCGATCGCCAGACGAAGTCGTAGTGCGTCGAGAACAGCGTCGCGAGGCTGACCCCCGCGGGCTGCTGGACGGCCTGCGCCTCCCCCACTGCGCCACCATGGCCAGCCGCCGCGGGTTTGATCACCAAATCGTGATCCCCGCCGCCATGCTGAAGTCCCCGGTGACCGGCGGGGTGCTGTAGATCTCGCCCTCGCCAGGCCCGAAAAGGAAGCGATTCCGCAGGAATGGCACCGTCGCGCCGGCGCTCGCTTCGAGGAACATGTCCCCGAAAAATTCGTATCGCAGGTGGCCCGCCACCCCCGCGGCGAGCCAGCCGTACTGGGTGAGCGTGGCGCCGACGAGGCCGCTCCGCCTCGCGTCCGCGAACAGCAGGCCCGCGTCGCCCGCGGCGCAGGGGGACGCCACGAGCGGTCCCAGCGCGATCTGCCACGGGCAGACCTCGACGTGCAGCGAGGCGAGGACGTACTGGATCGGGCCGTCGAGCACGCCCAGCTTCGCGCTCCGGACCGCGAACAACGCCCCCAGCCGATACCGCGGCCCTCCCACGGCGCCGCCGTCGAGGAAGATCGGGAAGCCGATCGCCCGCCCCGGGAGCGCGCCGATGGTGGTCCCGACACCGAAGCCGATCGAGAGGTCGGAGCTGCGCTCGCGCACGTCGGCGGGCGCCTCGAGCCGGGGCCGCATGGCCGAGCGGGGCTCGCGGGACGCCTCGACCGGCGGCTCGGCGTCGATGAGGAGCGCGGTGACGAGCGCCAGCGCGCGCGTGAGATCATCGCAGGCGTGCGCGGTGAGCCGGCGCGGCGCGCCCCCGTGCACGCTGACCTCGCCGGTGAGCTCGCCCGCGGTCGTCGCGGTGATCACGACCGCCACGTCGAGCGCGACCGTCGAAGATCGTATCGAGAGCGATCGCTCGCGCACCGCCGACCAGAACGCGGGCTCCTCCGGGCAACCTGCCGGAACCAGGTAGTCCTGGGCTGCAAAGCTGGGCCCCGCGAACATCGCCGCCACCAAAAAGGTGCATGCCCATCGAAGCTGTGGGAACACGGGATGTTGGCGCCACGTTGGCAAAGGACCTTGGGGGGTCAGAGGGCGTCGCGTCTCCGCTGGAGCGGCCTGTCGTTCGCGGCCGAGAGCAGGAGCGATCCTGTTCCGCTGCGCGCGGTGCCCGATATCGAGCGCCCGACGTGGACCGGCCCCTGCCCCGATCTGCTTCATCCGCAGGCCAAGATGAGCATCGACGCGCACGCGCTCGGCCCGCAGCTCTTGTTCGCCTTCGCCGGCGGTGATGCTTCGGAGCGCATCCGGGGGATCCTCGCGGACGTCGATCATACCGCGACTCGCTGGGACCCGGCGGTCTTCTCCAAGCACCTCTTCATCGACACCTGGGTCGATCACCTCTGCGGTCTCCCGCTCGAGGGACGCCCGCTCGAGGCCGATCCGAGCACCTTGCGCGCGCTGATCACCCGCCCGCCGAGCGACGCGGCCGAGCGGACCTTCCGGCAGGACGTGCTGAAGGAGGTCGCCAACTCGCCCACGGTGCGCGACGAGCTGCTCGAGATCTACCGCGAGCTGCGCCGATTGCGCGTGTTCCTGCTGCGCGCGCCGCCCGATGGGGCCGGCGAGAGCACGCGACGGCGGATCCAGATCCTCGGCGTCCTGCGCGCGATCTTCGAGCGCGTGGGGGCGTCCTTCCACGGCTGCACCTCGGGCCTGCAGCGCCTGCGCGAGCTGGCGATCGAGCACACCGGCCGCGAGAGCTTCCGGCGCCTGGTCGATCTGCTGGATCATGATCGCCACCGGGCCACCGTCGATCTCCAGATCCGCCTCGGCGGCGACGGCCGGGTGCGCACGCTGGTGGTCGCCAAGATTCACGAGGATCCCAAAAATCGCTTCTACCGAACACCCGCCCAGCGTCTTTGGGCCAAGATTGGCCTGCTCCTCCGCGGCTACCGCTTCTCGGACGCCGAGCTCGTCGATCGATGGATCGATTCGGTCTACGACGAGATCGCCCAGATCATCCCCGGCTTCTTGCAGCTGATCGGCCACATCGAGCTGTATCTGGTCGCCCTCGCCTTTCGCGAGGAGGCGCGCGCCAAGGGCCTCGAGGTGTCGCTGCCCGAGATCGAGGAGGGACCGACCAAGCTGGATGGGCTGTTCAACCCGCTCTTGCTCGCGCAAGGCACGCGGCCGGTGCCGTGCGATCTGGTGCGCCGCGGGCCGGGATCGACCACCGTCATCACCGGCCCGAACTCGGGCGGAAAGACGCGGCTGCTGCAGTCGATCGGCCTCGCGCAGCTGCTCGGGCAAGGCGGCCTCTTCGTGCCCGCGCGCCGCGCGAAGCTGCGGATCGCGCCGTACCTGTTCTGCTCGCTGGTGCAGGAGGAGAGCTTCGATCAGAGCGAGGGACGCCTGGGCACCGAGCTCCTGCGCATCCGCCGCATGTTCGAGAGCGCGCCGCCGGGATCGCTCATCATCATCGACGAGCTCTGCTCCGGGACGAACCCATCGGAGGGCGAGGAGATCTTCATGCTCGTCATCCAGCTCCTGCGCGAGCTCGAGCCGGAGACGTTCGTGACGACCCACTTCCTCGACTTCGCCCATCGCCTGGAGGCGCGCAGCGACGAGCTGAAGCTTTCGTTCTTGCGGGTCGAGCTCGACGAGGCCCAGCACCCGACGTTCGCGTTCGCCCCCGGCGTCGCGCCGACGTCCCTGGCCGGTCGGGCGGCGTCGCGCCTCGGCGTCACGCGCGACGAGCTGTCCGCGCTGGTCCGGAAACACAAGGCCTAAGGCTTGGCGGGGGGAGGGAGGCGCGCGAGGATCTCCTTCAGCGTCGACAGGATCTCGCGATCCACGTGCGCGTCAGCCTTTTCGCCGTGCGGGCCATCGAGCGTGGCGCCCGAGAGCGCCGGTCCGATCGTCATCAGGTACGAGCCGATGATCTTGCCGGCCGGCGTCACCGCGAAGATGTCGCCATAGCCGACCGAGAGGCAGGTGGTGCAGTACACCATCGCGTCCAGGATCGAGTTGACCTTGGGGTTATGGCCGCGCTCGGCCGCGTAAAACGCCAGCGTCGCGCTCGACACCACCTTCAGCGTGCTGCGGGCGGGGTGCCGGACCAGCTCGGCGGCGCGATCGTCGAGAGACAGCGTCTTCACGCGTCCACGCGGGTCAGCGGGTCCGCGGGGCGGAAAGAGGAAGTCGTTCGCTGCGCGGAAGGGATCCACGATGCATGGACCTTGCGTCCCGAAAGACGCGGAGTCAAACCGCCGGGGGAGTCATGCTCCCCCGGCCCGTGATCCTCAGCTCAGGAGTTGGCCTTCTGACGGGCCTGACCCTTGAGCTCCTTCACCTTGCCCTCGGCCTGCATCTGCTCGTTGTCGATGACGGCGCCGATGCGATTCTTGATCGCACCGGTGACCTCCTCGATCGCGCCCGTGGTCCGCTCGGCGGCCTTGGCGGTCTCCTGCTTGGCCTTGCCCTTGAGCTCCTTGACGGTGCCCTCGGCCTGCATCTGCTCGTTGCCGATCAGCTTGCCGACGTTCTTCTTCAGCTTCCCGCCGAGCTCCTCGGCGCCACCCTCGGCTCGTTTGCTCTCGTTGCTCATTTGAAGCTCCTTTTCATGAGGGAAAGGGCGTTCTGGGCCCTTTCCGGTTTCGGAGGAACCAGAAAGCAAGGGGCGTACCGTTCGAGGTCGCGGGTGCACATGGGCGCAGCGGGCCCCCAGCCGGGCGCCCGCGCCCAAAGGAGGCAGAATGCCACGACCTTGCGTTCGTGAGCGCACGACAGACGTTGACGCGAATCCACCGCCATCATTCACTCAGCTCGTCCGTGTCGCTGAAGTTGGGCCGAATCCTTGTCGCGGACGATGATCCCGATCAGCTGTGGCTCATGGCCGAGATCGTCTCGCTGCTGGGCTACGACGTCTCGACCGCTAACAGCGGCCACGAGGCGCTTTCGGCGCTCAAGACCGAGCCGTTCGACCTGGTGATCACGGATCTGGATATGCCCAGCATCAGCGGCCTCGACCTCCTCGAGGCGATCAAGGGCGCGGGCCTCGACACCGATTTCCTCGTCGTCTCCGGTAGCCAGTCGATCGCGAAAGCGGTGCAGACCGTCCGCCTCGGCGCCGCCAACTACCTCGAGAAGCCGATCACGCCGCAGATGGTGAAGGACGAGGTCCACGCGATCTTCCGCCGCCGCCTGGCCACCGGCTCGCAGCACACGCGGATCGTCCCCGGCGCGCCGGCCTCGACGGGCGATTTTCTCGCGCAGAGCGCGCCCACCGTACCGCCGTCACCGGTCGGCTCGTCGGGCAACTTCTGGCCGCAAGGCCAGGCCTCCGCGGCCCCCGTCCCGGCGCGCCGCACCAGCATGACGGCCAGGGAGCCGGGGAAAATCGGCCGCTACGAGATCCTCGGTGAGGCCGGTGTCGGCGGCATGGGAACGGTCCTCCGCTGCCGCGATCCGCTGCTCGATCGCACCGTCGCGGTGAAGAGCATCTCCTCCGACGCGATGAAGAAGATGCCCAACCAGGCCTCGCTGGTGCAGCGCTTCTATCGCGAGGCGCGCGCGGCCGCGAAGCTGGTGCACCCGAGCATCGTCGCGGTCTACGACTTCGGCGAAGATCCCGACGGCGGCCTGTTCCTGGTGATGGAGTTCGTCGAAGGGCGCACGCTCGCCAAGATCGTCGAAGCCGAGACCCGCATCGCGCCCGATCACGCCGTCGCGATCATCTTCCAGGTGGCCGACGCGCTCGAGTACGCGCACCGCCACGGCGTCATCCATCGCGACGTGAAGCCAGCCAACGTGGTGGTGATGACGAGCGGGCTCGCGAAGATCCTCGATTTCGGGATCGCCGGGGTCGTCGGATCCGATCTCACCAGCGTCGGGATGGCGCTCGGCTCGCCCTATTACATCTCGCCGGAGATGGTGAACTCGCAGCCGACCAGCTTCCGCTCCGATCAGTTCAGCATGGGCGTGCTCTTCATGGAGCTTCTGACCGGCAAGCCGCTCTTCGCCGCCGATACGCTGGCGGGGATCTTCTTCGCGGTGCTCAACCGCCCGATCCCGACGCTCCAGGAGTCGGGCGTCAACGCGCCGCCGGAGCTGCAGGTCGTCATGAACAAGCTGCTGGAGCGCGATCCCGCCCAGCGCTACGAGAACGAGGCTGTGCTCCTCGATGATCTCTGGTCTGTGGGTCGGGCACTCGGGCGCGAGCTTCGGGTCGCAGTCCCTCGCTGAATCTGCTACGCCCGCTCCGATGAACTCCATCGAAGCGATGCTCCCGCACCGCCCGCCCTTCCTCTTCGTCGACGAGGTGGTGGAGCTCTCCGAGGATCGCGTCGTCGCCCGCCGCACCGTGCGCGCCGACGAGCCGCACTTCGCCGGCCACTATCCAGGTCGGCCGGTGATGCCGGGGGTCCTGCTCTGCGAGGCGATCCTCCAGGCGGGCTGCTGCTTGATGGTGTCGAAGGGCGCCGACGGCGCCACCCTCCCCGAGGACGGCAGCGTCCCGGTCGTGGCGCGCATCCGCGAGGCCAAGTTCAAGCGGATGGTGAAGCCGGGCGACGTCCTCGACCTCATCGCCAAGCACGAGCGCACCGTGCGCGGCGCCCACTTCCTGAGCGGCGAGGCCCGCGTCGGCGGTCAGCTCGCGGCGACGCTCTCCTTCGTGGTGATGATGGCGCCTCCCTAGAAGCGACCCATGATGCTCAGCCCCTGCCCTTCCTCGACCGGGAGCGGGGCGAGCTTCAAGTGGGCCTCGTGCAGCGCCGGGACCGCGATCCCGAAGCCCGCGCCGATCGCCGCGCCCACCAGCACGTCGCTCGGGAAGTGACCGCCCGCCTGGATGCGCGCGACGCCGATCATCGTCGACCCCAGCAGGCCGACTCCCAGTGTCACCCAACCGAGGACAGGGTTGTCGATGCGAAAGAACGCGATCGAGGTCGCGACCGTCGCTGCCACGCCGTTTGCGGTGTGACCGCTGTAGAACGAGCGTCCCGCATTGGCGTCGTTGCGATCGTCGATGGGCGCCTTGTCGCCGTACACGCGCGGGCGAGGACGTTTGATCGCATAGCTGGTGACGACCTGGAGCGCGCTCGCCGCCAGAGCAGCCTCGCCGACCACCAAAGTATCGTTCAGGCCGTTGCCCAGACCCTCGAAGATGACGAGAAACGCCGGGCCGATCAGGATCGTAGCCGCCGTGGCAATATCACCGGTCGAGCTCCAACCTTCGTCATAGTTACCCGCCGCGCCGCGATCGAATGCGTTGATGTTCGCCGGATTGCAAAGCGGCGAGCAGACCGGCGCTTCGCCCTCGTTTAGCAGGAAGAAACTCGATGCGAGCGCCCCGCTGACGAGGATGAGCGGCGCGTCGACTTCCCATGACAGTTTGTAGGCCGGGGGGGCCTGCGCGCGGGCCTCCTGCGCCACGATCAACAACAGCATTGCCGGTAGGGTCGATCTCATACTTCCAGCACGGCACGGCCCACGCGGCTTGGCAAACCGCGCCGTCCCACGTAGCTCCCCCTCCATGAAGAAGAGCACCATCGCCGGGATCATCGGGGCGGGCTTGGTGCTCGCGGTCGTCGGCCCGTTCGTCACCTACTATCTCCCCTCCACGGTGGTCGTTCAGCTCTCCGGCACCGAGGTGAAGCGATCGGAGCTCGGCCAAGACGACGCTGTCGTGCAGCCGATCCGCGACGTTCGTTATGTCCTGGCGCAGGACCCGAAGACGCACGAGACCATGGTCTTTCGGAACGAGGACACGCGGTGGTCCTGGCCGCCGTACTTCAAGTTCAACTCCAGCGATCTGAGCGGCAAGGCGATGGACATCGCCCGCTCGAAGCCGGACGCGACGGTCGCCGTGACCTACTACGGCACGCGCAGCAGCGTGCTCGACGTGTATCCCAACCTGGTCGCTCTGGAGGTCGTGCCCGCCGATTACGTGCATATTCCGGTGTTCAACATCGTCTTCGTGCTGGCGATCGTGACGATGCTGGTGCTCGGCGTCGTATTCGCGCGGCGCGGCGGGCGGCGGGTCTCCGCGTGGTGGGCGGCCAAACGCGCCGCGAAAGCCTGAAGCGCAAATAGACCGCGCGCTCCGCATGGCCTAACGTTTCACGCAGATGTCTCTGGCCGCTGCGCTGGTACTTGTCCTTGTGTCCCAGACGCCCGCGACGACGACCGCCACCCTCACTGTCACGCTCACGCCGACCACCACCGAGGAGCTCGCCGAGACCTTCGAGGTCGTCGGCAACGCCGCCCTCCCGGAGTCGGTCTATCGCGCGCTGGTGAACCTCCCGGAGGACGTGCGCCCCACCGCGCGCACCGCCCGCCAGGCCCAGGGTCGCATCCTGCGGTTCCTCAAGCTGGCCGGCTACGAGCTGGCCCGCGTGGATGTGCACTTCGAGGGGCGGAAGCTGGTGGTCACGGTGGACGAGGGCCGGCTCGAGCGCTTCGTGTTCCTCGGCCAGACCGGCCTCAACGCGATGCGCTTCCAGCTGAGGCTCGATCTGCCGGGCCGCGTGTTCAACCGCCCGGAGCTGGAGAAGCAGCTCGATCGCTTCCGACGCGAAGACAACTTGCACATCACCGAGTACACGGTGCTGCCCGTGAAGGGCGCGACCACGGCCGCCGGACAGATCGACGGCGACATCGCGGGTGTGGAGATCATTCCCGAGCAAGGCACGTACGAGCTGCACATCCGCGTCGAGGAGGTCCCGTACCCGACCGGCTTCGGCCTCGAGCTGCGCGGCGAGTCGCCCGACGGCGTGGTCACCGCGCTCCGCTACCGCTTCGGAGATCTGCTCGCCGACGGCGATCGCCTGGAGGTCGCCGGCGCGTTCGGCTTCCGCCCGCAAAAGGTCTTCGGGAGCAGCCCCGATCTCACCTGGATCTCGCGCGCGGGCGGCCGGGTCGCGTACATCTCGAAGGAGCTCTTCGACGAGCCCCTGCGGATCATCCTGCGCGGCGAGGGCCTCTGGTACAGCCGCGGGCGCGACGATCTCCTGATCACGCGTTACGACCGCGTCACCGTCCAGCCGACGCTGCGCCTGCGCCTCGTACCCAGCGACTGGGTCGAGCTCGAGCTCGGCGGCGGCGCGGTCTTCGATCAGGTCCTCCTGCTGGAGAGCTCAGGCACGGACGTGCCCGACGACAAGCCGCGCCTCGAGCCGATCGTGTTCGCGACCGCGCGGTTCTCGCTCGGCTCCGACGAGGTGCGCCTCGACCGCCGCCACGACTTCCGGTTCGGGGTGACGCAGAACTTCGGCCAGGGCACCAGCCGCACCCAGGTCACGTTCGACTACGACAAGAGCATCGGCTTCGGCTGGAACGACCTGGTGCTCACCGGCGGCGCCTCCGGCCTGTTCGGCGCGCGGCCTTATTATGCGCCGGAGCGCGTCGGCGGACGGGTGAAGGGCGCGTACGGCGACCGCATCTACGGATCGGCGGTGGCCGCGGTGGGCATCGAGTACCGCTTCTCCATCGCGCGGGAGAATCTGAAGGTCGGCGTCGGGTACGACGCCGCCGGCTACGCCCGCGACAATGGCCCGAACCCCACGACGCCGGGCTTCATGAACGCGATCTCGGTGAGCCTGCACCTGCTGGTGCTGAACAGCTTCCGCTTCAGCATCTACGCCCTGGGCGCAATCGCGATCGGCGAGGAAGCGCAGCCGGGGTTGGCGCTGTCGTTCACGCAGGTGTTTTGAGGCGCTCCTCACGAGGGACCGTCGTCACACCTTCAGCGGCACGTAAGGTTGCCGCGTCGAAAGGGTCGATACAAAGGACATTCGTCTGTCCCTGACCGAGCTCGTTCACTCGAAGTGAGTTGCGCGATACATACCAGCTAGAAATCGAGATCAAACAGCCTCCGCTCGACTAAATATCCAGAATATGAGTTGACCGAAAAACTAGGCACCACCTGCCCGCATAGATCCGCGAGCCGACATTTTCTTGTTCACGAAGACCATCACTCGCTCCGGAAGCGCAGAATAGTCCTGGAGCGCCGCACAGCGCATTTCCAGAGGCGATCGCAGCGCGCGCGTTTCCGACGATAAAGTACAGCGATGTTACAAGCACTCTTGCGCCTGCGCAGCATTCCCCAGAACGAGCGCACGCGCCGAGCGCGCCAGCGGGCACGACGGTCAATCGGTGCCGCGCGGCAATAGGCCAAGGGCATGACGCAGGTCGATCTCGCCCCGGGCCATCGGTTCCAACCAGCGAAACATCTCCTATTACGAGAGCGAAGACGGCCACGCGCCGCTCGCGGTGCTTGCCAAGATCGTCCACGTCCTCGGCGTGACGACCGACGAGCCGAGCGAGACCAGACGGCCGTGATGCGGATGATCAACTTGCTTGCTACAGCCAACGGTCTGGTGAAGCGCAGCAACAAGGGGGCAGCCTCGCGCTGATCCAACGCCGAACCGCCGCCATCGGCTATTTTTCAGGAGGCGACCTTCTCAAGACCTCCTCATCTCTCAGCTCGACCTCGGAGAGCGTGCCGCGCGCTACGTCGGCCTCCCTGCGGCGCCTTGTCGAGCGCATGCGCGAGATCGCCACGAACGACCGACGAGGAGAGCGCGCAGCACCGCGACGTCGAAGGGAGCATGGGCGATCGGCATAGGGGACGACGCGGTTCAGCTCCGCGTCGTTCCCCTGCCACACCACCGGACAAGCGGGTCCGCATCCGGCGGTTCGAGCCGTCGGTGGAGAGCCGTGTCACTTGGCGCACGGGCAGTTTGCCGCGAAGAAGTCGGACGTTTTGATCTGCGAGCGTGTACGCAATGGCGCGTCCGTCGATGTCCGCCTCGTGGTCTGTGAA